>Ga0208492_1001797_pt1 | contig 12024 bp, 5 predicted proteins | sample Subbioar_CSW14AB_FD_184820 | JGI IMG/M metagenome (GOLD analysis project Ga0208492, IMG submission 184820) | Serpentinite rock and fluid subsurface biosphere microbial communities from McLaughlin Reserve, California, USA - CR12Mar_CSW14AB (SPAdes) | ecosystem: Environmental > Terrestrial > Deep... | reverse complement strand
CTGCAAGCCGTAGAAGGGGCGATCGGTGCCCAGAAGGCTGGCCAGGTGCCGCAGGTTCAGCACGTTGCCGAACATGCCCGCGACGAGGAAGAACGGAGTCTTCGTCCCGCCCTCGCCCCGGTGCATCGCGACAAGGTGGGTGAACTTCGGTCCCGCCGGATCGGCAAGCGCTGTCGGGGCGGCGGCGGTATCGTCCTGCGGCCCGATGCGGTCGATGATCAGGGCGGCGCAGCGGGCGATGGTCGGGGCCTCGAACAGGATCGAAATCGGGAAATCGACCTTCCATTGCCGCCGGATCATCGCAAACAGGCGCACCGCGATGAGGGAGTGGCCGCCGAGGGTGAAGAAGTCGTCCTCGACACCCACTTCGGCGACGCCCAGAAGCTCGGACCAGAAGCCGGCCAGCGTGCGTTCCACAGAGTTGCGGGGTGCGACATAGGCGGTTTCCAGATCGGGACGGGCAAAGCCGGGGCCTTCGGTTTCGGTGACGACGGGGGCGTTGGCCTGTTTCACCAGCGCTTCGAGGTCGAGCGACGAGACAAGGACCTGTGCCCCGTCCGCCGCGATGGCACGCAGGAAGGCCTCGGCCCCTTCGGCGGGCCGGATGCCGCCCGCAAGGGCCTGTGCGAGGCGCTGTTCGGCGGGGGATTGGCCGCGTTCGGCATCGTCGCGCACCACCTCGCGCGGGTTTGGCGCGGCGGGTTTGGCGAGCGCTTCCTCAAACGCGACCTTGCGGAAGGTGATGCCTTCGACCTCGACCAGAACGCGGCCCGAGGGGTCGGTCAGAGTGACATCGAAGCTGGCCACGTCATCGCCGGGCGTGCCGGAGAGCCGTGCCCAGCTGCGAATTTCGGCAGGAAGGGCGCCATGGACCTGGATGCTGGTCGTGGTGACCGGGGCCCAGACGAAGCCTTCGGCGACTTTCGGCAGCAGCGCGATGCCCCAGCCGGTGCCGATGTCGTAGAGCGCCGGGTGAAGGGCGCAGGTGCCCGTGTCAGCGACGGCCTGCGGCGGGAGCGACAAGGTCGCCAGCCCCTCGCGGTTGCCAAGCGCGGTCGCGCGCAGGACCTGCCAGCGCGGACCGAAGGCGATGCGGTCCTCCTGCGCCGAGGGCAGGTTCTCGCCGCCCTGCGCCATGGCCTTGTCCGGGCAACGCGCGGCGATGGCGGCAAGGTCGATGCTGCCCGCCGTGGTGTCGAGAGGGGTGACGCCCATCTCGGCAGTCAGTGCCCAGCCTTGCGGTTCGAGCGCCCGGGCCTGGATGCGTTGCTTGCCATCGCGGGTGCGGGTCAGCGTCACGCGGAGGTCGCGGGGGAGGTCCGCCTCCAGCCGCAGGGGGCGGAAGACAGTAAGGTCGGTCAGCTGGAAGCCGGGCCTGGCCCCAACGGCGGACAAAGCCTCGCCCGCGATCTCGGGCCAGGCGGCACCCGGCAGGACTGCCGTTCCGTCCAGAAGCCGGTGGTCGTCCATGACCCAGTGCCGGTTGGTCAGGGTTGCGTGAAAACGGGTTTCATCCTCGCCCTTCTGCATCCGTTCGAGGACCAGCTGGCCGGGAAGCGGCGCGCCTGCGTCCTTGCCCTGGCGGCGGGCATCGGCGTCGGCGGCCATGCCGATGCCGGACCAGATGCCCCAGTTGATCGCCGTGACCTTGGTCATCCCGCCCGCGCGGTGCCGGGCGAAGGCGTTGAGGTATTCGTTGGCCGCAACATAGTCCGCCTGGCCTGCCGGAGTGATCACGGTCGAGGTCGAGGAGAAAAGGACGATCCGGTCCACGCTGCCGTCGGGGAGGAGCGTGTCGAGAAGCTTGGTGCCGTGAACCTTGGGCGACAGGACCGCATCGGCGCTGCCGGGGTCCTTGCCGAGGAGCGGGGCGTCATCCACCGTCCCCGCTGCATGGACCACGCCGTAGATCGGGCCGAACTCGGCTTTCACCCGGTCGAGGGCGGCGCGCATGTCTTCGGGGTTGCAGACGTCGGCGGCGACGGCCATCACCCGGCCCAGACGTTCCAGCCGTTGCAGCACGCCTGCGCGGACGGAGGCGGGTTCGGGCACATGGCGGCCGATGAGGGCGACCTTGGCGTGGCGGTCGCGCATCAGGCGTTCGGCCACGGTCACCCCGATCCCGCCGAAACCGCCGGTGATCACCCAGACCGAGCCTTCGGGAACCTCGGCCTGGTCCGGCATCGGCGCGGGAACCAGACGGGTTTCAAGCCGCCGGCTGCCACGGATCGCGGCGACGGTATTGGCCGGGGTGGCAAGCATTTCCTCCAGCACCATCGACAGGGTTTCCGGCGGGATCGCCGCCTTGCGATTGTCGGGCAGGGCCACGTCCAGCAGGCTTGCGGTGAAACCGGGCAGTTCGCGCGGCATGACCCGAACCGGACCGGCAGCCGTGGCCTTCTCCGGATAGGGCAAAGGTTCCTGGCGCACCTGTGCCGCGCCGGAGGTCACCACGGAAAGGTGCGGCAGGGGCTTCAGCCCGATCTCGCCCATCGCCTGACCGAGGAAGAAGAGGCTCCAGAACCCCTGTTCCAGATTGCGCTGGAAGAAACTTGAGCCGGGACGGAAAGTTTCGCCTTGGGTCACAAGCCAGAAATGCGCGATCCTTGCCGGTGCGATCTCGCGCTGGGCGAGGTCGGCGAGAAGCGCGTCATAGCCTTCGCGGCCATGTTCCGGGGCAAGGGTGTAGGTGTCGTCCGACGTGCGGGCGAAAGCGTCGCCTGCGTGGACGGTGATGACGCGGTGGTTGGCGGCGCGGAGGCGCTGGACGGCGGCGCGGGCTAGACCGGCCTCATCCGCGAAGACAAGCCAGGTCAGGGGTGCGCCAAGTTCGGTTTCGACATCGACCGGGCAGTCGGCGGGCATCACCCGCCAGCCGATGCGGTAGCCGAAGTCGGTCACGGCCTCATGCCGCTTTGCAGTCACGTCGGCTTCGGTCACGACCTGGGCCTTGCCGGGATCGACGAAATAGCGTGAGCGCTGGAAGGGATAGGTCGGCAAGGGCACGCGGCGGCGCTTCGCCTCGCCCCAAAGCTGGGTCAGGTCGGGTTCCGCCCCGCAGGCCCAGAGGCGGCCGAGGGTGGCGATGAAATGGCGGTCGTCGCTGACGGTATCGTCCGGGTGGCGGAGGCTGGCAGGAACCGGCTGACCGCCCATCGCGCCGTTGGCTTGCGCCAGCGAGGCCATCGCGCGGCCGGGGCCGACTTCGAGGTAGACCCGGTCCGCTTTCTGCCGGAGCGTCGCCATGCCGTCGGCAAAGCGCACGGTGTTGCGCAGGTGGGCGACCCAGTAGTCGGGGCTGGTCGCCTCGGCATCGGTCAGGACCTGGCCCGAGCGGTTGGAGATGATCGGGATCTGCGGCGGCGAGAGCTGCATACCCGCCAGATGGGCGCGGAAGGCCGCGAGGATGCCTTCCAGCATCTTGGAATGCGCCGCAATGTCGATGGCGATGCGTGTGGTGTCGATGTCGTCGGCCTTGAGCCGCGCGGCGAGGTCCTTGAGGCCTGCGTCCGACCCCGAAACCACCGTCAGTTCCGGCGCGTTGATCGAGGCGATGTCGAGATCGCCAAGGTAGGGCTTCAGCGCGGCTTCGGAGAGGGGGACCGACAGCATCCCGCCCGCCGGGACCGTGTCGAACAGCTGCCCGCGCAGGCGGACGAGGCCGACGGCGGCCTCCAGGGTCATGACGCCCGCCACGCAGGCGGCGGCGTTTTCGCCCATGCTGTGACCGATCAGCATGGCGGGCCGGATGCCCCAGCTTTCCCACAGCTTCGCCAGCGCCACTTCGACGATCAGGATCAGCGGCAGCTGTTTGGACGGGCGCCGCAACGCTTCACCGGCGGCAGCCTCTTGCCCGGCAGCAGGCAGCCATAGTGACCGGGTCTCGGCCTCGGCATCACCCAAAGCGGCAAGGCCGCGGTCCATCCATTCGGCGAAGACGGGTTCGGTTTCGTAAAGGTCGCGCGCCATGTTGGGGTACTGCGCGCCACCGCCGGGGAACATGAAGACGACATCGGGCGCATCGCCCAGACGCCGCTGGGTGAAGACGCGGCGGGGATCGCCCGCCTCCAGCATCTTCGCCGCTTCCTCGTGGGTTTCGGCGACGAGGACCCGGCGGTGTTCAAAGCCGCGTCGGCCTGCCTTCAGCGTCCAGGCGATGTCGGCGAGCGGTTGTTCGGGATGCGCCCGAAGATGGGCGGCAAGCCGTGACGACGCCTCACCCAGGGCCGACTGGCTGCGGGCAGAGAGGGTGATCAGCTGGAAGGGCCAGTCCGAAGCCTCGGATGCCGCGACGGCGGGGGCCTCTTGCACGATGACATGCGCGTTGGTGCCGCCGACGCCTAGCGAGTTCACCCCGGCGCGGCGGGGGCCGTTGCGGCGGGGCCAGTCGGTCAGCCGGTCGTTCACGCGGAACGGGCTGCCGTCGAAGTCGATGGCGGGGTTCGGGGCCTGGAAGTTCAAGGACGGTGGCATCTGCTTGTGGTAGAGCGCGAGGGTCGTCTTGATCAGGCTCGCGACGCCCGCCGCCGTGTCGAGATGGCCGATGTTGGTCTTCACAGATCCGATCCGGGCAAAGCCCTTGGCCTCGGTCGTGCGCCGGAAGGCTTCGGTCAGGGCGGCAACCTCGATCGGGTCGCCGAGATAGGTGCCGGTCCCGTGGCATTCGATGTAGTCGACCGTCTCGGCGGGCGTCCCGGCAACAGCGAGCGCGGTCGCGATGCAATCGGCCTGGCCTTCGACGGAAGGTGCCAGATACCCCGCCTTCGCCGCACCGTCGTTGTTGACGGCAGAGCCCTTTATCACCGCCCAGATATGGTCGCCATCCGCCAACGCATCGTCCAGACGGCGCAGAAGAACCGTTCCCGCGCCCGAGCCGAAGACCGTGCCTTGCGCGCGGTGGTCGAAGGCATGGCAGACGCCGTCGGGCGACAGAACCTCGCCTTCCTTGTAGATGTAGCCCCGCCCCTGCGGCAGGTCGATCGTGACGCCGCCAGCGATGGCCATGTCGCATTCGCCGTTCAAGAGCGCCTGGATCGCGTAGTGGGTGGCGACGAGCGAGGTGGAGCAGGCCGTCTGCATCCCGAGGCTTGGCCCTTTCAGGTCGAAGACGTGGCTGACGCGGGTGGACAGGAAATCCTTGTCATTGCCGGTATGGCGCAGAAGGAACATGCCGGTGCTTTCGACCAGCGCGGGGTTGGAGCAGAGGTTGAAGTAGAAGTAGCTGCCCATGCCGCAGCCCGCGAAGACGCCGATCCGGCCCTTGAAGCCTTCGGGCGTGTGCCCGGCGTTTTCCAGCGCCTCCCACGCGACTTCAAGGAACTGGCGGTGCTGGGGGTCGAGAATCGCGGCTTCCTTCGGGGAAAAGCCGAAGAACTCGGCGTCGAAACGGTCGAAGCCTTCCAGAAGCGCTGCTGCCGGGACATAGGCCGGGTTGCGCAGGATCGAAGGATTTTCGCCCGAGGCGAGGATTTCCTCATCGGTCAAGCGGCGCACCGCCGAGCGGCCTTCGCGCAGGTTGTCCCAGTAGGCGGCGATGTCAGCGGCACCGGGCAGATGCGCGGCCATCCCCACGATTGCAATATCCGTATCTGCCGGAAGGTCCTGCACCCCGTCCTTCATGCCATCACCCTCTCGACTTGTCTGTCACGCGGCGCGAACCATGCTTGCGGGCTGTCAGCCGCATCGGGCGCTCAAGACCACGGTTCCGGACCTTTGCCAAGGCACCGGGACTTTCCAGTCCAAACTCACCTGCACTGCAACCTCCCGAAAACCGGGGACCGACCGGGACCATCAACGATTCGCGCGCTGTCAAAATTTCCTTGAGCTTTCCTACATGAGTCCGTCTAGATACGCACGGATATTGGGTAAGAAAGTGGCCATTTTTGGGGGAATCCGGACCCTACGCCAATGATTTCCCTACTTTGTTGCCGCTGCGGCATCAGTAATCTGGAAGCCGTCGCCTTGCCGTTCAAGTTTGCTTATTACAGGGGAACAAAGCCCCGTAGACCCGGGGAATTGCTTAAAGGTGAGTAGATGACGCGCAGTAGGTCCCGCAAGTTGTTGTCCCGCATCCTTTGGTTCGATCCGGATGCCGGAAATGCTGCGGATTCTGCGCCGCAGACCTCTGAACGCGCTCCTGATCCGGTCCCGGATATCCCGACCTATCAGGACTACCGGACCACCCCGACGCCGCCCCCGACGTTCAGCGAATCGGGCATGGCAGGCCTTGGTCGCCGCAAGAGCCGCGACCCGGCGGCGACGGCGCCGGTGGTGCGCACGCCCGAGCTTTACACCGAGCATTTCGGGCTGAACGTGCGACCCTTCGCACTGACGCCGGACCCCGACTTCCTCTACTGGCCGCCGTCGCACCAGCGGGCCTATACGATGCTGGAATACGGGGTGCGGGCGCATGCCCCGATCACGTTGATCACGGGAGAGGTGGGCGCAGGCAAGACCACGCTGCTTTTGCACCTCGTGCGGTCGCTGGGATCCGAGCTGCGGGTCGGGCTGGTGTCGAACCCGCACGGATCGCGGGCCGAGCTGTTGCGCTGGGTGCTGCATGCGCTGGAGCAGCCTGCGGAACTGGAGGAAAGCTATGTCGACCTTTTCTCGCGGTTCCAGTCGTTCCTTCTGTCGGAATACGCGGCGGGCCGCAGCGTCGTCCTGATCTTCGACGAGGCGCAGAACCTGTCGGCCGAGGCGCTGGAAGAGCTGCGGATGTTCATCAACATCAACTCGGGCAAGGACGAGGTGCTGCAGCTTGTGCTGATCGGGCAGCCGGAACTGCGCAGCCTGGTGTCGCGACCGAACATGCGGCAATTCGCACAACGGGTCGCGGCCAGCTATCATCTTTCAGCCATGGACCTGAAGACGGTGCGGGGTTACATCCCGCATCGATTGAAGGTGGCGGGCTGTGACAAGCGAATCTTCACGGGACCGGCCATCACCATGATCTTTGACCTGACGAAAGGCGTGCCTCGTTTGGTGAACCAACTTTGCGATCTGGCGATGGTCTACGCCTTCACCAAGGGCAAGCGACTGATCACTCCGGTCATCCTTCAGGAAGTTCTGGACGACGGCGTGTTCTTTTCTGCAATGGCCGCAAGCGAGACGAGTGAGACCCAGTAGATGACGTTGGACTTGCGCTTTTATCTATCCCTGATCCTGCGGCGGCTTCCCGTCATCGCGGCGATCATCTTCACGGCGACGACAGCGGGTATCCTTTACGCCGTGTCGTTGCCGCCGGTCTTCCGGGCCGAAGCGCGCCTTCTGATCGAGAATGCGCAGATCCCCGACGAACTGGCCGCATCGACGGTGCGGTCCACGACCGAGGAAATCCTGCTGGCCATCCAGCAGCGGATCATGACGCGGGACAATCTTCTGGCCCTGGCCGAACGGCATGATCTTTTTGTCGACGCTCCCCAGATGACCAACGAGCAGAAGCTGGTCGATGTCACCCGGCGCGTCTCGATCTACATGCCGAATACCCAGGGCAGCACCGGGGTCGTCACGGTGTCCTTCGGGGCGTCAGAGCCCGAGTTGTCGGCCAATGTGACGAACGAGATCGCCGACCAGATCCTGCAATGGAGCAGCGAGCTGCGCACGGAAGCTTCGGCCAGCACGCTCGATTTCTTCGAGCAGGAAGTCCAGCGGCTGACGGACGAGCTTGCCCAGCAGAACGCCATGATCCTGGAATTCGAACAGAAGAACCGCGATGCGCTGCCGGAAAGCCTGGAGTTCCGCCGCACCCGGCAGGCCGCGCAGCAGGAGCGGCTGTTGCAGGTGGACCGCGAACTTGCGGCCCTGCGCGACCGGCGCGAGCGGCTGACCGAGCTTTATGACCGCACGGGTCGACTGGTCACCAACGCTGACGCCCGCACACCGGAAGAAGAGCGCCTGGACGACTTGCGCCAGCAGCTTGCTTCGGCCCTGGTGGTGCTTTCGCCGACAAACCCCCGGGTTCGCGCCCTGCAGAACGAAGTCAACGCGCTGGAGGAAGCCGTCAAGGAGCAGCGCGACGCCGCCGGAGGCGGCCGGTTGACGCCGTTCGAAGTGCAGATGCTGGACATCGACGGGCAGATTTCCTACCTCGCCGAACAGAAGGCCCTGGTCGAGAAGGACCTTGTCGCGCTCGAGTCGTCGATCCAGGCGACGCCCGGCAACTCGATCCGGCTGGCCGAACTGCGCAGCAACTACGAAACCCTGCGCGTGCAGTACGAACAGGCCGTCTCCAGCCTGTCCGAGGCGCGGATGGGCGACCGCATCGAAGCAACCGACCGGGGCCAGCGGATCTCGGTGATCGAGAAGGCGGTCCCGCCGGCCTTCCGGTCCGAGCCAAACCGGAAGCGGATCTCGGTGGCGGCTTTCGGAGCGGGGGTGATCCTTGCGGGAGCGCTTTTGTTCCTGCTCGAGATCATGAACCAGACCATCCGCCGCCCGTCGGAACTGGCCAAGGTGATCGGCGCGCCGCCCTTTGGCACGGTCGGGTTTCTGGAGGGCGCGGTGCCGGGACGCAAGTTTTCGAACAGCAGTTTCGCCCTGCTTGCGGTCTTTCTGATCAACATCCCCGTGCTGCTGCTGGTGATCCACATCTACGTCACGCCGATCGGATCGCTTCTTGGAATGGCGTCGAACACGACTGACACGAATGGGGCCGCGCTGCCGGTCCCGGCTTCGACCGAGTAGGATGACATGGAACGGATACAATCGGCACTCGCGAAGGCCCGGGCCGCGCGCGACCGCAAGATGCAAGGCGCGAACCCGGGGTCGAAGTCGCAAACGGAAAGCGGCCCCTGGCATGACCTGGCTGAAGTCACGCTGGATCCGAAGGTCCTGGAACGCAACCGGGTGATCGCGCATCATCCCGGCCAGAACGCGGCCAGTTTCGATCTGATGCGCACCAACCTGATCCGGGCGCTGCGCACGAACGGCTGGAGCCGCGTCGCGATCACCTCGCCGACGCAAGGCTGCGGCAAGTCCACGGTCGCGCTGAACCTCGCGCTCAGTCTGGCGCGGATGTCCGATACGCGGGTGCTTCTGGTCGAACTGGATCTGCGCCATCCGACCATGCTTTCGCTGATGGGGCTGCCCTCGGGCCAGGATTTCGCGGGGATGCTGGCCGGGGGCCGGCTGGATTACAGCCAGATCCGTCGGGTCGGGCAGAACCTGGCTTTTGCGGTGAACTCGCGTCCGCTTGCCAGCCCGGCCGAATTGCTGTCAGCAGCCCGGACGGCCGACATGATCGACGAAATCGAGGCCAAGCTGCGTCCCGACGCCATCCTGTTCGACATGTCGCCGATGCTGGCCAACGATGATGCGATTGCCTTCCTTGACCAGGTCGACTGCGCCTTGATGGTCGCTGCCGCGGATGAAACCACGGTCACCGAGGTCGACCGCTGCGGCAAGGATCTGGCCAAGCGGACGCAGGTGCTGGGCGTGGTGCTGAACAAGTGCCGCCACATGGAACAGGAAGAAAGCCGCGCCTATCCCGAATAGGGTGCGGTGAATGGCAAAGGGGCCTGATCACGGCCCCTTGTCTGGTCCAAACTGGAGCGGTCGACGAGATTCGATCTTGCGACCGGAAGCATGGCAGGATTTGGCACAGGACACGCAAGAGAAGGTTGTTTTCCGATGGTGCGCCTTTTCCTAGCAACCCGGAAACTTGCCTTTCGAGACCACTGTCAAACGACCGCGGCAGTCGCGGAGACGAAAGTCCGTTCCTGATCATGTCATGCGGCCGGACGACAAGCCGCGCCGCGTGCAGCGGATTCCACCAGCGTTCTCGCAACGGGATCCGATGCCAAAGTGGCGAGCATCTGCCGCACCGATTTTCACTTTGCCGCCGTCCGAGCCCATAGGACGGTTTCGCGCAGGACTTCCTTCAGGGCGCGATCAAAGGCGTTGACCACGACAGACGTCCTGTCGGACGCGGCGGGTTCAGCTACCGAGATGCGGCGTGTGGCAAGGATGCGGCGGTCGGATTCCCGGATCAAGGTCAGCATCACGCTGATCCGCACGGTGATTTCCGCGGTCCCGGACCGCGCAGGTTCGGCCTGAAACTCCTGCAGTTCCGTCATCAGGGTATAGTCCGGCATCAGGCCCGCTGCGCTTCGCCCAACCAGACGGAACCCGCCGAGGTTCTGGAACGACGCAACCAGCAGGGTCTGCACCAGCGCTGGCGCGGGTTCCGACCAGCGGCCATCGGGCAAATACTGCGCCTGGAACGGCACCGGCTTGATCAGAATTCGGTCGGTGCCGAGCGCCCCTGCCGAAGTGGGCAGTTCGACAATCAGATGACTTCGGCCCGCCGCTGCAGGGCCTGCGGAGGTTGCGGGTGAGAGGGTGTAGGCGTCAAGCTCCGCGCTTGCCTCGGACAGGGAAGAGAGGGCCCCGCATCCTGAGAGGAGGGGCAGCAGGAGCGACAGGGTCAGAATGAAGTGCCGACGCATGTGGGTCAGTTCCTGTAAGCGGGGGTTTGGTCGCCAAGAAGGAAGCGGCTGGGATCCTTGCCAATCCGGTCGGTCAGCGTGCCGATGCTTGTCAACAGGGTGCGCGCCTGAACGGCGAGGTCGCCGTATCGCGGCAGTCCGGTGCGCGCAAATTCTTTCAGCGCATCGGCGACCTGGCTTAGATCGGCGACGGTGGCATTCGCCCCGTCAACGAGGCCGGGGATATCGTCGCGGATCATCTTGTTTGCGCCTGCAAAGGCCGTCTCGACCTCGCTGAGAGCCGAGTCCGCCCGGGCCAGGGTAGCTTCCGCAGCGACGACCAGGGTTTCGGCGCGGGTCGCAAGGGCGTCGATGCGTGCCGTCACATCCTGGACGTTCTGCAGGATTTCCGTAACCGCCGCGCCATTTTCGGGCGTGGTGAACTTGCGCACGTCTTCGATCAGCGCGATCGCCTCGTTCAGAAGGTCGGGTGCTGCCGTGGTCAGTTCCTGAACGACCGAAGGCTTGGAGGCGATCAGCGGCACTTCAGCGCCAGGCGGCGTGGCCAGTCGCGCCGAGGCCGGGCTGCCGCCCTCAAGCGCCACGAAGGAGACGCCGGTCACCCCCTGCGACGCCAGCGTCGCCACGGTGTCCATCCGCACGGGAGTACTCGCGTAGATTTCGATCCGCACGCGGACCAGCGCGGGATCGTCGCGGTCAAGCGCGATTGCCAGCACCTTCCCCACGTCGACCCCATTGTACTGCACGACGCTGGTCTCGCTCAGGCCGGCTACAGTATCGAACAGGATGTCATACTGCTGAAAGGTCCGGTTGATCTGGACACGCGCCAGCCAGAGCAGGAACCCCATTGCGGCCAAGAGGCTTAACAGCGTGAAGGCACCGACGAGGATGTAGCGCGCGCGCGTTTCCATCAGGATGTTCCTTGCGGCGGCTGTGCGGCATGGGCGCGGGGTCCGTGGAAATAGGCATGGACCCACGGGTCATCGACCTGCAGCATGTCCGCCATGGTGCCGGTGGTCAGAACCTTTCTGGCCGAAAGCACGGCAATCCGGTCACAGGTGGCGTGCAGCGTGTCGAGGTCGTGGGTCACCAGAAACACGGTCAGCCCCAACGCCTTTTGCAGCGCCACGATCAGATCGTCGAACTCGGATGCGCCAATCGGGTCAAGCCCTGCGGTCGGCTCGTCCAGAAACAGGATCTCGGGATCGAGCGCGAAGGCCCGGGCCAGACCGGCGCGCTTGCGCATCCCGCCCGAAAGCTCGGACGGGTAGAGGTCGCCTGCTTTCGCGGGCAGGCCGACCATCGCGATGCGCAGATCGGCCAATGCTGCGCGGGTCGCAGGGTCGATCGCCAGTTTTTCCCGCATTGGCGCTTCGACATTTTCGCGCACCGTCAGAGACGAGAACAGCGCCCCATCCTGAAACATCACGCCCCAGCGGTCCTGCACGCCATTGCTGCGGTCGCGATCCTGATCGGAGGGCGGGTCGGTCAGCACCTCTGTCCCGAGGACGGTGATCTGCCCGGCGGCGGGCCGCTGCAGCCCGACGATGCTGCGCAACAGAACCGATTTGCCGCT
>Ga0208492_1001796_pt1 | contig 12026 bp, 11 predicted proteins | sample Subbioar_CSW14AB_FD_184820 | JGI IMG/M metagenome (GOLD analysis project Ga0208492, IMG submission 184820) | Serpentinite rock and fluid subsurface biosphere microbial communities from McLaughlin Reserve, California, USA - CR12Mar_CSW14AB (SPAdes) | ecosystem: Environmental > Terrestrial > Deep... | reverse complement strand
TAAATGGGTTTTAATATCATTGGCTTTGGCATAGTCGGTAATGGCTTTCATGTTTTCGAAAGGTACCAGGGTATCCTGCTGTCTGCGCACCGGACTCTCGATACAGATTACTCCAACTTTCAAGGCTACCCTGCCTTTGGCTGTTTTATCCACTACCTCTTTAATCTCTTCAAGGGTCATTTCAGTGGTGTTGAGCCCGAGTGGAATAAGGTTTAGTGCGCTCAGTGTCTGGCAACCATCACCGGTATCCTGATAGATATGACTTTGTTCCTGAAGAATCACCCTTCGGTTATTTCCGGCCAAACGGCGCAATGCCATGTGATTGGCCAGGGTTCCTGTAGGCATGAAAACTGAGGACTCTTTACCCAGAAGTTTTGCAAAGCGGTTTTCCAGTTCTTCAACTACTCCACCGTTTGAATAGAAGTCGGTTTTGATTTTTCCTTCGTCGGCAAGCTTCATGAGCAACTCGCCATACTCTTTCGGACTCAATGGCACTCCATCATTTACAAAATCGACTGTTTTGCCTGCAATCGCTGCTATTTTTTGCGGGGTTTCTCCTCCATATGCATCCATTTGAGTAGCTGTTGCGGCTATCAGACTGCCTAATCTTACAAAATCTCTTCTTTTCATGAACTTGAGGGTTATTTAGTTACAAGATATTGATTTATGCTTTTATTGATGTGGTTGGAGGCAAATAAATTTATGGTATAAGAAAGTATGGAATAGGGATAGTATGGTTTAATGGTTTTAGATCGTTCTTACCAGTTCATTTTGAATGAATTTAAAATCTCAAATTGAGTTTTTAAGACAAGGAAATTGCTTGATCCTTCCATAACCCTTCCTCCCTCTATCGCCGGGAGGGCTCGTTACTTTTATAGGCTAAAAGTAACCAAAAGCCTTTTTCAATCCCTAGGTGCCTTTGGCCACAAGTCAACCGCACATCAAAAAACAGCGATCGCTGTCTTTGGGGGATATTGCTTGATGAAAGCATACCACATATGATCCCAAAGCCTGATGCTCGGCATTGCTTTATGATTGAACATACTCCTGTTTTTTGATTTTGCTGGCACAGGGGATTGAATCGTCCGTCGGTACCTCCTTTAAGATATTAATGTTGGTTGGAATTGTGCTTCAGCTGGCAATCTTCATCAATATAGGTATTGAATTCTGATGACCCATCTGAACCGGCCTTCCACCTGATAGTGAAAGATATTGAGAGCATATTATTTATTGTTGTTCATTACCCCTGATCCTAAAGGCCGGTAAAGCCCTTTCAGAATAATGATGCAAAAGACCAGCATAGCAATGGAGAGGGAAATGAGAAGAAATGAAATCAGACTTTCCACAACCGGTGTTCCTTCTTTACCTCCGGCAAGTGGCATGAGTCTCCCTGCACCGGTGAATGCCGCAATTAATACTGCCGCAAAATTGGCGAACGTGCCGAAAAAGGCTAGAATAAAGCTGATGTGAAGCCATTTTTCGGATAATTGAAGTCTGTTCCAGATCAATCCAGATACGATTAGGAATATCCCGTTCATGATACCTTCCAGATGACCGGATAAGCCCATTCTGGGGTTAGCCATTATTGGAATAAACAAAGCAGATAGTAATCCGAGAAAAAATAGAAGGACTCCCCAGAAGATGAGTTTATCTGATTGCTGTTTTCTTAGGTTCGGGTTTTCCATTGGATGAGTTTTTCAGACTTTCAGGAGGGTTTCAATATCAAACTTTCTCATTTTTAGGAATGCCTGCATGACTTTGGGCGCCTTTTCCGGATCAGACATCAGCTCAGCCAGTACAGCAGGTACAATTTGCCAGGATACCCCAAACTGATCTTTCAGCCAGCCGCACATACTTTCCTGTCCGTCTTCGGTAAGCTTTTCCCAGTAGTAGTCAATTTCCTTTTGTGATTCGCACTCTACAACAAATGAAACTCCCTCATTGAACGTATAATCATGAACCCCCGGTCCATCCATTGCAATCAGATTCTGTTGATTCAGCTTAAACTCTGAGTATAACACTTTTCCTGCATGCTCAGTTCCTTCAGGATAATGCATCAACAGATCTATAGATGAATGCTCAAAAACTGAGGTATAGAAGTTTAATGCTTTTTCAGCCATCCCGAATCGCTCCCTGGTGAATAACATGCAGGATCTTATTTTTTGCCGGATGGGAGCATCTCCGTTCAGGGAGATCTGCCAGGTTAGTCCGAAGCGGTCCTGAAGCCAGCCATAGCGTTCACTCCAATCGTATTTATCGATTGGAATTAATGCCTTACCACCCTCGATCAGTTTTTGCCATAGCGTATTGGTTTCTTCTACCGATTCGCAAAGCACGAAGACTGAGATGGATGGATTGATCTTAAACTCCGGACCACCATTCAGTGCCATAAATTCAGAACCCTCCAGTTCAAACTTTACTACCAAAGGGGTATCAGCTGTTATAGACGAATTTTTAAAAAGGGAACAATACAACTGAGCTGCAGCTTTCGCCTGGCCATCGAACCATAAACAGGGATGAATGAGGTTTTTCATTGGGTAAATTTTGTGCGTATTAAATATGCAAATAAGCCCTGAAGATTCCTAATGTACTTTAGATGAGATGATTGCATTATTGGCAATTTTGGCATTCAGCCGGGAAGTGTCTGCAATCAGACTTCTGCCCAGATCTCTTCTGAACCCGGGTAAATAGCCAGGGGTTTCAGATCCATAAAGGGATAAGTTATTTTGGAAAGATAAAGTCCCTGTGGGTGTGCAGGCAATATCTTAGCCGGGATCTCTTTGGAGATCAGATGATTTTCGAACTCATCAACACTTAGTACACCATCTCCGATCTCGATCAGTTTGCGGCTCAGGATGCGGATCATTCTTCCCAGAAAGCGATTGGCTGAAATAGAAAACCTGATTCTGTCGCCATTGGAATTGATATACAGCGATGCGCTTGAAACTCTGCAAATGGTATGTTCATTTTTATCGGGTGATTTGCAAAACGCCCGGTAGTCATCGTATTTCGGGAGTAATGCTACTGCCTTTTTCATTTCATCCAGTTTGAAGCTTTTCCTGAGATACAGCGAACTGCTTTCACTGAGAAATGGGTCTTTGTACGTATGAATGAAATAATCGTATGCTCGCTGAATTGCATCGTGACGGGCATGTTTGTCTGCGTCGACCGGAATAATATCAAATAAGGAGATATCATCAGGAAGAACCCTGTTCAGGCGGAAAAGGAGGTCAAAAGCCCAGGGCTTTTCAATATCCATATGGAAAAAGTATTGACTGGCATGAACTCCGGTATCTGTTCTTCCACAGCCGTAAATACTTATCGGAGTTTTAAATATTCGCGAAAGACAATCTTCAATTACTTCCTGTACACTCAGTTTATCGGGCTGTCTTTGCCATCCGAAATACCTGGTTCCTCTGTAGCCGATGTGTACAAAATATCTCATTCCGCTTTAGGTAATTTCTGCTAAGCTACTAATGATTCCTTTTCCAAACCCAAATATCAGTATTATCAAATAATATGTATTTTTGTTGTCCGCCGACAGCGGGGAATAACCAAAAAAAATTATAAACCCGTATGATTAGAATAGTCATTAAGAATACCCTTGAATGCTTATTTTAATCATCAAAGGCTTAAAAACAAAAAATAGATGAAAACAATCGTAATAGTTGCAGGGATAGTACTGGCAGGTGCTACAATCATTGGAGTAATGATGAATGAAAGAAATGAGGCAGCGCAACCTGCTCTTTCTACACAGGGTATTCCGCCTATGCCGGTTGATGCAAGCGGTGAGGCTCCAAAAACTAATCCTGCTCATGGGCTTCCTCACCATCGTTGCGATCTTCCTGTAGGTGCATCTCTCACTGATGCGGGTGGAGCGGCAGTTCCGGTTGCAGTTCCTCAACCTCAAAGTCCTCAACAGGCAGCACCGGCAGGTTTAAAAGTCAATCCTCCGCATGGTCAGCCGGGCCATCGCTGCGATTTGCAGGTAGGGGCTCCTTTATAGAAGTATTCAGTTTTCTTTGGATAGTCTGTTATCCGACAGTTACTTAGGCAATACTGCTCTTTTCGCGAATTGCGATATTGAGTATTTGTGCTTATATTTCCTTCATGAAAGAACATAAGGGCATGCGCCCTCAGGATATAGTTATTCTTTTGAAGCTGATTATTGACGGAGGACAGGATATTCGTATTAAAGATCTTTCTTCCAGGCTTTTCATCAGTGCTTCCGAGGTTTGTGAATCTCTGAACCGCTCCACAATTGCCGGATTACTTGACCCGGCTAACAAGGAAGTAAATATAGAAGCGTTTTTAAAATTTTTAGAATTCGGGCTTCCTTATGTATTCCCGGCACAGCTTGGTCCGGTTAAACAAGGGCTTTATACTGCACATTCAGAATCATCACTTTATTTGAGTTTTTCTTCCGAAGATAAACTGGTTTGGGCAGATGAGCAGGGTAAAGAAAGGGGGCAAAGTATTATTCCCTTATATCCCACAGTTGTTAAGGCAGTAAAGAAGGATAGAATTTTGTATAAAGTTCTCGCGCTGTGCGATATTATCAGAATTGGAAATACGGCTGATAAGAATAAAGCGGTCTGGCAGCTGCGGGAAGTACTTCAGAACAAAGGCGCTTATATTTAAAGCCGGAATTGGTCTTTCAGCGGTTGAAATTAATCTTTGGGAAGTCATTTTAATTTCTCAGAGATTTCTGGTTTTTTAAATTTTAGAGCGGATATTTGAAATAAGGACATATCTAAATGAACAAACAGATAATTGAGCAGGATGCAGATCTGAATTTAAAAGAACGTGCCGGGGCTGCCGGTAAAACGGTATTTCCTATTCTGATTGCAATCAGTTCATCACACATGCTGAACGATACTTTGCAGTCAATAATTCCTGCTATTTATCCGGTGGTGAAGGATTCCTTTAAACTAAGTTTTACCCAGATCGGATTAATCACCCTGACTTTTCAGTTATCAGCATCATTGTTTCAGCCTTTTGTAGGTTATTATACCGACCGTAAACCTCAGCCCTATTCACTGGCAATCGGGATGGCATTTACTTTAATCGGGCTGATACTTTTATCGCGTGCGCCAAGTTTTGAGATTCTGATCTTTGCTGTAGCGCTGGTGGGAACAGGATCCTCTATTTTTCATCCTGAAGCATCTCGTGTTGCTCACATGGCATCGGGTGGCCGGAGAGGATTTGCCCAGTCTGTTTTTCAGGTTGGCGGAAACTTCGGCAGTTCAATCGGCCCTTTACTCGCTGCGATGATCATTGTACCTTATGGTCAATCCAATATCATCTGGTTTTCATTGCTGGCATTGATTGCAATTTTCCTGCTGATGAAGGTTGGCGACTGGTATAAACGTAAAGTCAGAATTAAAGCAGCCCGCCCTTCCGGAAAAGAGCATCATCAGATGCAGGTATTATCAAGAAACAAGACCATATTTTCAGTATTTATTCTATTGATCCTGATCTTTTCCAAATATATATATCTGGCCAGCATGACCAGCTATTATACTTTTTACACTATTCACAAGTTTGGTGTTTCTGTTCAGGACTCTCAGGTATACATGTTTATATTTCTTTTTGCTGTGGCAGCCGGAACGATTATCGGCGGGCCATTGGGCGACCGGATTGGAAGGAAATATGTAATATGGGCATCCATTTTGGGAGTTGCTCCGTTTTCTCTGCTGCTTCCGCATGTAAATCTGTTCTGGACCATTATTTTAACTATTCCAATCGGTTTGATTCTGGCCTCCGCATTTTCAGCAATTCTGGTATATGCCCAGGAGCTGTTTCCGGGTAAAGTAGGGATGATCTCAGGCTTGTTCTTTGGTTTTGCATTTGGTATGGCCGGAATCGGCTCAGCTGTACTTGGTCAGCTGGCCGATCAAACCAGTATTGAATATGTTTATCAGGTTTGTGCCTATTTGCCTTTAATTGGCCTGATTACAGCTTTTTTACCCAATATTGGGAAAGTTAAATCCTGAGTTTCTGTTTCAGATTAATTGGGCTCACCGGTTTAAAACTTATTGCAGGTATCATTCTTCACACCGGGGTAACAGATTGTTCATTTACAAATGGCAGATTTGTCGTGGTTTTTAGGCTTTACTAAGGAATTAAGATTATTTTTAAGATATGAATAATACAAGGAGAGATTTTATCAGAACCTCAGGACTGGTTAGCCTGGGCTTTCTGGGATTGAATCAGTTTGCTGCCAATGCCGCAGCAATGGGATTTCTGGAAGAAACTAATTTATTAAATAGTTACGGTCCGCTATCGCATAAGCAGGGTGATATTCTGAGTCTGCCCAAAGGATTCAGTGCTCAGGTAATATCCCGTAAAGGTGATCTGATGTCTGACGGATTTTACACCCCCGGAGCATTTGACGGTATGGGTGTTTTTAAAGCAAAGAACAATAAGATGATTCTGATCAGAAATCATGAATTATCTCCGGGTGCCATGGGATCAGGGCCATTCGGGAAAAATAATGAGTTGCTTGGCAAGGTTGATAAAAATGACATTTATGATTTTGGTAAATCCGATCGCTTATGTTACGGAGGTACCAGCACCATGGTTTACGATGAAAAATTACAGAAAGTAGAACTTCAGTATCTAAGTCTGATCGGTACAGTAAGAAATTGTGCAGGAGGTATTACTCCATGGAATTCGTGGATTACCTGTGAAGAGAGTACACTGGTAAAAGGTGCTGAAAAGGGAATGCTTGAGGAAGATCATGGTTATAATTTTGAAATTTTTGCCTCAGAAAAAATGGGTCTTACTGCTCCTGTGCCAATCAAAGCGATGGGGCGTTTTAATCATGAGGCTGTGGCGGTTCATCCTTCTGAAGGGATAGTATACCAGACAGAAGATACCGGCGATAGTTTGTTTTACCGTTATCTGCCTAATAAATTTGGTGATCTGCATAAGGGTGGTAAATTACAGTGCCTTGTCATTACCGACTGGAAAAGTGCAGATACCAGAAACTGGGAAAGTCTTAAGTCAGATCAGTTTCCTCAAAAGAAGAGTTTCAATGTACACTGGATTGATCTGGATAATGTTGAAGCTCCGGAAGATGATTTAAGGCTAAGAGGTTATCAGCAGGGTGCGGCCCGCTTTGCCCGCGGAGAAGGAATCTGGTATGGGAATAACGAATTATTCTTCGCCTGTACAAACGGCGGCCTAAAAGGCTATGGCCAGATATTCAGGTATGTTCCAAGCAAATTTGAAGGGCAGGATCGTGAAAAGGAATCTCCGGCAAAACTGGAGTTATTCCTTGAACCTAATAATCTGGAGACTTTTCAGAACTGTGATAACCTGACTATCGCTCCCTGGGGTGATGTGATCATCTGTGAAGATAAAGATGATGCCAGAATAATAGGGATTACTCCGCAGGGTGAAACTTATGTAATAGCCAAAAATGTGGGATATCGTGAGTCTGAATTTGCGGGTCCGGTATTTTCGCCATCAGGAAAAACCTTGTTTGTGAATATCCAATCGCCTGGACTGACACTGGCCATAACGGGTCCCTGGAATAAGAAATAGATACATTTTTGATCGAAGGGAACAGGAATAATTAACTGCCTTGTTCCCTTCTTTATCCTGCCGTATATCCACATTTTTGCCAGGATAAAATGAGGATTTCTTTCCTTAGGCACTTTAAAATCTGATTTTGCTTTGCTGATTCGGATTATTTTCCTTTAATCCAAACAGCAATATCATTGATCAGGTTAAGATCAACGTTTGCCGGTATACGGTATTGATTTCCGTTTCCTTTTTCTTTCTGAACCGTGAATAAATGATTCAGTTCCGGATACAACTTAAAACTTGCATTTTTATTGGAAGCCAGAGCTGTTTTCCAGATATTGAAATCCTGTACTGAAACCTGAAAATCATTTCCTCCCTGTATAACGAAAATGCGACTGCTGACTTTTCTTGCAGTGGCTACCTGATCATGATTATTCAGATCCACCCAGTAAGATGCGGGCGCACCCAGAATAATCGAGTCGGGAGCGATTGCACCCAGCTTCAGTAGCCTTGATCTGGAGATCTCATTGATGGATTCCATAAACTGCTGTTTTCCTATGGCTGTAGTATCTCCTGATGATTTGTACAGGTATTCATTCTGTTCAGTAACAAGATCAGCAAATTTACGGGCCGGTGCGGCAGCCAGAATAATACCTTTTAATGAGGGGGCAAGTGTGGCAATTCTTGGAGCAAGCATTCCCCCCAGACTATGTCCCAGAAGATAGATCTGTGTTTTATTTACACCCGGCAGGGTTGCGGCAAGTTTAACAGCTGTAACAGCATCATCGAGTACTTCTTCTTTAACGGTAAAGGCTTTATTAAACGAGTTGGGATAAACCATGGTCCGCTTAACGTAGCGTATACTTCCGATTCCTTTGGCTGCTAAACCAATTGCCAGATCTTTAAATGGTTTGTTTGAGCCAACAGTTTCATCCATATCAGATGGGCCTGAACCATGTACCATGATCACCACAGGGAAGCTTGAAACATTTTTAGGGCTTGTAAATACTCCGGCCATTTCACCGCCGGCAAAAGCAATTTTAACTTCCTTTTCAGTATAAAGTGTCGAATCTGCATAAGCAGGAAGGGCATATTCTGATTCAGTTGGTTTCGGTGCAATAAAAAATCCTACCAGTTTCTCGGATTTATTAAAGACAAAGGTGAATGGCTGTGATCCTTTGGTAAAGCCGCAGGTCAGAATTACCTGATAATATTCTCCCTGAACGGAGCTTTTGGCTCCATCTACAGAAGTATAAGTTCCCAGACTATTCTCGAGTCTTAGCCAAAAGAGTTTCAGTTCATCGGCAGAGATCTTGTCTTTTACACTTTCATCAAAAAAGCCGTGCGCTACATCAAACTTCCCCTGATTCATTGTTTCAAAGAACTCATCCGCACGATTCATCAGGCTTAACACATTTTGAGCATATCCTGAAAAGCTGATAAAAATTAGTAGTACAAAGATTTTTAATGATTTCATTCCTGGTATTGGTTTCAAATTAAGAATTGAAAGATAGCAAAATTAAGATTTATCACTCTCGTTCGCATATTAAATTAAGTAAGCCGGGCTTTTCTCCCCCGGCTTTCATAAGCGATTTAACAAGTTTCAATAATTTTTTTGATTCCGTCATAGGGGTAAAGTTTGTTATGTCTGTCTCAACTCCAAATAACATAAAAATGAATATACAATTTATAAAACATGGATTTTTAAGAGGGGCATTATTATTAATGATCCCATTCATTTCAGTACTGAATGTAAAGGCTCAGAGTGTACACCACTCAAGGGTAAACATTGGGTTGGCTTATCCATTCAGTTCAAACGGTAATCATGCAGCTGCAGATACTAATTTATTTTCCTTTAATCTGATTGCCGGAGTTTCAGCAGCAGAAGAGGGCTTTTCTTTTGCAGGTATTTCATCTGTGATAAAGAATTATGCTAAGGGTGTACAATTCGCCGGATTTTCAAATCATATCGGTCAGTATGCCGAAGGCTTTATGTTTGCCGGTTTCATGAATACCTATGGCAAGGCTAAGGGGATGCAGTTTGCCGGTTTCACCAATATTGCGCTGAAAGATGTTGAGGGAGCTCAGTTTGCGGGCTTTATGAATAAGGCTGCAAACCTTGATGGAGTTCAGATTGCCGGTTTTTCTAATGTGGCAAAGGAAGTTACAGGGTCTCAAATTGCGGGCTTCAGTAATATCTCCGGAGATATTAAAGGTTCGCAGTTTGCCGGTTTCACCAATACTGCCGGAGATGTTGAGGGCTCACAGTTCGCCGGCTTCATCAATATCGCCAAAAAAGTGAAAGGTCTGCAGCTTGCCGGTTTTGTCAATATTGCCGACAGCTCTGATCACCCGATAGGGGTTCTCAATTTAATCAAAGATGGCGAGAAAAGCATCGGCTTCAGCATGGATGAAACTCAAACTGGTTTAGTTTCCTTCAGATCAGGAGGCAGGGTATTGTATGGGATAATGGCAGCGGGATACAATTTCAAAAACAGTGAGGATGTCTATGCATTTGAACTTGGATTGGGAGCACATATTTTGAATTCACCGGTATTCCGGATAAATACAGAAGTCAGCACGCTGATGCTGGAAAGTTTTCATTCTGGAGAGTATTTTAAATCCTCATTCCGCTTTATGCCTGCCCTGAGACCGGTTAAGGGAATTGAAATTTTCGGCGGACCGGTATTCAATTATGTCAACACTAATACCATTGAAGGGAAAGCACTTAACAAGCATTATCTGCATACCTGGGAAAGCAGATGGAGAAATAATTTCGAAGGTATTTACATCGGCTATCAGGCTGGTATTCATTTCCTTTTTAAATAGAAATTAACAAAATAAATCTTCTATAATCTTAATAAACAGTGTAATAACATTAAAAATTAATAAAAATGAGAACTATTGTAATTGTAGCATTAATCAGCATCTTAAGCATTTCATGTACTAAAGAAAGAATAAGTGCAGACGGAAATATCATGACTGAAACGCGCAATCCCGGAACATTTACCGGTGTGCATAGCAGTGGATCTAATCCAATTACCATTACTTACGGAACAGAGTATAAAGTGGAGATCAAAGGTTCAGGTAATCTGATTCCAAGGTATAAAACACAGATTTTTAACGGTACACTAAACTTGGGATATGAGTTTGTAAGGGTAGGTAAGGATGATATTGAGGTTTTTGTAACTATGCCTGCCCTTAATCATGCCTCTATGAGCGGTAGCGGTAAGCTGAACATCAATGGTATTTTTCCGGCGCAAACGCAGTTTCGTTTAACAATCAGTGGTTCATCAGATACTAAGGTGAATGGTAGCATCCCTGCTGATGATGTGAATGTAAATATTTCAGGTTCAGGTGATGCTGACCTTGAGAAGATTCAGGCCAAAACCGGAGATGTGAGGATCAGTGGTAGCGGAGATGTCAGGCTTAGCGTTCAGAACTCCCTTAAGGCAAGAATCAGTGGCAGCGGGAAGGTATTTTACACCGGAAATGCAACTGTTGATTCTGAAATTAGCGGCAGCGGTACAGTGGTAAAATTTTAATTAATTTGTACCTGGAAGAGTCTTCTCTCTTCCAGGTACAAATGCTTTGAATCGGTCTTTGAATCAGGTTTTTGTAACATTTGGCCAATCCGGAAGTCTAAATATTATAATCAGACTGACTGCTGAATTTTGGAATTAATACTTACAGAAAGCGAAAATAAAGGACTGGATGTTGATTTTGAGCAGATGTTCAAAATGCATTATAAGGCTTTACATGCGTATGCAAGTGTGATGCTGAATCATGACAGTCATGCAGAAGAAATTGTTCAGGGGATGTTTCTGAAACTTTGGGAAAAGAAAGAAAATCTGTCGGTTCAAACATCTCTCAAAGCCTATCTTTATAAATGTGTTTATAATGATTGTCTCAACTATATTCAGCATACAAAGACGGTTTTGAAATATCAGAATCATGCAGTTTATACGATGAAAGATTATAACGGAAAAACTTCGGATAAACTGGAGCATGATGAACTGCAGCACCGACTGGAGGAAGCGTTAAATGATCTTCCGGAACAATGTCGCACTATTTTTCAAATGAGCCGCTTCGAGGAGCTTAAATACAGAGAGATTGCCGATCAGCTTGGAATATCAATCAAAACAGTAGAGAATCAGATGGGTAAAGCACTGAAAATTCTTCGCCTGAAGCTGGTTGATTTTCTGCCTGCATTATTATTCATTTTTAACAGTGATTATTATAACTGAGAGAAGTATGAGCGACGATCTGCTGATAAAATTTCTGTTGAAAGAAACCAATCCGGATGAGGATAGACAGGTAGAGCAATGGCTGGCAAAAGATCCTGAAAACCGAAAGGAGTTTGAGCGTTTTGCACTAATCTGGAAAGAAAGCAAGAAACTTGAATCAGAAAGCAAGGCTGATCCTGAAAAGGCATGGAAGAAATTTCAGCAAAGGATACCGGAAAACCAGAATAAAGGCATTTTGCGCAAGCT
>Ga0208492_1001793_pt1 | contig 12056 bp, 9 predicted proteins | sample Subbioar_CSW14AB_FD_184820 | JGI IMG/M metagenome (GOLD analysis project Ga0208492, IMG submission 184820) | Serpentinite rock and fluid subsurface biosphere microbial communities from McLaughlin Reserve, California, USA - CR12Mar_CSW14AB (SPAdes) | ecosystem: Environmental > Terrestrial > Deep... | reverse complement strand
AAGGCCGGATTTGTGCGCCGCGCCGCGGACCCCAATGACCGGCGCCGGGTGATCATCGAGCCGCTATCCAAACAGATGGCGAAAGTGATGGGGCCGTTGTTTGAATCGATGGGTCAGGCCGCCGCCGCCCTCTGCGCGCAATTTCGCACCGACGAACTGCTCGTCATTCGCGAGTTCACCACCCGCGCCAACGAGATGACGCTCGAAGAGACGCGCAAATTGCGCGAGGGGGCGCAGACTCAGCAAGTAACCCAGAAGGGTACAGCACCGAAAAAGTGAGTCTTCTCCTTTTGCCAGTCGACTTATCTTTTGTTCGGGTTGCCAAGGTGGGTTTGCACTGCTGCTGCCGCCTGACCTTGCCGGTTTCGCGCAAATCCCGATCGGGTTAACTTCAGAATCCGGTACGCATTCAGCGCCCCTAATAAGGGCCGAATGAACACCAATACTGGAATTTCCCTGAACGGTGGACAATATTGCTTATAAAAAGAAGCAGCAGTCCGGAGTCTATCCGGGGCACCTGATCTCAAGTCGCTGCTTTTCGCACACCAATCCCACTGGACTGCATAGACCAGACCATCAGCCTGATGGCTCTTACCCGCGTCTGGCAACAGTGAAAAGGCGGATAAAAATGCTCCCAGACGACCATCTTCAAGAAAACCATGACCTACCAGACCAACTCATTGAAATGACCGTGGAAACGACCAAGGTGGAATTGCCTCCGAACGAGGAACTTCTTCCTACCGGGGAAGAAACGGTTGAAGTGGAGGTGGAGGAAGAAGTGGAGACCGTAGACCAGAGCGGTCAAAAAGTGACCCGATTTGAAGATGCCACCGCATTCCTTTTTGATGTGAAACTGAAAGTACCCATGCACCGAGCCAACAAGGAAAACCGCGCCGACGGCAAACTCAGTTTGGAAGGCAATCAGTGCATTCTTCTCGACTGCAAATCGGTTGAGGGAGCCGTCAATCTGCAGGACCACCTCGACATACAGTTCGATGGCTACCTGCGCAAGGAAAGGGAATCGAATTGCCAGCCTTTGGCATTTCTTGTGATCGGTCCTGCATTCACTGCGAATTCCCTCAAGGCGGCCTACCAATACAAGGCGAGGACCAATTGGGATATCGCGCTGATTACTGCGGAAGGCCTGAAATACCTTGCCGAAAGATGGTCGGCCATGTCTCCGGAAAAGCCCTTTCCCGTGCGCTTACTCAACCGAACCGAAATCATCGACAAGGAACGGGCAGAATTTCTTTTGAGCCTGGCCTAACCGGAAAGTATCTATTTCCAAGAAACCCCATTCGGCCCAATCACCCCGACGAGCAGCGGACAAGCAAGGAACCCAGCATTTTTTTTCGGCCCCTTGTCCGTGAGACAAACATGAGCCTTACGTTTCACGAGAAATCTCCCACTTTCGATTTGGTAAACTCATGTTTTGTCCCCGGTAGTTGCTGGAAATTTAGCAAGCGACTATGGATGGATAGGACCGCCCACACCGAAGTCGGGGCGGCATTTCTTTCGAGGCAAAATCATGAACGTCGTGCTGACACCGGTGATGGCATGCCTGTTAACGCTCGGGCAGGGTACCGATCGCCTTGCCTGGCCGCAATTTCGCGGCCCCGCAGGTTCGGGAGTCGCGGACGGCCAGAAGCCCCCCATTGCATTCGGGCCGGAAAAGAATGTCGTGTGGAAGGTGCCCGTGCCCAGCGGTTTTTCCTCGCCGATCGTTGCGGGGGAAAACCTCGTGCTGACGGCGTTCGACGGCGGCAAGCTGTTTACGATCGCCTACAACCGCCAAAGCGGCAAGGAAGCCTGGCGCGCGGAGGCTCCCGCCCAAAAGATCGAGCGCTTTCACAAAACCGAAGGCAGCCCCGCCGCCTCGACGCCGGCCACCGATGGCACGCGCATCGTCTCCTATTTCGGTTCCTGCGGTCTGTTTTGCTATGACCTGACCGGCAAGGAACTCTGGCACTACGAGATGCCGACTGCCGCCATCCCGTTCGATTTCGGCACCGGCGTCTCGCCCGTGCTCGCTGACGGCACCGTCGTTCTCGTTCGGGATGAAAAGAAGGATCCCAAGATCGTCGCGCTCGACGCATCGACCGGCAGCCTCAAATGGGAGACCAAGCGCGAATCGAAGAATGGGTTTTGCACGCCGGTGGTCTGCGACACTCCCGATGGGAAGCAGATCATCGCGGCAGGATACCGGCGCATGATCGGTTACGACTTCAAAACCGGCGAAGAGAAATGGACCGTGATCGGCATGCCCGCCGCCACCTGCGCGACCCCGGTCGTGGCCGATGGCACGCTCTACTTTGGCGGCTGGTCCCCCGGTGAAGATTTCACTTTGCCTTCCTTCGATGAGATGTTGAAGGTGACGGCCAGCCAGAGCCAGGGGTTTATCAACGAAGCGGGCCTGGAAAAGACTTTTATGAAGGGGATGTTCGAAAGCCAGGATACCAATCACGACGGCAAACTCACCCGCGACGAATGGGACGATGCTCTCAAGATTATGTCGGCGGCCAGGAATAGCGCCTTTGCGCTCAAACTTGGGGGCACCGGCAATTTGACGGACCGTGTGACCTGGAAGCAAACCAAGGGCCTTCCCTATGTTCCATCGGGGATCCTTTATCAGGGGCAATATGTGCTCGTCAAAGATGGGGGACTGGTCACGGCCTATGATGCGAAATCCGGCCGGCCGGTTTACATTCAGGAGCGAGCCGCGGCGAACGGACATTACTATGCGTCACCCGTCGCCGCCAACGGCCACATCTACTTCACCTGCCTCGACACGGGCGTGGTCACGGTCCTGAAAGCGGGTAAGGACAAGCCGGCTGTGGCCGTCAAGAATCCCGCGCTCAATGAACGCGTGGCCGCCACTCCGGTAATCTGTGACGACACGATCTACATCCGCACCGCCGGCCACCTCTGCGCCTTCGCCGAGAAAAAGTGAGCGGTATTTCGAAGAAGTCGGGATGAAGCCATTAGAGGTCTCTAATAGCTTCATCACGACTTCATTTGAATGTTCTGCCGGGGAACCAGAATCGCCTGGCCAGTCTGCTGGCAGCTACGGCGACCGAATCTCTCCTTCCCGCCCTCAAAGTCGCCATTTCCTTGGCAATGTTCCGCTCCTCGTGCACAAATCCCCCTCATGACTCCCATACCTCCCATCATCCCCATCAACACCGCCTGGTGATTTTCTTCCCCGAATTGGCTGGTCCACCCTGAATCGATAGGATTGGAGCGTCGATGGTGCCCAAGCCGGGTATCGCCGCAACCGCGCAAAGCTTTGGCGGCGGCGAATGGCGCATGGCAACCCTTTTCTCTGGTCTGAATCCTTCGAGGTCGTTGTGGCCGAAACAACCCTGATTCGTGGCGCCTTCTTCGACTTACTCGACGACCCCTGGAAACATGTCGGCCAGGAAAAAAACGCCGCGCGCTATGTACCCGATGGCCTGCTATTGATCCGCGATGGCGTCATCGTCGACTTTGGGCCCCACGCCCACCTCGCTCCCAAGTACCGGAACTTACCCGTCACGCACATTCCCAATCGGCTCATCCTTCCCGGTTTCATCGACGGCCATATTCACTTTCCACAAATTCGCGTGCTCGGCGCCTACGGCAATCAGTTGCTTGATTGGTTGCAAAAGTGGATTTTCCCCGAAGAGGTCAAATTTGCCGATCGGAATTATGCCCGTGATGCCGCGGGGAAATTCTTCGATGCCTTGCTCGCCGGGGGAACGACCACCTGCCAGGCCTTCACCACGAGCAGTCCGGTATCCACCGAGGAATTCTTCGACGAAGCCGCCCGCCGCGGCATGCGCACGATCTCGGGGCTGACCGGAGTCGATCGCTTCGCCCCGGCCGATTCGGTCATTTCCCCCGAGACCTTTTACGCCGAATCGAAACGATTGATCGAGACCTATCACCGCAAGGGGCGCCACCTTTACGCCATCACGCCAAGGTTCGCCGTCGGCTGCACCGACGCCATGATGGACGCCTGCGCCAAGCTGAAACGAGAATATCCCGATTGCTGGATCAACACCCATATCTCGGAGAACCCCACCGAGGTGCGCCAGGCGAAAACGGAGTTCCCCCATTGCCCCGATTACACCGCGGTGCATGAACATCACGGCCTCCTGGGGCCCAAGTTCACGGCGGGCCACGGCGTCTGGTTGTCCAATGACGAATTGCGACGCTTCTCGAAGGCCGGCGCCGGCGTTTGCTTCTGCCCCTTGTCGAATATGTTCCTGGGGAGCGGACTGTTTCGCCTGGGGCGGGCGACCGACCCGCATCAGCGCGTACGGCTATCGCTGGGCTGCGATATGGGCGGCGGCAACGCGATTAGCATGATTCGCGTCATGGAAGAAGCGTACAAGGTGGGCATGTGCAACAACACGATGCTCGATGGCTCGGTGAACGAGCGCGACCATGACGAGGCCGAGGCGGAGCGCAACAAGCTCGGGCCTTATCGCGCCTTTTACCTCGCCACCCTCGGCGGCGCCCACGCGCTTTATCTCGACGACATGCTGGGCAATTTCAATGTCGGCAAGGAGGCCGATTTTGTCGCCCTCGATTGGAACGCCGGCCAACACGCCCTCGCCTGGCATCAATCGCTCGTTTGTCCAGGAAACGTGCCAGCGACCATCGACGACGCGGCCATGGTCCTCTTTGGCATCATGGCCTGCGGCGACGATCGCAACGTGGACGAAACCTGGGTCGGCGGCAAGCTCGCCTACAAGAAGAAGTAATGGTCCTCCCAGGGGTTTGATTCTTGGAAATTCGCATTTGCCGGGCGTCGGCGGTGATCGTGCAAAAGTTGTCGCCTTCGGCCGCCGACTGGTTCCTCGACTGGCAAAAGCGGGTCACGGTCCAGGTGCAGGGTTTTCGCGGATATACGGGCACCGATGTTTACCCGCCCGACGCGGTGCGCAGCGAATGGGTCTCGGTGCTTCATTTTGCCGATGAACCCGCCATGCAAACCTGGCTTGATTCGCCTGAGCGCGCGCTGCTTCTCAAGGAACTGAGCGGCCACGGCGGCGTATTTCAAATGGAGAAGCTTACAGGGGGATTTGCGAGCTGGTTCACAAGACATGGGCCGGCACAAAAGCCGCCGCCGGGTTGGAAGATGGTGTTCGCGGTCGTCCTTGCGCTTTATCCGACCGTGATGCTTTGGCAGATCGTGGTTGGGCCGCTCATCAGCCCCCTCGGCCTGGCGATTTCCATGCTTGTCGGCAACCTTGTGAGCGTATCGATTTTGCAGTGGGTCGCGATGCCCTCCCTGACGCGCGGACTTTCCCCCTGGCTTAATGCCGAGCCAACCAAGGGAAAAGCCATCACCCTTTTGGGAGCGATCGTCATCGTCCTGCTCTGGACAGCGATGGCCGCCATTTTCTATCTGAAAACGGGATAATCGAAACCAACCACGTCTTTCGCGGAAATCCGCGGCTCGACCGGGTGCCAGGAGGATTCATTTCTTGGAAGGAATCCTCCCTTCCTGCGATTTTGCAAGCTCTTCGAGAATCGATCGCACATCGCCAACCAGCGGGGGCGATAGATCCAGCGGCCGATGGCGCGCGACCAGGGCAAGCGCTTCGTCCCAATGGAGGGTGCCAGATAGCGTCATGGCCGCGGCTGCGATCAAGGGCGCACGACTCATGCCTGCTCCACAGCAAACGAGCATGGGAATGTTCGCCTGAAACAACTGGGTAACCGCACTCACCGCCTGACGCAGGACAGCCCGATTGTTGCCGGCTCCATCGAGCAAGGGAAATCGCAGGTAAATCAACTCGCGGGGGCTCGGTATGGGAGATTCCTCTAAGGCCACTTGCACGATCGCCCTGATACCGAAATCGAACACGCTTCGAAAGTCGCGGCCGTCGTCGGCATGACCGACCCAAAGGGCGTGAGGTTTGAGTTGATTCATTTCTTCCTAACGAACTCGAAATTCTCGCAGATAAAGTGGCTGTGCGGTCAGCGAGTATCTGATTTGATGCGAGAGAACTCTCCCAGGCGAAGACACTGGTCCCCAATGGCCGCTCCTGAACTCGATTCATCACGATCGCTGGAAGTGAACGAACCGTCGATCGTGCGCAACCTTGAAGTTAGTAGTCGACCGAACCGCTTCTGATCTTAGTTCCAACAAGATGGAATTCCAATCAACCCATTCAGGCCAATCGAATATTCCATGTAAATAATCAAAAAACACAAATGATCATCGATTAAGTATTATTTCAAATCAATGTAAAAAAAATCCCCGGACGCCCTGCATTGATGGATCAGCCTGCTCCGCGTCGAGCTCGGCAAGGCGTGGGAGTCGCACCAACTTCCCGGAATGGAAACCGCTGGGGGCGATTTGGGAAGAGACCTTTCTGTGACCGCCTTGCGCAGGAATCGGCCACAACCTCGGACGATCGATCCATAAGCCCCTGAAAATGAAAGGCTTGCGGCAATCCTGCAACCCAAAAACCTTGCAACGAAGCCACTCCAAGACTTGCCTTCCCTTCCACCAGGTGTTAAGAATGAAAGGAACGTATTCGCGCTTTTTGCCGGAGCTTCGCTTTAAGTCAATCACTCGACCACCCGCTCGCTGAGGGGCGCTGCAACGGACGCATGGGCGTTCCTGCCAGGCTCAATGAGGGGAATGATCACTGTGCAACGGCGCCCGTTCATTGGTTTAGGAGACTATGAACGTGACTGCTGTATTGAAAAAGCCTTCTGCTACGACTGCCTTCACCGATTACCATGTCGCCGACATCTCGCTCGCCCCCTGGGGCCGGCGCGAGATGGACATTGCCGAAACCGAAATGCCTGGCCTGATGGCGATCCGCGAGGAGTATGCCGCCAAGCAACCCCTCAAGGGCGCGCGCATCACCGGTTCGCTGCACATGACCATTCAAACGGCTGTGCTGATCGAAACCCTCAAGGCACTCGGCGCCGAAATCCGCTGGGCCTCGTGCAATATCTTCTCGACCCAGGACCATGCCGCCGCCGCCATCGCGGCCGCGGGTATTCCCGTGTTCGCCTATAAAGGTGAATCGCTCAAAGAATACTGGGACTACACCCACAAGATCTTCGAATGGGCCGACGGCGGCCACACGAACATGATCCTGGACGACGGCGGCGATGCCACCCTGCTCTTGCACCTCGGCGCCCGCGCCGAAAAGGACATCACCCTCCTCGACAAGCCCGGCAGCGAAGAAGAACGCATCTTGTTCGCCTCGATCAAGGAGCGCATCGCTTCGCAACCAGGCTGGTACGCCAAAAACCTCGCCGCCGTGAAGGGCGTGACCGAAGAGACCACCACGGGCGTTCACCGCCTCTACCAGATGCACAAGCGCGGCGAACTGAAATTCCCCGCGTTCAATGTCAACGACTCGGTCACCAAGTCGAAGTTCGACAACCTCTACGGTTGCCGCGAATCGCTCGTCGACGGCATCAAGCGCGCCACCGACGTGATGATCGCCGGCAAGATTGCGGTCGTTGCCGGCTATGGCGACGTGGGTAAGGGCTCGGCCCAGGCCCTGCGCGCCCTTTCGGCCCAGGTCTGGATCACGGAAATCGACCCGATCTGCGCGCTGCAAGCCGCCATGGAAGGTTATCGTGTCGTGACCATGGAATATGCCGCCGACAAGGCCGACATCTTCGTGACCACCACCGGCAACTTCAAGGTGATCACTCATGCGCACATGGCCAAGATGAAGAATCAGGCCATCGTCTGCAACATCGGTCACTTCGACAACGAAATCGATGTCGCGTCGCTGGAAGGTTATCGCTGGGAAGAGATCAAGCCCCAGGTCGACCATGTGATTTTCCCCGACGGCAAGCGGATTATTTTGCTCGCCAAGGGACGGCTCGTGAACCTGGGCTGCGGCACCGGTCACCCTTCTTACGTGATGAGCTCGTCGTTCGCCAACCAAGTTTTGGCGCAGATCGAACTCTGGAGCCACAACAAGAATTATCCTGTTGGTGTCTACGTTCTGCCCAAAAAGCTGGACGAGCATGTCGCCCGTCTGCAATTGAAGAAGCTCAATGTGCAGTTGACCGAGCTGACCGCCGAACAAGCGGCCTACATCAATGTCAACAAGGAAGGCCCTTACAAGTCCGAGCACTACCGCTATTAATCGCTAATCTGGCGTTGATTCGCTGGAAGATTACAGGCAGCAGGGAGTTGAACTCCCTGCTGCTTTTTTTGTGTTCTGTTTTGGGAACGCGTCAAATTGAAAGCCATTTCCCACGCGGAGACGCGGAGGCGCGGAGAGAGGACACGGAGACCTTGGATCCATCCCAACGAGCAGGTCCGCACACCTGACTTTTGCCGAAGCAGGAACCACTTAAAGGGACTAAAAAGGTGGATTACTTCGCTTCGACCAGGCGACCCTTGTATTGGTGGAGCGCTTGAATTTCGGTTGCGCTCAGGGCACGGTCAAAAATGGCCAAATCATCGAATAGGCCGACGTAGGCGATGCCGATCTGAATCGCCGATTTTTCCAGATCCCAGTGAAACTGCTGGTTGCGGCCGCTCACTTCTCCTTGCGCTTTGCCATCGACATAGAGAATCGCCTTACCGTCGAGCTTACCGGTGTTGAAGTTTTCAAACACGATCGCGACATGGGTCCATTTGCCCCGCGCAAAAGTCGCCTCCTTCGCGGTGACCATCGGCCGTTCGGCCGGAGACATCTTCTCGTAGTCTCGATTATCGGGATTCCAAACTTTCATATCGGCGAAGGCCCCTAAGCGAAAAAGTTTGGGCCGCTCGTCCTTACTGAAATCGACCCAGAGCGCCGCATGGTTCCAGGCCTTTTCCGTGATCTGAATGGGGTCGCAGTACCAATCCCCCAGATCGGTCCGGGGATCGAAATTCAACCAGAACGAAACCGTGCCGGCCCAGTTTTCCTTGCGGTAGTCGACATTGCCCAGCGCCTTGTAAAAGGCAACCTTGCTCGACTTCTTGGTGAAAGAGAGCGCATCGCCCCCATGCCTGCCCTGCCCCTTTGCGATCTCCATTTCTCCGGCCGGCAGACCCGGTTTGGGGTCCTTGCGTTCCACGGAGGAGGCGTGATAGATCTTCCGGTCGCCTCGTGCGAAATCGGCATCCAAGCCCGCATCAAAGCTCGCCGCAAAGGTGAGCGCCTTGCGTAGCGTCTCCACCGAATCTTTTTCGTCAGCCTGGGACCTACCGGTAGGGAAAAGACCAAACAACGCGCAAGCAGCGAATAAAGCAAACAGGACGGGTCGAACCAACCGATAACAGTTCATTGCAAGATCCCCAAAGAAAAATCCCGATCCCGCCGGTGGTGTACGGTCCATGCACCCGCCAAAACGATTTGGGCCTTTTCGCCAGCTTTGCATCGCCCTCAATCTACTAGTTGCCATCGATTTGGCATCAAGTCCGTCACCCGCCGCGATGCGGATCGACTCGATCGACAAATCAGCCCGCGGCGCAATTCGACCTTGACTCGTTCGGCAAACCCGTCATACTTTGCATTGCAAAGCTCACGCGCCCTACCACGCGAGGAACCAGCGAATGCAACTCGACGAGGCGCTACGCCAGATTTCCGACATTCGCCAGCAGATGGCGCAAAGCCAGATCTTTCGCGGCTACCGGTCGATCACCGTTGCCTTTTCGGGGGTGGCCGGCCTGGCGGCGGCCGTCATCCAACCTTATTGGGTAAGCGATCCTGTCAACGACCTGGGGCGCTATCTGGCGCTCTGGCTGACCGTGGCGCTCATCTGCATGGGTTTTAGCGGCAGCGAAATTGCCTGGCGTGCGTTTCGGGCCGGGCCAGGACTGGCGCGCCAGCACTCAATGCTTGCCGTCGAGCAGTTCCTGCCGAGCATTGTCGTGGGAGCGCTCTTGACCTGGTGCGTTTATTTCAAGGCGCCGCAAATCGCCTGGACCTTGCCGGGATTATGGTCCCTCCTCTTTGGCCTGGGAAATTTCGCCTCGTCGCGATTGCTTCCCCGGCAGATTACCTGGGTCGCCTCCTATTACGTTTTATGCGGCTGTGGTTGCTTGATCTGGGGCCAGGGAGAGCACGCCTTATCCCCCTGGCTGATGGGTATGAGCTTTGGGTGCGGCCACCTGTTCTGCGCAGCCATCCTCTACTGGACTCTGGAACGATTCGATGACTCGCCGCAAACCGAATGATTCTTCCTCCGTGGATCAATCCGCCAACCAAAACGCGGATGCGCAAGCCGGCCGCTTTTCCTACGAGGGGCTGGACCGCGTGCTGCACGAGAAGGCGCGCCTGGGCATCCTCGCCTCCCTGGCAGCCAATGCCAGCGGATTGCTCTTCAACGACCTCAAGGACCTCTGCTCGCTCACCGATGGCAACCTGAGCCGCCATCTGGCGGTGCTCAGCGAAGCGGAACTTGTGGAAGTCTGGAAAGGCGCCACAAGTGGGCGACAACAAACGATGTATCGCCTCACCGTGAGCGGCCGCCAGCGATTTACCGACTACATCGCCGTGCTGGAAAGCATCGTGGCCGATGCCCAGCAAGAAGCTCAGTCCCACGCGCTGAACAAAACCCCGCGCGCCGGTTGGTCCCCGGCCTAATTCACCATTTTCTTTTTTTAATTATCCATATCTATCCATTTTTCTATTGCCTTTTTTCATGCATTTTCTTCCGCTTCTTTTTGCGCATTCACTTTGCATTGCAAAGTGAATTTTGTCCTGAAGTCCCTCTCTTGCGAGGATCATGCGATGCCGATCGAACTGGGTGGCGGCAAATATCTGCTACTTCTGGCCTGGCGCAGCACCCTGATGGTCACAGCGGTATTGCACCTGACGCGCTCGCTTCCGGCAGCCGATGCACCTACGAATGGAGCACCCGAAGCGCTGGAAAATAAGATTCGCGCGATCCTTGAAGAGACCGGCACGCCGGGAATGATCGGCGCGATCGTCCATGGCGAAACGGTCGTTTGGCAAGGCGCGCTCGGTACGGCCGAACGCGAAACCCAGCGGCCTGTCACCGAGAAAACGCTTTTCCGGCTCGGCTCCGTCTCCAAAATGTTCGTATCGCTGGCGATGCTCAAACTGGTCGAGCGCGGGCAACTGTCGCTCGACGATCCTCTGCCCAAGTGGGCTCCCGAAATCGGCATCGACAACCCCTGGGATGGCCTCCACCCAGTGCAACTGGTGCACCTGCTTGAGCACACTTCCGGTCTCCCCGATCTGGGGCCGCGTGGCCATGCGCTCGACCTTCCTTCGGCGACGACCCAGTGCGCCGTCGACCTGGTGTGCTTGTCGCGCCGGGTCCGCTGGCAGCCGGGCACGCGCATGGCCTACTCGAACTTGGGCCCGGCGCTTGCGGCTTTGGCTCTGGAGAATGCCTCCAGCCGATCGTTTGAGGAGTTAGTCAAACGCGAAGTCTTTGAACCGCTTGGCATGGCCGGCGCGACTTACCTGCAGACCGACGAAACCGCCGCCAGCTACATCGGCCGCGTGCGCGCGCCCTACCGGCACATTCTGAAGCCTTCAGGCGGTGCAAGCGCCACAAGCCAGGATATGGCCCAGTTACTCAAAATGTTCAACCTTCGCGGGCGACTTACCGAACAGCCGAACCCGACCGGAAACGAGAATCGGCCCAACGCTGCAAGTTCCGATCAAGGAGTCGAAAAAATATTCTTGAAACAGGCATCGCTTACGCGCATGGAAACTCCCACCTCCACCCTCGCGGCCGAGGCCGGATTGCGTGCCGGCTTTGGTCTGGGTAACCGCACGCGCCAAAAAAAGGGCTTCGTCTATCAGGGACACGGCGGCGGAATCGAGGGGTTTATTTCCATAATTGGCTACTTACCGGATGCCCAAAGAGGCTATTTCTTCGCGATCAACGCGAGCCACGACAAGGCATTTGACGAAATCGACGATGCGCTCACGGATTTCCTCACGAAGGACTTGCCGGCGCCTAGTCCGGCCGCGTCCGTCAAACTTTCCGAAAAGGAGCTCCGCTCTTTCGAAGGCACCTACCTGCCCGATTCCCCCGGCTCCGCGCTGGGCGCGGGAATGCAGCGCTTTGGGTTTCGCACGGTGGCATTCGAAAGGGGGCAACTGGTG
>Ga0208492_1001791_pt1 | contig 12062 bp, 10 predicted proteins | sample Subbioar_CSW14AB_FD_184820 | JGI IMG/M metagenome (GOLD analysis project Ga0208492, IMG submission 184820) | Serpentinite rock and fluid subsurface biosphere microbial communities from McLaughlin Reserve, California, USA - CR12Mar_CSW14AB (SPAdes) | ecosystem: Environmental > Terrestrial > Deep... | reverse complement strand
CGGTCACGATCGAGATCAAGAAGGATCACCCTTACTTCGCGATCGTCGACGGCTACGGCGGCTCTACCGGCAAGTTCAAGCTCACGGTCGAGACCCGCGGCGAGAAGTGCGGCAACGGTAAGCTCGAGGGCCTCGAGCAGTGCGAGGACGGCAACACCCTCGGGGGCGACGGCTGCGACGCGAGCTGCCGACTCGAGGACGGCCCCGAGCTGCTCGGCAAGTGCCCGGGGGCCGGGCTGAAGTTCAAGACCGGGGGCAGCAAGACGATCCACCTCGCCGACAAGTTCCTCCCCGGCCCTTTTTACGAGGGGACCTGCTTCGTCACCACCTCGTCGCTGAACAACGTGTACGCGATCACGAGCGACTACGCAGCGACGATGCACCTCGAGATGCGCAACAAGCGCGGCGGCTATCTGGTGTACGTACGGAGCGAATGCGCCGGCGGACCCGGCAGCATCGGGACGCCGCCGGACCTCGGCTGCGCGTTGGACAGCGCGGCGACGATGTCGGCGATCGTCGACGTTCCGGTGCTCCCCGGTCGCACGTACTTCATCACCGTCGACAGCACGATCATCTTCGACAAGCCCGATCCCGGGCCCTACGAGCTGGACATCACGATGCTCGAGCCGAAGTGCGGCAACGGCATCCTCGAAACCGGCGAGGAGTGGGACGACGGCAACACCACGAGCGGCGACGGCCTCACCGCCGACTGCAAGCTCGAGGCACCGACGGTCTCCGACGCGTGCACGACCACGCCGGGCTCGATGACCGCGATCGCGACCGCGCTGGCGGACGGTGTCTACAAGGGCACGGTCTCCGGCACGACCACCGGCATGACCAACGGCAACTTCAAGACCTGCCCGGTCGGCGTCTCCGGTCCGCAGTCGCCGGACGTCGTCTATCGCCTGCGCTCGCCGATCGACGGGCTCGCGACGGTGACGATCAACGGGAAGTTCAGCCCGGTCATCTCCGCGTACAGCACCTGCGTCGACTCGCTCGCCTCGATGATCGCGTGCGACAACGCGGCGGTGCAGAAGATCTCCTACCCCGTCCAGGCCGACGTCGACACCTTCGTCGTCGTCGACTCGTACGCGAGCAGCAAGAGCGGCGCCTACACGCTGAACGTCGTGATCACGCCGCCGGTCTGCGGCAACGGCGTGAAAGAGGGCAAGGAGACCTGCGACGACGGCAACACCGCCGGCGGCGACGGCTGCAGCGCGACCTGCGCGCTCGAGCCGGTGACTGCGCACGAGAAGTGCGCCGACGCGGAGCTCGTCACACTCACCGCCGACACGACCGGCGTCTACAAGACGACGTTCACCTCGGGCCTGACCAACCTCACCGCCGACCAGTCGATCGCTCCCTGCAAGAGCGACGGCAAGGACGCGGTGTTCAAGGTGGTCGCGCCGCTCGACGGCGTGCTGACCGCGCGCGTGGTCTCGACCGCGTTCGACGCGAGCCTCGGCATCCGCGAGGGCACGTGCACCGACACGGGCGCGCCGAAGCGCTGCAGCGAGGCCGGCCCGACCGCCATCGAGGAGGTCCGCATCGCGGCCACGAAGGACGGCGTGTACTACGTCGTCGTCGACTCGACGACCACCACGGCGTCCGGCCCCTTCACCCTCGAGGTGAGCGTCGCGCCGAGCAAGTGCGGCGACGGCATGATCGGCGGCGGCGAGCAGTGCGACGACGGCAACACCAAGGCTGGCGACGGCTGCAACGCGACCTGCGCGCTCGAGACCGTGACCGGCGTCGATACGTGCCCCGGCTACACCGTCCCGTTCGTCGCCGACGGCACCAAGCAGATCGCGCTCATGACCGTCGACACGAGCAAGCTCTCCGCGGACTACTCGGCGAGCTGCGGCGGCGCGAGCAAGGACGCGGTCCTGTCGTTCACCCCACCGATCGCCGGCAAGGTCCTGGTCGAGGTGCTCGAGAACGATCGGGTCATCCTCCACACGCGCGCGACGTGCGCCGAGGCCTCGACGCAGACCGGCTGTGCCACGAAGAAGCTCGAGTTCCCGGTGGCCGCGGGCAAGCCCTTCTCTCTCTTCATTGATGGACCGCCCGGGGTCGAAGGACCCGCCACGGTGCGGGTGACGGTGACGCCATGAGGTCGATGATGTTCCGCCCCGCGCTTCTTCTCCTGTGTGTGCTTCCCCTCGCCGCGTGCGGCGACAACAACGAGCCCGCTGCTCCTGCTCCCGACGCCGAGATCGACGCAGGCGCCGACACCGCCGTCGTCCTCGACAGCGGCGTCGACTCGACGCCGGACACGGCGACGGCAATGGACGCCGCCCCTGAGGCCGATGCCGAGACCGCGCCGCCCGCCGTGTGCGGCAACGGTACAGTCGAATCGGGCGAGGAGTGCGACGACGGCAACGTCGTGGCCAGCGACGGCTGCAGCCCCGGCTGCAAGGTCGAGTCGAAGGGCGCGGCCGATGTCTGCCCCGGGAGCGAGCTCGGGCTCACGCTCGCGGGCACGTCCTACAAGGGCTCGGTCTCGGCTTCGACGCTCGACGCCTATGGCCACTATGCCGGCAGCTGCGGCGGCGGGCTCGGCCCGGATCACGTCTACGTGATCAAGCCCACCGTGACCGGCACCGCGTTCCTCAAGCTCACGGCCGAGAACGACGCGACGATGTACGTCCGCACCGAGTGCGACAAGAGCAGCACCCAGACGAGCTGCACCGTGGCGGCACCTGGCACCGCGATCAACGCGAACCTCGCGGTGACGAAGGACACCCCGATCTACGTCTTCGTCGACAGCCTGATCGGCGGCGGCAAGTACACGCTCAGCGCCGAGGTGGTCGAGGCCAAGTGCGGCGACGGCGCCCTGCAGCTCGGCGAGCAGTGCGACGACGGCAACACCGCCGCTGGCGACGGATGCAGCGCAACCTGCCGAATCGAACCGGGTGGCGTGGCGGACGATTGCCCCGGCATGCCGCTCCTCATGAAGGGGACCGGCGATGCGCCCCGCAAGCTCGCCATCGCGGGCGACACCACCACCGCCTCCGACTACGCGACGAACACGCCCGGCCACGGCTGCGGCAACTACTCGTACGGCAACCACGTCTACGCGATCAAGCCGGACATGACCGGCTCGCTCAAGATCGAGACCAACCAGGCGTACGCCAACGCGAGCTTCAGCGTCGCGTCCGAGTGCAACAACCGCGCGTACACGCTGTGGTGCGATGAGACGTCCGTGAAGGGCAACCCGATGGACGGGACGGTCCCGGTGACCAAGGACCAGTGGGTCTACTTGATCATCGACGGCTCGGCCAAGGGGCCGTACACCGCGAACCTCACGCTCACCAAGGGCGCGTGCGGCAACCACGTGCTCGACGGCGGCGAGGTCTGCGACGACGGCAACACGACCGACGGCGACGGCTGCAGCGCGACTTGCACGCTCGAGACCCCGAGCTCGACCGACATCGCCGCGCTCGACAAGTGTCCGGGCAAGGACCTCACGTTCCCGACGACGGGCGCGCAGACGGTCAAGCTCACTGGCTCGACGGCGTTCCCCGGCATCGCCGCCGATTACACGTCGTGCGGTGACACGGTCGGCACCGACGTGGTCTACCACTTCAAGGCCGCCGTCACGGGCAGCATCCTCGCGCGGCTCGACGCGAAGTTCGCCGGCGCCATCGGGCTGCGCACGGTGTGCTCCAACACCAACAACACGACGGATCAGCCGGCGTGCGTGAAGTCCGCACCGGACTTCCAGAACGGCGCGGGCGACGGCGGCTACGGCGAGAAGAAGCTCGTCGCGCCGATCACCGCGGGCAAGGACTACTGGCTCGTCGTCGATTCACGCGCGAGCTACGGCGACGCCGCCGCGAAGCAAGGCGTCTACGAGCTCGAGGTGACCCAGCAGGTCGCGGTGTGCGGCAACGGCCTCGTCGACGCCGGTGAGACCTGCGACGACGGCGACACGACCGACGGCGACGGATGCAGCGCGACGTGCCTGGTCGAGCCGGTCATCGGCGACAAGTGCACCGACGCGATCAACCTCACGCTCACCGACGACGGCACCGGCAGCGGTTACAAGGCGAGCAAGACGGTCGGCACCTACTCGCTCAAGGCCGACAGCTTCTTCCCGAGCACCTGCGGCATCGTCAACTCGTCCGGGCGCGACGCGTTCTTCAAGATCACCGCTCCGACGTCGGGCATCCTCAAGGCGCGGGTTCGCGACGCGACGTTCGACGCCTCGATCGGCGTGCAGGGCGGCGCGTGCGCGCTGAGCGGCGCGATGATGGCCTGCGTCGACGGCTTCCCCGGCAAGCTCCCCGAGCAGGTGCTCGTGGCCGTCGAGTCTGGCAAGGACTACTGGGTCGTCGTCGACATGCCCTCGACCGAGACCGCGGGCGGCCGGTTCACGCTCGAAGCGTCGATCGCTCCGACGATCTGCGGCGACGGAATCGCCGGCGGCACCGAGCAGTGCGACGACGGCAACACCAAGGCGGGCGACGGCTGCGATGCGACCTGCAAGCTCGAGGCGATCACCGGCGCGGACGACTGTCCCGGCGTGCCGCTGACTCTTTCGGGGAGCGGAGTGCGCTTCGGGACGATGACGCTCGATACGTCGAAGCTCACCCACTCATTCTCGGGGAAGTGCAACGGCAGCGGCCCGGAGGGGGTGGTGCAGATCACCCCCGACGTCTCGGGGACCCTGGTCGCCCGCGCGATCCCCATCGGAAGCTGGTTGCCGAGCCTCTACGCGCGGAGCCAGTGCACCGATCCCGCGACGGACGTGCAGACCCTCGCGTGCACCTCGTACGACCCCACGAAGCTCACGACCACGGTCACCGCGGGCAAGCCGCTCTGGCTGTTCCTCGACGGCATCGACGGCACCAAAGGGACCGCGACGGTCACGGTGCAGATCACGCCCTGATCGAAGAGCGTCGCGACGCTGACGTGCGCGCCGCCGTGGCAGATCATCATGCAACCGAACTCACCGCCGCCGGACGGGACCACGTCCTACGCGCAGACGATGCTCGTCATCGTCACCGACGATCGCAGCGAGCTGTTTCTTGCAGGGAGCGCGATCGTCCGTGTCGGGCGAGGCACCGAGAACGATGTCGTCATCACGGACCCGAGCGTGTCCCGGGCGCACGTGGTGCTGCGCTTCGAACCGCAGCCGACGGTCGAAGACCTGGGAAGCGCGAACGGCACGCGTCTCGCTGGGGTGCCCATCCCACCCCATCGGCCGGTCCCATGGCCGGCGGGAACGTGGGTCGAGCTCGGCGGGACCACTCGCGTGATCCTCGTCGGCGCGGAGGGCACGGTGGAGTCGGCGCCCCCTTCGTCGGCTCGACGCGAGGCGATCGTCCCGACACCGACCGAGGTCCTCGCCCGTGACTCCGCGATGCTCGTGACGTTGGAGTTGCTCGACGCCGCTGCACGCAGCCCTCTGCCGGTGCTGATCCTGGGCGAGGCGGGCGTGGGCAAAGAAGCGCTCGCCCAGCGGGTGCATCGGCGTTCGACGCGGGCGAGCGGTCCGTTCGTCCGAATCGACTGCGCGGCGTTGCCCGAGTCGATTCTCGAGAGCGAGCTCCTTGGCGTGGAGCGCGACGCCGACTCGGGCGCGCTCCATGCGCGTCGGGGCATCTTCGAAGCGGCCGAGGGAGGCACCGTCTTCCTCGACGAAATCGGTGACGCCACCCTCGCCATCCAGGCGAAGTTGTTGCGCGTGCTCGATGCGCGCGAGGTCGTCCGATTGGGCAGCACGCGGCTCCGGCGAGTGGACGTCCGCATCGTGGCGGCCATGAGCCGCTCACCTCGCGCACTGGTGGCCAACGAGGCGCTTCGCAGCGACTTGTTGCGTCGGCTGGATGGCATTCGCATCGACGTGCCGCCGCTGCGGGCTCGGCCTGCGGACATCGTTCCCTTGGCAGAATGCTTCGCGGCACATGCCGCCGCGCGAGAGGGGGCCCCGCGACCGCTGCTCGGAGGCCACGTGAAGAGGGCGCTCTGCGCGCACGACTGGCCGGGCAACGAGCGCGAGCTGAGAAACGCCGTCGAACGCGCCGTGTATCTATCGCAGGGAGCCCTGCTCGAGACGCGTCACTTCCGACTCGGCGATCCCACCGTCGAGTGCCCCACGCCGCTTCCCCCGAAGCCGATCGAGTAGATCGGCGGCGGCTCTGATAGCCTCGGCAGCGTGCGTCGTTGGCTCGTCGCGGTCGTCGTCCCGGTGGTCGCGTGTGCGCAACTCCTCTCGTACGACGACTATCGTGCGCGTGAAGCCACCATCGACGCGATGGCTCCCGCAGACACGTTCGTGGAGGACACTGCTCCCGATGCAGGGCCGCCTCCTGCGCGGGTGCCGTCACGGCCCCCCGGGCCGGCCGTCGCCTCGGGCACAGGCAAGACCCTGTGGTTTGCGGTACGAACCTATACGTACGGGCTGACCGACTCGAGTGGAACGATCTCCAAGACGGCGTGGGCGTCGTACGGCTATGACCTCGACGAGGTCTGCACGCTCGAGCGCGATTCGATCGAGAACCGCGGCACCTGCCTTCGGCCGGCGGGTGCCAAGCAGGATTCCCTGATCGACGGCGACCGGTGCCGCGACAACAACTTCGGTCGCAACATAGGAGGCATTCTCGGCGTCTTGCCCGATGCGGAGAAGACACTCAACGACTTGATCCGGTCGGGATCGACGACCTGGATCCTCCGCATCGACGATGTCGACCCGAGCGCCGCCGACGCATACGCGCCCGGAGCTCTCTACCGCTCGAGCGACGACCGGACGAGCACGCCGGTGCCTGCGTGGGATGGCAGCGACGATCGCGCAGTGCAGTCCGACTCGCTGGTCGACGGCGACCTCGCGCGCCCCGTCATCAGCTTTCCTCGTGGGTTCGTCTCGGGAGGCGTGTGGCTCTCGGGCGATCCCGCGCCGCTGAAGGTCATCGCACCAATCACCTCCGTCGGGTTCTTCCCGCTGAACCTGGAGAGCGCGTTCGTCTCGCTCGAGCTAGACGCGGCGCGCACCACGGGATCGCATGGGCTCCTCGTCGGCGCGTTGCCTGCCACCGAGATCGAGAAGGCGTTCCACGAGCTCGCCGACTTCGTGCGACTGTGTCCGGGCACGACATTGTACGAAGACACGCTCGCGAGCTTGCGTGCGACCCCGGACCTCGTCCTCGGTGCGCCGAAGTTGCAGGACCTCGGGCGCACGTGCGACGCCACCTCGACGACCGTCGCGTTCGAGGTCACGCCGATCAAGCCGGTGACGAGGGTCGTCGCACCGTTGCCGCCGAGAAAACCGCGGTGTGCGGACGCCGGGTGAAGAGCTGGAGCTACTTCTTCTTGACCGCTGCGTCGGCCTTCACGGCCTCGACGAGGTGGGTGGCCTTGAGGGCCTGCGCGACCTTGTCGATCATCGCACTCTCGACGGCGCTCACGGCCTCGCCCCGACCGAGGAACCCTGCGCCATACGCCGCGGCGACCTGGTACGCCACGTCGACGACACCCTTCTTGTAGATGTCGATATTTTCGGGCGTGTCCTTCTTCTCGAGCATCGAAAGGACGTCCTGCGCTGCCTGGCCGAGCAGCGACTCCGCCTTGTCGAAGTCGAACGTGGAGGGCTCTTCGGCCGAGAGGTTCTCGTTGGTCTTCGTCTGGTAGACCGTGAAGCACTTGGAAACCGCTCGGCGGAGGGCTTCCACCTCCCTCGCCTCGGCTTTGATGCCTCCGACCTGATCGGTCACGGAGACGGCGGCACCGGCGATCCACGCCAGAGTGCACATCTGCTGTCGCTCTTGCGCGGTGAACTTCGACGTCGCTTGCTTCGTGCTGACCTTCGCCTTCGACATGGCCTCACCTTTTCGTGCTCGGTACGGGAACCCGAGTGTCTTTGGTGCACGTCGCCCTCCGCTGGCGCCGCGCGAACGTTCGACGAGGTCGTCATGCTACCCGACGCTCCTGCATGCGCCAACGTCCCAGTTCGCGCCCGGTGTCACGGCAACTCGACCGGCGGCGGCGCCGTGTACTCGACCCGTACGCGCATCGCCGGCGCGTCGAGCCGTTCGATGAACGTCGGGACCGCGCCCCAGATCGTGTGGAACCCGAATCCCCTCAGCTCGCGGAGGGCGCTGCCTTTGTCCCATCCCTGCTCGACGATGCGGTACGAAGCGACCGTGTAGCCGGTGCGATCGGCACCATGCTGACAGTGGACGAACACTGGCTGATTGGCAGGTTCGCGTGTGATGGCGAGGACCATCGCCACGACTTCGCTGCGCGGCTCCCACGCGTGCGATGGGATCTCGATGTACCGCAGACCGAGCCCGGCGAGCGCATCGCGGTCCGAGTGTGCGCTGCGAAGATTCACGATGGTCCGCACGCCCATCGACTTCAGCGTTCGGAAACCGACGGCGGTCGGCTGTGCGCCTCGATAGAGGACGTTCGACACGCGCGCGAAGTTGGCGAGCCCGGGCAGATCGTCGCGCGGTGCCGCCATCGATCCATGCGGCGCGGACGCAGGCCGCGGAGCGCACCCGACGAGCATGGCCGCGACCAAAGCCCAGCGAACGCGTCGCATGTCAGAACGTCACGCCGGTGGTGACTCCGACGCGGTGCGCGCCGTCGACGTCGGGCACGAAGAACGCGTGAATCGGCACGTAGAATGCGCCGGAACGCGGCGTCCACCCGGCGGCTACGATGGTATGGGCCTCGCTCCCCTTGAGCGGCGTGAGATTGACGCCAACGCCGAGTTGGAAGCTGTTGCTGAATTCGAACCCGATGAGCCCGTTCGCGCTCGGATAGAACTTGCTCTGCTCGAGGCCGCTGATCATCGCATTGGCCACGAGGAGGACATTCATCGAGGAGTGTCCGAGCATGCGATAGAAGGCCTCGTACCCGATGAGAAACTGATGCGGTGAACGCATCGCGGTGCGCTCGCTCAGGCTCTGCCCCTCGAGGCCCTCGAGCTTCTTCGCGTGCTCGAAGACGTAGAGGTATCCGAGGCGGAACCCCGTGAGGAGCTTCTGTTCCGCGAGCGACTCGGCGGCGGATGGCGGAGTCGGTCGATCGGCGACCGGCGCGGTCGGCGCGGCCGGCGCGGCTGCGGGACCCGGCTGCGTGTCCACGGTGACGGTGGTCTTCACGGTCGTGGGCGGCGCCGGTGGCGCGTACGTCGGCAACGGCGGCGGCGGCGCCTCCTCGTGGGACGGCTCTTGGGCTCCTGCGGAGCCGACGAAGGAAATGGCGACCAGGCATCCCGTAGTGACAACGAGCTTGCGCATGCAGACCTCTCTTTCGGTTGCGCGCCGCATTGCAACCGTCGATCCATCGACCGAAATGCGAGTTGCTCGCACGAATTCCCTCGTCCGCTACGCGGCGCACGCACTCTGCGCTTCGCATCCGCGAAATCGCCCACGCATGGTCATTCGTTCGGCCCGCCGCGGAAGAGGGCGTCGCGTCTGCGACTTGCGATGTTGTCGAGGGAGTGGGACGTTCGGACTTCTCGTGAGGCTTCGACTCGAGAGCACCTGGGGCGGCACCTCGATGCGGCACGGCGCCGAGGTCAACATGATCTCCTTCGCCCGCAACGACGACGCGTTGATCTCTGCTGATGGAGGGCAGCCGGGGATGGACGGAAAGCTCGTCGTGACCGGCGCCGCCGATCACCTCGTGAAGGTTTGGAGCGCCAAGGACGGCAAGGAGCTCCACGCCGTCGCCGGGCACACCAGCTTCGTCCACGCGCTCGTCTGCTTGCCGGACGGAACGTGTGTGTCTGGCAGCAGCGAGCTGCTCCGCTGGGATCTCGCGACCGGCAAGCGGGTGGCGGAGGCCTCGGTACGCGGCGAGGTCTCCGCGCTCGCGGCGTCACCAGACGGCCGTCTCTTGATCGTGCTCGGTCCGTTCGAGAAGACCCTTCAGCTCTGGTCGCTCGAAGGTCAGTCGCTCGAGGGCCCGATCCACAGCGAGAGGCTGGACGACGCGCCGTCGTCGGCCACGTTCGCGGGACCGAAGGTCGTCCTCGTCGGGACGAAGGGCGGACGAATCCTCCGGTTCGCCGTCGAGTGAAACCCGGCAGCAGAGCGTGACCGGATGGGATGCGGAGCGATTCCCTGAAACGGAAGCGCCCTGCGACGACGGTTGACCTTCTGACCGTTGTGCGAGACCACTTGTTGGGACCTCTGACTTGGAATCCGCCCAATCGGCGGGGGAGCTTCACATGCGGAAACCACTCGGTCTGTTCGTCACGCTCGCCGTTCTCGCCGGGACCGTGCTCGCGGGCGGCTGCTTTTCGTCGTCGTCCGACAGCGGAACGCCGCTCACCGCCGAAGCCGCCTGCGTCTCGTACGCGAAGACGTTCTGCGACAAGGTCAAGAGCTGCTCGAGCTACCTCACGACCTACATCGGCGTCGGTGCCGACTGCGAGGCGCGCTTCGGCGATACCTGCAAGCGCGCGGTGACCGCGCCGAGCACCGGTCTCACTCCGGAGCTCGCCGATGCGTGCGCGAAGTCGCCGCTCACCTGCGGGAACATCTTCGACGATGCGCCGAGCACCACGTGCTCGCCCCGCCCGGGTCAGATCGAGGACGGCAAGGGGTGCGGCGAGAACTCGCAGTGCAAGAGCGGCTTCTGCGCGATCGACGAGAAGAAGGCCATTTGCGGGACCTGCAGCCCGGTGTCCACCGCCGGCGGAGCGTGCGTCAGCGGCGACTGCTCGTCGGGCTTCAAGTGCATCGATAGTAAATGCCTCGCGCCGGCGGGCGAGGGCGGCTCGTGCGGCACCGGCGCCACGACCTTCTGCGGCTTCGGGTTCGTCTGCGTCGCGAACAAGTGCGTCGCGCCGGTGGGGACGGCAGGAGCCGCGTGCGCGGATGACGGGTCGGCGCCGAGCTGCGACGGCAACAAAGGCCTCCTCTGCATCGGCAAGAAGTGCGAGCAGGCGAAGCTCGCCAAGACGGGCGAGGAGTGCGGCTTCAAGGTCACGAGCACGACCCCGCCGGCGCTCGAGTCGTTGACGTTGTGCGAGGCCGGCGGTTACTGCAAGGGCGCGACCCTCGAGTCGGGCAAGCTCCCCACGCTCGGAAAATGCGAGCCCGCCGCGGCCGACGGTCAGGGGTGCGTCGAGGGCGACGCCTTCAACGCCGGCCCCCACTGCAGGTTCCCCGCGCGCTGCGTCGGAGGGGTCTGCAAGATCAGCGATCCCGCTGCGTGCAAGTGACGGTTCCACGGATCCGGCTGCCGCTCGCGGTCTTCGCGGTGGTGTTCGGCGTGTTCACCACGACGTACCGCTGCGGCACCACGTCGACCCAGTATTGCGCCTCGAACTGCGGGTGTCAGCCGATCGGCCCCGACTGCTACTGATCACGCGCGCTGCACTCCGCGTCGCGATCGGCTAGGTTGCGAGACGTGCGGAGCACTGCTGCCTTAATCCTCCTCATCGTCGGATGCCAGGGCGAGAAGGTGAGCGAACCGTCCGACGCGGCCTCGGCCGATTCGAGCGAGGTCGGCGCCTGCAACGTCCCAGGGAACCTCGCGCTCAACCCCTCGTTCGAGGTGGCGAGCGACGTCTCGGTCGTCAACTGGCCCGCGTCGTTCAAGTCGAAGGTCGGCGGAGCCCACGACTGCGAGCGCTACGTCGAGTGGCGCATGAGCGAGGACTTCGAGCTCGCCTCTCAGATGTACGTCCCCCTCGGCGGAGAGGCTCCGGCGGGTACCGTCTTCGAGCTCGCGGTCTGGGTGAAGTCCCTCGACGGCAACACGGCGCCCCTCAATCTCTACTTCGAGGGCGCCAAGGACGACTATTCGCAGAAGCAGACCACCGCCATCACCGCAGAATGGACCCACGTGGGCGCATCGTTCACGCTGACGAAGCCGACCTCCGAAGCCACGATCGCCTTTCGCGTCGGTGGCCCGGGCAAGCGAGCGTTCGCGTTCGATCTCGTGACGCTGATTCGGAAGAGCTGAAGAACTGTCGGAAATTCCCCCCGGACTGAAGTCCGGGGCACCGACTGCTGACCTCAAGTCCTTCGGACTCACCGACTCGCTGGGCTGGCCCGAGGTTGTCGCCGCAAACTGAATTTCGTGTCGCACGTGCGGAA
>Ga0208492_1001790_pt1 | contig 12067 bp, 10 predicted proteins | sample Subbioar_CSW14AB_FD_184820 | JGI IMG/M metagenome (GOLD analysis project Ga0208492, IMG submission 184820) | Serpentinite rock and fluid subsurface biosphere microbial communities from McLaughlin Reserve, California, USA - CR12Mar_CSW14AB (SPAdes) | ecosystem: Environmental > Terrestrial > Deep... | reverse complement strand
GATCCACGTCGAAAAAAGCGGCTACCACCTGGCCGCCAGCGGTGCCGTCGGGCGCAACGCCTACGACGAAGAAGAGGTGGCGCTGGAGCTGGCCAACAGCCTCAAGGGCCCCTACCCGCAGCTGCTGGCAGCCCGCTACAAGCTCGATGACATCGAGGCCATCCCGGCCATCCACGACGACGCCTTGCTCACCGAGATCGGCCGCAAGCGCGGCGCCGTGATGAGCGGTGGCCGGGTCAACATGCAAAAGGCCGCCGAGGTGCTGATCAACGACTTCCGCTCGTCCATCCTGGGGCGCATCACGCTGGAGACCCCCGCACAGTTCGAGGCCTGGTGCGCCGCCGCCGAGGCCGAGGAAGCCGAGCGCCAGCGCAAGAAGCTGGCGCGCCAGAAGGCCGCCAAACGCGGCACCCGAGACTTCCGCAGCGATGACGACACCGAAGCCGAAGACTGAGGGCGCGCCAGCGGCCGAAACCGTCTTCGCCCCCAAGGGCATGGCCCCCACGGCCGAGCAACGCGCCATCCAGCTGGTGCGCAAGCCCCACCTCGTCATCGAGGCCAACGCGGGCGCGGCCAAGACCACGACGCTGGCGCTGCGCCTGGCCCAGGCCCTGCTGCGTGGCGCCGACCCCCAACGCGTGCGCGTTCTCACCTACACCGACGCCGCCGTGCAGGCCTTCAGCGACGCCATGGCCCGCATCGGCCTGGGCGCCGACATCCGCCGCCAGGTGCGGGTGCAAACGTTCGATGCCTTCTGCACCGAGCGCCTGCTGGCCATCGAGGGCACGCCCGTGCCCTTGCTCGACAAGGCCGAGCTGCTGCGCCCGCACGTGCTGGCCGCCATCGAACGCGTGCTGCACAACGCCGACGAGCGCCACCCCGACGAGTTCACCTTCGACGGCCGCAACGAGGCCAGTGTCGAAGGCCTGCTGTCGGACTTCCTGCACCTCAAGGGCACGATGCAGCTGCAGGTGGAAGCGTTTGATCGCGTGCTCACGCCGAAGCTGGCGGCCGAGCTGGGCCGCGAGTACGCCACGATCAAGGTCTTCCACGCTTACGAGCACATCCGCCGCGGCGGCCACCCCGACCACCCCGTTTTCCGGGCCGAGCACGACGCCACTTACGACCTGGCCCACCTGCTGACCGACGAAGACGCCTGGATCGGTGTGGGCCCCGAAGGCGAACACCCGCTCGCCATGGGACTGCACCTCGTGCTGGTCGACGAGATGCACGACACCAACCGCGCCATGTTCACCGTGCTTCGCGAGCTCATGGCGCGCAACCGCGCGGGCTTCGTCGGCGTGGGCGACCGCGACCAGGTGATCCACGCCATCTCCGGCGCCGACGCCCGCTTCATGGGCGAGGCCTTCGACCGCGAGGTGGCGCCGGCCACGCGCATGCCGCTGAGCACCACCTGGCGCTTCGGCCAACGCCTGGCAGACGCCGTCGGCAAGCTGGCGCACAAGCCGTGCGTCGCGCAGCGTCCGGCCGGGTTGGCCGACACCGAGGTCGAGCTCATCCGCACCGCCGACGCCGCCGACCTGCGCCAGCAATGGCGCCGGCTCATCAACGAGCGCTTCGGCCTGGACGCCAAGGCCCCGCTGTCCGGCGTGGCCATCCTGCTGCGCCAGCCGCACCAGTCGGTCGAGTTCGAGAACCTGCTGCTCGACCACGGCATCGACCACCGCACCACGGGCTTTCTGCCCTACTTGCAGCGCCCCGAGGTGCTGTTCGTGCGTGGCCTGCACGCCTGCGCCCGCGACGCGCTCGGCCTGATCGAGCGCCCCGACACCCGCGAGGCCGTGCTGCGCGCGCTGCTGCGTTTTGCCGGCTCGCACGTGGACACCGGTGACCTCAGCCCCGAACAGGCCGATGACACCGCCCTGCTCGACAAGCTGGAGAAACAAGCCATCAAGGCGGTTTGTGACGACCCCTCGCTGGCGCCAGGCTTCCTGGCCAACCAGGTGTTGCGCAACGCGCCCCCGGCGGTGCTGCCGCTGCTCGAAGACGCCCTGGACGTCATCGACAGCGACGACCCCGATGTGTGGCAGCGCCGCTTCGTGCGCGTGCTGCAACCACAGCGCCTGGCCGCGCGCATGATGGTGCGCAAGCAGGACATCGACCAGGTGGTGGGCAACCTCGAAGGCCTGATCCGGTCGGCCTCTGGCTACGATCACCTCACGTCGTTCTTTCGCGCGATGAACGAGCGCGAGGTGCGACAACATGGCATGCTCAGGAAACACGCCCTGCTGCTGTCCAGCATCGAAGCCGCCAAGGGCCTGGAGTTCGATCACGTCATCCTGCCGGGCCTCAACAAAGGCGAATTCGCCCTGGGCGGCCACTCGGTGGACAATCGCAACCTGCTCTACGTCGCGATGACCCGCGCGCGGCGGCGCCTGACCATCCTGTGCGATGCGAGCCGCCCCAGCGCCTACCTGCGGGACGCCGGTCTGCTCTGACCCGCGCCCTCCCCCACACCACAACAACAAACAAGAAAAGAGACACCATGCCCCAACACGAACACATCAGCATGGCGCTGTTCTGCGACTTCGAGAACGTCGCCCTCGGCGTGCGCGATGCCAACTACGAGAAGTTCGACATCAAGCGCGTGCTCGAGCGCCTGCTGCTCAAGGGCAGCATCGTCGTCAAGAAGGCCTACTGCGACTGGGAGCGCTACAAGGGCTTCAAGGCCCCCATGCACGAGGCCAACTTCGAGATGATCGAGATCCCGCACGTGCGCCAGTCGGGCAAGAACTCGGCCGACATCCGCCTCGTGGTCGACGCGCTCGACCTTTGCTACACCAAGGCCCACGTCAACACCTTCGTGATCATCTCGGGCGACTCCGACTTCTCGCCGTTGGTCTCCAAGCTGCGCGAGAACGCCAAACACGTCATCGGCGTGGGGGTGAAGCAGTCGACCTCTGACCTGCTGATCGCCAACTGCGACGAATTCATCTACTACGACGACCTGGTGCGCGGCACGGCCCGCAAGCCGGGCACAGGCGCGCAAGGCGGCCGCGATGGCGGTGGCAACACCCGCCGCAGCCCCGAAGAAGAAAAGCGCCGCCGCGAGGAGATGGACAAGCGCCGCGCCAAGGCCGTCGAGATGGCCGCCGAGACCTACGAAGCGCTGGTCACCGACCGCGACGACGGCGGCCGCATCTGGGCCTCGGTGCTCAAGGAAGCCATCAAGCGCCGCAACCCCGGCTTCAACGAGAACTACTACGGCTTTCGCACCTTCGGCAACCTGCTCGAAGAGGCGCTGGCGCGCGGCCTGCTGGACTTCGGGCGCGACGAAAAATCGGGCACCTGGGTGGCCCGTGGCAGCGGCGTGCCCAGCGCCACCGCCCGCGCCCGCGCCGATGCGGCGGCACAGGCCGAAGCACAGGTCGCCGAGCAGGACGTGGATGTGCGCCCAGCGCAAGAGCAGGAGGCCGCACACCCCGTGGCAGCCTTGCCTGCAGACCTCGCCGATGACGAATCGGACGGCAACGTGGCGGCTGAAACCGGTGCCCAGGATGCCGCCTCGGCGGACGAAGGCCGAGGCCGCCGCCGCAGCCGCGGTGGCCGTGGGCGCAACAAGGGCGAAGTTCGTGAAGTGCGCGAAGCGCGCACAGAAGGACGCACCGATGACCGAAGCCATGATCGAGGCGCTGGCCGAACTGAAAGCCGCTCCGAAAGCCGCAACGACACCCGAGGCGACTCTCGCCCCCGCGCCGATCGCGCCCCCCGCGAAGCCGTGGTGACCGCCGAGGCACCAGCGCCCCGCAAGGCTCAGGCAGACAGCGCGCCCCCGGCCGCTGTGTCCGCCGCCCCCACCCCGGCCGAGGCCCCGGCAGCCAAGAAGGCGGCCCGCAAGAGCGCGCCACGCAAGACGGCAGCCAAGACCGCTGACACGGCCGATGGCAAACCCGCCCGCAAGGCGGCCAAGGTACCGGCGAAGAAGGCCTCGAAGGCCGCCTCCGGCAGCGACCAGGCCTGAACAGCCCCGAACAGGCCTGCCGCCCGGACGATCAGCCCTGCACGCGCGCCCAGTGCTGCTGGAGCGAGGGCAGCACGCCTGCCGGGTTGCCCACCAGGCCCATGTGGCCCAGCCCCTTGAGCACCTCGACCTGCGCGTGCGGGTTGACCGCCGCCAGGCGACGCACCATCTCGCGGGCGGGCGGCTGGGTGTGCTCACCCTTGACCAGGGTCAGGGGCACCTTGAAGCGGTAGGCATCGAAGGGCCGAGGCTCTTCGAACACCATGCGCACCTCCTGGAACATCTTCCAGCCCACCAGGCGGGCCATGTCCTTGGCCTTGTCCGGCATCGAGGCCCACATGCCCGGGTGGTTCCAGTAGTCGACGAAGTTCTCCAGCCAGGCGTCCTGTCCGCCCGTGCTGGCGTCCAGGAATCGGTCTGGCTTCTCGGTGAACTCGCGCACCTGCTGAGCGACGTCCTCCGGCAACTCGTCGACCAACGGGCGCAAGGCACCAAACAGCACCGGCTCGTACAGCCACAACGACTTGACCGGCACCTCGGGGTCGAGCGCCAGGGTCAGCGCCACCAGCCCGCCGTAGGAATGCCCACCCAGGTGCACGCCCGTCGTGCCCGCCGGGATCTGTGACTTGATGTGAGCCGCCTCTTGGGCCACCGTCACCTTCGTGCCCCGGGGGATCAGGTCGGGCAGGCTGTAACCACGGTTGGTGGGCGTCAGGGGCGCGATGCCGGCTGGCAGGCCCACCAGCAGCTTGTTCCACATGAAGGGACCCACCCCGGTGGAGTGGACGAAGAGCGCGACTTCTGACGTGGGAGCGGACATGGGAGCCTTTCCAGACTGCTTGCATGAAGAAAGCAGGTGCGCAGCCTACTCGCTTTACTTGCATGAAGCAAGTAAGATGCGATCACCATGCGTCGCACCTCTTTTTCGGACATGAGCTGTTCCATCGCCCGCTGCCTCGAGCAGGTGGGCGACTGGTGGACGCTGCTCATCGTGCGCGAGGCCTTCTTCGGCACCCGCCGCTTCGGCGAGTTCCAGTCGCACCTGGGCATCGCGCCCAACGTGCTGAGCGCCCGGCTGCACGGCCTGGTGCAGCACGGCATCCTGCAGGCGGTGGCGCAAAGCGAGAACGGTCGCGTGCTCGACTACCGGCTCACCGACAAGGGCCGCGACCTGTTTCCCATCGTCATCGCCATGCTGCAGTGGGGGGACCGCCACGCCCCGGCGCCCGAGGGCCCGCCGGTGCAGATCGTCGACCGCGAAAACGGGCGGCCCATCGCCGCGCTGCAGGTGCGCTCGGACGATGGCCGGGTGCTGCAGGCCCGCGACGTGCGCGTGCGCGCCACGTAGGCCTTCGCTGACAAGCATCCGCGGCCTTGTCTTGCTTCCTCGCCCACGATGGGCCGGCAAAGTGAACCCGTGGCCCAGAGGTCACACGGGTGCTTAGGCACCCGCCGTTCATCACAACAGAGGAACCCCCATGAAGCGACACATCGCCATCCTGCCCATCGCCCTTTGCCTGGGCTTCCTGCAGCACGTTCAGGCCGCGAGCCCGACGACGATCAACGACGAGGTCTACAAGCTGGCCAAGGACGACCTGGAGCAGCACTACGCCCGTGAGAAGCTGACCTGCGACAACGTCAGCGGCAACGCCAAGGACATCTGCAAGGCCGAGGTCGAGGGTGCCGAAAAGGTGGCCCAGGCCCGTTTGAAGGCCCAGCACACCGGCAAGCAGGCCGACAAGGATGCGGCCACCGAAGCGGGCATCAATGCCCGCCACAAGATCGCCAAGGAGCGTTGCGACGACCTGCAGGGCAACCAGAAGGACGTCTGTGAAAAGCAGGCCAAGGCCGAGCACGACAAGTCCATGGCCAGCCTGAAGGCCCGCCAGGAGATCAAGGAAGTCCGTGACGAAGCGGCGGAGAAGAAGCGCGACGCCGACTACAAGGTGGCCAAGGAGCGCTGCGACACCCTGGCCGGCTCGGCCAAGGACGCCTGCCAGGCCTCGGCCAAGGCCCGCTTCAACGTCAACTGACGCTGACGACGCGACACGGGGCGCTGGCGGCCACGCCGATCAAGGTGTGGCCGCCTTGCCATGCCATTCACTGCACCGTGTAGCCCCCGTCGACCACCCAGCCCTGCCCGCTCACGTAGCTGGCAGCGGCCGACAGCAGGAAGGCCACCACCTCGGCCACCTCTCTAGGCTGACCTGGCCGCCCGGCCGGCGAAGCGCTCATCATGCCTTGCAGGTTATCTCGGCCGCCGAAACCTTGCAGTGCCATGGGCGTCTCGATCGGCCCGGGCAGCACCGCGTTGACGCGGATGCCCTGCTTGAAATACTCGAGCGCCGCCGTCTGGGTCAAGCCCATGACGGCGTGTTTGCTCGCGTTGTAGTGCGCGATGCCGGGAAAGCCGATTTGCGCCACGATGGACGCGTTGTTGACGATCGCGCCGCCTCCGCTTTGCAGCATCGCCGCGATCTGGTGCTTCATCGACCAGAACACGCCCATCACGTTGGTGCGCCAGACGGCCTCGAAGGCCTCGGTCGTCATCTCGTGCAGAGGCTGGCCCGTGCCCAGCAGTCCGGCGTTGTTGAAGGCACCATCGAGCCGCCCGAAGTGCTCGACCGCCTGAGCAACAGCCCGGCGCACGTCGTCTTCGCGGTCGACATCCATGCGCAGCACCAGCGCGCGCCCACCCGAGGCCTCGATCTCGTGGGCCACGTCGGCACACGCCGATTCACGGCGCGCCGCCAGCGCGACGTTGGCCCCGCGTGAGCCCAGCAGGCGCGCGGTGTCGGCGCCCATGCCCGAAGAAGCGCCGGTGATGAAGAAGGTCTGGCCTTGCATGTCCATGTCTGACTCCTGCGTTGGGAAATTGAAAACAGGCACAGCGTAGGCGCACCCGATTCACCGCACAATCCGCTCATCATTCAATGCATTGATGAGCAGGATTCAGCAATGAGCACCCCTCCCCTGCAGGACCTCCAGGCCTTCTCGGCCGTCGCCCGCCTGGGCAGCTTCCGCCGCGCCGCGGTCGAGATGGGTGTCAGCGCCTCCGCCTTGAGCCACACCATCAAAGGCCTGGAGCAGCGCCTGGGCCTGCGCCTGCTGCACCGGACCACGCGCAGCGTGTCGCCCACCGAGGCGGGCAGGCAGTTGCTCGCTCGACTGGCGCCGGCCCTGCAGGACATCGCCTGCGCGCTGGAGGACATCAACGCCTTCCGCGACAGCCCCATGGGCACCGTTCGCATCAACGCCCCACGTGCCGCCTGCCAGTGGGTGCTGCCGCCACTGGTCAGCAGCTTCTTGCAACGCCACCCTGGCATGCGGGTGGAGGTCGTGGCCGACGACCGCTTCGTCGACATCGTGGCCGAGGGCTTCGACGCCGGCGTGCGCTTTGGCGAAAGCCTGCAGCAGGACATGGTGGCCGTGCCCCTCGGGCCGGCCCAGCGCTTCGTGGTGGTGGCGTCACCCGAGCACCTCGCTCGCCATGGCCGCCCCAAGCACCCACGCGACCTGCAGCGCCACCCCTGCATCCGCATCCGCTTCCCGAGCGGCAGCTACTTCAAGTGGGAGTTCGTCAAACGCCAGCACGCCGTGCAGGTCGAGGTGGACGGCCCGCTGGCCAGCGACGACCTGCATTTGATGGTGCAGGCCGCCGAAGCGGGCGTGGGCCTGGCCTACACCTACGAGCAACACGCCCTGCCGGGTTTGCAGGCCGGCCGACTCGTCAGCTTGCTCGACGAATGGTGCCCGCGCGTGCCGGGCTTTTGCCTGTATCACCCCAGCCGCAAGCTGATGTCGGCGGGCTTGCGCGCCTTCATCGACCACGTGCGCCTCACCCATGAGGGGGTGGCCGCAAGCTAGGGGGAGGCCCTAGTTCACAGGATGTGTCGAGGGCTGCGTGTCCCTACCGTTCGGGTGCTGTCTGCAAAACCCAAGGAAAGGACCTCACCATGCCCACCATCGCCTTCCAAGGCCCCCTGGTTGCCCTCAATCGCCTCGACATCATCAGCCTTTACAAGGAGTGCCAGCCGCGTGTGCTGGTCGTCACCGACACGCTCAACTTCGACCCCACACAAGGCTTCGGCCTCACGCAGTTCGTCAACACCCTCAAGGGCTCGACCATCCACGGCATGACGCCCAAGGTGATCACCGCCAGCCGCAGCGCCGACCCCAACGCCGACATCCCCAACTTCGACTTCAACGACGCGAGCAAGGGCCTGCTCATCTCGCGCTACGACGTCGTGTTCCTGTTCGGCGCACGCTCCGAGGGCGTGAGCGACCTGCCTGCGGCGCAGGTCGACACCATCGCCAAGTTCATGGAAGCCGGCGGCGGCGTCTTCGCCACGGGCGACCACCAGACGCTGGGCGCCTCGCTGTGCGGCAACGTGCCGCGGGTGCGCGCCATGCGCCGCTGGAAGGCCGCGCAAACACCGCCCCATGTGAGCAACACCAACCGCTTTTCGACCAACCTGTCGGGGCCCAACGAAGGCGAAGAGTTCAGCGACCAGTCCAACACCGAGCCGCAGCGCCTGTACCTGAACTTCCGCACCCAGGCCGGGGGCGTGGGCAGCCCGCACCCGCTGGTGCAACTCAAGGCCCCGCGCCGCGCCATGGAGGTCTACCCCGACCACCCGCACGAGGGCGAGTGCCTGGTGCCGGCCAGCCTGGCGGGCAGTTTCACGGTGGGAGGGCAGTCGGTGCCGGAATGGCCCGACGACCTCACCGGCGCCGCCTTGTCGCCCGAGGTCGTGGCGATGTCGGTGTCGCATGGCGACGGTTTCCCGGGCGGCCCCACCGGTGCCAAGCAGGCGCTCAGCCCCCAGCTGTTCGCCGCCATCGTGGCCTACGACGGACACCGCGCCAACAAGGGCCGCGTGAGCACCGACTCGACCTGGCACCACTTCATCAACATCAACATCGATGGCACCGGCGAGCCTGGTTTCAACGGCCTGCAAGCGCCTGCAGGGGTGGACACCGAAGCGCTCAAGCGCATCCGCGAGCACTACGTGAACCTGGCGACCTGGCTGATGCCCAAGAAGGTGCGCAAGTGCCTGCGCTTCCCGCTGGTGCTCGAAGAACTCTCGCGCTTCCCGCTGATGGAAGAGCTCGAGCTCAAGCCCATCAAGGAGGCCACGGTGACCGAGTTGACCGAAGCCGGCGCCGCCTTGCTGCAAAGCCTGTCGCGCCGCGTGGCACCGTGGGAGGTGAACGCCTTCGTGCTGGACACCTTGTCGGAGAGCTTGGGCGAGGCCGAGGCCCTCAAGCTGCTCGACCAGAGCGACGCCGCCACCGCCCTGCGCAACCAGGACATCGCCCATGCGGCCATGGGCGGCATGCTCACCGGCGTGGCCAGCAAGCTGGCCGAGTTGCCCACCATCAAGGAGGTCGTGCCGCACCGCACCTTCGAGGCCGCGGCGCTCGAAGGCAGCAAGGTCGCGACCAAGCTGGCGCTGGGCCGCAAGCGCGAGCAGCTCAAGCAGATGGACGAGCTGCTGTCTCGACTGCAGTCGGCCGGCGAGCTGCGTTGATGCGCTGATGCGTTGATGCGTTGATGCGTTCATGCCTCAGCGGACGAGGCCTGCTGCGCCCGGTGGCTCAGCGCCGGGTGGGGATGCGCCAGACCACCCAGGCGCCCAGCAGGCCCGAGCCCACCACCACGGCGGCCAACCAGGGCCGCGCAGACAGGTGCCAGGCCGACAACGTCACCATCACCAGCATCATGGTGGTGGCCAGCCACTTGACCTTCAGCGGCAAGGAGCGGTGCGACTCCCAGTCGCGCACCATGGGGCCCAGCCAACGATTGGCCAGCAGCCAGGCGTGCATGCGCGGAGAAGACTTGGCAAAGCAGCCCGCGGCCAACAGCACGAACGGCGTGGTGGGCAGGCCCGGCAGGATGGCCCCGGCCACGGCCAGGCCCAGCGAGATCACCCCAGCGGCAACCAGCAGGCTGCGTTGGAGGCGTCCCGCTGCGTCGATCACTTCCAGCTGTCCTTCAGCCCGGTGACCTTGTTGAACACCGGCTTGCCCGGCGCGTGGTCCAGGCGGTCGGCCACGAAGTAGCCAAAGCGCTCGAACTGGAACTTCTGATCGGGCAGCGCCGCGGCCAGCGAGGGCTCGACGTAGGCCTGGACCACCTTGAAGCTGTCGGGGTTCAGGCTGGCCTTGAAGTCCTTGCCGCCGGCATCGGGCTGCGGGTCGGTGAACAGGCGGTCGTAGAGGCGCACCTCGGCCGCGACGCCGTCGGCTGCGCCCACCCAGGTGATGGCGGCCTTGACCTTGACGCTGTCGGCGCCGGGTGTGCCGCTCTTGGTGTCGGGCACGACGGTGGCCAGCACCTCGATGACCTTGCCTTCAGCGTCCTTGGTGCAGCCGGTGCACTCGATGACGTAGCCGCCCTTGAGGCGCACCTTGTTGCCAGGGAACAGGCGCTTGTAGCCCTTCGGCGGCACCTCTTCGAAGTCTTCGCGCTCGATCCACACCTCGCGGCCCAGCTTGAAGTGGCGAACGGGGGACTCGACTCCTTCAGGCGGGTGCGGCAGGGCCGGCAGCGAGCAGGCCTCCAGGTGACCGGCGCCCATGACCTCGTCCCAGTTGGTGAGCACCAGCTTGACCGGGTCGAGCACGGCCATGCCGCGGTGGGCCTTGTTTTCCAGGTCGTCGCGCAGGGCGATGTCGAGCGTGCTGTAGTCGATCCAGCTGTCGGACTTGCTCACGCCGATGCGCTCGCAGAACAGCTGGATGGCCTCGGGCGTGTAGCCGCGGCGGCGCAGGCCGGCGATGGTCGGCATGCGGGGGTCGTCCCAGCCGCTGACCACGCCTTCGTCCACCAGAGCTTTCAGCTTGCGCTTGGAGGTGATGACGTAGGTCAGGTTCAGGCGCGCGAACTCGTATTGCTTCGGGTTCGGGTGCTGGAGCAGGCCCAGCTTGGCCAGGTTGTCGACCAGCCAGTCGTAGAAGGGGCGCTGGTCTTCGAACTCCAGCGTGCAGATGCTGTGGGTGATCTGCTCGAGCGCGTCTTCGATCGGATGGGCGAAGGTGTACATCGGGTAGATGCACCACTTGTCGCCGGTGTTGTGGTGGGTGGCGCGGCGGATGCGGTAGATGGCCGGGTCCCGCATGTTGATGTTGGGGCTGGCCATGTCGATCTTGGCGCGCAGCACCATCGAGCCATCGGGGTGCTTGCCGTCGCGCATTTCGCGGAAACGCGCGAGGTTTTTGTCCGGTGTGCGGCTGCGGAAAGGGCTGTCCTTGCCGGGGGTGGAAAAGTCACCGCGGTTGACGCGCATCTCTTCCGGCGTCTGCTCGTCCACGTAAGCCAGGCCGGCGGTGATCAGCGCCTCGGCCGAGCGGTACATGAAGTCGAAGTAGTTGCTGGCGTAATAGAGGTGGCTCTCGGCCCGGCCGTTGAAGTTCGACTCCCAGTTGAAGCCCAGCCACTTGACGGCGTCCAGGATGGCGTCGACGTACTCCTGCTCTTCCTTCTCGGGGTTGGTGTCGTCAAAGCGCATGTGGCAGACGCCACCGTAGTCGCGCGCCAGGCCGAAGTTCAGGCAGATGCTCTTGGCGTGGCCCACGTGCAGGTAGCCGTTCGGCTCGGGCGGAAAACGCAGGCGGACCTTGGCCGGGTCGCTCTGCCCCGCCTCATGGTGGGCGGCGTCACCGGGCGAGCCGGCCCAGCGGCGGCTGGCGTAGGTGCCCTGCTCCAGGTCGCGGTCAATGATGCCGCGCAGGAAATTGGTGGGCTTGTGGGGAACGTTCGGATCGGTGGCGTCGGTCATGCCCCGATTCTATCGAGGCCCATCGAGGCGGGGCAGCGCGCCATCGGTTAAGGTCGAAAGCCGACACCGAACCGGAGGATGCGCATGGGCAAGAAATCGGGCCGATCACCAAATGGCAGGAAAGGCGGCGAAAAACTCGGCCGCAAGGAGTACGAAGCCGCGCTGGAGCCGATGCAGCTGGAGCTGGCGCAGATGTCGCGCTGGCTGGCCCACTGCCACAAGCGCCTGCTCATCATCTTCGAGGGGCGCGACACGGCGGGCAAGAGCGGCGCCATCCGCGCCATTTCCGAGGTGCTCGACC
>Ga0208492_1001789_pt1 | contig 12069 bp, 14 predicted proteins | sample Subbioar_CSW14AB_FD_184820 | JGI IMG/M metagenome (GOLD analysis project Ga0208492, IMG submission 184820) | Serpentinite rock and fluid subsurface biosphere microbial communities from McLaughlin Reserve, California, USA - CR12Mar_CSW14AB (SPAdes) | ecosystem: Environmental > Terrestrial > Deep... | reverse complement strand
CGCGCTGGTTCTGTTTGTCCCCGCCGCCTTGTACCTGCTTTATAGAAAAACGATATTCCCCTACGTACGGCGTTTGGAGGACGCCAACCTTGAACTGCACCTCAAGCAGGAGGAGTTGCTTGACACGAAGGACGACCTGTTCATTAAGTTCCTCGGCGTCTACGACGTGAACTACGCGGCCAACTCGCCGCGATTGTTTGCACAGCGGCTCAAGGATGTCGCCGACATTACGGCGAGGGTGATGGAGTCAGACGCGTGTTTTATCTATCTGTACGACAAGTCGGCGCAGGTCCTTACCCTCGCGGCCACCAATGGGGTGCAGGAGGGCGCGATCGGGAACGTCCGGATACCGCTCGGCGAGGGGATAGAGGGATGGGTGGGGAGGAGGCTTGAGCCGATCATCCTGAAGGATTTTCATGCCGATACGAGGTTCAGGGAGATTCCCGGTATTTCCCTGGACGATTACCGGTCGGTGTACTGTCTGCCGCTCTATGTCTATTCAAACGGCGCCCTGGTCGGGCTTATGGAGGTGTTCTATCGCAAGGCAAAGGCGTTCAGCGACGAGGAGATCAACTTTTTCACGACGCTTTCGGGCCTCTTATCCACCACGATCCAGAACGAACAGATGCAGGTTGAGCTCCGCAAAATGAACATGGAGCTGGAACAGTGGGTCGCCGAGAAGACCGAGGAGTTGCGTTCATCGGAGGAGCGCTACCGGACGCTCGTGGAGAACGCGAGCGAGTCGATCTTCGTCCTGGCCGAGAACGGGGACATCGTATTCGCGAACGAGCAGGCGGCCCGCTTGACCGGCCATGCGAAGTACGACCTTCTGCACAAAAACCTGTTCGAACTCTTTGTTGACCCCGCTCGTCCCCGGGAGGTCCTCGTTGAGGTGACGCAGGGCCGGGGGGCGCACCGGCACGGCGAACTTCGAAGAACCGACGGCGCCGTGGTCCCGGTCGATGTGGGCGCGGTCGGCCTGTCACTCATGGGGAAGCGCTTTGTCCAGTCAGTGGTGCGGGACATTTCCGACCAGGCGCGCCTGGAAAGGGTTCTTCTGGATAAAGAGCGGGAACTTGCCGAACTGAAAGCCCGCATGAGCTCCCCGTCATAGATCGTTCTTGTCCGCGTTGCTTCTGTTTTATCCTTTACAGAAACCGGCGCATATGGTATAAATTATGCATATGCGGCCGCTGTGGCCCCTGCTTCTCTCATTTATGAAGGTTCATTGGATTTCTATCAAGGCAATCACACTCGTCCTCCTTCTTTCTGCATTCGTCTACGGCGGTTACCTTCTGCTGCGGGGAGCGGACATCACCATGCCGACGCTGTTCCGCCCGGCGCCCGGAGCGCGACTGCTCATGAGCATGGATCGGTTCCGGTTCTCCCGGTCTGAAAACGGCCGGGTCTCGTGGCTCATGAATGCCCGGAGCGCCGATCTGTATGAAAACAAAGAGGCGCGCTTGCAGGAAATCGAGATCCTTTTTAAAAATCCTGATAATGACAAGGAAGCCGCGCTACGCGGCGAGAACGGAACAATGGACACGACGAGCGGCAATGTCTCCATACGCCGCGGGGAACGCGAGGTCAGGATCGTGACGAGTGACGGTTACCTGCTCACAACGGATTCGCTCTTTTGGAAAGCCAACGAACGGATCGTCTGGACCGCCGACGCCTTCAAGCTGCTCGGCAGCGAGATCTATCTTGAGGGCGTGGGACTTTCAGCGGACGTGGATATGCGCACGATCGTGGTGAAGGACAATGTCAAAGCGGTACTTCAGGAATAGCTTGCTCATTGCCGCATTGTTCCTTCTGCTGGCGGCGATGTCCGGCGCCGCCGAAACCAGGAGCAATGCGCGGGAGCCCGTGGTCATCACCTCCAAACGCATGCAAGCCGACAAACTCGGAGACAAGGTGACGTTTACGGGGAATGTGACCCTGAAGAAAGAAGGCATGACACTCACCTCGGACACGATGATCGTATTTTATGATGTCGGATCAAAGGACATTAGAGAGATCGAGGCCCACGGTAATGTCGTGGTGCGCAAGGAAAACAGGGTGGCCCTCTCACACAATGCATCATATTACAGCCGCGAGGAAAAAATCGTCCTCACGGGAGACGCCCGCATTGTTGAAAATGAGAACGAGCTCGGCGGGGAGAAAATTACCTTATTCATGCGCGACGATCGCAGCATTGTTGAGGGCGGAAAAGTGTTGATCTATAAAGACAAGCAGGAAAAGCCCCTGGAGGGGGGCAGGAGAAAGTAGCGGAAAAGGACCCTATGCAAGCGCTTGAGGCAAAAAAACTGGAGAAAAGCTACCGTGGCAAAAAGATCGTCCGGGGCGTGAGTTTGCAGGTCAGATCCGGAGAGGTAGTCGGTCTTCTCGGGCCGAACGGAGCCGGCAAAACCACGACGTTCTACATGGTGGTGGGGCTTATCAGGCCGGAGCAGGGCAGAGTGGTCCTGGACGGCACGGACATCACGAGAATGCCGATGTATCAGAGGGCCAAGAACGGCATCGGCTATCTTGCCCAGGAGCCGTCGGTCTTCAGAAAACTGACCGTGTCCGACAACCTGATGGCCGTTCTCGAGACCATGGACCTCTCCTCCGCCGAGCGCAAGGAGCGGCGGGACCAGTTGCTGGCTGAGCTGGGGATCGCCCATTTGTCCGACAGCATGGCGTACACGCTCTCGGGCGGGGAGCGGCGGCGGGTCGAGATCGCCCGCGCCCTCACGCTGTCGCCGAAGTTCATTCTGCTTGACGAACCGTTTGCGGGGATCGATCCCCTCGCGGTTGTGGATATTCAGGGAATTATTTCGCTCTTAAAGGGGAAGGGGATCGGAGTTCTGATCACCGACCACAACGTGCGGGAGACCCTTGCCATAACCGACCGGGCATATATCATCACCGAGGGGAAAATCATCGAGGCGGGTACCGCTGAGGAGATCACCGCAAGTCCGCGCGTACGCCAGTTTTACCTGGGCGAGGCTTTTCGGCTATAATTGAAAGAGAGAAGCGAAGTCAGGAGAGAGAATCCGGAAGAGGAGAGCGACGCACCGTGAATCGTTTCTCAATTCCGGCTCCTGAATTCGGATCCCGTATTACCCTATGGAAGCAAGGCTCGAACTAAAACTTCAGCAAAAGCTCATCATGACGCCGCAGCTCCAGCAGGCCATCAAGCTGCTGCAGTTGTCGCGGCTCGAACTGGTCCAGTCGGTCTCGCAGGAACTCATCGAGAATCCCGTGCTGGAGGAGGTGCCGCCGGACTCCGCGGAAGAGGTTTCGTCGGAAGAGGGCGAGTCCGCTCCGGAGATGCCGGCTGCCTCTGAACCGCCGGCGGAGAGCGCGCCCGAGCGGGAAGAGACCCAGGAGATCAAGAGCGATCTTGAACTCGGACCCCAGTGGGATGAATACGTGAATGAGATGGGTGACGGCCGTGATTACGGGTCCGTTGAAGCGGATGAAAAGGAACTGCCGTCCTACGATCAGACGCTGACCCGCCTCCCGTCCCTGAGCGATCACCTGCTGTGGCAACTGCACCTTACCACGTCAGAGTCCGATATCGCGAAGGGCGGAGAATGGATCATCGGCAATCTCGACGACGACGGGTATCTTCGCGCAACGATCGACGAGCTCGCGCAGCAGTCGGGCATGTCTGCCGGATCCCTGGAACGCGCGCTTGCGCTTGTGCAAAGCTTCGATCCCCTGGGCATAGCCGCCCGGGACCTCAGGGAATGCCTTCTGATTCAGGCCAGACAACTTGACCTCCAGGGTACGCTGATCGAAAAGATCATTCAGGACCACCTCCCGGACCTGGAAAAAAGAAAGTATCCGAACATCGCCAAGGCCCTCAATGCGACGACCGAGGAGGTGATCGAGGCATCGCAGGTCATCATCCAGGAACTCGAACCGAAACCCGGCAGGCCGTATCTGCCGTCGGATACCAACTATGTGGTGCCGGACGTTTATGTGGTCAAGGTAGAAGACCGGTATGTGATCCAACTGAATGATGAAGGGCTCCCGCGGGTCCGCATCAACCCCTATTATCGCAAGCTCTTGAACAGCAGGGAGAGCGTCGACAAGGTGACCAAGGATTATGTCGAGGAACGGCTGCGCTCGGCCCAGTGGCTCATCAAGGGGATGGAGCAGCGGAACAAGACGATCTATAAGGTGGCCGAGAGCATTGTCAAGTTCCAGGGGGAATTCCTGGACAAGGGCATCACTCAGCTGAAGCCCATGGTGCTCAAGGACGTGGCGGAGGACATCGGCATGCACGAGTCCACGATCAGCCGCGTGACGACGAACAAGTACATGCACACCCCGCAGGGCATCTTTGGAATGAAGTATTTCTTTACCACGGGTTTTGCAGCCGGGACCGGCGCCGAGATATCCTCCCTGACCGTCAAGGACACGATCCAGAAGATGATCAGGGACGAGGACGCCGCAGCGCCGCTGAAAGACCAGCAGATCGTCAATGCGCTGAAGGCGCAGGGAATTGATATCGCGCGGCGAACGGTGGCGAAGTACCGTGAAGAGCTCAGGATACCGCCGACGAGCGTGCGCAGGCGGGTCGGATGATTTAACCAGGCGCCGCAGGGCAGGGCGCCGGAACACAGACGCTCTGGAATTTCGAGCCAAGGAGGGCTGAGTATGCAGGTTACCGTCACAGGAAGGCACATCGAGGCAACGGACGCGCTCAAGCAGTATGCAACGGAAAAATGCGGCCGGTTGGAAAAGTATTTCCCCAAATCCGTACAAGTGGTCATCACCCTTTCGGTCGTCAAGAAGGTCCACCACATCGCCGAGGCGGTGATCAAGACCAATGGGTTGCTGATCCAGGCGTCCGAGGAGACCGAAGAGATGTATTCGGCGATCGACCTCCTGATCGAGAAGATCGAGCGGAGGGCCAGACGTTACAAGGAAAAGCTGGTGGACCACAAACACCTCACCAGCAAGGCGGAAGCCATTACGTCGGCCCCTCTGTCGTCTCATCCCGATGATCGCATTCCGCAGATCATCAAGACCAAGCGGTTCGATCTCAAGCCCATGCTGCCCGAGGAAGCGGTGATGCAGATGGAACTCCTGGACAAGGATTTTTTCATATTCTCAAATGCCGGAAGCGGCCACGTCAATGTCATCTACAAACGGAAGGACGGCAATGTCGGGCTCATTGAGCCCGCGGCGTAAGGATGGGTCGCAATGGCCACGATTCGGGATTTGCTTCGCCATGATCTGATTATCGAGGATATCCAGGCGACGGACAAAACAGGGGTTATCCGCGAGTTCGCGGGACTGCTCAAAGCAACCTCCCGGATCAACAATGAGGATGAACTTGTTCGCGTGCTGCTTGATCGCGAGGCGCTCGGGAGTACGGGCATCGGAGACGGCGTGGCCATCCCGCACGGCAAACTGCACATGATCCCGGAGATGATCGTCGCCTTCGGCAGATCGGGAAAAGGGGTCGATTTCGACTCGATGGACGCGAGGCCCGTGCATCTTTTTTTTCTGCTCGTCACACCCGAGGACAGGCCTGGAGAGCATCTGCGGGCGCTTGCCCGCATATCCCGCATTCTCAAAAATCCCGCGCTTCGCGAGGGGTTGCGATGCGCCCCCCACCGGGAGGAACTGCTCAGGTTGATATGCGAAGAGGACGGCAGATATCCTCAGCCGCAGGTTCCCCAGCGATGAAGGTGACGGTGAAAGACGTGGTGAAGAGCTCGACGGTCCTTACCGGACGCGCGGGTCTCAAACGCGAGATCACCTCTCCCCAGATCATGACGCCCGATCTCGCCGCGCGCGTATTCGGGAGGGACGCTTCGTCCAGTATTATGCATATCCGCCCCAGTCAGGCCGTCTACCTGTGTTCACGGTCCAGGGAGGAACGGCTTCGTCTTGTACGCGACATGCTGAAGCAGAAACCCGCATGCATCATGGTCACCGGCGGCGCGGTGTGCAGGGAACTGATCGACAAGGCGGAAGCCGTAAGGATACCTGTCATCAAAAGCAGGAACGTGCAGGGTCTTCGCCGTATCCTGACGGAAAAGCTTTTACCGCGAATCAGCCTTCACGGCGTGCTTGTCCAGATCCTGGGCCTGGGTACGCTCATTATCGGGGAGAGCGCGGTGGGGAAGAGCGAGGCCGCCCTCGATCTGGTCCTGCGCGGACACAAGCTTGTTGCCGACGATATGGTGGTCCTGGCAAAAACGGACGGTGTGATCAGCGGCAGGGCCGCGGACATGGGCAGGGACCTGTTGCAGATCCGGGGTCTGGGGATCATCAACATCCGGGCGCTCTACGGCGAATCGGCGACGGTCGATTCGAGCGAGGTAGGGCTGGTGGTGGAGCTGGAAGAGTGGCACAAGGGCCGCCAGTACAGCCTCGTGGGTCTGCGCGAACGGCGCTACCGCCTTCTCGGGATCAATCTGCCCTATTTGAAGTTGCCGGTCAAACCGGGAAGGAACATGGCCACGCTGATCGAGGTCGCGGTCAGAAACCAGTTGCTGAAGAACCGGGGCGTTTTTACCGCCCGTGAACTGAACAGAAAACTCAGAACGAGGCTCTTCGCATGAACCGTACACGATTGGTGGTAGTCACCGGCCTTTCCGGGTCGGGGCGGAGCGCCGCCTTGAAGGCATTTGAGGATATCGGATTCTACTGCGTGGACAACCTCCCGCTCGCGCTGCTGCCGTCGTTCGTCGAGTTCGCCCGGGGCTCGGAGGAGGCGTCCCGCTCCGCGATCGGCATTGATATCAGGGAGAAGGGGTTTCCGGAACGCTTCCCGGACCTCTGGGGAGAGTTCAGGGACAGGGGCCTTGTTGTTGAGATGTTGTTTCTCGACGCTGCCGATCAGACGATCGTGCGCCGTTTCAGCGAGACGCGGCGGCCCCATCCGCTGGCGCGGGGAACCACGCCACTGCTGGACGGCATCAGGCGCGAGCGCACGGCGCTCGCGGAGGTCAAGAAGCTGGCCGACCGGATCATCGATACCTCCGACTACACGGTCCATGATCTGCGCCAGGTAATCGAGCGCCTCTATGCCGAAGGCGGCGGCATCAGGCCCATGGTGATCACGCTGGTGACCTTTGGATACAAGTACGGAGCGCCCTACGAACTGGATCTCTTGTTCGATGTCAGGTTCCTGCCGAATCCGCATTTTGTGCAGGAACTCCGGCCCTATACCGGCGAGGACCCGAGAGTGAAGGAGTACGTCATGGCCCGGCCTGATTCCGAGGAATTTGTCGCGAGGCTTGAAGCGTTCCTTACGTACCTTCTCCCGCGCTACCGAAGCGAGGGGAAGAGCTATCTCACCATCGGTTTCGGATGCACCGGCGGCAGACACCGCTCGGTTGCGGTCTCACTGACGATCGCGGAGCGCCTGCGCCTGAACGGTTACGATGTCAACATCAAGCATCGCGATATCGGGAGCTGAGGCTGCTGAGGGGAAAATGCAATTCAAAGGAGATGCGGGAATGATCGGACTTGTCGTGGTATGTCACGAGAACATGGGCGCCGAGCTGGTGAAAGCCGCGGAAATGATCGTGGGACGGATCGAGGCGGTGGCGACGGTCAGCGTGAAACAGGAGAGCGCTCCCGAATTGCTGAGGGACGAGATCCAGGCGGCGATCAGAAAGGTCGATGGGAAACAGGGCGTGATGCTGTTCACCGACATGTTCGGCGGCACCCCATCCAACATCGCCCTCGCGTTCCTCGGCGAGACGATCGAAGTGGTTACCGGCGTCAACCTTTCCATGCTGATCAAGTTCGCGAACCATCGGGATGAAAAGCCGCTGCAGGAGCTCGCGAAGCTTGTGCAGGAGGCGGCCCAGAAGAGCATCGTGATCGCAAGCCAGATGCTGAAACGGAAGAAGTGATTTTCATGATAGCTTTTATCCGCATAGACGATCGTTTGATCCATGGACAGGTGGTCGAGGGCTGGGTGAATTTCCTGAAGGCGACCGGCATTGTGGTCGCTGATGATGCCGTTGCATCGAACGGGCTTCAGCGCACCATTCTGGAACTGTCCGTGCCCCAGGGTCTGACCGTGTTTGTGGGCACGGTCGCGGAAGTGTGCGAGCGGCTGCGGACCAAGGCGTTCGACTCCGAGCGTATCATCCTGTTGTTCTCAAAGCCGTCCGATGTCCTGCGCGCCCTCAAGGCGGGTCTGGACTGTCCGGCGCTCAATATCGGCGGGATGCACTTTGTTCCCGGCAAACGCAAACTCATGGACCTGCTTGCCGTCGACGACGTCGACCTGGAGGCCCTCAAGGAAATCGCCGCCATGGGCATCAAGGTCGTTGTACAGGCGGTACCGACCCAACGGCCGTTGCCGCTGGATAAGGTGTTTACCGCGTGCCACGTCGCCTGAACAGCGGTCCACGGTGCCGAGGGAGCCATGATCGGGATGGGGAGATGTTCAATCAATGACGTTCGTTGATCCGCATACGGTCCTGTCGGCACTCGGCATTGCGATCGCGGGCGGGCTCATCGGGCTTGATCGGACCGCGGTCGGACAGTTCATGATCTCTCAACCCATCGTCGCCGGGCCGTTCACGGGCTGGTTGCTCGGGGACGCGACAACCGGTCTTCTCGTGGGAGCGGCGCTCGAACTGATCTGGATTCTTGATATGCCCGTGGGTGCCTTTGTGCCGGCGGACTCCACCGCGGCTGCGATCGGTGCCACGGCAATCGCGATTCTGGGGAACCCCGGCGGCGTTTATGTGCCGGGTGTCGGTTTCAGCATCCTGCTGACGGTCATCCTGGCGCCGATCACGATGATGGCGGATCAGGTGGCCAGGCAGTTCAACTCGCGGCTGGCGGACGCCGCCCAGTCAGCCTCTGGACCGGACCTGAGAAAGAGGATTGCCCGCGCGCACGTATCCGGTATCGGGGTGTTTTTTTTGAAGTCACTGGCGGTTTATCTTGCCTTCATTCCCGTGGGGATTGCCGCAGTCCGGTTGTTTCTGGCCATGCCGGACCCGTTCCATCGCGCCATGGCCCTGTTTGTCAAGCTTCTTCCCCTGATGGGGGTGGCGCTGGCTGCACGTAAGCTCTCGATGAAGGCCGTTGATCTTTTTCTGCTGGGAGGGTTCATCCTCGCTGTACTGATGGGGCAGATGTTCCAGGCCCCCGCGCTTGTCATACTGCCGCTTGCCGTTGCAGGCGGGTTGCTGGGGGCCAGATATCGTGACCGCCGGTCATAGGGAGATAGGCGCCGCGGACCTGATCGGCGTTTTCGCGAGAGGGCTTCTGGTCCAGGCATCCTGGAGCTTCGAGCGGATGCAGTCGCTCGGATTCGCGTTTGCCATTGAGCCGGTGCTCAGAAAACTCTATCCTGATCCGGAGGAATACGAGTCCCGGCTCAGGCTCCATATGTCCTATTTCAACACCCAGCCTTACCTGGCGTCGTATATTCTCGGCGCCGTGACGAGGCTGGAACAGGAGCGGGCATCGGGCCGGAAGCCGGTCGCTGACGTCCAGGGGCTCAAGACGTCGCTTATGGCGCCGCTGGGAGCGCTCGGCGACAGTTTCTTCTGGGGGTCCCTCAAGCCGTTCGCGGCCGTGATGGCGGTTGCGCTGGTCATAACCGGCTCATGGTGGGCGCCGCTCCTGTTTCTGGCGGTCTATAACAGCGTGCATGTCGTGCTCAGGGCCGGTGTGCTGGTGAGCGGCTACCGGAGCGGCGGTGACGCTGTGGACCTCATGGCCCGATATCGGTTCACGAAGACGGCGAAACTGCTTAAAGTGACATCCCTCGTCATGCTCGGCGTCATTCCCGGCGTGCTCCCGTCATGGCGGCCGGAATTCAGGATCGCGGTAACCGCGCCGGACATGGCGGTTTCCGCGGCGGGGCTTGCCCTCACGCTGGGTATCGTCGGACTATTGCGGAAGGGGGGATCTCCGGTAACGTTTATGCTGGGGCTTGGTGTTGCCTGCCTTGTCATGGCGTACGCGGGAGTGATTTGAATGAGAAAAAAAGAGTTGTTGATCGAAAATAAACTGGGTCTCCATGCGCGCGCCGCTGCTCAGATCGTGAAGTCCGCGAGTGTATATTCGTCAAAGATCGTCTTTGTCAAGGACGGTCTTGAGGTGGACGGTAAAAGCATCATGGGGATCATGATGCTCGCCGCGGCCAAGGGCAGCACGGTCAGCCTTCACGTGAGTGGAGAAGACGAGGAACGGGCGGTTGAGGGCTTGGAAAGGCTGTTCAAGGACAAGTTCGGGGAAAAGGAATAGAAGAGAAGTCAGAAGTAAGAAGTAAGAAGTGAAAGATGAAATAATGCTAAAAGCAGGGATCCAGTAATGCACGAAAAAACATACAGAGGAATCGTGGCGTCTCCGGGCATTGTGATCGGCAGGGCGTACCTGCTCGACCGCCGCAAGGTGGTCGTGGCGGGCAGAAGGATCGAGGATGTCAGCGTCAAGGATGAGGTTGCCCGGTTCAAGAAGGCGGTGGAGGTTTCCCGGGCCCAGATCGAGGAGCTCAAAAAGCGTTTCACCAAAGGCATCGGCAAGTCCCATCTCTACATCCTTGAAACGCACATCATGCTGCTTGAGGACAAGATGCTCATGGACGGCACGGTCAAGCGCATCAAGGAGTCGTTGCTGAACGCCGAGGGCGCGCTCAAGGAGACGATCAACTCCATCGGGCTCAAGTTCGACAAGATCGAGGATGAGTACCTCCGGGAGCGCAAACACGATGTTGAGCAGGTCGGCGAGCGAATCCTCCGGAATCTCGTGGGCCACAAACAGGAGAGTCTTGCCGACATCAAGGATGAGGCCGTCATCATCGCCCACGATCTTGCTCCGACCGACACCCTCATGATGCGGAAGGACAAGATACTCGGTTTTGCCACCGACGCGGGCAGCCGGACGTCCCATACCGCCATTCTCGCCCGTTCGCTCGGCATCCCCGCGGCAGTCGGTCTTGAGAACATCACGGCAACGGTCAAGACCGGCGATGTGGTCATTCTCGACGGCATTCACGGCGTCGTGATCGTTGACCCCGACGAGGAGACCTTTCTCGAATACCTCAAGAAACAACGGAAATACAAGTATTTCGAGCAGGAGCTTGAGAAGCTCAAGGATCTGCCTGCCGAGACGCTCGACGGCCATGTCATCAAGCTCCAGGGGAATATCGAACTGCCGGAGGAAGTCGCGTCCGCGGCTGACCACGGCGGCACCGGCATCGGACTCTACCGCACGGAATTCCTGTTCCTGAACAGGCAGACCCTGCCGAGCGAAGAGGAGCATTACAAGGCATACCGCCATGTGGCGGAGCGGGCCGCTCCCCATGAGGTCGTGATCCGCACGCTCGACGTGGGCGGGGACAAAATCGGACTGCCCGGCGGCTTCGAGAAAGAGGCGAACCCCGCGCTGGGGTTGCGCGCGATCCGGTTTTGCCTGCAAAAGCGCGATATCTTCAAGACCCAGCTCCGCGGTCTGCTCAGGGCGACGGCGCACGGAAACATCAAGATGCTCATTCCCATGATCTCAGGTCTTCCCGAGCTGTATGAGACCAAGAAGATACTGGATGACGTGAAGGCCGAGCTCAGGGCGGAAGGCAAGGAATTCAACGAACACATGGAAATCGGCGTCATGATCGAGATCCCTTCGGCCGCGATGATTGCGGACCTCCTGGCGCGCGAAGTCAGTTTTTTCAGCGTGGGCACGAATGACCTGATCCAGTACACGCTCGCCATCGACCGCCAGAACGAGCATGTCGCCTATATGTACGAACCGCTCGATCCCGCGGTGCTCCGGCTTCTCCAGCGCGTGTCCGACGCCGCCCGCCAGGCGAACATTACGCTCGCGATGTGCGGCGAGATGGCCGGAGACCCGCTCTATGCGGCGATCCTCCTCGGCATGGGGTTCCGAAATCTCAGTATGAACGTGGCTTCGATCCCCTGGGTCAAGAAGGTGGTCAGATCGGTCCGCATGCAGGATGCCGTCGAACTATCGGCACTCGTGATGCAGCAGCCCACGGCCGTGATGGCGCGGAGGACGGCCGAGCACTTCGTGGCGGAACGGTTTCCGGAATTGTCCGCGGAACTGTGATTCGTCTGCGGA
>Ga0208492_1001788_pt1 | contig 12074 bp, 11 predicted proteins | sample Subbioar_CSW14AB_FD_184820 | JGI IMG/M metagenome (GOLD analysis project Ga0208492, IMG submission 184820) | Serpentinite rock and fluid subsurface biosphere microbial communities from McLaughlin Reserve, California, USA - CR12Mar_CSW14AB (SPAdes) | ecosystem: Environmental > Terrestrial > Deep... | reverse complement strand
CCCAAGAACTGGGGCGAGAGCATCACGCTGATCGCGGGCATCCGGTTGAGTGGCTTGGTCGCACCCATGCTGATGCGCGGCAGTCTCACGGGCCCGGCGTTCATTGACTACGTCGAGCGCTGCGTCGCGTGGTCGCGGAGGAAGGCGAACAGGGCCTCGCAAAGGCGCTCATCTCCGCAAGGTCGGTTGACGCAGAAGGAGTCCGTCGTGCCGGCCTCGTCCAACGTGAAGAACAGGGAGCAGTCTTCGTCCTCCTCGTACTCGACCAACAACCCGTACTCTGTTTCGGACGCGTACTCACCGAACATGGCCGCGATGTCTCGGCCGGCGAAGCGGCCCTCGATGGGAAAGATCAGGACATCGATACTCATGGCACGCTCCCAGTGTAGACCGGCGAATGTGATGAGCCGCCACGGACGTTGTATTCGGCGAATGGGCCACCTCGCACAGATTCTCGTCGTCCTCGTCGCGACAGCCTGTTCGCGCGAGCCTGTCGAGGTCCGCGATCCGACGCCGCCTCCACCGCCGTCCGTCCTGGCGAGCGTCGCACCGCCGCCTGTCGTGTCGGCGGTTCCGGATGCGCCGTCGGCCGATCCCAAGCTGCTCGCGAGGTTCGCGCACGGTGCGAACCTCGGATGGGTGCACGACGGCGGACGCGACGTCGCGCTCACGCTCACCCGAACATTCCTCGATTCCGGCGCAGCCACGCCCGATCCCGCCGCAGTCGCCCTCGCTGCTGCGGTCCGAGAGACGAGTGTCGTCACGGGAAGCTCGACAGGGTGCGCGCAGCAGTGGAAGGACGTGCACCTGGTGGCGAGCTCGATCACCACCGCCCACCTCGCTGCACATGCGTTCGTCCTGCGGGTCGGCGGCGCCGCGAAGCCGAGTCGTTGGTCGAACGGGAGGTATGCCGGCGAGCGCGTCGCACGCAAGGGCTCGCCGGTTCCGTGGAACGATGGCGGTCTGTTCGGCGTGCTCCTGCATGGCGACGAGCTGATACTGATCGCAGGCGTCGAGTTCGCCACGGGCGACGCGGATTGCCCCTCGCTCGACGAGACGTGGAGCATGTCGTTGTCGCGGTCACCGTGAGAGCGCCTCGTGTACGTTCGGGCGCCATGTCTCGAAGCCTGCTGCCGTGGTTGCTTGTGCTCCTCGCCGGATGCGGGGCGCCCCGCCCGATCCAGAATCAGCCTGCGCCGCCCACGGCCTCCGTGTCTTCGTCGGCGCCAAAGACCGCGAAGGCATCCTGTCCCGAAGGCATGGTCGCCGTCGCCGCCGGCAGCTTCGACTTCGCCGGCAAGCCGGTACAGGTCGGCGCGCATTGCCTCGATCGCACGGAGGTGACCGTCGCGGCCTATGCGCGCTGCGTGGAAGCAGGCAAGTGCTCGGAGGCGCATGACGCCAAGGGCGAGGACCACGCCGACTGCAATTGGAAGGAGAAGGGACGCGAGCAGCATCCCATCAACTGTGTCGACCACGCGCAGGCGGTGGCGTACTGCGCCTTTCGCGGCGCACGCCTGCCCACCGAGACGGAGTGGGAGTGGTCTGCCCGCGGATACGACAAGGGGACCACGTTTCCCTGGGGCGATGAGCCCATTGCCGCTCGGGCCTGCTGGGGAGGGCCGGGCAGCGCGGTCGGCGAGGACCACGAGGGAACCTGTCCGGTCGGCGCCTACCCGACCGGCGACAACCCGAACGGCATCCACGACCTGGCAGGAAACGTATGGGAGTGGACCTCGACGCCGGGAAGCGCGAAGGGAACGTTCATCGACCGCGGGGGTTGCTGGCTCAACGCCGTCGCGAGTCGCTTGCGCGCGACCGACCGCAACGACGTGCCCGCCATCCAGCAATCGCCGACCCTCGGACTGCGCTGCGCAGCGGCAGCGCGCTGAAGTGAATCGAGTTGCTGGCCTACAACCAGGCGTACGCGCGGCGCACCGCCTCGCGGCCGTCGTGGTCGACGAGGTCGCCGTGGGCGAGGAGGATGCGCTCGATCGGCCAGTCGAGGATGCGATCGACCTGCCGACGCGCGACCGCGCGGTTGCGGATCATGAACCGCTCGGGCCAGCCGAAACCGGGCGCGACGTTTCCCATCAAGCGCGCGGTGAGGCGCGTCTTCAGCGAGGGGTGGCGCGACAGGTTGAGGAGCGCGTCGGCGCAGATGAACGTGCCGCTCTTGCGGTGGAAGAACACGACCTCGTTCTCCCGGCGCGCCGAGAAGTACACCTGCTCGAGATCGCGCGCCCAGACCGGATGCGGCTGATCGCCGAGCACGCAGGTGAACGCGAGATCGGGGCGCTTCCACTCGAGCCCGGGGCACGCGGCGAACACCGCCTTGGGGTACGCGCGCATCCACTCGCCGACGAACAGGTGGTGGAACACGCTCGGCGCGACGACCGCACGCACCTCGCCGAGGGCATCGACCGCAGCGAGGGTCGTTGCGTCGAGCGCGACCGGCGAATGGACGAACAAGCCACCGTCGCCGAGCCGGACGATGGTCATCCGGGTGCCGGACTCGACGCCGAAAAACTTCGCCTCGCGGGGCTCGGTGAACACATCGTCGGCATAGCGGGTGAGCATGGTGCAGGCAGTCTACGCCTGGTCGTATTGCAAGGACTGAAACTCGGTGTGGAACCCCAGACGGGCGCAGATCGGCGCCGCCGTCGTGGTCCGCGCGTGGATGAGCCCGACGCCGATGCCCGCGTCTCGCAACACGCGCAGCCGATGGGCGACCAGGGCGCGGTACACCCCGCGCCCGCGCTTTTCGGGGCGCACGGCGCTCCCCTGCAGATAGCCAAACCCGTCGTACATCCGAAGCAGCGCCACCCCGGCGGCGGCGCTGTCGACGCGGGCGAGGAACGCTCGATAGGTGCCGGCGCCGAGATCGCGTTCCACCGAGCGGCGAACATTCGCCGCCTGTGCATCGGTCATCGACCAGCCAGCGGCGCTGGTCGCGACGTACTCGTCGACCGTGTCGGCGGTGAGCGGCTCGACCTCGACGGACGCGCCCATCGAGAGAATCGAGAGATCGGAGGGCGCCCACATCGCGGCGAGCTCGGTCGTGAGCACGAGGCCGTGGCCTTCGAGGCGCTGGCCGAGATCTCGCGGCTCGGAGCTGGGGGTGACGAGGAAGCGGAACGGCAGGCCGTGCGCACGGTACGGCGCGAGCACCTGCGCGAGCTCCTCGGCGTCACCGACGAATCGGTACACCGCGTTCGCGTAGGGAAAGCGGATCGACGGCGTGACCACCTGCGCGAGACGCGGAGTATCGATGAAGGTGCAGCCCGGTTCGCGCCACGCCGCCCGCACCATGACCTGCTCGAGTGCCTGTCGAATCTCCACACGAGGAGCATACGGTCAGAGTGGAACGCAGGCGAAGCGCGCAGTCTGGGCTGCATCCTCGTCGACCACGCTTCCCTCGTCGTAGGTCAGCGGCGCCTGGTCCCAGAGCGATCTACGCCGCTCGAGGCGATGGCGGGCCTTGGGATCGCCGTCGATACAGGTGACCCGAAGTCGAACGGTGGTCTTCGTCTCGGCGAGCACGGTCAGGCGTGCAGCCTTCGCCTTGACCGGCTGGGTCACTCCGGTGATGCGAATCGCATAGAACGCGTTGGCGAACGAGATCCCCTTCTTCGTCGAATCACTCGCCCAGATCTGGCTGTCCCAGGTGGTGTTCACCAATAGTCCCTTGGGGCCATACCCAGACACGAGCACGAAGTGGTCGAGCCCCCACTCGGGGTGATCCGTCGGAAGGATCTTCACGCCCGCGAGCACCGGTTCGCCGCGATCGATCGCCTCGCGCACCCACTGTTCGTAAGCCGCGAAGCCCTTGGTCACGGCGACGTACTTCGTCGACTGCACGCCGAGCGCCGCGAGCGCAGTCGGAATCTCGTCCGAGTACAAGTCGGGGTGCTTCGAGTTGCCCGCCTTGTGAATCGTCGATTGGGGCGCCCACACGCCGAAGTGGAGCAGCGCCTCTTGAATCGCCGTCTCGCCGCACCACCCCGAAGGCGGAGAGCTCGAGTGCTGCGGTCGGTCGGGAATGGGAAGAACGGCGCTCGTCGCCGGCGCGACGGCGAAGAGCAGCACGACGAACAGGCGGCTCACAGCGCCGTCACCCATGCCGCCCACGCAGCATCGAGCTCGGTCGGCGTCTTGCCCATGGTGGCGACGAACGCCTTCTCGCCGGTCGGATCGGTCGCGACGTGATCACGATAGGCGCGATAGAAGGACCAGAGCTTCTTCTGCCCGTCCATCCACTGGCAGAAATACCGCGCCGTCGCGTAGTTGAGGTCTTCGCGGGTGCCGCGAAACTCGTCGTTCGACATCGCGAACAGGGCAGGCAGACTGGCGTGAACACGCTCCGTCTTCGAGCGCAGAGCCTTCAGCAACCGGGGATGACGGAAGTTCTTGTTGCCGAAAATTTCCCCCTTCTTCGGCATGGAGAACGCCTCGAAGAGCGAGGCGATGCCTTCGTTGATCCAATCCGGCGCACCCGGAAAGTCAGCCTCGACGATGGGGTGCACGAGCTCGTGCGTCAGCGTTCCGATCCCCGGCCCCGCGTTCATCACCACCGTGCGGAGGCTCCCGTCGTAGAAGCCGAACGGCGTGAAACAGGCCTTGCCCGTGTGGAGCTTGCACCACGCCTCGTACGGGGGCGCGCTCTCGAACAAGAGCACCGTGATGGCCTTCTCGGGCTTGGTGGAGAAGCGTTCGTGGAAATTCGCCGTCAGCGCGCTCTTCGCCACGACGGCCGAGGAGCCCATGGTGCCCGTCGGCGCCGCGATGAGGAACACGTCCTCGACGACCTCGAACTTCGTTTTCGCACTGACGTCGACGCGAAGGGCCTTCTTGCGGGCTTCGAGGTCCGCAGCGAGATCGTAGGGCGGCGGCTTCGGTGCGGGTGGCGCGGGCGGCACAGCCGACGCGAGCACGCTCGTCGACGCGCTCGGGGTGGGGAACGTCACGATGGCCTTCGCCTCGCGCTGCTCGGGCGGCGCAGGCGGCGCGTGCCCACATGCCGACACGGTCATGCCCACAAGAGCGATCCATCGCCTCATCGGGTACCTCCGATCAGCGTCGGACCCGGGGCCAGCAGGTTCCTTGGACCGACTACTTCTCGACGACGACCGGCAGCAGGTTCGAGAGCACTCCGTCGACCACCACCCACACGTACGCCTCGCCCGTCGTGCTCTCGGGGGGGAGCATCACGGCGAGCGCGGTCGGCGACGACGAGACCACATACGGTGCGCCGAGCACCACCTCGCCCGCACGCGTGCGAACGTGGACGACGTTCCCCGCCTCGAACCCGGTTCCCGTGAGCTCGATCACGGTGCCGACCTTCACCGGCTTGCTCACCGACGTCACCTTCGCGGTCGGGCACCGCGGGGCAAAGATGCCATCGGCGGCGAGGTCTGCGATCGCCGACGGCTCTCCGTTGCCGCGGAAGGTGGTCTTGGCCTGGTTGCCTTTGGCGCTCCAGCTCTTCTTGTAGACGGCCCGCCCGTAGCTGCACCCGAGACCGAATACGCCGTAGCAGCCCTCGGGGTTGGAGTCGTGGAGGAGGTTGTAGTCGTTGTCGAGCTCGACGATGTGCGGATCGAGCACGCCAGTGACGCCGGTGCGTTTCAAGGCGCTCGCCTCGGAGTCCTTCGCCCAGAAGTGCACCTGACCGCGCGGCGACCCGGTGGCCGTCTCGTCGGATTGCGAGAACGGACCGTGTGGGCCTGCGAGATCCGACGACGCTCCCCACTCGGGGAGGCCGGCGGAGACGTTGCGCAGATACTGAATCAGCAGGTCGTCGGCGGTGAAGAACACGCGGTGCCACTCCCCACCGCCGTTGCAGCAGTTGTAGCCGGTGCTCGTCTTGGTGCAGCTGCAGCCCGGATCGCTGCCGTTGATCGCCCAGAGCTTGAACACGTGCGTGAACGCCGAATCGGCGCCCGCGACGCACTTGGAAGCGTTGTCCATGCACGAGCGGTTTCCGAGCATGTCGCTGTGCGTGAGGAACAGGCCCTTCTGCACGTCGTCGAGCTTGGTCCACGCAGCGCAGCGGTCCGTCCCCTGCACCTGGGCATACGTGTCGAGCACGCGATCGCGATCGTCGTCGAGAGAGGCGATGCCGAGCATCTGACACTTGCTCGCGAGGCAGTTGCCCGAGCAGCAGTCCGCGCCCGTCGTGCAAGCGCTCGGGGCAGCGGCGCATTTCGGCGGCGGCGAGGCGTCGATGGCGTCGGGTCGGAACGCAGTATCTTCCGACGTCGTGTCCTCGAGCGCGTCGACCGTGTCGCTCGCGGCGTCGGTGATGGACTCGTCCGCGGCCGAGCCCCCGCCACACGCAGTCAAGGTGACGACGATCAGGAGCGGCGCGGTTCGCACCCGGCCAGCGTACGCCGATGCGCTACGATAGGCCCGTGCGCGTCGTCGTTCTTGCCGCTGTCTTTGCTTCGGTGGGGTGTGTCTCGGGCGACGGTCACACCGTCGATCGCGCAGCCGACGCTGCCGATGCCGCGACCGACACGCTCTCCAGCGTCGACGGCAGCATCTTCCCGGTCGAAGACAGCGCGACCGAAGACAGCGCGGCGGGAGACACGGCCGTCGCGGACACCGTCCCCACGTGCGGCGTGGCCGGCAAACCGTGTTGCACCGGCGACGCCTGCGGCAGTGGCACCTACTGCTCGTCTGCGCTGTGTTGGAACCTCCCCTCGGCTACCGAGGAGGGAAGCGATCCCGGCGCGTGCGGTGACCTCGGCAAGACCCACGCCTCGCCGCAGTACCTCGCGCGGTTCACCATTCGCGGACGGCCCGGCGCCAAGGCCTATCGCTACTACGTGAAGGTCAGCTGCGGCTCGGCCCCGCCGTCGCTCACGCCAGAGTCGCCGCTGACCATCGGCAGCGATGGCAGCTACACGTTCACCATCGAGAACACCGCGACCACCGACTGCGCCAACAAGAACCTGGGCCGGTACGAGGTGTGGTTCGTGGTGGATGGCCACGAGACCACCCACCAGTTCACCACCGTGTTCAACTCGACGTGCAGCGCCGTGGCGACGTGCGCCGCCGCGGCGACCGCATGCCCCTGATCGCTACTCGGTGACCTCGACCTCGGTCTTGCCGAGGGTGCGGTACTTGCCGTCGATGTGCTGGATCAGGTCCTGGAAATACTTGTCCATCTTCGGGCCCTTGTCCCGAACGCTGTCGACGTAGAACGTCCCCTGCACGCACTCCGGCTCGGTCGAGCCCTCGCGGCAGCGGCCGTCGACGAAGACCATGATCATCTTCTGCAGACGCGTCGCGCGCGACGAGAGCCCCTGTCCCATGAACGGCGAGACCAGGAGAACGAACGCCTGCAGGTCCTCGGGCGACTGCCCGTAGCCGTGGAGGAAGTACACGGTCGGGTAGCGGACATCCTTGGACTGCTCGGTGTGGTAGCCCGGCGGGAGGATCACGGTCACCGGACCGTTGCGGCCCGTGGTGTCCTTGAAGTCGTAGGTGCACGACCGCGTGCCCTCGCAGGGAGGCAGCCCCTCCTTGTCCGGGGAATCCTCGACGTACTTGCGATCGGCATCCGGCCAACGCGAGCCGACGTAGTAGAGGCCGGTCTGGATGCGGCGGAACACCTGATCGGCGTATCCGACGTGTTGGCCGTCGCCCTTCTCGATCAGTCGGTTGGCCGCGTCGATGTTGCCGTAACGGAGGTAGACCGACTTGGGCAGCGCGCTCCAATCGACCTCCTTCGGGTCGAAGTAGTCACTGCAGTTCTGCTTGGCGAGGCACGCGTCGGTGCGGAGGTTCACGTTGGGCAGCATGTCCCAATCGTTGAAGTACACCGCGGGGCGGTTCTTCGCTGCGAACGCACCCATGTAGTGATAACCGACCGTGCCCCAGTTGAAGATGTCGCGGATGCCGCCGTCGCTGTAGTAGTCGAGCTGGTCGAGCGCATCGTCGGTCCAGGGCCCGCCGACGGGCTCGCCCGAGAGCGGGTGCTTCTCGATCTGCATGCGCCCGTCGCGCTTGAAGAACGTCGAGAGGCCGGCGCTCAGGTCGAACTTGCCGTTGCCCTCACCGACGTCGAACTTGCACGTCTCGCCCGTCGGGCACTTGACCCCATCGAGGCCGACGTCTTCGAACGCCTCGCCCTCGTCGTAGAGCCCGTTGCCCTCGGTCCCGAGCGGGTTGTACTGCGGATCGTAGTCGTCGCCCGACGGGTCGGGGTTGGTGGCCGCGTCGTAGCCCGGCTCGTCCTTCGAGGCCTTGCCGTCCTTGCCGAAGTCGCTGAACGGCTCGTGCGGCTGAACGATGACCGGCTCGCCTTCGTCGCGCGTGCCGTTCTTGTTGTAGTCGACGGCGAGCACCATCTCGAGCGGGTGCTTGCCGCCCGGTGTCCACTTGCCCGGCTGCCCCGGCTGCGAGGAGCCGTCGCAGAACTTGATGACCGGCAGCGCTCCATCGGGGTTGTACTTGCGGTCGTAGAAGCCCGTCGCGGCGACGGTCGCCTTGGCCGGATCGCCGCAGTAGTCGCCGTTCTCTTTGTTGTTGAGGGGCTTGGGGTCGTCGATGCCCGCCGCGACGTGCGGGTTCTTCGGGTTGGCGAACGCCGGGTCGCCCCATGCCGAGGAGACGTCGCGGAAGATGTCGACCATCGAGTTGCGGCCGAACGTGCCGCCCGTGCCGTCGACGCCCTTCTGGTGCCACCAATCCTCGAACCACTGCACGTGCTGATAGAGCTCGCGCGGCTTGCCGACGTCCGCCTTGCAGGGCGTGGTGGGGACCGGGTCGCCGGCCTTGTGCTCGCAGAAGCCACCGAAGTGGTACTCGAGCGCGTAGTTGAGGAAGTGGCTCGCATCCATCGGACCGCCGAGCGGCACCACCAGGTCGAACATGTCGTGGTGGTTCATGCCGAACATCGACGAGCCGATGCCGCCCATCGAGAAGCCGAACACCGCGCGGTGGGTGAGGCGGCGCTTCTTCTTCACGGTGCCGGCGTTGTCGGCGACGAACACCTGATACGTACCGAGCCGCGGGGCGTCGAAGCGGAACACCCAGCCCGAACCGCGAGGCTCGAAGCGCGGGTTGGTCACCGGCACGAACCGCGGCGTCTTGAGCGCAGCGGAGGTGAACTGCACACGCACGTGCCGGAGATTGGCGGTCTGCGGCATCACGGCCGGGTTGACCGGGACCTCGAACGAGAGCTCGCGGAGGAAGCGCTTGTCGGAGGGCCCGAACGAGACCGCCGGTCCGAGTGCCCGGTAGCCGTCGGGAGCCTTGCCGCCTGTGGCGCAGGAGATCTCGGCGTCGAACGGCGTGACCGTCGACGCGGCCTCGAGCGGATCGATGCTGTCGGGATTGAGCGTCGCCCCAGCAGAAAGCGCGAGCGCCGCGTTGAAGCCCGCCTTGAGGGAGCCTCCCGGCGCGATGTTCCCCTTCGCCACGTCGCCGCAGCCGGGCAGGTCCTTCGTGCGAACGTCGACGTCCAGCGTGGCGGTCGAAGGACCGAACTTCGCGGTGACCTTGGTCTTGCCCACGGCGACGCCGACGACCTTCACCACCGCCTCGGCGGTCTTCAGGTCGGCGTTGAACGTGCCTTCGACCTTGGCGGTGCCCTGGTTCTCGACCGTGAGCGGGATGGGGGTCGACTCGCAGACGTCGGGCTCGATGAACACGCGGACTTCGCGGGTCTCGCCCGGTGCGACGGCGATCATCCGCGGAGCCCACCGCACCTTCTTCACGCCGTCGTCGGGCGTCTGACAGACGTCGGTCGGTCCTGCGTCGGCCGGAGGCGGGTTCGCCGCGGGCTCGTCGCCCCCACCACACGCCGCGAACGCGATCACGGAAAAAAGCGAAGACACACGGAAGAAGCGACGCATGAAGGAACCTCCGCCCACGCGGCCACGTGGGTACTCGCGGAGCTCACCGAGGCGAGCCGCCCCGACAGACTAGCGTGATACCAAGGGACGCAATGCGTCCGTTCGTCGGCTCCCTCGTCGCCCTCGCCGTCTTCGGCGCCGCCGGCGTGGCGAATGCGGAGGAACCCGAGGACGATCCGGCGCGCTGGCTGAAGGAGCTGGACCTCGAGGCTGGCTCCGCAGAAGCGGACCTACGGCTGCGAGAGCTGGATCTACGCGATGGAGTAAAGGTGCGCCTACCGCCCTACCATCTGCGTGCAGAGCGCATCCACCTCTCGCTCGGAAAGTGGGGCGTTCGGGTCAAGGGGCTGGGCGTGCTCACCTTCTGCCCCTGCGACTCACCTCCGGTCTCGATCGGCTTCAGCGGAGGTTGGGCCGGTCCCCCCGACGAGTTGATCGTCCAGGATCCGACCCTCCGCATCCTCGGCGTCCCGGTGTTCTGGCTGCCGTACCTCTGGCTCCGGAGCCCGCGGAAGATCGGCCTCACCACGCCGGACGTCTCGTTCCGTGGGGCCGACGGTCTGTTCCTCGGGCAGGGCCTGCACCTTCCCATCGGACGCGGACTCGAGGTCGGCGCCGGCGTCTACACCGCGGGCGGGTTCGCCGCGACGGCCGACCTCGCGACCGAGCGGACGTCGACCCTCGTTCGCTTCGACTTCCGGCGCCAGAGCGACGTGGGCGAGAAGGACGTACCGAGCGGCGCGGGCCTCGCGATCGATGCGCGCGGTGGCATCGGCGACGGCTTCGCGGGAATGACGTGGGACGTCGATGCGATCCGCGGCGCGCGCGGGCTGCGCACGAGCCTGGATCTCGACGCGTTGGCGAGGCCCTTCGACCGCGGGACCGCGATGGGTCAGGTCGGCCCGGTTCGCGTCGGGGTCGACGCCATCGACACCCGCGGTGCGCCGCTCGACGCGCTGGCGTTCGTCCGGCCATGGGTGGGGCTCGCGGGAGCTGTTTCGCATGGGTCGAGTGGTGGCAGCAATGGCAGTATCTCGTTCGGGCCGCGTTGGGTTCGCGATCGGGGGGCCGAATCCGTCGCCGACGCGTCGGGGGCGACCACCCTCGCCGGGCCGCTCGGCATCGCGCTCTTCCAGGCCGACGCCCGCGTCGACGGACGGGTCGCGCGAGCGGCAGCCGGCGACGCTCCCCTGGCCGGTGGCCGCCTCGGCGCGGTCGTCGGCGAGGCGCGCCTCGAGGCATCACTCCCGCTGGCCCGTGCGATCCACCTCGATCGCGCGGCTGGCGGCCCGCCCGTGCTCCATCTGATCGAACCACTCCTGCGGGTGTCGGGCGTGTCCGCGAATTCGAGCGGCGACCGCGGGGCGCTCGCGGGATTCATCGGGGCGCCCGCGTTCGCGGAGTCGAGCGCCCAATCCGCGGCGCTGTTCGCGCTCGGCACGCGCACCCGACTCGGCAGCATGTACGGCGGCATCGCGCCCGGGCGAGATCCTTGGATCGGCAAGCTCGCCGCCGAGGCATCGGTGGGGACCTTGCTGGTCTCGGACCGACGCGACGGGGTAGTCGCGGGCGAGGTGTCGTGGAACACCCGCAACGCGCGCGGGGGCTCGACGGGGATCATGCTCCGTGGCGCCGGCACCCGTGCGCTCGAGACTCGCACGGCTGCAGGTTGGCTCGGCAGCGGTCACCTGCGTTGGGAGTATTCCCGCGACGGCTTCGGGGCCGAGCTCCGGGGCGCTGCACGCGGCGATCTGCCGGTGCTCGCGGGCTGGGCCTTGTTCGGCGCCGATCTCGCGCCACGGCTCACCACCGCCACCGGCCTCGCCGCCCCGGGGACCACGGTGGGGATCGGCACCGCTCTGCCGGTGATGGGCGGGTTCCGCCTCGCTGGCGACTTCGACGTGTATGGTCCTTCGACCGGAGAGTTGTTCACCACCGCGCAGCTGATCGATCTACGCGGCACGCTCCGCTACCGGCACCCGTGTGGATGTTTTCGCCTCGCCATTCGCGGGGGGAAGATCGTCGGCCGCGAGGGGGTCGACGTGTTCGCGAGCTTCGAGCTCGCCCGCACCGATCCGAACGAACAGCGCGATTTCTGAAGATCTGTCGGAAAATCCCCCGGACTGAAGTCCGGGGCACCGACTGCAAGACGAAGCCCTTCGGGCTGGCGGAGTTACGTGTCGACGACGACCTCGTTGTCGGCAAGCG
>Ga0208492_1001787_pt1 | contig 12078 bp, 16 predicted proteins | sample Subbioar_CSW14AB_FD_184820 | JGI IMG/M metagenome (GOLD analysis project Ga0208492, IMG submission 184820) | Serpentinite rock and fluid subsurface biosphere microbial communities from McLaughlin Reserve, California, USA - CR12Mar_CSW14AB (SPAdes) | ecosystem: Environmental > Terrestrial > Deep... | reverse complement strand
ACCTGGGTCAACATCGATATCGCGCGATGCCGCAGCTTCGCTGCAACCGAAAATCAACATAGATGGGCCCCCCAGGCGAAAATCCGCGCTTACAAACTCGGTTTTTCACCAGCCTGCTAACATTCTGTGAACATCGCATCGTGGCGCCTACCGGCGTCGAATTGACGTAACGCAAAACGTCGCACGAACCGTGTGCATTGACAATGGATGCTGTCCATAGCTTGTCTTCCTTGTGGGGCGTAAATTTGTATCACAGCGCCGGGCACGTGCCTAGACGGCTTATTGAGCTCCGGTGCTCGCAGGAGTGGCGGCTCGTATGCGGCTCCGTGGATGGACGCGGTCCTACAGCGATCATATATCGCCCGCTACTTTCCTTACACTTGAGGCGCGCCCTCTAAATGCGTCGTTTGAAGCTGTATTTCGAGTTCCTCGAACGACGAATATCGGGCTCGAACTCCTCTCAGGTTCCACAATGCTCGAGCCCGGCCGGCGTCGGTAAGCGGTCCCGTGGAAAGTCCGCCATGTAACCTACAGCGTAGCCTTCCAGGTATTGAGGTACATCGGCAAGGCCTACCAGCTCTGGTTTTGGCCCCACAGACACCGTGCTGTGCCTCGCGACGCTTTCTTTTCCCAGCCACTCAGAACCCCATATTGTGAGCGCGGGCCCGCGCGCGCGTGCGCGGACTGTGCGGATATTCGCAGGCTTCGACGCGTTCGTCAGGCTGCTTGCTCTGGTTGAACGTCACCCGACCGACTATCGCTGCTACGGGGTCCGTGACTTCGCCGCTGTGGTTTAGGTGGGCTTTTACGCCATATTTTTTTGGCGCCATTCTCTCTGCCACGCGGAACCGCGCATCAATACGCATGCGTGCCCGTTTGATAACGTCATTGTCCGGAACATACACTTTCTGGCCATCCACGATGCGCTCTACCCAATCCCATCTGCTGTCGTCGGCGATATCAATGGCGTCGTCCAAAATGATGTCCTGCTGCAGCGACTTTGCCCCGAGGTACTGTTTCAGAAAATTGGCGTATGGCTGCTCCCCGGAATCTCCGCGAGACAGCCAAGTCATAATGGTCCGCCTGGCGGGCATTTCGCCCTTTTCGCAGATCCTTACTAATGATTCGCCGCCGGCCAACCTGATGCAGATTTCGAAGGCAAGGTGTTCGCTGTATAGCGGCGGGCGGCCCCGGCGTTTGCCACAGTTGCGTGGTGACTTTGAGGTGCCAACGGCCGTCCGCTTTTCAGTCTTCATTTGGACTTTTCCCTGGTGACAGTTCTAGACCGCATGACGGGCCCCGGTGATCGGGCCTCTTGAGCGATCTCACGGATTTCTCGAAACCGCTCGCGGATCCGCGCCTTCGTCCGGTCGTCGAATAGAACCCTTGCCTGTAAGGCGATCATGACTGCGATGTACCGTTCACGCTGGGGCCTTCCGTTTTGCGTAGGCAATCAGCCGGGACTTTACCCATCGCCGCGTGGTCATTGATGGCTCAAGTTTCGGCTGGCTGTTCCATGACCACGGAGGCCACATTCCGAACCGCTCGCGAAACTGTGCGGCGGCCCACTTCTGCGAGAAATGACGCTCGTCCGCGATAGTCCGAAGTTCGCTGTAAAAGGTCTTGCAGTCTACAGCGGGTTCGCGCTTCTTGCCGACCTCGACGAGGTCACCGTCCAATGCTTCGACGTCACGACCGCGAGGCAGAATGCGATCTCCACATTCTGGGCATGTCATCGTGCCGGTGAAGACTGCGGGACAATTGGGACAGTCGATTTGGCGCGCTTCTGAGACACCGGTTTTGCTGCTGTGACCTCCGCGGGTGGCGAGGCACTCATGTCCTGCCAGGGTCCAAGCTCGTCGCTCGTGAGCAAACCCGTGCATATGAACGGAACCGGAGTGATCCAGAACGAGGCAATCGTGCTTGTTGTCCGCAGGGCGGAGACCGCGGCCTATCATCTGCAGGTACAGCATGAGACTCTTGGTAGGGCGCGCAAGTACGATGCACGACAGTGCAGGCAGGTCGAAGCCATAGCTTGCCAGAAAACAGTTAGTCAGTACCTGTGTGTCCCCACGGCGGAACCGTACGAACGTTTCCTCACGTTCAGGAATAGGCGTGCCCGCATCGACGTGCTCGGCCGCCACCCCAGCGCGTTGGAATGCCTCAGCGACAGCAATCGAATGCGGAATGCTGGTGCAGAACACGACGGTACGACGGTCGGCCGCATGCCGTAGCCAGTGAGTAACAACGTCCCCGACCAAGGCCGGCCGATTTATGACCGCATCGAGTTCCCGGCTGTTGTACTCGCCAGCAGTGATTCGGACACGCCGCAGATCGGGCGTCGATAGCGAGAAGTAACGCACTGGAACGAGGTGACCCGCTTCAGTCAGTGCCTCTATGGTCGCCACCTCGACCAGGCGATCGAAAAGCAGCCCCAGCGCGCGACCGTCTTTGCGGATCGGGGTGGCGGTTAGGCCAATGCGGATTGCGTTCGGCCAGCGATCGAGCAATTCGATGCGCTTGGTAGTGACTACAAGATGCGCCTCGTCGATGATAACCATCGTGAAGTCGGGCAACTCGGACAGCTTCCCTTGCCGCAGAACGCGGGACAGCAGTGTGTCCAAGCTCGCCACCTGGGCCCGAGCGTCGATGTCATGAAGGTGGTCAGCCCCAGCGAGGATGACGCCGTGTGGCACGCCTCCGTCGCGAAGTTTGCGCGAGGCCTGCGAAATCAATTCCCGCCTCGGCGCCAGGAATAGCACACGGCCACCGGCTTCTACTTCGCGACGGACCAACTCGGTAGCAATGACAGTTTTCCCACTGCCGGTCGGCGCGACTAATAACGGCGCACGCGACCCGCCCACGAGTGCGGCGTCGACCTTTGCAATTGCGTAGTGCTGATATTCGCGAAGGGCGAGACCGGCAGGCGGCGGCGTAAAGAGGTCAGGCGCGATCATAACCACTTCTCCTCAAGCTCGTCTGCCCAGTCACCCGCGCGCGCCGGTGGTAGACGCAGCTCAACTTTGCAGCGCTCACCGAGGGAATCGCGCAAGTGCCATGCGGCTTCGAGTCCAGCGGCATCGCGGTCGGCGAAAATCAGTAAGCGTCGAACTTCCGGCGGTGGCTCAAACTTGCCGAGTAGCGACGTATTCAGCGCTGCCCAGACTGGCATGCCGTCGTGAAGGGTGCTCGCCGCCAGCGCCGTCTCGATGCCCTCGGCAATACCAAGTACGTCGCCAACCAGCGGCAACAGGCGCACAGCGCAACCATTGCGTCCCGTCAGTGGCGAAAGGATCTTGCGTGCCGGCAGAAGCTCTCCCGTGTGGTCGCGCCGCTCCAACTTTCGTCCGCCCTCGATGAAAGTGACGTGTGCCGTAACGATCTCGCCGCTCATGTCTTCAACACTAGCAATGAGGCAAGGGAATCGACCTTCGCTCGCCCAAGTCTTTCCTTCACCCTGTCGGCGATATTCGACCTGCACGTGCGCTAGCCATGCGCATGCGGGCGGCAGCGGCCACAGACGTCGGCTCTTCAGATAGGCGACGACATCTGGCACGGAGTCGGGAGCTGCACTGGTTCGCAACAGCGTTTGCACGCGAGCGGTTGGTGCCGCGATTTGAGGCTTCTCACGTGGTGGTGGGACGCGATATGGAGTCGCAGGACGGTCGCGCCCGCCCATCGCGTCGATAACCGCGCGCCGTGCCTCGGCGAACGACCAGCGGTGTACGAGTTGCAATAGCGCGAAGGCATCGCCGGCTCCGCAGTGCGTGCAGATCCAAGTGCCGCGGCCATCGCGGTCGTCGAAGCGAAAAGGTTTGGTGCCACCACACGCGGGACAAGGGCCGTGCTTGTTTGCCAGATGGTCTGGCGATATGCCGAGGCGCTCGAGCACCTGCGCCCAGCGACCTGCCAGCCGTCGATGAATTTCTGCGGCGGTAAGTCTGCTTTCCGTGGCGGCGGTCACGAGGCCACCTCGAGCAAAGGATCAGCGCCGGCGTTCAAAAGTTCTTCCCCTTGGCCAGCCTCTCTTACACCATTCCTTACCAATAGGCGGCACACCGTGCCGGGTTGGGCTACCTGTGGTGCCGGGTTGGCACCTTCCAACGCGGCGCCGTGCGCCGGGTTCAACCCTACCTTCTGTGCCGGGTTGGGAGTTGACAACGCGGCATGCTGTGCCGGGTCCGTGATGAGCTTGTAATGATTCGGAGACCGTCCAGCGCTCTGCTTTACGTAAATGAGCCCCGCTGCCTCCAGGTCTCGAATTACGTTGCGCGCTTTGCGTGGTGACATACCTGCCTCGCGCGCGACACGAGCTACTGACGGAAAGCACTCTGCGTCGGCGTCTGCGTACTGAATGAGAACGTGCAAAACACTTTTCGTAAAAGCATCAACGGCGAGATCCAGGCACCACCGGCGCCGGGCGCCTGTTTCGCTCGTGCGTCCACTCATTGCAGGCGCTCCATCAAATCGGCGACCAGGTCGCCGAGCGAGACGAACGCTTGGTGCGGATCGCTGGTCGCCGGGCTATATAGACCGCGCGCGGCTTCACTCTGAAGTCGCTGTAATGCGTAGGGGGCGGCCGTCGGCTCGCATTCGATGGCCTCGCGAAGGTTGCGTATGAGACGGGTCAAGTTCTCCGGTGGCGTCGATACGTCGCCGGACGGCACATGCTTCGCAGATGGACGAAGCGATGCACGCGTTGTCGGTTCGCTTTCTCGCTCAGCTACGGCGCGCACTAGGCTCGCCGTCACTTTGGGCCGACCATCGGTCGTGCGGGGTGCCGACTCTACGGTCTTCTCCCAGACTGCCGCGCGTTTCTCCTGCGGAACCTTGAAAAGTTCAGCGGCGTGCGACTCGATAACCGGCGGCGTGTCCGAAATTTCGGACATTTGCGCAGCGGTAGTAGCAGTGTCGATCAGTGCATAGGCGCGCTGACGGCCTAGCTTCCAGCCCGCCTCACAGTAACTCTCAAATGTGTCGTGAGTGCTGCGGTAGAGGCGCTCGTCACGGATCACAGTGAGCGCATTGCCGACCCTGATAATGCCAGCGAGTCCTTCACTAATCGTCGCCTCATACGCTCGAAGCGCGGAACGCTCATCCTTGCGGAGTTCATTAAGTGCGCTCATGGCTGCCACCGCTCGTCGTCGAGAAGTTCAAGGCAGCGGCTAAGTCCGGGCGTGTAACCATCGCGGTACATTTCCTCAGCAGCCATCTGACGTAACCGCTGTTCAAGCGGACGCAATACGGCACTGAGCACGTCGTTAATATGGCGGGGCTGTAAGCCCTGTGTGTTGCGGGTCGCGCGGGACGACATTAGGATCTGGGTGTCGGGTCCATTCCTAAAGCTCTTTTCCCAGCACGGCGCTTTCGAGCGCCGTGCTGCTTTCATGCCGCGGTGGTTTCCTTCGCCGAACGAGCAGCCACGAGGTTGCGCACGATGTCCTTCACCTCGTCATCGGTAGCGCCAGTTGCACGGGCCGAGATCACAGCCTCAAGCTCATGGGCGAGGAAGCCGGCGGCTTTGCCACCAAGATGGATCGGCGGAGGAAGGAGACCTTCTGCAATCTTTGCCGCACGGGCAGATTTGCGAAAGCCGGTTAAGCCTTCGGCTTCTGCCGATTGCGAACGGACAATGCGGATCATTTAGTTACTCCAGATTTGGCCGACAAGCGCCAAGTGGAGTCATCTTTGCCGAACAGGGCGGCGCATGTAATTTGCAATCTTTAAGATAACGAATCCCGGATTGCAAAGGCGAGATACGAAAGTGCTTGCGCGCTCTGTTATAGAGTACGATTACCGCGGATAAGATTTCGAATGTCACTTTCCTGGTAATTTGTTCCATATAGCGCATTCGTCGCAGCAGCAACCACGCTATACAGCGGTTCTATTTTCGGGGATGCGCCAATCAACGTAGCTGTACGATCCCGACGTGCTTGACGCGCTTGGAGTCTCGCCAGAAATCGCGACCTAGACAGATTGTGTTCGACCAATTCGCGCGCGAAGCGTATCGCTGGCGCATTTTTCCCAACTTTGCCTGGTCGCGGCTCGTCGGATATACGCTGGATCGCGTTCTTCGACCAATCCTCGATTATTTTCGCGACGCCCTTTTCCACCAGATGGCCGGGATCTATGCGTTCAGGGGGCGCGTCCGAACCTCTTTCAATGTAGACGTAATATGTTCCCGAGAATTCATGGGCCTCGACGTCGTCGATAAAAGTGAACGGATCGTCGGGAAGGCGGGCAGCAATCATCTTATCTTTTATTGCTCGCAGAAACGGATCGTCGGCATTGAAAACGAAGTCAATTGGTTCACCTTGATAGCACCTAATCCGAGTGTCCAGCTCATTAGCGCTGATTAAACCAACAAGTGTTTCTGTATGGCTCTTAATGTCGCTAATTAGCTGTGCACGCTCAGCGTTTTTTAGATAGTGGTAAGGTGGCAAATTAACTGCGCCATGTGCTGCTTCCACAAACCGCAGGACCCACTCACTCCCATCTTCATAGTTGCGGCGTTCTAATGTGCGCCACATTGTTATCAGATCCGATGTCGATTTAAGGAGTTTGGAGGCGATATTAGTGAGTTCATGCTCTGGCGACTCCGCCAGGGACTTCTTAAACGCCATAACGTCGGCCGGAAGCTCACTTATTTTTGAGGAGGGGGATCGCTTCTTGCGAACTGGTAGCGATGGCTCTCGTCCGTGCGTCTCTTGTTGTCCGCTCATACGCGCACCCTCCAGCGTATCCCTCGGGAAAGGTGCTGCGTCAGCCGGCGAGGGTGCCGGTGTTCGGGGATCAGCCGAGACGCAGAATTTTAAGTTTTGCGACCGCCTTAGTGCTTTCCTTCAAGCCGCGCTTGATTCACCACGCGCTGGTCTGCGCGATGTTGCTCATGCGTCTTATCGTCTTCTGCCATGTTCGCGCGATATTTGTCGATGATCTGTTGAAGGCGTGTGGTCTCGTTATGTACTTGCACGATCGCTGACTCGAGCTCTTCAGGGGATGAGTCGCAGTGGTTATCGTTAAGTCGGGACAAATGTGACGCCATGGTCTGAGCGGTTTTGCTATCGCGCTCCCATTCCGACTTCCATTGCTCCATCGCGCCGGAGTTCGTTCGTCCCTTTGCTGCTGCGACTGCCTCTCGCGATTGTTTGGCGCGCGCAATCATAGCTGGCAGACTTTCAATCATGTTATGCAGATCGCTCTCGGCCTTGCGCAAGATTAGTCGTAGGTCGAGCGCCTTCATCCCCTTGGTTCGTCGCAGGCTCACAAACCCCATTAATGCGCCAGCCGTGCCGGTAATCGCCCCCAAATAGCTTAACCACGTTGTGTCAGCCATCACCCGCGATCCACGTCAAGAGTGTCACCGTCGAATCGTGATTGGGGCTCTCCATTATCATTGGGGGATATGATCTTTGGCTGGATTTCTGAACGGAAGCACCGAACCTTGTGCAATTGGACGAGTGTCGATTCGATTGCTTGCGGCACGGATGCGCGCCAAGGGAATGACATTGCCGCCAGCTGCAAAATAACCACCTGGCAAGCCAGCTAGACTTTCAATGTCATAGGCAGATAAACCGACATGACGAGGAATGGCTTCTAGCGGCATGACATTTTCGCTAGCCAACAGGTCTATCGCTCGTCGCAAAAGTCGCGGCGATTCGGGCGCACGGTCGCCATCGCCTGGTTCGGATTTTGCGCCCCAACGTGCGGAGCGACGCTTGAATAACGATAGGGCGCTGTCCTCATCCAAGATATTTAGAGCACGAAGTCTCATAACCATGGCGGCTGCCGATACGCCCCACCGCCGCTTCAGCAGCAATAAATCATCGAGAGTGACCGGCATCCGAATATCTGCAGAAAACGAATCCGCAGGGAGCAAAAATGCTCCCGCGAAACGGTGCGCCTGCGATTCCATCAACTTATGGCGATCACGATCGTTGGCCTTCGTCACTTCGCGGTGAAGGACCAAGTGCCCAAGCTCGTGAGCTAGATCGAAGCGGCTACGATAGCCGTTGTCTTTGTCGGCCGACAGCAGGACGAGCGGTCGCGCAAGCGCAGTACTCCATGCTGATAGCCCTTCTATTTGTGCAGTTCCCGTCTCTTCACGAACAAGGATTACACCAGCACCTTCGACCGCTAGCGCCAAGTCCTGTACTGCAGACCGGCCAATTTTCCACATATCCCTGCATTCAAGCGCCGCGAGCTCAATTTCCTCGCTGGTGATGGCTTCAGGGTCAGTAAATTCTCTAATCGGAAGTTTAAGGTCGGGGTAGTCCACAAATTCAGAAATTGAGATGGCTAAGTCCTGCGCCCATTCGAGGCGAGCCTGAAGCATTGCGCGGGCGGCGACATGTGCCGATGCGTTGCTTCGAAACAAGGGAGGACTGACTGCCTCCGCAGCAGGCCTGGTGAACCAATCGGGCGCCACATTCACGACCTGGGCGAGGCGTTCAAGAGTGTCCCGTTCCGGCGCTTGGCTACCCGTGCGCCACTTGCTAATTGTGGCCGGCGAAACGCCGACCATAGACGCCAAGCTAGATTGCGTTAGCTTGCGGACTGCCAGAATCTGGCTCAGCCGTTCTGTAACAAAACCCTGAATTCCGCCGCGGCTCACTTTTTCCCACCGTCTTGTTCTTGCGTAATGGTCTTCCGCTTGAGGGTGGGGATCGCACGATCCTGTTGGATTGGACATTCAGATTCATAGCGTTGCTGGAAGGCGTCCAACGGCTCCCTGAACAACCACCCGCTCATGTCTCGGTTAGGCACGGCTATCTGAATTGTGGTTGGGCTTTCAGGATGATTGTGAATTGAACCAGAGAAGCAGCTAACGAAAAATGCAACGGCTTCGGCTGGCTCTACGTAGTGGTCGAACATATCAGGCTGCGTAAGCGGCTCGAGCGCTGTGTTCGCGAATGACATCTGTCGCCTAGTACAGCTCCGTCGACCATTGGTCCAGAATCCAAGCGGAATGTTGAATCGAGCGAGAGTGAAGATCCCTGCCCGCCCCGTGACTAGGCCATTTCCTCGAATCGGAGTCGGCGCTGAGTTGCCAACCTCCAACGCGCGATAAAACGACTCGTTCATATTGAAATGCCGTAACTGGCCGACGACATGGGGGAGGTGACCGTCGTCCATCCCTTTTGCAGCAGAATATGCCCGTTGCGCTCCGGCCATAAGCGCCTCGTCCACTGCCATCAATAAGTCTCGAGGGATATTTCTTTGCAACAAGGCAGGTATGGTTTCGGCGTTCGATTGATTCATTCACGCAAGCCTATATTCCAGTTTCGTTAATGGGGAATATACATTGAAATAATTTCGTTTAAAAGCAAAACGCCTCTCGAAGTCACCCAACCAATGCCAGCTGCCCAGCCTCCAGCGATTGGGCCCTTTGCTGATATGCGTCAAACGCCGCCCCAAATTTCGTCCGGTCGACCATTCGAAGGTGGCAGGGTCGGCCACCAGCCAAACTTCTTCGAATGCCCGGCGCTCGTGGTTGAAGCAGAGGCCCCACTCAGCTCCCCCACCACGGCCGGAGTCATCAAGAACTCTTGCCGCCGCACCGCAACAAGGACGCCTGCCACCCAGGGGTTCCATGATTGCTCTGCGCTGCCTCTTTAGGCTGTCGGTAATGGGGTGTCGCGATACGTTACGCTAGCTTTAGCTGTGGGCGCAGGCCTGTCCTTCGTCATGGCTTCGACGGCGACCTCGCCACAGAATAGGGCTAGGTCCTCCTCTGCACTGATACCGAGTGGGTTGCCGGGTCGCGATAAATGCGCGCCATCCGGCGTCTGAGATTTCCCGCAACAGCGCCGAGCGCCCCGCCTTTATCCGTGAACCCGTTACGGCGCGGTTTTCGTCAAATCTGCCTTCGGCTCAGTGGCACCACGTCGGCGCCGGCAGCCAAGCCATCCAGTAAATCGGCCCATTCCTGCATCATCGCGCGACGCTCTTCGATGTACGTGGCGCGGTTGTAGCTGCGACGGCTTTTGCTGCGTTCTTCGTGGGCAAGCTGCTTTTCGATGAGGTCGGCGCGAAAGCCCATATCATTGAGCATGGTCGAACCGGTGGCGCGTATGGCATGCGGGGAGAAGCCGTCCTTTATCGACATCCCATTGACTGCCTTCCACAAGATCCCCTTCGAAGCCGGCGTCGTTGGTTTCGCCCTGTTGGGAAATACAAATGCTCTGCGAGGCTGCATAGCGTGCAGTTGGCACAGTAGCTCAACCGCCTGACGCGGAAGCGGGACGACGTGATCATCCCGCATCTTCATCCGGGCAGCGGGTACCACCCAAACGGCATTCTTGAGGTCGAATTCATCCCATGAGGCTGCAATAAGTTCAGTGCTGCGCGCCAGGGTCAGCGACAGCAGCCTTAACGCTGCTCTGGTGTGGAACCCGCCCGAATAGTCGTCGATCGCGACCAAGAATTTTCGAAGCAGGTCAGCTGACAGCGGCGTGTGGCTCTTGGTCTTCCTAACTGTCAGGGCGCCCCGCAATGGAGCTGTTGGGTCGATGTCGGCGCGCAATGTCGCTACAGCCAGCCGAGAGATCCCGCCGACGACTTGATTCACGAGCACCGCCATGGCTGGGGCCCGCTTTTCGACGCGTTTGAGGATCGCTAGAACGTGTGCCGGAGTGATCTGCCTTGCCGGTATCGCGCCGATGTGCGGGAACACGTCGTTTTCGAGCAGCTTCTTGCGCTGCACATACGCACGTGGGGACAGTGTTCGCGACTTCTCTGCTAGCCATTCAAGAGCGACCGCTTCAAAGTTGTTCGCATGCTCGACCGCCTGCGTCATCTTCGCCAACTGCTTCTGGTGCGAAGGGTGGATGCCGTTCTTGACCAGCCTCCGGGCGGCATCGACTTCGGCCCTGGCTTGCGCGAGTGAGTGAAGGGGATACGGTCCTATGGCCAGTCGGTTTTCCTTGCCCGCCAGTCGGTACTTCCATCGCCACAGCTTCGACCCGGACGGCATGATCTCGAGATACAGCCCACCCCCTACGGCAAGTTTGTATGGCCGGTCCTTCGGCTTCGCATTGCGCAGGGCAACGTCAGAGACCTTTGAAACTAGACGTGGGGGCATCGGGAACCTTGAGTATTTGGGGGCATATCGTTAATTTGCCACCAATAATGCCCCCAGAATTCACGGAGGTCAACGGAGAGGCGCGGAGTTATATGGAATATAACTTTCTGTTGATACGGGAAAATTAGAGTTTCCCGGACTTGAATGGATGCACGCGGAGATGACGGGTCATCCTGGCCCATAACCATCCCTCCGGGGTGGCCGAGCCCAGTGCGGCCGACAGCGCCATCACGCGCCGCATCGTCGACGCGGCGGCGCTGATCGATGTGCGTGTACTCGATCATCTGGTGGTGGGCGAGCGCGAAGCGGTCTCGATGGCGGCCCTGGGCATGCTGTGAGGGGCGGATTCAAGCCCGATTGCGGGCGCCGGCGGGCGGCCAATACCGATAGGGCTTGGATCGATGCCGCTTTCTGGATAGAATCGCTCCCCTTTTTCGGGCCTTTATCAGGAAGCCATCATGTCGCGGGTATGCCAAGTTACGGGGAAACGGCCGGTCAGCGGCAATAATGTGTCGCACGCCAACAACAAGACGCGCCGGCGTTTTCTGCCCAACCTGCAGCACCACCGGTTCTGGGTGGAAGCAGAGAAGCGCTTCGTCCGTCTGCGCGTGAGCACCAAGGGTCTGCGCATCATCGACAAGCAAGGTATTGACACTGTGCTGGCCGGCATCCGGTCGCGCGGCGAAAAAGTCTAGGAGACGGCACCATGCAAGACAAAATCAAGATGGTCTCGAGCGCCGGTACCGGCCACTACTACACCACGACCAAGAACAAGCGCACCCATCCGGACAAGATGGAGCGCAAGAAGTACGACCCGGTCGTACGTCAGCACGTGATGTACAAGGAAGCGAAGATCAAGTAATCGCGACCTCGCGGCGCCAGCCGCCAAAAAAGAACCCGCCTCGAAGGCGGGTTTTTTTTGGTCTGGATTCGGCAAATCTGTGGGTCAGACTTCAGTCTGACGATTCAAGGCAGGTGAAGACCGACCCGCCGCG
>Ga0208492_1001786_pt1 | contig 12086 bp, 10 predicted proteins | sample Subbioar_CSW14AB_FD_184820 | JGI IMG/M metagenome (GOLD analysis project Ga0208492, IMG submission 184820) | Serpentinite rock and fluid subsurface biosphere microbial communities from McLaughlin Reserve, California, USA - CR12Mar_CSW14AB (SPAdes) | ecosystem: Environmental > Terrestrial > Deep... | reverse complement strand
TGAGTAAGCTGAAAAACGAGAAAACCGCAAAAATGGGCGTCAAAAACAAAAGGCTGATGGCGGGCTGGGACCCAGGCTACATTCTCAAAGTCCTATTCGCAAAATGATTAATGGCGCGTTCGCCCTGGGTCGGGCCTCGCCCTCTTAGTTGATTGTTATGAGGTTGGCGAATCAGTTTCATTAAACTCTCTCCGGATCTTTTGGCTCACTTAGAGACAATTCTTCTCGATATGCAATCTTCATGATCTCAGGTGAGAAATATGTCTTTGGCTTGCCTCCAGAAAACTCGGCTAATATACCTGCTTCTTCAAGAGCAATAACATCTGCCTTTGCTGTAGGATAAGATATTTTAAATCGCTTAGATAACGGTGCTATCTTAACCACAGGAGAACTGAACAGTGATTCGATAATGTCATGCGTCCTCGGGCTTTTGTTGCTGACACGAGAGTGAAAGTTGTTTCGCAAGTCGTTCAACTGCCGACACCTATTGACCGAATCATTTGCTTGCTCCGCCACGCCTCGAAGGCAAAATTCGATCCACCGATTCCAATCTCCGTCACAACTCACCCGATATAACCCATCCATATATTCGTCCTTGAATCTTTCAAAGAATGCACTCATATAAAGCAGTGGAGAGGAGTGATTCAGCCATTTGTAAACCATGAGCGCTAACAGGGCCCGACCAATTCGGCCATTGCCATCGAGGAACGGGTGAATGGCCTCAAATTGATAATGAACAACAAAAGCCTTTATCAATGGGTCATGTTCTGTACAGTCATTATTAATGTAGCTTTCAAGATTATTCATTAATTCATCCACTTTTGATGATGGCGGAGGAATGAACTTTCCAGCTGACCCAATCTGAACTTGGTGCTTACGAAATTGCCCTGGCATCTTATCCCGGCCACGAACACCGTGCATTAAAGTTGCATGCATGTCACGAATTAATCGGTTGCAAAATGGCATAGAATTAAGCAGCTTTATGCCAATCTCAATCGATCTTCCATAATTATGCACTTCTTGCCATTCGGCTTTTCTATCACTTACACGTGATGGTTCAGTTGGATTTATTTCGAAAAGCAAAAGCTCTTGCGCTGTAACAAATGTACCTTCAATATTTGAGGAAGTAATAGCCTCACGTCCCTGAAGTGGCCTTACAAGAAGTTTAGGGTCGGGCAAAATTAGTCCGATTCCATCAAGTTTCCCAAGAGCTTCTTTCGCTTCGACTAGTAAACTCCAAATGGAATCATTGATTTGCCAATCAGGTGGAAGAAAACTTGGTATGAATGCCCAATCGGCCCCTCGAAGAGTTGAAATGGGAACGCAGGCGCCTGGAGACCGCTCTGAGAATCTCGTTTTGTCCATGATTGCCCCTGATGTTTTCTCAAGTGGCATTCTACCGGAATGACTTTATCCCGCGCCAGTCAAATTAAAGGAAACGGGCATTTACCTCAATTTGACGAATCCTTATTAAAAAAAACTTCAGATGGACCAAGGAAGAAGGTTCGAACTTAAAACCGCTAGGCCATCCAATGCTATCATTGGATTTCTTAGGGCTTCCGATCTATTGCTGAGCACCCGTTAGCCAATCTGGCCTCCTTCACCTCAGAAGATTCTGATCGCTCCGAACTCCGCATAAAAGACGCAGTACGAGCCTCAATGACAGGGAAACAAGCGGGCGAGTATGAACAGCACATTGGACTTCACCGGGCTCGAACTTTAGAGATCCACCCCGTCGCGGGCAAAAAGGCCCTGCATCATCCAGGCCGATCACAGATGCTGTTGCTTTTGGAACTTTCTCACCCAAGCAAGCAATCCACTTGCGCCAGCATGCGTGACCAGCCGCCTTCGGTGCGCTGGACATAATCGATCCATTGGCGATCCATTTCATGCACAATCGTGACAACGCAGCCGGCGCCCTTGGGTTCGATCGTCAAGGTCACCCTGGAAGGGTCGGCCTCGCCGCTTTCATCGACAATCCAGGTGAAGACGATCTTGCGCCCTGGTTCCAATTCCAGATAGGTCCCCCAGTGGCAAGCTTCGCCCTGGGGCCGCATGTCGGAGAAAAAGAACTTGCCGCCGACGCGGGCATCGACCTCGACGCGACGAACCTCGCCCGAAAGGCCGTGCGTCTTGAGCGAAGCCGACATCCAGGTGCGGATGAGCGCGGGCGTTAGCCAGGCCTCATAGACACGCTCCGGCGTTGCCTTGAACCGATGGCTGACGCGCGCTTCGACTTTGGAATTCACTGTTGTTCTCCTCTGTTTTCTTTCGTTTTCTCTTGCAGCTCGAGCGCCTCATCAAGGGCAGCAAGCCCCGCCTTCCAGAAGGCTTGCTGCTGGGTAATCCATTCGACGATCGCTTCAAGCGGCGCCGGCTGGAACTGCAGAAAATGTTCGCGGCCCGACTTGCGCCGCTTGACCAGCTTGGCCCGTTCCAGAATGCGAATGTGCTTGGAGACTGAGTTCAGCGAGATCTTGAACGGTGCTGCCAGTTCGGTCACCCGCGCCTGCGATCCGGCCAACCGTTTCAAGATGGCGCGCCGGGTCGGGTCCCCCAGAGCGTGCAGGGCAGCATCGAGGTCTTTGGTGCGCATGTTCGACTTGGCCCGCCCGCGAAATCATTCACCCCTATGGGTGAATATTAATGCGGTTCCTTTCGCCGTCAAGTTCGGTTGAATCGAAAACACCTAGGACGGCCTCGCGAAGGAATCGAAGATAGAATGCCGTTTAAGCTCCTCTCTTTCGTCGAGATCCTTCCCATGGATGCACGCTTCTTGCCGGCTCGCAAGCTCATGATCGAAGGCGATGCCGAAGGGCTCAAGCGGCTGCTTGCCGCCGAGCCGGAACTGGCCACGGCGCGTTCGAGTTGCAGCCACCCCACGCTCATGCAGTGCCTGGTGCTCGATGGCCGGGGAAAATCCCAACTGGAATCGATGATCAAGACGCTGGCCGGCCACGGATCGCCGTTGACCGACCCCTTGATCGCAGCCGCCTCAGCCGACAATCCCCTGGGCATCGCGATCTTGCTGGACCTGGGTGCCGACATCGATGGCAACGGCCACTGGTCGCCTTTGGAAGAAGCGCTCTACTGGGGGCACCCCGCTTGCGTCGATCTGCTCGTGCAGAGGGGGGCAGCGATCAACAGGTTGCGCAAAGCCGCTGGCCTGGGCCGGCGCGACTTGATCGCCCAGTGCTTTGGCGATGACGGTCAACTCACTCCCCTCGCTGGCGAGATGGCCTGGCCATTTGGCAACAACTTCCCAGATAAGCTGCGCCATGACCGGCAATCGATCATCGACAATGCTTTGATCTATGCAGCCGCCTGGGGGCACATTGACGCCCTTGATGACCTCCTTAATCATGGCGCCAATCTGCACGCGATTCCCCCCGGCTTTGACTTTGCCGGCACGGCGCTGCACTATGCCGCCTTGCAAAACCAGCGCGAAATGGCCCATCACCTTTTGGAACTCGGCGCCGATCCTCAGGCGTTGGATACGAAAGTCAAAACCATGCCCGAGAACTGGGCCCAACATGGCGGTCACCACGACCTGGCGCAGTGGCTGCGCGCACACCGCGAAGCACAGGCATCCTGATTTCAACGCCCGGCCAGCCAGGCCGCCTGCATGAGAAGATAATTGCGCTCTGGCAGATTGCCGGTTTTGGCCGCGGCTTTGCGGTAATGATCGATCGCGCCTGACGAGTCACCGGCGAGCTCCAACAAATGCCCCTTCACCGCGTCGAACCGGTGATGATCGGTGAGCCGAGGATCGGCCTCAAGAGATTCCAAAAGTTGTAGGCCCGCGGCCCCCAAATCTTGCAGGAGCCCGCGAAAAAAGTTGCGGCTCTGGCCGAAGGCCAAAACGGCATGCAGTCGGCACGCGCAGTCCGCATTCGGTGCAAGCCGGGGTTGCGATACTCAAAAAGGGAGGAAGCGCGACGACAAGTTCAAGAACTTTTCCGGGCTGGACCTTACCTTGCGCTCGTGCGTGAAGAAAGAAACCGCCGCAGGTATTTGGAAGTTGATGCAAGAGGGGAAATGGCCACTTGGCGCTCCCCTGCGCAAATCGGACGACGGTCCTCGGAGTCGCCTTGCGTAGCCAGACGATACCCAACACCTAAAGGCCTTGCTTGCGCCGAGGGAAACTTCCATTAGGATGAACCATGGCTAGAAGAGAGCCGCCGGATCCGCGGGAAGGGTTTAACCCACCTTCAATTTCTCCTACGTTTGTGATTGGTTCGCACGGTCTTCGTGCCGCCTGCATGCGGATCCAGGCGCTTGCATGGAGAACCGTTTCGTGGCCAAACAACTTCCCCCTCGTCCCAATCTCGATCATTTGCGCGGTCAAGCGAAAGCTTTACTGGCTGCAATCGTTTCAGGCGATGCCGAAGCGATCGAGACCCTCCAAAAGCACTTGCCCGCCGCCAAAGGCATGAGCAAGGATCAGGTTCGTAAAGCTTCTTTCCGGCTGGCCGATTCGCAATCGGCGGTGGCGCGCAAGACCGGGTTTGCCAGCTGGCCGCTACTGAGTCGCCATGTCGATCAGTTGCGCAATCTGGAAGGCACCTGGGAATTCGCGCGACTGGAAGTCGATGGCAACACGATTCCGCCCGCCGCGCTAACGCAATCGCGCATCTCGATCGATGGCGATCGATTTCGCACTGATTCTCCGGAGGCGACCTATGAGGGGATCTTCAATATCGATGTCGAAGCCAACCCGCAGCAGATCGACATCGAATTCGTCGCAGGGCCGGAAGCAGGCAACTGGAACTTTGGGATTTTCCGGCTGAATGGGGATCAGTTGGAAATCTGCCTCGACATGTCGGGCAAGTCCCGGCCAGGCGATTTTCGCACGACGGAAGGCAGCGGCCACGCCTACGAAACGCTCAAGCGCTCATCCCGTGCACGCCCGGAAAAAGTGACGGGCGGGACTCCTTCGCAAAAGACAGAGCCGACGACGTCCGCACCCTCACAGGGTCCGGCCGGGTTTGACTTTGTCGACAGTTCCCTCATGGCTCGCTTGCAAGGCGACTGGGCCGCAGTCAGAATTGTGCGCGATGGCCAGGAATTGCCGGCAATGATGCTCGGAACCGGTCTACGCAAGGCAATCAAGAACGAGGTCAAAATCTCCTTCGGCGGCCAGGTGATGATTCAGGCGCTCGTTCGCCTCGATGAATCGACCGACCCGATCTCGGTCGACTACTACAACACCTGCGGCACCGCGGCGGGAACGGTGCAAATGGGCATCATGAAATGGATCGGCGATGAGGCCTGCTTTTGCATGGCCGCCCTCGGCCAGCCCCGGCCCAGCGATTTCAGCAGCCTACCCGGTAGCGGACGCACACTGAGCCAGTGGCGCTTGAAATAGACCCAGGCGCCAGCACTCAAACGGAACGATCGGGATCGAAGCCAATCCCGATCGTTTTTATCCTTTGCTCGTAACGGGGCGAAATCCATCAGCGCGTCCACGCGGCCTTGATGGAGGGAAATAAACCCGAAGACCAAAAATAGACGACAAAAGCAAGGATCTCCAGGCACCAGTGCCACCTGGAGGAAGGCGAGATTTTTTGCGCCAGAATGGTGAACGGCAAAACGGGCAAGAGGCCAAAGAGAAATCCCCACGCAACGCCATAACCCACTGCCATGCAGAAGCGGTAATAGAGGTAACAAAAAATCATGAAGATGATGAGCGCCAGCCGGCCGATCACCTCATGCCGCCAACCCGTGACCTTGTCCCCAAGTCCGAGAGCGACGACCGAGCGGAACGCGACATAGAGACTGACTGGCCAGGTCCAGACAAAGAGATCCAGGAAGTGGCCAATCAGGGTGGTGCCGATGGCGCCGAGGCCAAAAGCGAGCATGGCAAAAATGGGTGCCTGGTAAGACGGACCAATCAACCACCTTGAAGGAAGGGCGACGGCGCCGGCCAGGAGGAGAATCCCCACGCTCCAGGCAAACGAATGGGCGATCTCGCTGACGGGAGGGGCATCATTGGGAAATTCCGGCTCCCTGGGAACCAGACGCGTCCAGTCAAAATCGTGATCCTCTGCGTTGACGAGCACCACCGGCCGGCCAGGATCCAGCTCCTCGGGAGGCCCAAGGTAAATCGAGAAAACTTGCTTGTGATCGCGAACAAGCAATCGTTTGTTCGACATGGCGGGGGCGGCCCAGCACATACCGCCACCGCTCAGGATCTTCGCGCGGGCCAATTCCTCATAGCGATCGGGATTCGGTTTCGCCAAAATCAATTCGCCGGTTTCCGTCCACAGGATCAGTTTGCCGTCCGCGGCCAGCACCGAACACTGGGCGATGCCCGGCGCCTCCCAGTGAACCTTGCCGCTTACGAAATCCAGGCATTTGAATTTGCCTCGCGAGGCCCGGTGCGGACTGGCTTGCGATTGCTGCAGGTCGAATCCGTAGACTGCTCCTCGATAAAGCAGGCTCGAACAAACATCGTTGGATAATTGCCTGCCACTCCAGCGGGCGATTGCCTGAAGGGAATCGTTGGCCTGGTTCCACTGGAACAGTTGCGCGCCGACTCGAAACGGGGATGCAATCAAGAGATGCCGGCCATCGAACAAGGGCCAGGCGGCATGTTCATCGTAGCTGGTCGAAAGCACTTCGCGCCAAAGCACTGCTCCCGTTTTCAAGTCAAAGGCCACGAGGCTGTTTTTGAAGAATCCGACGACGAGTCGGCGACCCTCAAAGGTGATCGGATAGGCCGGGCAGTAACTGGCTGGGTCGTTGCCGCTGGCCCAGGCCACGCTGCCATCGCGCGCATGCAAGGCGACCATGGCGGCCCGGTCGCCGCCGACGGGAAAAAGGACGAGGCCTTCTTCCACCGCTGGTGTGGAGGCAAAGCCAAACTCGGTGCCCTTGCTGCCGAATTTCTCTCGCAGGTTGATTTGCCAGACCTGCCGGCCGTCGGCATCTTCCAGGCACCCGACACTGCCCGTAGGAGTCGCATAGTAAACCCGGCCTTCGTGCCAGGTTGGGCTGGCGTAAGGCCCCGGATACATCCCTCCGGGCTGCCAGGGCCAATCAATCCTTTGTTTCCAGACGGTTTCGCCGGTGTCGACATCCAGGGCGATGACAAACATCCCTGCCGTCGTCTGGTACAGGGTAAAGGCCTTGCCTCGAGCTACAACCAGCGACGAATAACCCGGCCCAAGTTCGCGGGTCCAAAGAATCGGCGGACCGATCGACGGCCATCGATCAGCCAGCCCCGTTTCGGATGAAATGGCATCATAGGTCGGCCCGCGGACATGCGGCCAATCTTCGCCCACAGCCAGCGGCAAGCTTAGCAACAGTGCCCAGGCGATGCCATTCAAGGGGGCAGCTCTCTATTGGGATAAGGAAGATGTCTTAAACACTTAGACTTTCGTTTCAGGCCCGCTTTCCCGATAACGCCCGGGGGCGTAGCGCGAAGCAAGTAGGCCGGTCGCCTTGTTCAGGTCGACTTCCACAACGAGCAACCCTTCTTGACCATAAGGCAAGTACGCCTGGCACGTTCCCGAGGGGTCGATGACGCTGGTTGCCGATTCCGGGTAACGCAAGGCGTAGTTGACGCTGGCGAAATAGATCGTGTTTTCGATCGAGCGCATCATCATCGCCTTCTCGTAGTAGGGGCTTTCGCGTGCGCCCCACTGCGTTAACAGTGGCCCTTCCTCATCGCTGCCGGTGTGCTGGGGGTGAAAGACAATCTTGGCGCCGCGCGAGGCCGCCCAGCGGACCGTTTCGGGATAGCGCCAGCCTTCATGGCAAATGGCGATCCCGAATTTCATTCCGTCCACTTCGAAAAGGCGGCGCGTGTCGCCCGGTACATAATTGGGGTCTTCGCTCGGGTCGATCTGGTTCTTGGTCTGGTATCCGACAATTTCACCGCTCGCATTGCACACATAGGCGGCGATCTGGCGGCCCGCTTCGGTCAGTCTTTCCATTCCAAGGATCGCCATGATGCGGTATCGCTTGGCCCACTGGCTGACTGCTTTGAGCACCTGCGCGTGTTCGTCCGGCCCAAAGGGGAGAACCTCGATGCCGACGCCCCGCAAGCCGGGGAGATAGGCCTCGGGAAAACAGACGACCTTCGCCCCCCGCGCTGAAGCCTCCCCAAGAAAACCTCGAATCTTTTCCAGCCCCTCTTCAAGCGATGTGGCGGGACGAGGAGTCGCAAGGGCGATCATCATGGCGGTTTCCGTTGCGGGCGCCTGGACCGGAAAGGTCGTTGCTCGTTTTAAAGGGCCAGGTTAGTGTAGCTGGTCGTTTGAAGGATGACCTTTGAAGCGCCGAGACGGCGTAAGTGCCAAACAGGGGAACTTTGGCCGCGAGATTGCCCAGGCCAACACGCCGCGTCGCTCAATGTGGGCAAGAATCGTCAAGAATTTCTCCAGAGGGGCATTTAGGATGGGAAATGAAATCACTCGGCAAATCTCCTATCGACCCACGGTCACCGGCTCGAAACATGATCATGAACCAAGGAAAGGGACTGGATTGGATCCGCATCGGCATGGGATCGCTCGCGACGATCCTCGTCCCGATCTTGCTTCTTGTTGGCGTTGTTTTCGTTTACGGCGTGGTGAAGGAGGAATCCTGGCCGGCTCCCGCGGCATTTGCACCCAGGGCCGGGGCCTGGGTCGGCCCGCTCGGCGGTTTTTGCTGTGCCTTTGTCTTTGCCTATTGGGCGGCGCGAGGTGAGCGGGGACGGCCGCTTGCGCATGGCCTGGCGGTCGGACTCCTGTCCTCCTTGCTCGACTTCGTCGCGGGAATCTATCTCGTCGGCGCGTCCTTACAAACGCTCATGGTCATTTCCTATGGTGGCCGAATCATCGCCGGAATTCTCGGAGGATGGCTGGCGCTGGACCGGTTGCACTTCCAGACACGCCGTATCTTCGCATGCACGCCCAGCCAGCTTTGGCGCTGCCTGAGCGATGTGGACCTTCTCAAGCAGTGGATTTCGAACATGGTTGAGGAAATCCCTGACGACGCCGCGCGAACGGGCCTGGGCGCGACATCAACGCTCAAAATGCGCGAGGGAAACAAGATCGTGGATTACCGCATGGTGGTGACCGCCTGGCATCCGGAACGATGCATGATGGTTCGTCTCTCCCAGGGATCGTTCGCGCCGGGGATGGAGGTGGAGGTCCGCTACGAGCTGGAACAGGGGCCCGATCACGCAACGATCCTCGACTACCAGGTCGAGTTCCGCCTCAAGGGACTGTTTTTCCGGTTGATGGGACCCGTGATCCTGCTGGCATCCTCGGGAAATGCCGGCAAGGAACTGAACAAACTCAAATTCCTCGCCGAAGCTCAAGCGCCGTAGATCATTGACTACCGCCAGACATTTCGTTGTTAGAATGGTCGAGCAATTCCTTTGTCCTTGCGATTGAGTAACTCCCTATGGAACAGGCGGCGTTGACCCGGGCGCTGACTTTTGCCCAGGCCAATCTTGACAGCGACCTGTCACTGAAGGCCCTAGCCGCGGCGGCGAACCGCTCACCGCACTATTTCGCGCGCCGTTTTGCTCTGGCCATGGCTGAAACACCCAAAAAATACATCGCGCGGTTGCGTCTTGAACGAGCGGCGCTGCGACTCCTGCTTCTGGACGACTCGATCGTGCATATCGCGTTGGATTGCGGATTTGCCCACCACGAAACTTTTTGCCGGGCCTTTCGCCGTTACTTTGGCGTGCCTCCCAAAACCTTTCGCCGGACAGGGCGATTGCCGAAAACCAAAAGCCAAGAAATTCCGCGGTCTTTCGCTGCCGAAGGACCGCATGAGCTTTCCCGGACCATCGTGCGCAGCTTGCAACCAATGTCCCTGGCGTTCATTCGCCATACGGGCCCTTACGAAAACGTGCCCGCAGAGAACTGGGATAAACTGATCGATTGGGCCAAAAAGCGCAGACTTGCGGAACCGTATGTTCTGATCGGCATCGCCCGCGATGCCCCTGGCATCACACCGCCAGAGAATTTGCGCTTCGATGCCGCCATCCGCGTACCGGATGTCTTTCGTTCGGAAAATCTCGTCGGCTATCAAGCGTTTCCCGGCGGCCTCTTCGCCTTCACGACAAGCGCCGGTCCCTTCGCCTCGCTGCCTTCGGCTTACCGTGAGATCTTCAACCGGGTTCTTTCGGACAGGACCCTCGTCTGCGACGGGGTGCCTTGCCTTGAGTTCTACCGCGTCAATCGCATCCGCGCCGATTTGGCGATCGTGCACACGGAAATCGGCGTTCCCGTAAGACGCGTTGCAAGCCATCCCACTTGAATCGAGATCTGCGCCTCCCCTTCGCAAGCCCTGGGCCAGAAGCGCAAATGCGCTAAACATTCCCCTAGATTCTTCCCTCTTCTCTCCTTCTTGCAGAGTCTTCTCCATGCGATTCTTGATTTCCCTCATTGGGTTGTCCGCCTGTGCTTGCGGCCTGGAAGCGGCAACCAAGGGCCAGGTTACGCCCGACAACCCCACGGGGATCTATCAACCGGGACAGACCGTCACCTGGAATGTCGAACTTTCCGAGGACAAGGCACCCGCCAAGGGCGAAGTTTCGTTTAGCCTGCGCAAGGGAGGGCTGGAGGAACTCACCAAGGGGACAGTCGAATTGCGCGAGGGCAAGGCGACGATTACCGGCACGCGTAATGAACCCGGCGTGCTCACCCTGATCGTGAAGTACAAGGCGAAGGATCAGCCCGAGAGGGTCTTCCAAGCCGGCGCGGTCTTCGCACCGGAAAAGATCGCGGCATCTGCGCCGCCTCCTGACGATTTCGATGCCTTCTGGAAAAGCAAAATCGCCGAACTCGACGCGATCCCGATCGATGCGCAGCTTGAGAAAGTCGACATTGGCGATCCGAAAATTGACTATTACAAGATCACGATGAACAACATTCGCGGCACGAAGATCTATGGACAGCTCGCCAAACCGGCCGGTCAAACGAGGCTCCCTGCCCTGCTTCAGGTGCAGTGGGCGGGTGTGTATCCCTTGCAGCGCGAATGGGTCGTGGGCCATGCCCGCAACGGCTGGTTGTCGCTGAATATCTCGTCGCACAACCTGCCGATCGATAAGCCCGATGCCTTCTATGCCGAAAAAGCAAAGACCGAACTGAACGACTATCCCGGCCAGGGAAATGACGATCGCGAGAAAAGCTATTTTTTGCGCATGTTCCTTTCCTGCCGCAGGGCAGTTGATTACTTGACCAAGAACCCCGACTGGAACGGCAAGACGGTGGTCGTGCACGGCCTCAGCCAAGGGGGCTATCAGGCCATCGTCACGGCGGGAATCCATCCGGCCGTCACAGCCCTGGCGGCCAATGTTCCCGCGGGATGCGATCACACCGGCAAGAAGGCCGGCCGTCTGCCCGGTTGGCCGGCCTGGGCCAGCCGGACCTGGCAGGGGAAGGATGAACAAAAGATGCTTGCGGCCGCACGTTATTTCGATGCGATGAACTTCGCGACCAGAACTCCGTGCGCGGCCCTGGTTGGCCTTGGATTGGTCGATCAAGCCTGTCCACCCGAAGGGGTCATCGCGACTTGCAATCAACTCTCCGGCCCCAAACAGATCATCATCATGCCACTGGCGGATCACAATGGGGATCACAAGGCCTACGATCAGGCGTTCGGCAAATTCCTCGAAGCGCAAAAGAAAGCCGAGAAGTGATCGCAACCGATGAAGGAGCCGCTCTTGGGAGCGGCTCCTTCATTTGCAGTGAAAGGGGCGGTTTCTTTTATAGGTCCGTCTTCGAAGACGTGGCGATTCTCGTCGAAATGGGAGTTCATCGCCTGTTGAAGTCTCAGAATCAGTGGGCTTACGCCACACCGCTCGCCTAGATCTGCTAGGCGTAAACGGTTTCCGCGAGACATCATGATGAAGGTGCGGCTCTTGAGAACAGCCCTTCATTTGCAGTAAATCACGGTGGTTTCTTCCATGGATCCCTTTTCGAAAACGTGGCGATTCTCGTCGAAATGAGAGTTCATCGCCTGTTGAAGTCTCAGAACCGGTGGGCTTATGCCCCAGGGCTTCCAAGGTGTCACGGCCTGCGTTTTTTGATTAATTTATAAGTCGATATGTGTTCGCCTTTTTTATACTCCCCCTTCGG
>Ga0208492_1001785_pt1 | contig 12096 bp, 10 predicted proteins | sample Subbioar_CSW14AB_FD_184820 | JGI IMG/M metagenome (GOLD analysis project Ga0208492, IMG submission 184820) | Serpentinite rock and fluid subsurface biosphere microbial communities from McLaughlin Reserve, California, USA - CR12Mar_CSW14AB (SPAdes) | ecosystem: Environmental > Terrestrial > Deep... | reverse complement strand
CGCAGCCCGGCCGGGGGACATGAGCGAAGCCAGCCACACCCGCACCAAGGCCGGCACAGCAAAGGCAGAACCGAGTGGAGCGCCAATCATGCTTTGCCACTCCAATGAAGCAACCGCTTCTCGATCAACAAAAACACCAAATTCAACGCATACCCCAGCGCCCCCGTGATCAGGATCGACGTGTACATGTCCTTGACGTTGAAGACCTGCTGCGCGTCGATGATGCGGTGCCCCAGCCCCGTCTCCGAACCGATGAACATCTCGGCCACGATGACGATCACCAGCGACATCGACACGCCCGTGCGCAAGCCCACGAAGGTCTGCGCCAGGCTCTCCATCAGCATCACGTCCTTGAACACGTGCCAACGCGAGACGCCCATGATCTGCGCGGCCATCACACGGGTTTTCTTGGCGTTCATGACGCCATAGGCGCTGTTGAAGAGCACCAGCAGCACGGCCGCGAAGGTCGCAATTGCGATCTTGTTGGCGTCGGTGATGCCGAAGATCAGCAGGAACAGCGGGATCAGCGCCGACGAAGGCGTGGAGCGGAAGAAGTCGATGAGGAACTCGACGCTGCGGTAGGCGTTGACGGAGCTGCCCAGCATCACCCCCAGCGGCACGCCGATGAGCACGGCGATGCCGAAGGCCGAGAGGGTGCGCACCAGGGTCGACACGAAGTCCTCCCTGATGGCCCCGCTGGCCACCACCTCCCACAGGTGCGCGAGCGTTTCACCCGGCGGCGGCAGCAGCACGGGCTTGACCCATTGCGCGGCGATCACCAGCTGCCACACGCCGAACAGCAGCAGCGGCCCGATCAATGGCAGCAGTCGGGCATCGAAGAGGCGGTCCAGCGCTTTGGGGATCATGGCTTCAACCCACGTAGATCAATGGCTTGACCGGCACCGCACGCGAGAAGATCTTGCGCTCGGTGAAGATGTCGAAGAACTTCTGGAAGTAGCCCAGGTCGGAGGCCGTGAACTCGTTGTAGAGCGTGAAGCCCGACAGCGGCACCTCCTGCACGAGCGAGGGGTCGATGGCGGTGAAACCGTCGATGTGCTTGCGCACCTCGGCCGGGTTCTTGCGCACGAAATCCACCGCGCGGGCGTAGGCGGCGATGTACTTCTTGGCGTCGGCCGGACGGTCCTTGAGGAAGGTGGTGGTCACGCTGGCCGAGCCGCCGAACCAGGGTGCGTCGGCCGCACCCAGCACGTACTTGCTGATGACGCCGTTTTCGAGCACCCGGGTCAGCCCCTTGAGGCGGCCAGCCGTGCCCGTTGGCTCGAGCGTGTAGACCGCGTCGAGCTGGTCGGCCGCCAGCGCCGGCACGTGCTGACCGATGGGCAGCTCGGTGACCTTGGGGTCGACGACGCCGTTCTTCTCCAGGATGATCTTGGCCAGCGTGACGTTCTGAATGCCCGGGCCCGAAGCCACGCGCTTGCCCTTGAGATCGGCGATCGACTTGATCGGGCTGTCCTTGGGCACGACGAACTGGTCGAGCACCAGCTTGTGGTTCGAGGGGTTGGAGCAGATGATCTTGAAAAGACCCGGCGAGGTGATCTCGGCCAGGCCCAGCACCGCCGACGCGGTGCCGTTGGCCGAGCCGTGGATGCGCCCGGCGATCATGGCCTCGGCCACCTGCTGCGCGCTGGCGAACTTCACGCCCTCGACGTTCAGGCCGGCCTCCTTGAAGAAGCCGCGCTCGAGTGCCGTGTACAACGGCAGGCCCGAGGCGATGGGCCAGTAGCCGATCAGGATCTTGTCGTCCTGCGCACGAGCGACAGGCAAGCCTGCACCCAGGGCCAGCGCGGCGGCCGAGGTTTGAATGAACTGGCGGCGGGAAGAAGTGCTCATCGGGGTCGGCCTTGGGTCGTGAATGAAGAAGGTGGGCTCAGGCGGCCTTCGCGGCCGGCACCACGGAGGGCCAGGCCTGCGTCGCGCGGATCAGGGCCGTGGAGTCGGAGACCGCGCCGAACACCCCGCCCTGCATCTTGATCATCGAGAAGGCGGCGGCATGGTTGCCAGGGTCGGTGGCGCCGGTGCAGTCGGTCAGCATCACGCACTCGAAGCCGCGGTCGTTGGCATCGCGCATGGTGGTGTGCACGCACACGTCGGTGGTGATGCCCGTCAGCACCAGGTTCTGGATGCCCTTGGTGTGCAACACCAGCTCCAGATCGGTCGCGTAGAAGGAGCCCTTGCCCGGCTTGTCGATGATGGGCTCGCCGTCGATCGGGTAGAGCTCGGGGATGATGTCCCAACCCGGCTCGCCCCGCACCAGGATGCGCCCGCACGGCCCCACGTCGCCGATGCCCACGCCGTTGGTGCCGATCTGGCGCGAGCGCCATCGCTTGTTGGCCGGCAGGTCGCTCAGGTCGGGTCGGTGGCCTTCACGGGTGTGGATGACGAGCATGCCGACGCGGCGGGCTTCGGCCAGCAACACCTTGAGCGGCTCGATGGGCGCGCGCGTGGCCGAGATGTCGTAGCCCATCTTGTCGACGTAGCCGCCCTCGCCACAGAAGTCGGTCTGCATGTCGATGATGATCAGCGCCGTGTTGGCCGCGCGCAGGTCGCCGTTGTAGGGCCACTGGTAGGGCTGGGCGTCGACGTGGGTGAGGGTGCTCATGCTGCGTCCTTGAGATCGGTGGGCATGGAGGTGGCCAGCAGGTTGGGCTCGGCGCCACGGAAGTTGCGCGTGGGGGGCGCGAAGCCGCAGGACGTGCCATCGGTGTGCACGATGGCGTCCTCCCAGGGCAGGCGGGACCGGCCGGCCACCATGTCCTGCATGAAGGTGTAGGGGCAGTCCTGCGCCCCGCCTTTGACGGCCACGTAGCCGCGGTGGAAGAACTGGTGGATGTTGTTCTCGACGCCCCAGTGCGTGCGGGCCTCGCGGACCAGGTCGGCGCGCACCTCGGCGCACACGATCTCATCGGGGCGGCCGCCACCTTGCGCCATCACGGTGCCGTCGAAGTTGCACACCATGGCCTCGCCCATCGAATCGAACGTGCCATCGCTGCCGCACAGGCAGACGCTGGCCGTGACCATCAGGTTCTGGAAGGCGTTGGCCTGGTTGGTGATCTGCCACGCATGGCGGATGGGCGCCGTGTAGCCGGCGGTGCGGATCATCAGCTCGGCGCCCTGGTAGGCGCACTCACGGGCCATCTCGGGGAACATGCCGTCGTGGCAGATGATCAGCGCGAGCTTGACGCCCTTGGGGCCGGTGATGACCGGGATGCCCATGTTGCCGGGCTCCCAGGGCTCGACCGGCACCCAGGGGTGGTACTTGCGGTAGTAGAGCTTGAGCTCGCCCTGGTCATCGATGACCAGGCCCGTGTTGTACGGGTTGCCGTGGGGGTTCTTCTCCATGATCGAGAAGCAGCCCCAGATCTTGTGCTGCACGCAAGCCGCCTTGAACGCCGCCACCTCGGGGCCGCCCAGCGTGACCATCAGCTCGTCGGCCGTGCTCATGCTCAGGCCATGCAGGGAATACTCCGGGAAGACCACCAGGTCCATGCCCGGGTAGCTGCGGCGGGCCTTGCCCACCATGTCCACGATGCGTTGCGTTTGCGACGCCAGTTGCGCCGGGGTCTCGACCACCGGCAGCTGCAGTTGCACCAGGCCCATCACCATGCCCGAAGGCGTCTTGTTAAGGCCACCGAGTCCACTCATCACCAGGCTCCTTTGACGGTCAAAGCAAAGTCAACGAGACACACCCAGCTCCATCGGCGCGCCTTGCAGCGAGCGCTTGGGGCTGCAGGTCCACACCAGGATCAGCAAGGTCAAGGCGTAAGGCATGGCGTTGAAGAGGTGGTAGCCCCAGCCGATGCCCACCGACTGCAAGGCCGGGCCCAAGGCGCCCGCGCCACCAAACAACAAGGCCGCGCCCAGACAGGCCAGCGGCCGCCAGCGCGCGAAGATGACCAGCGCCACGGCGATGAGCCCCTGCCCCGAGGACAGGCCCTCGTTCCAGCTGCCCGGGTAGTACAGCGACAGCGAGGCCCCGCCGATGCCGGCCAGGAAGCCGCCCGCCGTCGTGGCCCAGATGCGCACGCCGTTGACGGAATAACCCAAGGCGCGCGCCGCGTCGCTGCTGTCGCCGGCCATGCGCACGATCAGGCCCCAGCGCGTGTTGGCGAAGGCCCAGGCCATGAAGGCCGCCAGCACCACGCCGATGGGGAACAGCGCGTTGATGCGCAGTGCCGCCTGCACCTGCGGCGAGTCGCTCCAGGCGCCCCACTCCAGCGCGGGCAGTTGCGCCGCCTGAGGCTGGATCAGGGGCTTGCCCAGGTAGAACGCCAGGCCCGCGCCCAGCAGCATCAGCGCGATGCCGGTGGCGATGTCGTTGACCCGGGGCAACGAACACAGCAGGCCGTGCAGCATGGCCAGCAGGGCCCCCGCGAAGGCCGCCACCAGCACGCCCAGCCAGGCCGAGCCCGTGAGGTAGCTGCCAGCGAACCCCGTCATGGCCGACAGCACCAGCACGCCTTCGAGGCCCAGGTTGATGCGGCCGGATTTTTCGGTGAGGCATTCGCCCAGGCTCACGAAGAGGAAGGGCGTGCCCACGCGGATGGCACCACCCAGGACGGCCAGGGCCACGTCGCCCCACATGCCAAGTTCAGCGCTCATGCGGCCTCCTTGCTTTGGCGCAGCGCCTTGAGGGCCTCGCGTTGCAAACGTTGTCGGCTGGTTTCGTGACCCGGGTTGCTCGGCGCCATCGCGGCACGCGTCTGCAGCCAGCCGCCCAGGCGACCACGCCAGGCTTCGGCCGCCAGGATCAGCACGAAGGCGAAACCTTGCAGCACCATCACCGAGGCGTCGGGCAGGTCGAGCCGGCGCTGCAGCAAGCTGCCCGCCGCGCCAAAGCCCCCGAAGAGCACGGCCACCGGCACGATGGCCCAGGGGTTGTGTCGGGCCACGAAGGACACCAGGATGCCCGTGTAGCCCAGGCCCACGATCAGCGATGCGTTGGCCGAGGTGTGCACCGCCACCACCTCGATGCCGCCGGCCAGACCGGCCCCGGCACCACCCAGCGCGCATGCCGTGATGATCAAACGGTGGCTGGGCAGGCCGACCAGCCTCGCCGCCCGCGCGTTGCCCCCCACCACGCGGGTGGCAAAACCGTGCGTCGAGCCGTGCAGCCACAGCCCCGCGGCCACGCAGGCCACCACGCCAATGACCAGGCCCCAATGCACTTCGTAGCCCGGGATCAGGCCCATCAACACGCCTTCGGGCAAAGGCTGGGTCGAGGGCTTGTTCAAGCTGGCCGGGTCGCGCATCGGCCCTTCGACCAGGTGCTTGAACAGGCCGATGGCCAGGTAGCTGAGCAGCAGCGAGCTGATGGTCTCGTTGACGCCGCGGTACTGGCGCAGCGCACCGGCCAGCGCAACCCAGGCCGCACCGGCCAGCGCCGACGCGATCAGCACCATCACCGTGCCCGCCATGCTGTCCGGCACCGCGAAGAGGTAAGGCAGGCCCGCGCAGGCCAGGCCGCCCAGCACCAGCGCCCCCTCGCCACCGATCACCATCAGCCCGGCCCGCTGAGGCAAGGCCACGCACAGCGCGGTGAGCATCAGCGGTGCCGCGCGCTGCAGCGTGTTCTGCCACGAGAACGCATCGCCGAAGGCACCCTTGAACAGCAGCACCCAGGCCTCCACCGGCGAGGCCCCACCCAGCCAGACAAATCCGCCGAACAGCAGCAGGCTGCCGGCCAGGGCCAGCACGGGCAACATCACGTTGTCGAACAACGCGACCCAGTTGGAGGTGGCGGCGGAGGCCGCGGGTGCGGACATGGTGAGCGCCCTCAGATCTTGCCGATGACGCCTTCGACCAGGTAGTTCATGCCTTCGAGGGCCACATCGGTCTGTTTCATGACCGTGCCCTTGGGCACCACCACCTTGCCGGTGTTGTCCTTGATCTCGCCCTTGAAGATCTCGAACTCGTCCTTGAGCATGGCGGCCTTGATGGCATCGGCCTGCTTGCGCGCGCCCTCGGGCACCATGGCACCATACGGCGAAGTCTTCACATAGCCTTCCTTGAGGCCGCCGCGCATGAAGTTGGGGTGCGGCTTGCCGGTCTGGGCGGCTTCGAGGATCTGCTTGTAGGGCGTGACCCAGTTCCACTCGGCGCCGGTCAGGTAGGCGTTGGGCGCGAGTTTGGCCTGCGAGGCGTGGTAGCCGCAGACGAACTTGCCGCGGCGCGCCGCCGTCTCGACGATCACCTTGGGGCCGTCGACGTGCATGGTGAAGACGTCCACACCCTGGTCGGCCAGGCTGTTGGTGGCTTCGGCTTCTTTCACGGGCATCGACCAGTCACCGGTGAAGATGACCGAGCAGGTGATGTCGGGCTTGACCGACTTGGCGCCCAGCGTGAAGGCGTTGATGTTGCGCAGCACCTGCGGGATGGGCTTGGCCGCGATGAAGCCGATCTTCTTGGACTTCGTCATGTGCCCGGCGATCACGCCGTTGAGGTACTGGCACTCGTCGATGTAGCCAAAGAAGCTGCCCACGCTCTTGGGGTGCTTGGCCGCGTCCCACAGGCCGCCGCAGTGCGAGAAGCGCACGTCGGGGTTCTTCTTGGCGACTTCCAGGATGTGCGGGTTGAAGTAGCCGAACGAGGTCGGGAACAGCAACGTGGCGCCGTCCTGCGAGATCATGCCCTGCATGGTCTTTTGCACGGCCTGGGTTTCGGGCACGTTCTCTTCGCCCACGATCTTCACGCCAGGCATGCCCTTGAGGGCCATGGCGGCCTCGTAGTGCGACTGGTTGTAGCCGAAGTCGTCCTTGGGGCCGACGTAGATCATGCCGATGGTGATGGTTTTTTGCGCCAGGGCCAGCGGGCCCCATCCACCCAGGGCCAGGCCAGCGCCACCGGCCCCCACCCCCTTGATCCAGTCACGACGATTCCAGCTCGAACGATTGCCTTGGCCCACGGTCATGCGCTTCTCCTTGCACCAGTCAGTTGCAGATGTCACCCCGACTGCACCGGCGCGAGGCGCGCGCCGCTCGGTCTTGGTGTACTGACTGGTATACAAGCACAAGGCGTGCCTGATCGAACCCGGATCAGGCCACGGTCAACGGTGAAGAAGGGGGCGGCCGGCGGGCAACCCCGACCGGGCCATGACCAGGTCAGCTGGGGCTGGCGGCCTCAACCTGGCAGGCGTGGAGGCGGCTCAGCGAGCAGGCGCCGACGTCGCTGCCGGGGCGCTGCCCAAGGGCACGACGGCATTGCCGCCCTGGGCCACGGCCTGGGCGGCCGCGCGGGAGGCGGACTCGATGCGCGCCATCGTGTCGCCCATGCGCGCCTCGCGCAAGGCGGCGTTGGGCTCGGCGTCGGCGAGCAGGCGCATGAGCAGGGATCGGGCATCGGACGCGGTCAGGTCACCTTGCCGCACGCGAGCCGGCAGGTCGGTCACGAGTGCGGACGCCAGGGCGTGGCGCAGCGCCGGGTCGCCGCCAGCGCTCAGGCCCTCCCAGCGTTCGAGCTGTTTGTTGAAACGCAGGAAATGCACCATGCGCGAGAGCTCGCGCTCGGCGTTGGTGTGCTGGTTGGCAACGCCTTGCAGCACCATCCACTCCATGGGGGAGACGTAGTCGGGGCGCGTGCGAACGGGGCCTTCGGACTCCACCACAGAAGATTGGTCGATGGCCATCGCAGCCGTGTTCAGCTCGGCCTTCAGGGCGGCCAACTCGGTCGACGCATCCGCCATGCCCGCAGAAGGCGGGGCGAAGGTCACGGGCGCCGAGCCGGTGAGGCTGACGTCCGGGTGGCTGGGGATGGGGGGCACATCTTCGGCGCGCCACAGGGCACCGATCAGCAAGGCCACCACCGCACCACCGGCGAGGCGCCACTTCATCCGTCCAGGCGACGAGCGCTGCACTGCGGAGATGGTTTGGGACATGGGTTGCTCCTGAGCCCGGACCCCACCCGAGCCATGCACCACTGTGCACCCCGGACGAGGTCGCAGGCTCTGCGACAAACCCGAATTCAGCCAAACGGCCGGCATCCGGTTTGTCGCCTTTGCGTCAATAACGCACAGGTGCGGGCGGTGCGACCGTGAAGCTGTAAGTCTGACCACTGCCGGACATCAGTGCCGAGAGGATGGCCGAGATCATGCAGCCCTTGATCTGCGGGAAGGTGGTGGTGCCCTGGAAGGTCAAGCCACCATTGCCCAGCGACGACACGGGGCCATCGAAGGTCAACGGGAAGTCCACCGGCTTTTCGGTCTTGCACTCGCCAAACGGGATGCCCAGCACCGAGGTGATGGTGATGTTGGCCTGCGCATTGCCGCGGATCTTCAACTGGCCCTCGGTGTCGAGGTTGACGGTGCCCGTGGCGTTGCCGACCGGCGTGATCTGCAGGCCCACGGAGATGGGCAGGCCGATGATGCTGATGGTCTGCTTGAAGTTGGGCACGTTCAGGGTGCCCGACAGGCGCGGCTGGGTCACGTCGGCTTCAGCCGTGAAGGTGGAGGCGGCCGGCAGGTTCACCGTCTGGCCCAGGGTCTTGAGGCCCACCGAGGCGGTCAGCGGCCATTTGTCCAGGCCCACCACCAGGTTGCCACCCGGCGGGTAGGCGGTCGACTTCGGCTCGGCATTGAGTGTCAGGCAGGTGCCCAGCGTGGTCTTGCCGGCGAAGCGGTCGGCCAGCCAGCTCAGCACATAGGGTGCGGCCTGGAACTGCGTGGCGATGTGCTCGCTGGGGTAGGTGTCAAAGGTGACGTTGGAGAACTTGCCGCAGTACTTCTTCTTGAGTGCCACGGTCTGGGCCAGGGGGATGAACTCGTCGGCCTTGCCGTGGTACTGGTACAGCGGCACGCTGACCTTGTCGGCGCCCAGGTTCTGTGCCTGCACCACCGCGTTGATCTCGGGCTTGGCGGCCAGCAGCTGGTCGAGCGACTGGTTGCCGACGGTGTACTGCGACAGCTTGTCGTTTTGCAGGTCGAACAGCGCCTCGAACACGCACTGCTGCTTGCCGCGCGCGATGGTGGCCTGGCCGTCGGCGTTGGCCAGGGTGCTCAGGGGGATGGCTTCAGGGTACTGCTGCGCCAGACCCACCACGCCGCCAAGCAGGAAGGAGGCGCCGGTGCTGCCGTCCAGGTAGCGGGCGGTGGTCGGGAAGTCGGCGGGCACGCCACCGGCGGCCACGGCCGTCAGCTTCACGCCGGGCGCGTAGGCGGCTTGACGCTGGGCGGCCCAGGCAGCGCTCTGGCCGCCTTGCGAGTAACCCCAGATGGCGACTTTGGCCGAGCTGGTGATGCCGCTGAGCGGCACCTGGGTGGCAGCGCGCACGATGTCGAGCACGGCGTTGCCTTGCGAAGCGCCGGCCAGGTAGGTCGGGGTGGCACCGTTGGTGTAGCCCTGGTAGTCGGAGACCAGCACGGCGTAGCCGGCCTTGAGCGCGGCAGCGATGTTGGCGGCCTCGTAGTCCTTGCCCTGGCTGAGCTGCAACGACGGGGCGCAACGTTGAGCCAGACCGTGGGTGCCGACGGCGTAGGAGATCACCGGGCGCTCGCCGCCGCCGGTCCAGGCGGTGGTCGGCACGATGACGGTGCCCGTGACCACGTTGGCGGCGCCACGCGAATCGGTCGACTGGTACATCACGTTCCAGGCCTTGGTGGCGGGCGAGCCAGCACCGAGGTTGACGGTCGTGCCGCGGTAGGAAATCAGGTCACCGTGCTGGCCCGTGAGAGCAGCGGGGGCGTCATAAAAGCGCATGTCGGCGGGGCCTTCCACCGGGGCGGCCGAGGCCGTGCCAAGGGCGCAGACCAGCGCGGCAAGGGGCAGCGCGCGAAGAACGAAGCGAACGGTTTGCATGTCTCTCTCCAGGTTGAGGAATGTGCCCCGGTCATCAAACGACACGCGTTACACGCCAGGGTTGCGCATTCTGGAGAGACGGCGCGCCACGCCGCCATGGGGAGATTGCGCAACACGAACGGGCTAACCACCCGGACGGTGAGCGCCAACGCCCTGGGAAATGCCTCGAACCAGCGCCTTTCACAGGCTGGGAACGAGACACGACACACCCCTTGTTTGCGGGAGCTTGGCCCCGTGCAAGGGCGAAAACCGCCCCACCCTCGCGGAGATCCTTGACACAAGCGTCTCGCCTTGGGGTATAAACCCGCCTGACTCAAACGATCGTTTGAAATGAACGATCGTTCGAATTTATCCATCTTTGACCGCAACGGCCACGAGCCGTCTGCCCCAGACCAACCGAGGTGACATATGCCGCAGTACAAGGCTCCTTTGCGCGACGTGCGCTTCCTGCTCAACGAAGTCTTCGACTACGAAGGCCACTACAAGAGCCTGCCCAATGGCGAAGAAGCCTCGCCAGACATGGTTGACGCCATCCTGGAAGGCTGCGCCACCTTCTGTGAAGAGGTGCTGGCCCCGTTGAACCTGTCGGGCGACCTGGAAGGCTGCACCTTCAAGGATGGTGAGGTCACCACCCCCAAGGGCTTCAAGGAAGCCTACAAGGAGTACGTGGCCGGTGGCTGGCAAGGCCTGTCGCACCCCAAGGAGTACGGCGGCCAGGAAATGCCGATGTCGCTGAACCTGCTGAAGTCGGAAATGATGGGCACGGCCAACTGGTCGTTCACCATGTACCCCGGCCTGTCGCTGGGCTGCATGAACACCGTCTTCCAGTTCGGCTCGACCGAGCAGAAGAACACCTACATGCCCCCGCTGGTCAGCGGCGAGTGGACCGGCACCATGTGCCTGACCGAGCCCCAGTGCGGCACCGACCTGGGCCAGGTCAAGACCAAGGCCGAGCCCGTGGGCGACGGCACCTACAAGCTCACCGGCACCAAGATCTTCATCTCCTCGGGTGAGCACGACCTGGCCGACAACATCATCCACATCGTGCTGGCCCGCCTGCCCGACGCCCCCAAGGGCACCCGCGGCATCTCGCTGTTCATCGTGCCCAAATTCCTGGTCAACAAGGACGGCAGCCTGGGCGAGCGCAACGCCGTGCGCGCCGGAGCCCTCGAGCACAAGATGGGCATCCGCGCCTCGGCCACCTGCGTGATGAACTTTGATGGCGCCATCGGCTACATGATCGCCGAGCCCAACAAAGGCCTGGAAGCCATGTTCACCTTCATGAACACCGCCCGCATCGGCACCGCCGTGCAGGGCCTGGCCCACGCCGAGCTGTCCTACCAGGGTTCGCTCCCCTACGCCAAGGAACGCCGCTCCATGCGCGCGCTCTCCGGCAAGAAGGACGCCGACCACCCCAACGACGCCCTGATCTGGCACGCCGACGTGCGCCGCATGCTGCTGACGCAAAAGGCCATCGCCGAAGGTGCTCGCGCCATGATCTACCACGCCGCCAAGCTGGCCGACCACATGGTGGCCGGCGTGGCCGAAGGCAACCAGGCCAAGTACGAAGAGTACGACGACCGCCTGGGCTTCTACACCCCGATCCTCAAGGGCTTCATCACCGAGATGGGCCTGGAGTGCGCCAACATCGGCATGCAGGTCTTCGGTGGCCACGGCTACATCAAGGAGCACGGCATGGAGCACATCGCCCGTGACGCGCGCATCTCGACCCTGTACGAAGGCACCACCGGCATCCAGGCGCTCGACCTGCTGGGCCGCAAGACCCTGCTGCAATCGCGCGGCAAGTGCATCTTCGACTTCACCAACGACATGATCGCCCAGGCCAAGCCCCACCTGCTCGATGGTGGCCCGGTCGGCAAGATGGCTCGCACCATGTTCAAGCGCGCCCTGCAGTGGAAGTGGATGACCCTGCAGATCATGCTGCGCGCCAACAAGGACCGCGACGTGGTCTCGGCAGCCTGCTACGACTTCCTGATGTACTCGGGCTTCGTGATGATGGGCCACTTCTGGCTCAAGCAGGCCATCGTTGCCAACGAGAAGCTGGCCAAGGGCGGCAAGGACTCCAAGGAGTTCTACACCGCCAAACTGCAGACCGCCGAGTTCTACTTCGAGCGCCTGCTGCCCCGCGCCGACGGTCACAAGAAGACGATGATGTCCTCGACCAGCTCGGTCATGCAGATGAGCAACGAGCACTTCAGCTTCAACTGATCGACAGCAACCGTGGCCACCTCACACGCTCCTGCTGCGGCCGCCCGCCGTTATGGCGGGG
>Ga0208492_1001784_pt1 | contig 12107 bp, 11 predicted proteins | sample Subbioar_CSW14AB_FD_184820 | JGI IMG/M metagenome (GOLD analysis project Ga0208492, IMG submission 184820) | Serpentinite rock and fluid subsurface biosphere microbial communities from McLaughlin Reserve, California, USA - CR12Mar_CSW14AB (SPAdes) | ecosystem: Environmental > Terrestrial > Deep... | reverse complement strand
GCCGCCGCCGATGCACGCCACCCGCTTGCCGATCTTGGCTTTGGGCGTGTGCAGCGCGCGGAGACCCTTCTCCTGCATCGCGTTCTCGGTCGCAAACCGCTGCAGCCGGCCGATCTGGATCGGCTCGCGGCCCCAGCCCTCGTACACGCACGCCCCGGCGCACAGCTCCTCGACGGGGCACACGCGCGAGCACGAGTAGCCGAGCAGGTTCTGCTCGAGGATCGTGCGCGCGCTTCCGCGCACGTTCCCGGTGGCGATCTTCTTGATGAAGGTCGGGATGTTGATCTCGGTCGGACACGCCTGGATGCACGGCGCATCGGTGCAATACAGGCACCGTTCGGCTTCGGCGCGCGCCTCCGCCTCGGAGTACAGCGCCTTCTTGTCCGGGATGGCCTCCTCGGCACGTCCCTTTTCGAGCAACGACGTCAGCTCACCCATCCGGTCCTCCCAACAGTCATCAGTCATCAGTCTTCAGGAATCAGAGATTGAACGTCGACCGCTTGATGAACTGCCCGCGGCCCTTCTTCGACGTGAACTTGCCGGCCTCGACCACGACCTCGCCGCGCGAGAGCACGTGGGTCGGCGCGCCGCGGACGACGCGGCCCTCGTAGGGCGAGTAGTCGACGCGCATGTGGAGCGTCTCGGCCGAGAGCACGTGCTCCTTGTCCGGATCCCACACGATGATGTCGGCGTCGGAGCCCGGCGCGATGGTGCCCTTCTTCGGGAACATGCCGAAGATCTTGGCGGGCGCGGTGCTGGTGATCTCGACGAAGCGGTTCGGCGAGATGCGGCCGGCGCGGACGCCGCCGTCCCACATCAGGTACATGCGGGTCTCGACGCCGGGCATGCCGTTCGGGATCTTGGCGAACGAGTCGCGGCCGAGATCCTTCTGGCCCTTCATGCAGAACGGGCAGTGGTCGGTCGAGACGACCTGGAGGTCGTTGGTCTTGAGACCGCGCCAGATGTCCTCCTGCATCTCCTTGGGGCGGAGCGGCGGGGTACAGACGAATTTCGCGCCCTCGAATCCCTCGCGTGCGAGGTCGTCGAGCGAGAGGAAGACGTACTGGGGACAGGTCTCGGCGAACGCCGGCATGCCGCGGTCACGGGCCTCGACCACCTTCTCGAGCGCACGAGGCGCCGAGAGGTGGACGATGTACACCGGGGCGCCGGCCATCTCGGCGAGGGCGAGCGCGCGGTGGGTGCCTTCGGCTTCGGCGATCTGCGGGCGCGAGAGCGAGTGGAACTTGGGCGCGGTCTCGCCGCGCGCCAGGGCCTGCTCGATGAGGACGTCGAGGGCGATGCCGTTCTCGGCGTGCATGCAGATGAGGCCGCCGAGATCGCGGGCGCGCTGCATGGCACGGAAGATCTGGCCGTCGTCGACGTAGAGGACGCCGGGGTAGGCCATGAACAGCTTGAACGAGGTGATGCCCTCCTTCACCAGGCCGCCCATCTCTTCGAGGCTGCCGGGGTTCACGTCGGTGATGATCGTGTGGAACCCGTAGTCGATCGCCGCCTTGCCCTCGGCCTTGGCGTGCCACGTGTCGACCGCCTGACGGAGCGAGCCGCCTTTGATCTGGATGGCGAAGTCGACCAGCGTGGTCGTGCCGCCGTGCGCGGCGGCGATGGTGCCGGTCTCGAAGTCGTCGCTCGAGTTGGTGCCGCCGAACGGCATGTCCATGTGCGTGTGGGCATCGATGCCGCCCGGCATGACCAGCTTGCCGGTCGCGTCGATGACCTTCTCGGCGGTCATGCCGGTCGAGGCACCCGGTGTCGTGATGGCGACGATGGTGCCGTTCTCGATCCACACGTCGCCGGCGAAGGTGTCGACGGCGGTGACGACGGTTCCGTTGCGGATGACAGTGCGCATCGCGGTGTCTCCAGGGGTCAAAAGTCGAAGGTCGAAAGTCGAAGGTAAGAGGCCGGTCAGAGAGGGAATCGGCGTTCTCGATTCGTTCTCGATTCGACCTTCGACCTTTGACCTTCGACCTTTTCCATCAGATGTCCTTCACCAGATCGCCGTACGCGTCGGGACGACGGTCGCGATAGAACTGCCACACACGGCGGACCTCTTCGATCGTGTCGAAGTTCATGTCGGCCACGACGAGCTCGCTCTGGTCCTCGCTGCCCGTCGCGAGGAAGTTTCCGCGCGGGTCGACGAAGTAGCTCGAGCCGTAGAACTTGCCGATGTTCCAGGGCGCTTCGGTGCCGACGCGGTTGATCGCGCCGACGAAGTAGCCGTTGGCGACGGCGTGCGCCGGCTGCTCGAGCTTCCACAGGTACTGCGAGGTACCCGCTACCGTGGCGCTCGGATTGAGCACGATCTCGGCGCCGTGCAGGCCGAGGATGCGCGCGCCCTCCGGGAAGTGGCGGTCGTAACAGATGTACACGCCGACCTTGCCGTAGGCCGTCTGGAACACCGGGTAGCCCAGGTTTCCGGGCTTGAAGTAGAACTTCTCGAAGAAGCCCGGGTTGACCTGCGGGATGTGCGTCTTGCGGTACTTGCCGAGGTACTTGCCGTCGGCGTCGATGACCGCCGCGGTGTTGTAATAGACGCCCGCCTGCTCACGCTCGTAGAGCGGGACGACGATCACCATCGAGTACTTCTTGGCGATCTCCTGGAAGATGGCCGTGGTCGGCCCCGGAATCGCCTCGGCGGCGTCGTACCAGCGAACGCCCTGGCCGGGGCAGAAGTAGGGACCGTCGAAGATCTCCTGCAGGCAGAGGACCTGCACGCCCTTCTTGCCGGCCTCCTCGATGAACGGCATGTGCGCCTCGAGGGCGGCCTTCTTCACCTGCGCGACCGGCACGCTCTCGTCGTTGATCGGGTTGTGGCACTGGATGAGGCCACCACGAACGATACGGGACATCTCGTTTCCCTCCTCTTGCTGCTGTCAGCCGCTGCCGCTTCGTTGGCCGTGTCTTCGGGGGTCGAAGGTCAAAGGTCAAAGGTCGAATGAGATCGCTCTGGTCTCGGGCTCTCGACCTTCGACCTTCGACGTTCGACCCGACCGATCGGCGATTACTTCTGCTGCGGGAAGCCCAGATCGATGCCGCGGAAGCGCGGGTCGGGCCAGCGCTCGATGACGACCTTGCTGCGCGTGTAGAACTTCACGCCGTCGGGACCGTAGATGTGCAGGTCGCCGAAGAGCGACTGCTTCCAACCGCCGAAGGAGTAGTAGGACATCGGCACGGGGATCGGCACGTTGATGCCGACCATGCCGACCTGGATCTCGTGGCGGAACTTGCGGGCCGCGCCGCCGTCGTTGGTGAAGACCGCGGTGCCGTTGCCGTACGGGTGCTCGTGAATGAGGCGAATCGCCTCTTCGTACGAAGACGCGCGCACCACCGAGAGCACCGGCCCGAAGATCTCTTCCTGGTAGCAGGCCATGCCCGGCTTCACGTTGTCCATCAGCGTCGGGCCGAGCCAGAAGCCGTTGTCGTGCCCTTCGACCTTGAGCGTGCGGCCGTCGACCAGCACGTCGGCGCCGTCCTTCTGGCCCGATGCCACGTAGCTCGCGACCTTGTCGCGGTGCACGCGGGTGATGAGCGGCCCCATCTGCGACGCAGGATCGAGGCCGTTGCCGACCTTGAGGGTGGCCATGCGCTCGCGGATCTTCGGGAGGAGCTTGTCGGCCGCGTTGCCGACGCACACGAGCACCGAGATGGCCATGCAGCGCTCGCCGGCCGAGCCGAAGCCCGCGTTCACGGCGGCGTCGGCCGCGAGGTCCATGTCGGCGTCGGGCAGCACCACCATGTGGTTCTTCGCGCCGCCGAGCGCCTGCACGCGCTTGCCGTTCTTCGTGCCGTTCTCGTAGATGTACTTCGCGATCGGGGTCGAGCCGACGAAGCTGATCGCCGATACGTCGCGGTGCTGCAGGAGCGTGTCGACCGCGACCTTGTCGCCGTGGACGACGTTGAACACGCCGTCGGGCAGGCCGGCCTTCTGCAAGAGCTCCGCGCAGAAGTTGGTCACCGAGGGATCACGCTCGGAGGGCTTGAGGACGAAGGTGTTCCCGCAGGCGATGGCCACCGGGTACATCCACATCGGCACCATCGCCGGGAAGTTGAACGGCGTGATGCCGGCGACGACGCCGACCGGCTGGCGGAACGAGTACGTGTCGACCTCGGTCGAGACGTTCTCGTTGATCTCGCCCTTGAGGAGCTCGGAGAGGCCACACGCGTACTCGACGACCTCGAGGCCGCGCTGGACCTCGCCCTGCGCATCGGAGAAGACCTTGCCGTGCTCCATGGTGAGCATCTTGGCGATCTCGTCCTTGTGACGATTGACGAGCTCGCGGTAGGCGAAGAGCACGCGGGTGCGGGTAGCCAGCGAAGCGTGTTGCCAGGACTCGAGCGTCTTCTTGGCGGTGGCGACGGCCGAGTCGACCTCGGCCTCGCTGGCCAGCGCGACCTTCTTCTGGACCTCGCCGGTGGCGGGGTTGAAGACGTCCGCGCTGCGGTCGGTCTTCGGGTCGACAAAAGCTCCATTGATCCAGTGGCGAATCGTGTCCATTCCGCGTGCCTCCGTGTTTCGGCGCGAAGGAGCGAGCATAGACTCGGCGGTGGGAACTGCGCGGCGAAAAGTCATCCCCATCGTCGCGCCACGCGCTGCGTCACGTGGGACCGGCCGCGCTTGACGCATGTCGTTTCGGCCCCAAAAACAATGACCAATGCGAATGCGCCCCCAGCCCCCGCGAAGAGAAAGAAGCAGCCAGCCCCGTCGGCAGGAACAGCCGATGCTCGAGCTCGAGCTCCCGCTTCTTCCTCCGTCGCGTGGCCGCGCGGCCGAAGCGGATCCCGAAGAGCGGGACCGTGGGGTGTGGATCCTCGATTTGGGCTGAAGACCTGATGCCCCCGGACTTCTTCCATGACCCGACGGGCTCCTGACCTGAGCGGCTGAAGGGCACCGCTCACCGGTGTAGGGTCGACCGGTGAGCTCCGGCGAACGGAACACCGGTCGAGCCTTGGTGGGTCGACACCTCGTCGTGCGACGCGGGGACCAACGTGTGCTCGATGGCGCTTCGCTGCGGGTCGAGGCGGGCACGGTCGCGGTCATCGAGGGCGCGTCGGGCTCGGGAAAGAGCACGTTCCTGCGGGTCATGGCGACCCTGCTCCAGCCCGATGGTGGCGACGTGCTGCTCCACGATGTGCCCTCGAGCGCGATTTCACCGCAGGAATTTCGCCGTCGCGTCGCCTTCGTCTCGCAGCGGCCTCCGATGCTTCCGGGCGACGTGGAAGCCAACGTCGCGACGGGACCGCGGCTGCGTGGCGAGGAGCTCCGCCGAACGCGTCTCGTCGAGCTGTTGCGCGAGGTGTGTCTCGATCCGGAGTTGATCGAACGTCCTGCAGACGAGCTCTCGGGCGGTGAGCAACAGCGTGTCGCGATCGCGCGAGCGCTCGCCAACGATCCGGAGTTCCTGCTCCTCGACGAGCCCACGTCGGCCCTCGATCCCGCTACGGCGAGCCATGTCGTCGGGACGATCCTCGCGCTCGCACGACGCGGGCTCGGCGTCGTCGTCGTGACACACGATCGGTCCCAAGCGGCTTCGCTCACCGCCACACCTTGGGAGTGCGTCGGCGGCAAGATCGGGTCAGCTCGATGACCTACCTCGAGATCTCGCTCCCGAGGTTGGCGATCTCGTTCGCGCTCATTGTCGGCGCGATCCTACTCTCGCGACGATCCCGCGTCGGCCTCGAGGGCCAGCTCCTCTGGGGCGCGATCCGGGCCGCCGCGCAGCTGCTCGCGATCGGCTACGGGCTCTTGCTCCTGTTCGGGCACGAGCGGCCGTGGTCGGTGCTGCTGGTCCTGCTCGTGATGGTGCTCGTTGCAGCCGCGACGGCCGCGCGCCGCGTCGAGCACGGCCCGCCCAGCCGGAGGCTCTTCCTCCCCGCGCTGCTCGCGATCGTCGGAGGCGGAAGCCTCGCGCTCGTTCCGGTGTTCGCGTTCGTGATTTCACCCACGCCCTGGTATGAGGCGCGACTGCTCGTACCCATCTCCGGAATGATTCTGTCGAACGCGATGAACGTCGTCGCGCTGGTGTTCGAGCGGCTCTTCTCTGTTGCAGAGAGCGAGGCGCCGCGCATCGAGCAGCTCCTCTCGCTCGGCGCCACTCCCGCGCAAGCTCTCGAGACCCAGGAGCGGGCGGCCGTGCGCGCGGCGATGATCCCCGCGATCAATGGCCTGCTCACGGTCGGTCTGGTCGCCCTCCCGGGGATGATGACCGGCCAGATCGTCAGCGGCACGCCGCCGATTCGCGCCGTCCGCTACCAGATCGTCATCATGTACCAGCTGGCGGCGGTGGCGACCGTGTCGAGTCTCCTTGCTGCGTGGCTCGTGCGAAGGCTGGTCTTCAATCGTCATCAGCAGCTCGCTACGGCGCGTGCATCGGCCCGCCGTGCATCGGCGCCATCGGAGGCGCCTGCGCGGTGACCCGCGTCCAAGTGGCCTCGTCGACGATTTTCTGCTTCCAGGCCGCATGGCAGCTGGTGCACGTCGTCAAGGTTGCTCCGAGAGCGACCAGGACCGCGTCGCGATCCTTCTTCTTCGCTGCCGTGGCGATGCCGTCGGCGGTCTTGTGGAATGCGATCGCCTGCTCGGTGAACCCCGGCGCGCCCGCGCCCATGTGGGTGCACATGGCGCCCATCTGTTCGGAGTAGCCGATTCGGGTCGCCGACTTCTCGATGGCGGCGAAGTCGGACGTGGCGAGTGCGGCCACGACCTCCTGCACCGCCGCGAGGTGGTCGCGCATGTTCTGCTTCTGGTGGTTGGCCATCATCGGGAGAAGCGGCACGTCCGCACGTTTGTCCATCCGGTCGAGCGCCTCCTGCGCTCCGCTGCCCGCCGGCGCAGACGTGGACGCCGCGGCGGGCGGCGCTGTCGCGATGGGAGTCGGGGCGGGCTGCGGCTCCGCGCTCTTGCAGGAAACCACGGTGGCGAGGGCGATGACGAAGGCGACGGCAGATTTCATGGCGAGTCCTCGGTGTCGAGCGTGGCAGCCGCTGCCGCGAGCGCCTCGAGCGCGGGCAGCAGAGTCGAACGTGCGTGGGCAGGGACGGCGTCGAAGAGTCGCGAGAAGCGAGCGTGACTCGACGCCTCGACGCGCTCTGCGAGGCGCTTGCCCTTCGGGGTGAGCGAGACTCGGCGCGATCGCCCATCGTGCTCGGCGCGACGCTGCCTCGCGAGGCCGTCGCGCTCCATCTTGGCGCACAGACGAGCGACGTTGCTCTTGTCGACGCAGAGGACGCGAGCGAGCTCTTGCTGCGTCGGCTCTTCGCCCCGGCGACCGGCTTCGAGCAGATGGACGAGAGCGTAGCCACCCGAGAGCGAGATCGGCGTCCCGCAAGGCGTCTGGTCGCTCGCGAGGAGCCCGAACGCCCGGACGAAACGGCGAACGCCCGCGCGCAGTCGGGCGACGTCGGTCACCTCGCCATCACCGGTCGTGTCGGTCACGCAAGGCACGCTAGCGCAGATGGTTGCGTGCGCAACCACCGCCTGGGCACGTCTGCGGGCCTCGGCCTTGACACGCGCGCGGGAGGCGCTATTCAAGAAAACGATTGAACGCTTTAGAGGTCGTATGACCACACCCAACCGCCGGTTCAAGGACTCGATCTACGAGCAGTTCGCTCGCATCGGAAAGGCCGTCTCGGCGCCGAAGCGGCTCGAGCTGCTCGACCTGCTCTGCCAGGGCCCACGCACGGTCGAGGTGCTTGCAGATCTCGCCGCCCTCTCGGTCGCGAACGCCTCGCAGCACCTCCAGGTGCTCCGGGCCGCGCGCCTCGTCGAGGCCGAGAAGAAGGGGCTGTTCGTCGAGTACCGGGTCGCCAACGACCAGGTCTGCGAGTTCTTCCGCTCCATTCGCAGCCTTGCTGAATCGCGCCTCGCGGAGGTGGAGCAGGTCACGCGCGCGTTCCTCACCGAGCGCGGGGCGATGGAGGCGGTGGAGGGGGACGAGCTCCTCCGGCGCGTTCGGGGCGGCGAGGTCACCGTGCTCGACGTGAGGCCCGCCGAGGAGTACCGCGCGGGCCACATCCCCGGCGCGCTCTCGGTGCCGCTCGGCGAGCTGAAGAAGCGCCTCGCGGAGCTGCCGAAGAACCGCGAGGTCGTCGCCTACTGCCGCGGTCCCTACTGCGTGATGTCGATCGATGCGGTCGAGCTGCTGCGGAAGAAGGGCTTCAAGGCGCGTCGCTTGGAGCAGGGAGTCGTCGATTGGCGGGCGCGCGGATGGCGCGTCGAACGCGACACGGTGTCACGATCATGATCTTCAAGCCCTACTACTACTTCGAGACCGGCTGCGCCGCCTACCTGTTCGGGTGCGGGGGCCTCGGCAAGTGCGCCGTAGTCGACGCGCACGAGCGTGACGTCGACCTCTACGCCGAGTTCGCCGCGTCGAAGGGCATGCAGATCACCCACGTGATCGACACGCACATTCACGCCGACCACCTGTCGGGTGGGCGATCGCTCGCGAACAAGGTTGGGGCGAGCTACTGCTTGCACGAGTCCGCGGACGTCGCGTTCCCGTTCGAGCCGCTCCGCGACGGGCAGGAGATCGAGCTCGGAAACACGCGCGTGAAGGTGCTTCACACGCCGGGGCACACGCCCGAGAGCATCTCGCTGCTCGTGACGGATCTCCGTCGGGGCCCCGAGCCGTGGTTCGTGCTCACGGGCGACACACTGTTCGTCGGCGCGGTCGGGCGTCCCGATCTACCCGGACGAGCGCGCGAGAGCGCCGGCGAGCTCCACGACAGCATCCACGCAAAGCTTCTCACGCTCCCGGACGACCTCGAGGTGTACCCCGGGCACTTCGCAGGCTCGGCCTGCGGCGCGGGCATGAGCGGCAAGCCTTCGAGCACCATCGCCTTCGAGAAGCGCTGGAGCGCGCTCCTCGGCAAGTCGCGGGAGGAGTTCGTCGAGGCGCTCGTCGACGTGCCGCCCAAGCCTGCGGACATGGAGCGCTTGCTGCGGGCGAACCAGGGACGGGGGGACCAATGAGCGCCCTCCGCCTCGGCATCCGCGAGAACCTCGCGCAGTTCTCGTTGCTCGTCATCGTGAACGCGTTCGTCGGCGCGATGGTGGGTATGGAGCGCACGCTCCTGTCGCCGATCGCCGAGCAGCAGTTCCACCTCGCTGCCAAGACGGCGGTCCTGTCGTTCATCGTCGTCTTCGGCATCACCAAGGCGTTCACGAACTACCTGGCCGGACGGCTCTCGGATCGCTTCGGGCGCAAGCACGTCCTCGTCGCCGGATGGCTCGTCGCTGCGCCGGTCCCGTTTCTCTTGATGTGGGCTCCGTCGTGGACCTGGGTGCTGGTGGCGAACGCGTTCCTCGGCGTCAGCCAGGGGCTCACCTGGTCGACGACGGTGATCATGAAGATCGACCTCGCCGGCCCGAAGAACCGCGGCCTCGCGATGGGGCTCAACGAATTCGCCGGCTACTTCGCGGTGGCGGGAAGCGCGCTCGCCACCGGGCTCATCGCGGCGCACTACGGGCTGCGGCCGCAGCCGTTCTACCTCGGCGTAGTGTTCGTCGTGCTCGGACTCATGCTGTCGGCCTTCGTCGTGCGCGAGACGAAGCATCACGTCGCCGCCGAGTCGAAACAACACGGCGAGCTGCCGCCCGAGGGCGTGCTCTCGCAACGCGACATCTTCTGGCGCACGACACTCCTCGACAAGAACCTCTCGAGCGTCAGCCAGGCCGGGCTCGTCAACAACCTCAACGACGGCATGGCGTGGGGGCTCTTTCCGCTCTTCTTCGCCGCCGCGCGGATGAACCTCGCGCAGATCGGCACCCTCGCCGCCATCTACCCCGCGACGTGGGGTCTCAGTCAGCTCTTCACCGGCGCGTGGTCGGACCGCGTGGGCCGCAAGTGGCTCATCGCCGGCGGAATGTGGGTGCAGGCGGTCGGCATCGTGCTCGTGATCGTCTCGCAGGCGTTCCTCGGCTTCGCGGCCGGCGCGGCGCTCCTCGGTATCGGCACCGCGATGGTCTACCCGACGCTGCTCGCGGCGATTGGCGACGTCGCGCATCCGTCGTGGCGTGCGTCGTCGGTCGGCGTGTACCGCCTCTGGCGCGACCTCGGCTATGCGATCGGCGCGCTCCTCGCGGGGATCACGGCCGACGCATTGGGGCTCCCGTCGGCGATGTGGATCGTCGCGGCGTTGACCTTCGGGTCCGGGCTCGTGGTCGCGGTTCGCATGCGCGAGACGTTGCGGAGGCCGCCGAGCGAGGCTCCTGCGCCGAGCGTGACCTGCGTCGAGCCGAGCGAGCTCGCGACCCTTGGTCGCCAAGGACGTCTGCTCGTCCTCGACGTGCGCTCGCCGGAGGAGTTCGCGGCCGGTCACGTCGACGGCGCCCTGAATGTCCCGCTCGACACGCTTGCGGCGCAAGCGCTCGAGCTTCCCCGCGACGCGTTGATCGTCACCGTCTGCGGCAAGGGCGGTGGTCGCTCGGACCGCGCGGCCGACGAGCTCCGCGCGCGTGGGTTTCCCTCGGCCCGGCCCCTGTGCGGCGGGACCAAGGCCTGGCAGCAACTGGCCGCACACGAAGGAGCATGATCATGCCAAAAACGCTCTTCATCCTGAACGACGCCCCCTACGGCACCGAGCGCAGCTACAACGCGCTGCGGCTCGCCGGCTCGCTGTCCAAGCGCGAGGGCGAAGAGGTGAAGGTGTTTCTGATGGGCGACGCCGCGAGCTGCGCGAAGGCCGGCCAGAAGGTCCCGCAGGGCTACTACAACGTCGAGTTGATGCTTCGCACGGCGGCCAAGCGAACGGCGGAGATCGGCGTCTGCGGCACCTGCATGGACGCGCGCGGAATCGGTGAGGGCGAGCTGTGCGAGGGGGCGCGTCGGAGCAACCTCGAGCAGCTGACCGACTGGACCGTGTGGGCAGAAAAGACGCTGGTGTTCTGATGGTCACCGCAAAGACCGTGGTGATCCTGGGCGGCGGGGTCGGGGGCCTCGTCGCCGCACGCGAGCTGCGCAAACTGCTGCCGCGCGAGCACCGCATCGTCCTCGTCGATCGCGAGCGTCAGCACCTGTTCGCGCCGTCGCTGCTCTGGCTGATGGTGGGAGAGCGCGAGCCCGAGGCGATTCAGCGGCCCCTCGAGCGCCTGCAGCGCAAGGGCATCGAGGTTCGACGCGGTGAAGTCGAGAAGATCGATCCCGAGACCCGCCGCGTGACGGTCTCGGGCGAGACGATCGACGCCGACTACCTCGTCGTCACGCTCGGCGCCGAGCTCGCGCCGGAGCTCATCCCCGGATTGAAGGACGTGGGGCACAGCTTCTACACGCTCGCCGGGGCCGAGAGCCTCCGCACGGCGCTCGCCTCGATGCGCACCGGACGCGTCGTGGTGCTCACGGCCGCGCCCGCCTACAAGTGCCCAGCCGCGCCGTACGAGGCCGCGCTCCTGATGGAGTCGTTCGTTCGCGGAAAGGGGCTCCGCGAGGCGATCTCGATCGACGTCTACGCTGCCGAGCCGGCGCCGATGGGGGTCGCGGGTCCCGAGATGTCGGGCGCAGTCCGTCAGCTGCTTGCCGAGAAGAGCATCCCCTATCACCCCGAGCACCAGGTGACCTCGGTGGACGCGACCGCGAGGCGGCTCGAGTTCGCCAACGGTACGCACGCGGAGTTCGACCTCCTGGCGCACGTGCCGCCTCACCGCCCACCGCGCGTCGTTCGCGAGAGCGCCCTCGCGGGCGAGACGGGGTGGATCGCGGTCGATCGCCACACCCTCGAGACCCGCTTTCCGGGCGTGTACGCGATCGGCGACGTCGTCTCCATCCCGCTCAAGCTCGGCAAGCCGCTCCCGAAGGCCGGCGTGTTCGCGCACGGCGAGGCCGAGGTCGTCGCGAAGAACATCGCTTCGGCGATCCTGGGGCAGGTCCCGTCTGCGCGCTTCGACGGCAACGGCGAGTGCTTCATCGAGATCGGCGGCGGCAAGGCGGGGTTCGGCGGCGGCGACTTCTACGCCGAGCCGAAACCCGTGGTGAAGATCCACCCGCCCGCTCGTCGATGGCACATCGGCAAGGTGGCGTTCGAGAAGTCCTGGCTCTTCGGAAAGCTTTGAAGGCTTCTCGCGTAGAGCCGCTCCAGCTCGGCGTTCGCGGTCT
>Ga0208492_1001782_pt1 | contig 12109 bp, 12 predicted proteins | sample Subbioar_CSW14AB_FD_184820 | JGI IMG/M metagenome (GOLD analysis project Ga0208492, IMG submission 184820) | Serpentinite rock and fluid subsurface biosphere microbial communities from McLaughlin Reserve, California, USA - CR12Mar_CSW14AB (SPAdes) | ecosystem: Environmental > Terrestrial > Deep... | reverse complement strand
GGCCGCCCGCATGCACGCCGACGGCGCGCCGGCCTTGCACCTCGATCCGTTCCACGGAGGTGTTCAGTTGAATATCGGCACCCAATTCCGCCGCCGCCTTGGCCATGCACCGGCTGACCGCGCCGCAGCCGCCGATCGGATGCCAGACGCCATGTTCGTATTCAAGAAAACTCAGGATCGAAAAAAGACTGGGACACTGAAAAGGGGACATTCCGAGGTATTTCGATTGGAACGAAAATGCCAGGCGAATGCGCGCATCGGAAAAATACCGGCCCAGTTCCTGGTCAAGCGAAAGCCAGGGCCGCAAACGGGGCAACAGCCGCAGCATTTTCCAGGTGAAAATGTCGCGGAAGCTTGAAAATGGGTTTTCCAGGCAAGGCCGAAACTTGGCCAGCTTGATGCGATTGTCGGCAATGAACCGAGAGAACTGGCCGGCGTCGGCGGGGCTGATGTGGCCGATCTGTTTCGCCATCTCTTCGATGTCGGGCGTGGCGAGAATACTGCCGCCCTCGCCAAAGAGCAGGTGGTACTGCGGATCGAGCCGCTTCATCGGCAATTCGGCATCGAGGTCGCGGCCGACGGCCCGAAAAATGGAACGCAATACGCGCGGGTAAAGGAAAAAAGTGGGGCCCAAGTCGAACTGAAAACCGCCATCGCCATGGGTGGAAGTACGGCCTCCCGCGAAACCCTGCTTTTCAAGGACCGTCACCTGCTGGCCTGATTTGGCGAGGAGCATGGCCGAGGCCAGCCCCCCTGGGCCTGCCCCGACGATCACGACTTTTTTCATAACTCCCACCTGGTCAAGGCGTTAACTCGTGAGCTCAATTCAACTTTCACTTGAGAAGTCGCCCATCAGCCCTCAAGATAGTTGTAAGCGATTTCCGCCTTGCGATGCCACATCGATTTGGTCGAAGCCGATTCCCAAAGCGATCTTGCATTGCTAGGGGGTTCAAAATTATGGAGGAAGGGGACTCCAGGCGAAGATTCCTGGAAGCTGCCCTATTCTCCAACTTCTTAGCGCAATCGACCCCGGCGTTTATGTCCCACTCCCCCTTTTCCCATGGTGCCTCTGGCCAAAAGATCCTCGAGGTCGAGGGGCTTCATGTCCGCTACGTTCAGGTCCATGCCGTTTTGGGGTTGGATCTGGAACTCTATGCCGGACAGACGCTCGCCTTGCTCGGCCCGAATGGATCGGGCAAATCGAGCACCCTTTCGGCCATCACGGGGCTCGTTCCTGCCCATGCGGGCCGCATCCGCATCGGTGGGATCGATCTTGCCGTGGACCCTCATGCCTGCCGGGCACGGCTTGGAGTCGTTCCTCAGGAATTCGCCTTCTACGAGGAAATGTCGGTCCAGGAGAACCTTCTCTTCGCCGGCAGGCTTTACAACCTTCACGGAAGCAAGTTGCGAAGCCGTGTCGGCGAGGCTCTTGAATTTGTCTCGCTTGGCGATGTGGCGAAACGCAAAGCCGGTCAGCTTTCAGGAGGGATGCAAAGGCGTCTCAATTTGGCCTGCGCGCTCTTGCATCATCCGGCGCTCTTACTCCTGGATGAACCGACCGTCGGCCTCGATATCGCCAGCCGCGATACGATTTACAGACTGCTTGAATCTCTGGCCAGCCAGGGCACGGCCATCGTCCTCACCACGCATCACCTGCACGAAGCCGAGTCGTTTTGCGAACGGATCGCCTTGATGAGCAAGGGAACCATCGTCGCCCAGGGCACCCTCGACGAACTGCGTCGATTGAGTCAAAAAGCGCCGTCGACCGATCCGGCTTTTTCTGACAGCGCCGATTCCTTCGCCCACGCGAACGCGGGCCATCGCTTGCGCGGGCCGCGTTCGGTCGAAAATGGCCTTGAGCGCATTTACACACGGCTGCTTGCCGCCACGCCGGTTTCGCCTTCAAGTTCGTCCTCCGCTTCTTCGTTCACGCCGGGGGAAAGGCGATGAAGCCAACGGGCGGCACCTTCGCGTCGCGCTGGCCGGCACGGAAACCGTGCGGCCACTCGATCCGGCTTGTGTGGGATCTGGCGCGCAAAGATATTCTTTTGTTCTTCCTCGATCGCAAGGCGGCGGTGCTTTGTTTTGCCATCCCGATCGTTCTCGGCTTGGTGTTTGGCAAGATCTTTCAGAACTCCCAAAACCTCGAAGCCAATCGCCTGGCCATGATGCTCGTCAACGAGGACGACCATCCGTTGACCCGCCAACTCGTGGGGGCGATGCTGCAATCGCCACGCATGCACTTGCGCGAAGCGACCCGCAAGGAAGCCGAAGGCGCCCTGGCCTCGCGCCAGGCCCGGGTCGCCGTCGTCATTCCCTCAGGGACCGGACAAAAGCTATCGGAAAAATCGCAATTCTGGAACAATAGCGCCGCCAAGAGTCAAGTACCGGCGCTGCAGATCCTTCACACCCCCGACTCGGTGTTGGAAGGATCGTTCGCCGAAGGGCTTGTCACCGAGATCGTCTGGAAGGAGATGGCGGAAAAATGGCTCGGCACGGTGTTGCCCGCGGGAGCCAAGGCGTTTTTTGAGCGGCCATTTCAGTTGGAGCAGCAGACCTTCCCTGCTCCCCACGCCGCCTTCAATTCGTTTACGCATAGCTTTTGCGGGATGAGCCTGCAGTATTTGCTTTTCTTTGGAATGGACAGCGGACTGTTGATGCTGCGCGAACGAAGCCGGGGCGTGTGGCGCCGCGTGCGCGCCGCTCCCGTTTCCCTGACCGCGATCCTCGCGGGGCGGGTGAGCTCCACGACGCTGATCGCATTCGGCCAGGTGCTTTTGACGATGGGGTTCGCGTGGCTTTTTTGCGGCGTCGTCATCAACGGATCGATCGCGGGGTTTTTGATCATGGCCTTTGCCGCGGCGCTCATGGCGGCCTGTGCCGGCATGCTCGTTGCGGCCATGGGGCAATCGGAAGCGCAGGCGCGCAATCTCGCCATAGTGGCGATCCTGGCTCTTTCGATGATCGGCGGTTACTGGTTGCCCTCGTTTCTCTTTCCCGAGTGGGTGCGGCTTGCTTCGCTGGCGCTACCGACCACCTGGGCGCTACGCGGTTTCGAGGGAGTTTATTTTGGCGATGGCGGCTTGTGGGAAGCCTGCCGCTGCGCCTTGATCGTCGGCGGATTCAGCCTTGTGTTCCTTGGCTTGGCCGGGTGGTGGCTTGGGGTCAAGGAAACCAGGGGATTGCTTGAAGGAGCCTCAGCATGAAACGCGCTCAACTGGGAATGGCCTTCGCGCTTCTGGGAATGCTTACGGGCCACGCCGTCGGCCAGGTGCCCAACCGCTCCGCGCAACCGGGTCAATCGGGGCCAATCGGTCAACTGGCCAAGCCGAGTCAATCGTCGACGATCGGCCTGGCCTCGAGTGCGACAATCACGGGCTTCCCGACGGAAGGTGGGGGCTCATTGATGCCCTTGCCGCCCAAGCCGACGCCCTCGTTTGCCTTCGAAGATCAATTCAACAAAACGCATCGCTTGCAGGATTTCCATGGCGACATCCTGGTGCTGGTCTATGGCGACAAAGCCAGCGCCGACGCCAATCGCGCGCTGGGAGAAGCGATTCACTTGGCCTTTCATCCCGGTGCGCAGGGGAAACAAGCCGGTGCGAAAAGTGCGGAACCTCTGATGGTTCGCGGCCAGTCGAAAGGCTCGCGCACGCCCGATGTCCATGCCGTTCCCGTCGCGGTCATCGGACGCGTGCCCAGCTTTGTCAAATCGCTCATTCAGAATCGATTCAAAGCCGCGGTCAACGACACCCCTGTCTGGCTCGACTTCGACGACCACCTGAAATCGACCTGGGGCTTGGTCGATGGCCAGCCCAACCTGGTCGTGGTCGATGGCCGGGGCCGCTGCCGCACCAAGGGTTCGGGCAAGTTGAACCATGCCCAGGTGCAGCAGCTTGTCGACACGATCGAGGTGCTGCGCCGCGAGACCTTAGGGCTCAAGTAAACTCACCCGCATTTCATGCTTCCCTTTTCCTCTTCTTTTTCCCTCATTCGCTTTCAAGGCGATCATGGCTCCATGTAGAATGTCGATGCGCTCTGTTCAAAGCGACATCTCTCCTGGAAAACCGCCATGGCCATGCTACCCCGCCGCAAGGCGCTTCAGTGGATGGGATTGTTGGGCTCTGCCCCCTGGCTTTTGGGTGGATGCTCAGGATCCAAACCGGGTGATACCGACTGGGGCGGAAGCGATGACGGCTCGCCGGAGCAACTTCCACAAGAAGCCGATCTGACCGGCCTCAAAGTGAACGAGTCGCTTGTAGAGGCACTCAACCAATTCGGCTGGGATCTATTGCGATCGCTGCCTGAGGGCAACCAGTTCATCAGCCCAGCCAGCGTGGGGCTGTGCCTTGCCATGATCGAACGCGGAGCGGAAGGAACCACGCGAGCCGAAATCCGCAAGGTTCTGCACCTGAGCGAAAAGCCCGACCTGACCGATCCGGGCTGGAAGACTCTTTCTCAATTCTTGCGTGTTCAGAAACCGAATCGGCAGGCGCGCATGGCCAACGCGCTGTTCTTGCAATCGGGCGATCCGATCGGGCCTGAATTTCAGAACGAGCTCGAGGGCTGGTTTCAAGCCAAGCTCAAGGATCTCGACTTCAAGACCGATCCCGCCGGCGCCGCGAAATCGATCAATCAATGGGGGAGATTACGATCAGGCAATGCTCTGGGCGATCTGCTTGAACCGGACACACTGTCCTCCGGGACGCGCCTTGTACTCGTCAATCTGATTCAGTTCAAGGGAGAATGGGAGCTAGCGTTTGACCCTTCCCGGACAAGACCAAGGGATTTTGAAACCGTTCCCGGTCAAAAGAAATCGGTCCCCTTCATGGCCATGCCCTCGGACGATTTTCGCATTCGCCGTACTCCCCTGGCGCGCGCCATCGAAATCCCTTGCAAGGGCCGTGATCGATCGGTTCATATTATCCTGCCGAACAAGCGGCATGGCTTGCCGGAGATCATGAACCCCAAAATCGATCTCTCATGGAGGAATTTGCTGTTTGAGCCGGGCAGAATCTCCCACAGCTATGCCCTACTCCCCAAGTTCGCCTTTGAATCGAATCTGGGACTCAAAAGCCCGCTGACTCAACTGGGCATGCCCAAGGCTTTCGACGCCAGCGCGGCCGACTTTTCCCGGATGAATGGCGGTCAAGAGCCGCTATTTGTCCATCAAGTCTTGCACAAGGCGCGCTTCAGCATGGACGAGGAGGGGGTCAAGGCGGTGGCGGCCACCTTAGGCGAAGCGAAAAAGGACGGCAAGATGGAGGAGGAGGAAAGACCTTTCATCGCCGACCATCCGTTTCTTGTCGCGATCACCGATCAATCAACTCAATCGATCCTGTTTTTGGGCCGGCTGAACGATCCCACCAAGGCTCCCATCGACTCCTAATTCGGAAAAACGATCAACAGACGTCCCTCACGAATTTGACCAAAAAGCGAATACTTCCGAGGAACCGGTCATGTCTCCCCTCTCTCGACGTGAATGGCTACGCGGGATGGCCATCGGCGGCGCGGCAGCCCCCCTCTGGCAAAGCGGTTGTTCCGGCGGCAAGCCTGGCGACGATGGCCGAAAAGATTCCAAGGAATCTGGTTCGCTTCCATTGGATCTGGGTCGACCACCCCGGGAGCCTTACTTTGCCAAAGGGTTCAATGACCTTGGCTGGAACTTGTTGCCACGGCTAAATCAGCCGAACCCATTCATGAGCCCGGCAGGCCTGGCACTGGCGCTGGGGATGTTGGAATCGGGTAGCGACGGCAAAACCAGAGACGAACTGCGCCGGCTGCTTTTGCTCCCTGAATCCAGCGCCCACGATGGCGATTCCTCAAGATTGTTTGCCCGGGAGCTGAGTGCGGAGAAACCAAAGAGGCAGATACGACTGGCCAATGCGCTTTTTCTACAAACGGGCTACGCACTGCTTCCGGAATTTCAAAAGCGCCTGAAAGAGGATTTTCTAGCCCAAGCGGAATTGGTCGATTTTCAAAAGGATGCCCAGGATGCCGCCGAAGCGATCGATCGATGGATCGCCAAACGTCTCAATCAGCCGGTGCCCAAAACGGTCAACATGAACGGGATGACGCCGCTTACGCGCTTGGTCTTGGTGAATTGCATCCAGTTCCAGGGGGAATGGGATCAGCGCTTTGATCCGGCCCTAACCAAGGAAGCCGCATTCGAGATCTCGCAAGGTCGATCCAAACCGTTTCCTTTTATGAACCGGCTCCAAGGGGAATTTCACGTTTCTGTGACCGAAGAGGCGCGTGCCGTTCGTTTGCCATTCAAGGAAGGCGATCGCGCCCTTCATCTCATCCTTCCCAAGAAGCGCCATGGGCTAAACGGCTTGCTGCAATCGGAAGGCCGGATCGATTGGGAAACGATTCTGTTTGAAAATCGGATGAGCAGCGCCCTGGATGTCTCGTTGCCGAAATTCCTGATGCAATCCGAGTTGAGGCTGGAAACACCGTTGCGGCAATTGGGGCTTGCTACCGCATTTGACCGGAATACAGCCAACTTATCGCGCATGAGCCGCTCCACTGAACCTCTTTATGTTCAAGCGGTCGTCCAACAGACTCAGTTCCTTATGAATGAAGAAGGCGCCAGGGCGGCCGCAATCACGAAGGTTCCCACGGGCTCCAAATCGGCAGGCCCACGCAAGGTTGAGCCATTTGTCGCGGACCAGCCCTTCCTCGTGGCCTTGACTGATGACATGACGAAGTCGATCTTGTTTCTGGGTCGCGTCGATGACCCGCAACCGATACCCAAAGATTCCTGATTCATGAACGCTCCCAACAAAACCAACAAACCCGATCTTCCGATTCCTTTTGTGAACGGGGACGATCTCGATCCCACCGTGGCCGCGATCTTCGCGAATCTACAGCAGTCAATGGGCATGGTTCCCACGCTTTACCGGGTGATGGGTCATGCGCCGGCCGTGCTGGAAGCCTCGCAAACCTGGACCAAGGCGATCGGCAAGGATCAGGACCTGCGCCTCAAGGAGATCGCCTACATCCACACGAGCGCGCTCAATCACTGCGAGTATTGCCTGGAATTTCATCGCAAAGTGGGGGCGAAGGCCGGCCTCTGCGAAAAGGAGATCGCGCTTTTGGAAGAGATCGATCGCGAAGACTGGTCCGCTTTCGCGCCGAAGGAACAAAACATCATCCTCTTTGCCCGGGCCTGGACCTTGCGTCTGGAGATCGGGCGGCCGCTGATCGACGCGCTCGTGCGCGATTTTGGACCGAAAGGAACCGTCGCCATCGCCGCCGCGGTGCATCAGGCCAACTGGACGAATCGCTTTTCGGCGCTGTTTGTCCCAAAACCTGGGGCGGCCTCGTCATGAATCGCCGGCAACTTCCCGCTACGGGATTCCGGGGAAATCGGCGGATCATTTGCGCCGTAGCATCGAATCCTGGAACCGGCTGAGCTGACTTGGCCCGATTCCACCCAAAAAAGATCGCATAAGCCTTTTTCTTTCGAGCTCTATCCCACCTGCGAAAGCGCTTCGATCTGGCGCAGCAAATAGGGAAGAATTGTGAAGTTCGCGAGCGCCGCGCCAGTGAGCCCAAACAACACCGCATGGCCCGGCCCGAAAGCCAAAATGGGCCCAAAAGCGATGATCCAGGCGGCAACATGGATCAGGTTGAGAAAAACGATCGAAAAGAAACGGCTTTCCTGCTTCTCCTTGATCGTGCCCAGGTAAACCGAATCCATCTGCCGGCCATTGGAATCTTCATAATAAGGATCTCCCTTGGTGGGATTGATCCGTTTGAACGAAACGGCGAACTCCTTGGCGTCGTCAGTCTCCTTGACGCGGATTTCGGCCGGGTAGGTCGGCAGCGACTTGTTCGATTCGATTGCGCGGTAACCGGTGCGGTCGCCGCCGGCGCGCCGATAGATCTCCATGTTCCCTTCGGCATCGAAGATGGCCAGTTCCTTAAAATAGACGGCCGGCTTGGCGGTGCCGGCTTCTTGCAAAGGCCGAATTTGACCGGGCATCGCCTTGGCGGCCACCTGCCAGACGATGAAGGAAGCGACCACGACCGCCGCCGCCGCCGGCGCGCGCCAAATCAACCCTTCCGTCGCCTGGGTGTACAGGTAAGTCTGCATCCAGGTGGTCCAGGCGAAGAGGAGGATAGCCAGCGCTGAAGCAAAGAGCACCAGGGTCAAAACGATGATGAGCATGGCGCGGCCTCGAAGCGAAGAGAGAGGAGAAGGGAAATTCACTCAACGGTTAAGTTCGGCATCGCCACGATTTTGGTCAAGCAGACGAGGTTGCGCAAATGAGCAAAACGGACCAAAAATCACATTCAGCTGAGGGGTTATTGGCACGAGTGCCCTTGGTCTCGATTTTCCGCGATTTCTCCAGGCAGCCAGGCCCGAGGAAGCCTCAGCCACTCACCACAAGCTATCTTGCCATAACTAGAGGCTATCAAAATGCCGATGCTTTTGTTGAAAGGCTGCTTTTGAGATTCTCTAAGGAAGCCGCATTGAGATCGATTTTCCGGCTCGAACCGGGTTTGGTTTATTGCAGGGAACAGGTTCCGCAATAGGCGCGCTTTTCCCTGCGCGGATTTTGATGTATCATATCCGTTTGCGAATCGTTCGGGGCCGTGTTGCCTGGTCCCATTTCGATAAGAGTCCCTCCGGGACAGGTCGATAAGAGTCCCTTTGGGACAGGATGAATGTCCGCATGACGGCTGCCGCACTGTTTTTCGCCTGGACACCCCCCTACTGGTTGGTTGGCGTCCTCAATCTCGGACTCTGGATCGTCGGCTTTTTCCTGATCGTCGTCATCTTGCTGCAAAGCGGTAAGGGCGGCGGATTGGCCGGGGCCTTCGGCGGCGCGGGCGGACAAAGCGCCTTCGGCAGCCGCATGGGCGACGAGTTCACGAAGATCACCCTGTACATCGCGCTGGTCTGGTTTTTGATGCTCATGCTTGTGATCAAGCTGGCGCCGGCGAGCATGAAGGGAAACGATTCCGCAGTCCAAATCGGGCCTGCTGGCGCACCGGAAATCCCTGGCAATGGTGCAGGCGCGACACCCGATGGCGGTTCTGACGCAAATAAAACGCCACCCATTTAATCGCTCCCCATTCGCCTTTTCCCCTTTTCCGCCATTTCCCGGAGGTAGCCCATGCTGCGAAGCATGACGGGCTTTGGTGAAGCGTCTCTTTCCCGCGAAAACTGGGAACTTCGAGTCGAAATCCGTTCGGTCAACAATCGCCATTTGAAGGTCAATTTCCGCGCCGAAGAATCGCTCCTTTGCTTCGAAGGCGAAGTGGAAAAACTGGTGCGCAACCGATTGCACCGGGGCACGGTGCTCGTCGTGCTCGATAGCGTGCGCCAAAGCCGCCCCGAATCGTACCGGGTCAACCGGGTCGCGCTTGAGTCTTATCTGGCTCAGGTGGTCGAGACGCTGGGCGGGCGCATTCCCGAACACAGCGTCGGCGCCCTCGTGGGCGGAATCTTGCAACTGCAAGGCGTGGTCGCCGACCGCTCCGCGCGGGTCACTCCTCGCGACGAAGATTGGTCCGCGATCGCCTCGGTCATTGACATGGCGCTCGATCAGGTCAGCCTGATGCGCCAGCGCGAAGGGGGCCATATGGCCCTCGAACTCTTGTCGATGGCCAAGCAGATCCGGGAAATCCTGACGAAAGTTCGCCACCGCGTGCCCGGATCCATGGCGTTTCATCAAGAACGCCTCCAGGACCGAATCAAACAGCTTCTGGCGCACCATGAACCCAAGGTCGAACTCGACCATGGTCACCTTGCCCGCGAAATCGCCTTGCTCGCCGACCGAGCCGACATTTCGGAGGAAATGGTCCGCCTCGAAAGCCACCTCGATCAATTCAACGCGATGGTCAGCGGCCCGGATAACGACGAGGGGATCGGGCGCAAACTCGAATTCCTCATCCAGGAAATGGGCCGCGAGACCAATACCATGGGCTCGAAATCGCCCGATGTGGAAATCAGTCGCAGTGTCGTCGATATCAAAGCCATGCTTGAGCGTATCAGGGAACTGGTTCTGAATGTGGAGTAAGGTCGTGTCCGGCCCCTCGTCCAATCCACTCTCCTTGCAGTTGCCCCTGGGCAAGCTGGTGGTGCTGTCAGGCCCAAGCGGCGTGGGCAAGACCACGGTCGCCGAGCGCATCCTCTGCCAGGGTCTGCCTTTACGGCGCGTGATCACGACGACCACCCGCGCTCCCAGGTCAGGCGAACGGCCCGGCATCGACTATCATTTTTTCACGCCCGAGCAGTTTGAACAGGGGATTGCCACCCGGGAGTTTTTGGAATGGGCCGAAGTCCACGGCAACCGCTATGGCACCCGGCTGGAATCGGTCCGTGACGCGATGCAGGGCGGGCGCGGCGTCCTGCTTGTGATCGATGTTCAGGGGGCCCGCCAGGTGAAAGACTGCCTGCCTGAGACCTTCTCGATCTTTCTGCTGCCCCCTAGCGAGGAAGCGCTGATCGATCGGATCAAGGCCCGTAAAAGCGAATCGCCCGAGTCGCTTGCCAGGCGCTTGGAGTCGGCCCGGCGAGAAATCCCACTGGCCGCCCTGTATGATTACTGTGTCGTGAATGAAGATTTGGATCGGACCGTAACCCAGTTGAGCGACCGGTTGAAACGGGTGCTTGGCGAGGGATGACGGTCCTTTGTTGGTTTGAGGTGCTCCATGCATGATGAGCTGAAAGAAGAAGCGATCGTAAATAAGGTCGGCGGCCGTTTCAAGCTTTCGACATTGATTCAAAAAAGGATGGTCGAACTCAACCGTCCCGGCGCGAAGCCGCTCGTCGATATGCGCACCAGCGACAAGCTGGCGATCGTGATCCAGGAAATTCTTCAAGACAAGATTTACCTGGACAACACCTCCGCCGTGGCCACGCGCAATGTTTCGGCCACGGAACAAGCGCGCCAGGCGATGATGGGCGATGTTTCGGGCGACGTTTAATTCCTGCTGGGTGCCCATTTCGTTAGGCGCCCGTAGAACGGTTTTTGTCGAATCTGCCGGTACGCATCATTTCCGGATTGAGGCCGCTCTGAAATTCCCTCGAATCGATCGGAACGGCGTGAGGTTGGTCGCAAGGTAGTCGACGATTCTGGAGTTTAGAGAAATGGCCGATCCCGTTGCCTCGAACGCCTCGCCCTGGGAAAACGCCGCCCCCCAGGCCGGTTATCAATCCCTCAGCGTGCTTGCCGTGGCAAGCATGGTTGTGGGCGGGGTTTTCGGAATCTTTGTCATTGTCGGTAGCCTGGTCGCCTTCGTAGGCACCAGCCCGTTTCTACTTCCGGTATGGTCGGCGATGTTTCCGGCCATCGCCTTGCTTTTGGGCTGGATGGCGCTTGCAAGAATCCGCGATTCGGCCGGCGTACTGACCGGCAGCCGTTTCGCCTGGACCGGCATCAATATCTCCTTGATCACCGCGCTTTTGTACTTCACCTATTTCCTGGCGAATAACCTCGCGGTCAGGCAACAGGCCAACGAGTTTGTTCAAAGCTATTTCGAGGCCGTGGCCACCAAGCCCCCCGAACAGGCTTATCTTTACGTGCTTCAACCGGCCCAACGGCCGCAAAATCTCAACGATCCGGCGCGAATTCGCGCTCTGGTCGAAGCGACTTACAATGTCGCCGGCGACCCGGGCCAACCCGGCGCATTTACGCGCTATCAATTTGAACCTTATGTCCGCGCCCTGACCAATAGCGGCGGCCAGTTCGAAGCCAAACTGTTGCGAGCCAATCTGCCCGACTTCACCGAAGGCGGCTATGTGGTCCCCATGACCTATCAGATCAAAACCCAGACCGTGGATATGATCATCGAATTCTCGGTGCAATCGGCATCGACGAACCAGGGCCGGCAATGGTTCGTCAAGCCGGTGGGCGTCGCCACGCGCAAGTTGAATCTGACACCCGAAGGAGAGAAGCAAGAGAAGCAGGCCAAGGCGGCCACCGCCGCTGCGGAAAACTTCGTCAAGGCCCTGACAAATCTGCTGCCAGGAAAGTTCTCGGCCGATCCGGATTTTGATACCGCGTTTCTGCAAACCGTACCGGGCGCCGCACTGGCGGATAAGAAGTCTCCGGAGGCTCTCAAGAAGGGGCGTGACGCCTTTTTTGGTCCG
>Ga0208492_1001781_pt1 | contig 12113 bp, 11 predicted proteins | sample Subbioar_CSW14AB_FD_184820 | JGI IMG/M metagenome (GOLD analysis project Ga0208492, IMG submission 184820) | Serpentinite rock and fluid subsurface biosphere microbial communities from McLaughlin Reserve, California, USA - CR12Mar_CSW14AB (SPAdes) | ecosystem: Environmental > Terrestrial > Deep... | reverse complement strand
GTGGGGGCTGGTGCGCGTACTCGGCGGTTTACGCGCGCAAACCCGCATGAGCTGGCGCTTCGGCCTTGCCAGTGTGGCGCGGCGCGCGCGTCTGTCGGTATTGCAGACGACGGCCATTGGTCTCGGCCTCGCCGTGATCCTGTTGCTTGGTCTGGTGCGCAACGATCTCTTCCGGCAATGGACCGCCCACCTGCCGCCCGATGCGCCAAATCAATTCCTGATCAACATCCAGGGTGATGAAGTCGCGGCCATGCGCGATTTTCTCACCGCCAACGCCAAGCTCGCTCCGACCTTCTACCCGATGGTGCGTGGCCGCCTGACGGCCATCAATGGCGCCGCAGTGATACCGGACAATTACACCGACCAGCGCGCGCGACGCCTCGCCGAGCGCGAATTCAACCTGTCGTCCGCCCTCACACCCAAAGCCGACAACCGCATCGTCAACGGCCGCTGGTGGGCGCCGGGAGCCCGGGCTGAACTCTCGGTCGAACAAGGCATCGCCGAGACCCTGGGCATGACGCTCGGTGACGACCTCACGTTCCTCGTTGCCGATCACGAAGTGCATGGCCGTATCACCAGTTTGCGCAAGGTCGACTGGGAGAACTTCCAGGTCAACTTCTTCGTCGTCACCACGCCCGAACTGCTGGCCGCCGCCCCCGCCACCTTCATCACCAGCTTCAGACTCGATGGCGCCGAACCCAAGCTCATGAGCGCGCTGGTGGAGCGCTTCCCGAGCGTCACGGTCATCGACATCGATGCGCTCATGCGTCAGGTCAGACAAGTGATGGATCGCGTTGCGCAGGCGTTGACCTGGGTATTCATGTTCGCGCTCGCGGCCGGCGGCCTGGTGCTGGCGGCGGCGGTGCAGGCCAGTCAGCGCGAGCGTTTGAAGGACACCGTCCTGTTGCGCACTCTCGGTGCGTCGCGACAGTTCGTGCGCAGCGCCGTGCTGGCCGAGTTCATCGCCATTGGCATGGTGGCCGGCACACTCGCGAGCGCGGGTGCGCTGTTGACCGCCGGCCTCATCGCGACACAGGTGCTGGACATTCCCTACGTTCCCGACTGGCGCGTACCGCTTGCCGGCGTCGCCGTCGCGATGCTGGCCTTGACGCTGATCGGTTTGCGCGTGGCCGGGAAAATCCTGCGCGAACCGGTTGCACACGGACTGCGCGAGTCGCAATAACGCACTCGCCCTTCTTTCGGCGCGACGCGCCATGGTGTAGCGTCGCGGCCCTAATCCGCGAGAACCTATCCCAATGCCCAAGTACCTCGGCACACCGGATTTCGAACACGGTCGCCGCCAACGTCTCGGTGTACTGGTGTGCAATCTCGGTACACCCGACGCACCCACCGCCCGCGCGGTGCGGCGCTACCTCGCCGAATTCCTGAGCGACCCGCGCGTCATCGAAACACCACGCCTGATCTGGTGGCCGATCCTGCATGGCGTGATCCTGAATCTGCGGCCGCGCCGCTCGGCCCATGCCTACGCCAAGATCTGGCAGAGCGAAGGCTCGCCCTTGTTGACCCTATCGCAAAGCTTGAGCGACAAGCTCGGCGGCGCGCTCGCCGGTGAGGACGGGGACTCGCTCGTCACCGCGCTCGGCATGCGCTATGGCTCACCGTCCATCGCCAGCGCGCTCGATCAACTGCTGGCCCACGGGGCGCGACGCATCCTCGTGCTGCCGCTCTATCCGCAATACGCGGCGCCGACCACCGCTTCGGTGATGGACGCCGTGTTCGCCTATTGCGCGCGCCTGCGCTGGGTGCCGGAACTGCGCTTCATCAACGATTATCACGCCGACCCAGGGTATATCGCCGCGCTGGCCGAGTCGGTGCGCGCCTATTGGACGCAGCACGGTCGTCCCGATCGGCTGCTGTTGTCCTTTCACGGGCTGCCGCAGAAATACTTTCTGTCCGGCGACCCCTATTTCTGCCAATGCCAGGCGACCGCGCGCTTGCTGCGCGAAGCGCTGGAACTCGATAGCGAGACCTGCCGGGTGACGTTTCAGTCGCGAGTGGGGCCGACGCGTTGGCTCGAACCCTATACCGATGTGAGCTTGCAAGCGCTCGGTCAGGCCGGCACGCGGCGCGTCGATGTGCTGTGCCCCGGCTTCGCCGTCGATTGCCTCGAGACCCTGGAAGAAATCGCGATGCAGAACGCCGAGCGCTTTCGCGCCGCGGGCGGTGGCGAGTTGAACTACATCCCGGCCTTGAACGACAGCCCGCGACACGTCGAGGTCCTGTCGAGCATCGCCGAAGCACACCTGGGATCGTGGCGCGGCGCCGTGGCCGATGCGCCGGCGGCCCGTGCCGCAGCCGCCGAACGCGCGCGCGCCAGCGGCGCGCCGCGCTGAGCTCACTCGCCGAGCAGCGTCACATCGACGCGACGCTGGTGCCCGCGCAAGCGGTGCTCCCACAGCAACACACCCTGCCAGGTACCGAGCGCGAGGCGCCCATCACGCACCGGCAGGCTGAGGTCGGTGTGGGTCAGCACCGAGCGCACGTGGGCCGGCATGTCGTCCTCGCCCTCGTCGACGTGGCGGAACAAGGGGTCCCCATCGGGCACCAGGCGTTGCATGTAGCGCTCGAGATCGCGCAGCACTTGCGGATCGGCGTTCTCGCACACCAGCAGGGATGCACTGGTATGGCGAATCCATAACGCGCACAGGCCGACACGCAGGCCGCTATCGCAAACCATGCCGTCGAGTTCCGCGGTCAACTCGACGAAACCGCGTGTGCGCGTGGCGACCGTCAATTCCCGTGTCACGACCATTGCGCCACCGTCCCTACTCGATGCGTGCGAGCACTTGCGAGAGCGGTCGACGGTGCTGCTCGACGAGGGCCGCGGGGCGTCCGTACCAGAACAAGCCGACGACGAACTCCCGCGCCGCGTGCAGGCCGAGCCGATGAAAGAGTTCGGGGTCGCGGGTGATGGCGCCGGTCGTCCACTTGCAACCGACACCGTCGGCCCACAGGGTCAGCATCATGTTCTGCGCGGCGCAGCAGCAGGCCGCGTAGTCCTCGCGCTCGCGTTGCGCATCGTCGCTGCGCAAACAGGTCATCAACAGCCAGCCCGGCACTTCGAGCCAGCGCTGACGCTTGATCTCGGCGGCGCGATCGCCCTTTTCTGCGCGCACCAGATCGGTATTGCGATCGATCAGTTGCTTGCGCGCCAGCGCGCCGAGGATGTAGAACCGCCACGGTTCGGTGCGGTGATGATTGGGCGCCCAGCACGCCACTTCGATGGCGCGCTCCACGATGTCGTCGGCGATCCGGTCGGGCAGGAAATCGTGGGTGGTACGGCGAGCGCGCAGCAGCGCCGCGACGGCGTCGCCGTGCAGCGGGATAGGGGATGGCATCCTGTCGTTCATCGGTCCTGTTCCTTGTGTAAGCGGGAGTTGATCAAGGCAAAGCAGCGCGGCACATCGCGACCCGCAAAACACCAGCCGAGGTGGGTCGCGCAGCGTGCGCAATGCAGGTACTGCCAGGCACGCGGGGGAAACCACGTGGCTTCCCGAGTCGGCTCGCCGTGGCAACGGCCCCCCGGCGCAAGGGCGAAAGTTCGAAAGCTGAAGGTCTGACCGTGGGGATTGGAGCGGCTATGGCTGCTTGCGCCGTCGACAGTCGCCAGGTAAATCTCGTGGGTCACCCGCTGCCCGCAATGCGCGCACAGCCAGGAACCCCCAGCGCGCGGCGCATCGGTCGACAGCGCATCGGTCGCCACCGACGCGTCGTGGCATGCATCGAGCATGGCCCACCCCACCTTCAGGTTAGAATCCGACACCGCGTGTCATGACACGCGCCGATTTTCGAATGGATATGTTAACGCCTTCGCGTCCTCGATGAAGTCATACAGCGGATTGTCCCGCCCTCGGTTGCCCGCTCTCCACCTGTGCCTGCTGCTGCTCGCCCTGCTGCTTGCCACGGGCAGTGCCGGCGGCGCGGATCTGTCGGCGCAACGCGAGATCTTCAAGCGCGCGCGCAAGGCCCAGATCCAGGGCGATTTCACCCAGGCGCGGCGACTCGGTGCAACGCTCGCCGACTATCCACTGCGGGTCTACCTCGACTACGAAGACCTGCGCCAACGGCTCGCCACGGCGCCCGACGCGCAGGTGATGGAATTCCTGGCCAGGCAGCAGGGCACTTATCTCGGCGAGAATCTGCGCACCCACTGGCTGCGCGAACTCGCGCACAAGGCGCGCTGGCTGGCATTCATCGGTGCTTATCGCCCGCAGGACGACATTGCCCTGCAGTGCCGGTATCTGAGTGCGCGGCTCGCGGTCGAGCCGGCGAGCGCCGTGCTGCCGGACATCCAGACGCGCTGGCAGGCCGGCGGCGGGCGTGGCAGCGCCTGCGATCAGCCCTTTGCGCGGCTCTATGCCAGCGCTCTGCTCAGCGATGCGCAACTGTGGGATCGCGTCGTCGTCGCCATGGAGAACGGCGATGTCAGCGTCGCGCGCGAAGTCGCGGGGCATTTCAGTGCCGCGCGCTATCGCAACCTGTTCGCACAATGGCTGCGTGCCGCCGAGTCGCCGCTCGCGTGGCTGGCGTCCGCCACTCTCGAGGACAACAGCGAAGGGCGTCGCATTGCGCTCCATGCGCTGGCACGCCTCGCGCGCGAGGATGTCGATGGCGCGCGAACCGCGTGGCGCGAGATGAGCACCCGCCTCTCTTTCGGCGTGGACGAACAGGGCCGCGCCGCGCGCGCCATCGCGCTGGCCGCGGCCGGCAGCAAACATGCCGCCCGCATCGTGCTGCTCGACGCCGTGCCCGCCGCCGCGATCAACGTCGAAGTACAACGCTATCAGTTGCGCGAAGGCATCGCCGCCCAAGCCTGGCAGGAACTTGCGCGCTGGACCGACCTTGCGCCGCAGATCCCCGATGAATCGCTGCGCTGGCGCTATTGGCGTGCCCGCGCGCTGGGCGAGATCGGGCGCCGCCAGGAGGCCGACGATCTGCTGCGCGAGTTGGCCGGCGAACGGGATTACTACGGCTTTCTGGCCGCCGATCGCCTGGGCGTCGACTACCGGTTCCGCGAAATCCCGATCGCCGCCACCCGCGCCGAGCTCGACGCCCTGGCGCGCCGCCCAACCTTGCAGCGCGCGCGGGAATTCGAACGCGTGGCGCTGCCGCAGCACGCTGCGCGGGAGTGGAATTTCGAAATGAAACGCCTCGCGCACCGCGAACTGGAAGTGGCGGCGGTGCTGGCCAGCGAATGGGGGAGACCGGAGCGCGCCATCTTCGCGCTCGGCATGGCCAATGCCTATGACGACCTGACGGTGCGCTTTCCCATCCTGTATGCCGAACTCGCGCGCAAACACGCGGCACGTCATGCCCTCGACCCGGCGCGCGTGCTCGCCATCATCCGCTCTGAAAGCGCCTTCGATCCCGTTGCGCGCTCGCCGGTCGGTGCGCTCGGCCTCATGCAAGTCATGCCGCAGACCGGTCGCGAAACCGCGCGCAGCGCGGGCTTGCGTCTCGACAGTCCCAAGGCCTTGCTCGAACCCGGCGTCAACATCGCCATAGGCACGGCCTATCTGCGCCAGATGATGGCGCGTTACGACGGCAACTTCGCGATGGCGGCAGCGGCGTATAATGCCGGACCAGGTCGCGTGCGGCAGTGGCAGGGCTCGCAATGTGTTCCGAGTGAGCGCTGGATAGAGTCCATCCCCTTCACCGAAACCCGTGGTTATGTGCGGCGAGCCTTGTTCTACGCCGCGATCTATCAGCGACGACTCGAGCGCCCCATCATGAAACTCTCCACGGTCATGCCTCCCATCCCGCCGCGCGACGCGCGCGGCTCCGAGTGTTCCTCGTGAACAAGCCTTGCGTCGCGCTGTTCGGCGGCAGCGGCTTTGTCGGCACGGTGCTCGCCAATCAGCTGGTGCGTGAAGGCTATGCCCTGCGCATTTTCACCCGCGATCGCGAACATGCCCGTGATTTATGGCTGCTGCCCGACACCGACGTCATCGCGCTCGATGTGGCCGATGAAGAACGTATTGCCCAGGCGCTCGGCGGCTGCATGGCGGTCGTCAATCTGATTGGCATCCTCAACGAACGGCGCGACAACGGCGCTGACTTCCGGCGCGCTCACGTGGCGACCGTTCAACATCTGGTCAAGGCCTGCAAACAGGCGCGCGTGCCCCACCTCATGCACATGAGCGCATTGGGCGCCGGACCGTCGGCGCCCAGCCACTATCTGCGCAGCAAGGGCGAGGCGGAAAAAATTCTGCAGACCGAAAGCGGTCGTCAGCTGCGCAGCTCGGTGCTACGCCCATCGGTCATATTCGGGCCCCACGATGACTTTCTCAATCGCTTCGCCACATTGCTGCGGCTTGCTCCCGTGCTGCCGTTGACCGGCGCCGAGGCTTTGCTGCAACCGGTCTATGTCGGCGATGTGGTGGCGGCGATGGTGATGTTGCTGAAGCGTTCGACCGGTGCGGTGCACAGCATTCATGAACTCGGCGGGCCGAAGGTGATGAGCCTGCGTGCCATCGTGGACTATGTTGCCAGACTGAGTGGACACTCGGCCCTCATCCTGCCGCTCGCTGGCCCGCCCGCCACCCTGCTCGCCTGGTTGATGGAATGGGTGCCAGGCAAACCACTGTCGCGCGACAACCTGCGTTCCTTGTCGGTGCCTTCGGTGTGCGCGGCGGAGAACGCTCTGGTCACGCTGGGCATTCGCCCAACGCCGCTCGAGGAAATCGCGCCGGCCTATCTATCCGCCCGTACGCTGCGCGGACGTTACGATGACTATCGCGAGGATGCCGTCGCGATAACACGCGACATCGAGCCGCATACCCATCACAACTGAGGTTCACGCCGGTGCGCATCTACCAGGTCGGTGGCGCGGTACGCGACAAACTGCTCGGACGCGCCGTCAGCGACCATGACTGGGTGGTGGTCGGCGCCACTGCCGAGCAACTGCTGGCGCAGGGCTACCGTCAGGTCGGCGCGGATTTCCCGGTGTTCCTCCATCCCGAGAGTCACGAGGAATACGCGCTGGCCCGCACCGAGCGCAAGTCCGGTCAGGGTTATAAAGGCTTTGTCACCGATGCCACGCCCGAGGTGACCCTGGAAGAAGATCTCGCGCGCCGTGATTTCACCATCAATGCGATGGCGATGGGTGACGATGGCGTGATCGTCGACCCCTACGGCGGCCAACGGGATCTGGCGGCCGGCATTCTGCGCCATGTGACCGCGGCCTTCGTCGAAGATCCGTTGCGGGTATTGCGCGCCGCGCGCTTCGCCGCACGCTTCGGCTTTGCAATCGCGGCTGAAACACGGAATTTGATGCGCGAGATCAGTCTCGCCGGCGAACTTGCGACTCTCGCGCCGGAACGGGTCTGGCAGGAACTGCGCCGTGCCCTTGGCGAGCCGCATCCGGAGCGATTCTTCGAAGTCCTGCGTGAGTGCGGCGCGCTCGAGGCCCTGTTGCCGGAACTCGATTGCCTGTTCGGTGTGCCGCAACCACCGCGCCATCACCCGGAAATCGATACCGGCGTGCATGTCATGATGACCCTGCAGCAAGCGGTGCGACGCAACGCCGACGAAGTGGTGCGGTTTGCGGTGCTCACCCACGATCTCGGCAAGGGCATCACGCCCGCCGACATCCTGCCGTCCCACCATGGTCACGAGGAACGCGGCGCGGCCCTGGTCGAAACGCTTTGCACGCGCCTGCGCGTACCGCGCGAACATCGCGAACTCGCGGTGCTGGTGGCGCGCCTGCATACGCGCGTCCATCGTGCGATGGAATTGAAGACCTCCACCATCGTGCGCCTGCTGGCGGAGGCCGATGCCCTGCGACGCCCGGCGCGCTTCGAGCAGTTGCTGGAAGCCTGCGTGATTGATGCCACCGGGCGCCTGGGCCTCGAGGACCAGGATTATCCGCAGGCCGAGCGCCTGCGTGCAGCGCTCAAGGTGGTGGTGGCAGTATCACCGCAGCCCCTGTTGGCGAAAGGGATCAAGGGTCCGGCGTTGGCAGCGGCCCTGGAACAGGCGCGCATGGAGGCACTCAGAGACAGCGATATCTGATCGCGTAGTCGTTCTCGTTGGGCCCGGGCTTACCGGGAATGATGAGTCCTTCGCCGGTCAGGCGCAGCGACTCACGCTTGAACTCGAGGCGTCGGCCATCGTTGGCAACCACGCAGGAACCATTAGTGCTGTTGTCGGTGATGGTGCAGCGGCCGCGACTGAATTGCGCGGACAGATGCTGACGTGAGACCAGATCCTTGGCCACGATCAAATCGTTCTTGTCACCGCGGCCGATGGAGATCACGGGGCGCGAAGCATCGACCTGCACGCTTTGCCCTGCGTAGGAGAACTCCACCGCGTTACAGGTCTGGGAATCGCGCGTCGGCGCCTCACCGTTGTAGGCGGTGATGGACTCGACATCCCAGATGATTTCGTAGAGTTCGACGTGTTCGAGCGAGATGAAATTCCAGGTTTCATCATCGACGTAACGCGACACCGCGCGATACATGCGCGGCAATCTGTCGATGGTCGCTTTGGTGGCGAGCGTCTGTTCGGGCTTGGCATGACTGCCCACCCAATGGGCAATCTTGGCGGTTTCACCGGACAAGGTGTCGCCGGCCACCGGTCCATAGTGCAGGCCGATGCGCATGCGAATGCGCGGCCCACCCTCACGGACGCTCCACTCGTGCATCTCGGCATGCATTTCCGAGGCGGCGGCGGCCGCTTCGGTGGTGTCGTCGAACATCCCCACTATCTGATCGCCGACTTCGGCAACCACCCGCCCCTCATGCTCGGCGCAGAGGGACTTGAGGGTCTTCAGACAGTCGGCGACCACCGCCTGGGCACGTACATCACCGAGCTGCTCGTAAAGTGCGGTGCTGCCGGCGATGTCCGCCGACATGATGACCATCCCGCTCGTCTGCGCATTGCCGCTCATCGTGATCAGGCCCGCTACTGCTCCCCTGGGATCCACGCTCCCTGTAGCGGCGCAGATCGGACAGCTTCAAGTTAGCACTTCACTGCAGCCCGCTCCAGCGCTTCAATGTCCGGCGGCGCCCCATAGTTCCGTCAGGCGCTGATCGCGCCCGCAGTTGTAGCGATAGAACTTATAGCGCACTGGATTCTTCTTGTAATAGTCCTGGTGATAGTCCTCGGCGGCATAGAACATGCCCGCCTTGACCAGCGCGGTCTTGATCGGCGCCTTGAACGGTTTGTTTTGTTCCAATGCGGCAAGCGAGGCCTCGGCGGCCTGCTTCTGCGTGTCATTGTGGTAGAAGATGGCGGTGCGGTACTGATTGCCGTGATCGCAGAACTGCTGGTCGACGACGGTAGGATCAATGTTGCGCCAGAACACATCGAGCAGCTTCTCGTAGCTGACGCGCTGCGGGTCGTAGGTCACTTGCACCGATTCAGCGTGGCCGGTGCTGCCGGCTGACACCTGTTCATAGGTGGGATTGGACAGCGTGCCGCCGATGTAACCCGAAGTCGTTGAGACCACGCCATCCAGCACATCGAACGGACCTTCCATGCACCAGAAACAGCCGCCCGCGAAGGTCGCGGTCTCGAGCATCGCCGGTTCGCCGTCATCGGCCGCCGGTCCCGCCGGGGTGGACTGTTCGGCGGCGAAGCTCATCAACGCCGCCAGCGCGAGCGCCGACAAAGCGATCAAACGAACAGCGAATCTCGGCGGCATGTGCGCGCTCCCCTGCTAGGCCATGGACTCGTTACGACTCGCGTCGCAGGGTGAAGTTGCACCCTGGGGGCGACGCGCGGGATGGGCGGAATCATGGCACGAATCCGTCGAGCCGATGACGTTCGTCGTGGCGAAAACCGAGCAAGGGTGGTGTATCGCCGACCCCCAGCGCCATGAACTTGAAGGTCTGTCCCATGCTGCCGGGCAACAGCAGTAGCTTGGCCTCCTGGGCCAGACGATAGCGTGTCGTCTCATCACCTTCGGCCGCCGCCAGCACCGCGTCAAGTCCGCAGTCGAGCAGGAAATGGGCCTGGGTCGCGTAGCCCAGCACATCGAAGCCGGCCTCGAAGGCCTGCTCCGCGACTGCCGTGAAATCGACCGAGGCAGTGATGTCCTGCAGGCCGGGATGGACAAAAGGATCGTCGTGCACGTGATGCAGGTAATGGCATTTGAGCGTGCCACCGGCCCGCGCCGGATGCAGATACTCGTGACGCGGATAACCATAGTCCGCGAGCAGCACCACCGCCCGTGTGAGACGCGTTCGCATCGCCGCCAGCCACGCGCCGAGCGCCGGGTTCACTTCGCTGACATAACCATCGGGCAGACCCGCGGCCCAGGCGGGGTCGAGGTCCGTGCCGCCATAGGCGCGCGTGGTCCACGCGAATGCATCGCCATCGAGCGTGACCATCAATTCCCGCCAGCGCCCCGCTTCCACCATGCAACGCACGACCGGCATGGCGTCCAGCACTTCGTTGGCGATGACGACACCCGTGACACCGGCGGGTGGATGCGCATCGCACCAGCGCAACCGCGTACGCAACGCCGCGGGCAAGGTGGCGCAGGCCGCCTGCTGGCGCGCGGTCAAACTCGCGCTCGGTTCGACGATGCAATAGTCGGCGGGTAAGTGCCCCGCCTGGTCGAGCAGCGACAGAAGATCACAGGCCAGCCGTCCGCTGCCGGCGCCGTATTCGACGATGCCATCGCCTTCGCGCAGCAGACCGATGGACTGGCGGGCGAGACAGGCCGCGAACAACGAACCCGCCTCCGGCGCTGTGACGAAATCGCCGGCGCGCCCGAAGATGGCGGCCGCGCCGGTGTAATAACCGAGGGCGGGCTCGTAGAGCGCCATGCGCATGTAGGTATCGAAACCGATCATGTGCTCGTCCGTCGCGCGTATCGTGGCGCGAATACGCTCGGTGAGCCGGCGCGATCTTTCTAGCGCCTCGCGATCGGGATCCGGTAAGCTTGTTTTGTCTGTCATATGTCGCACCGGCATGCTGGCACGGCGAGTTCCCCACACATATCCAATATCCGATGACGCGTTTCCCGACCAGCAACGACGTGCCGATCGCACTCATCACCGGTGCCGCCAAACGTCTCGGCGCCTGCACGGCGCGCGCCCTGCATCGGCTCGGCTACGACATCGTCATTCATCACCACACATCGACGGACGACGCGCTGGCGCTGGCCGCCGAGCTGAACGCGATACGCGCTTTGTCGGCCACCACCCTCGGCCAGGATCTGGCCGCGGACGACGCCGGCGCGAACATCATCGCGGCCTGCCGCGCACGTCACCAGCGACTCGATGTGCTGGTCAACAACGCATCGGTGTTCGATCGCACAGCGCTCGACAGCGTCGATCTCGCGGCCTGGGAGCGTATCCAGGCCATCAACCTGCGCGCACCGTATTTCCTGAGCGTGCATGCGGCGCCGCTGTTGCGTGCCACGCATGGCAGCATCATCAACATCACTGACATCCACAGCGAACGACCACGTGCCGGCTACAGCGCCTACTGCGCCTCAAAGGCGGGCCTGGTGGCGGTGACGCGCGGCCTCGCCCTCGAACTGGCGCCTGAAGTGCGGGTCAACGCCGTGGCGCCCGGGCCGATCCTGTGGGCCGCAAGCGAAGACGCGCAATTGCAGGCCGCGACGCTGGCGGGTACTCCTCTCGCGCGGCGCGGTGACCCGCAGGATATCGCGCAGGCGATCTGTTATCTCGTGCAGGCGCCCTTCGTCACCGGCCACATCCTCGATGTCGATGGCGGTCGCAGCCTGGTGCTGTGATTGGTTTCAGGGCGCGGGTGCCGGCTGTTTGCTCACAGGCGGTACGTCTTCGTCATCCACCCCGAAATGCGGCAGCGGTGAGGCCAAGTACCAGCGTTTGCCCTCGGCGTCATACCACCAGCGCTGTTCGTCGTGCAGGGTGCGGATGATTCCGGAATCCAGTTCGTAGTACTCGATGGCGGCGATGACGCGCGCTTCCTTGCCGTCGTCCGCCATGAAGTGATTACGAACGTCGTAGTTGGTCACACGATAACGGGCGGCGTTCTTGAGATCGGCGGGAAAGGGCTTGCCGTCGAGCGCGCGCAGGTATTTCGCGGCCTCGTCGTAATATCCCCAGCGGATGAGTTTGCGGTAGTTGTTGATCGCGGCATCGAGGACCATC
>Ga0208492_1001780_pt1 | contig 12139 bp, 11 predicted proteins | sample Subbioar_CSW14AB_FD_184820 | JGI IMG/M metagenome (GOLD analysis project Ga0208492, IMG submission 184820) | Serpentinite rock and fluid subsurface biosphere microbial communities from McLaughlin Reserve, California, USA - CR12Mar_CSW14AB (SPAdes) | ecosystem: Environmental > Terrestrial > Deep... | reverse complement strand
CCCCCTCCGGCAGTTGCTTTCAGGATAACAGGGTAGCCCACTTCTTTGGCAAGGGCTTTGGTTTGCTCAACGCTTTCCAATAATCCTTCCCCACCAGGAACAACAGGAACACCAGCTTTAATCATGGTTTCTTTAGCGGTAATTTTATCTCCCATTTTGCTGATCATATCAGGCGTTGGGCCAATAAACTTGATACCATGATCTGCACAAATTTGTGAGAATCTTGCATTCTCAGCAAGGAATCCGTATCCCGGGTGAATGGCATCTGCATTGGTAATTTCAGCAGCCGCCATAATATGTGCAATATTCAAATAGGAATCACTGCTTTGCGGCTTACCAATACAAACCGCTTCATCTGCAAACTTAACGTGTAGGCTATCTCTGTCAGCAGTTGAATATACCGCTACAGTTTTTATGCCCATCTCTCTACAGGTTCTGATTACACGCAAAGCAATCTCACCTCTGTTGGCAATTAGTATTTTTTTAAACATGTAATTTTTTTTAGGTAAAGAATCGATTAAGCCGGTTCAACTAGGAACAATGGCTGATCATACTCTACTGGACTTGCATCATCCACCAGTACTTTCACGATGGTTCCCTTCACTTCACTTTCAATTTCATTGAATAGTTTCATCGCTTCAATAATACAAACGACTTTACCTGGAGCAATTTCTGAACCCACTTCAGCAAGGATTGGTTTATCCGGTGCTGGTCTACGGTAGAAAGTGCCAATCATAGGGCTCTTAATGGTAATCAAGTTATCTGCCTTAGGAGCAGCAGGAGCTGCGGCTGGTGCAGCAGGTGCGGCAGTTTGAGCAGGAGCCGGTGCTGGAGCAGCAGTGGTGTAGACTTGATGACTTGGAGCAGCAGCCACGGTAACAGTAGGTTCTTCCTTCTGCTTGATGGTTACTTTACCATCCTTGTCCTCGATGCTGATTTCTCCGATATTACTTTTGTTAATGATTTTGATTAATTCGTGGATTTGCTTTAAGTCCATAAATGGCAATTTTAGGGGTAAAAACAGTTATTTTTTACTGAAATCGGGGGCAAAATAGCCTTTTTTTAATAAAAACGGTGGAATTTCTGTTTGTAAACAAAATGACCTGAATCAAAGTGTTCAGGTCATTTTTATCCGGTAAGCCGGTAAATTATTCTTTCACGCGCTCCACATAATCTCCAGATTTAGTGTTGATGCGGATTAATTCATCCTGATCAACAAACAAAGGCACCATAACGGTGGCTCCGGTTTCAATGGTTGCAGCTTTTAGCGCTCTGGTAGCAGTATCGCCTTTTAAACCTGGTTCGCAGTAAGTAATTCTTACAACGATTTTTTCCGGTAATTCAGCACCAATTGGTTGTTCAGTTTCTGTATTTATGAAAACGAAAACTTCTGATCCATCCATTAAAAACTGGGGAGCATCAATCATTTCTTCTGACAATGCAATTTGCTCAAAAGTTTCATTGTTCATTAGATTATAGCCAGTTTCATCTTTGTAAAGAAACTGAAAAGCCTTCTTTTCTACTCTTACAGGAAAAATGGTTTCACCACTGTTCCAGGTTTTTTCAATAGAACGCTTATTGTCTACTCCTTTCAACTTAGCCCAAACCTTGGCTGCTGCTCTGGCAGTCTTGTTTTCGCCAAATTCTACAACAGAGTATAGGTTACCATCCAATTTTAAAATCATGCCACGACTGATGTCGGAAGTTGTTGCCATAAAAAAATTTTTAATATAGTGTCTGAATAAGACGGGTGCAAAAGTAGGAAATACGATGGAAACAACAAATAAGCTTGCCTTTTAGCCACTTATTGTCCAAATAAATAAGCGTATTTGCGCAAAAGTCTGAAACTGATTTGAACATGAACAATGGCTGTAATACTCACAATAAACATGACAATAGCCACTGTCTTGAACATGCTAACCATGGTTTCCATAGAAATCTGCCCCGACAATTCGGTTTGTTGCTCCATTACATCTGTTAGCATTTGCTGCAACTGCAAGTCACCCAGAAAAAACACTCCTGTAGAATTTAAAAAAAACATACCAGCAATAAACAAAGTTCCATAAGCATTTACCTTAATCCAGTCTTTAAGCGAAGTACTGCATGGACGCTGATTTCCAATTCCATTAAGTAAAAAGCGAAGAGAGGCAAATACATAAATTACTAGACAAGCCATTACAAAAGCAATAAACAACATAGCAGGATTACCGGAGAGTCCCATTAGCAGGACAAATAGGTCTATCAGCGCAATAAAAAATGCAACCGGAACCAATATAAAAGTGAGAATTCGATAAATCGTCAATTGTTTCATACATGCAAAAAATAAGTGCGATACGTAATTAAGTGCAAAAGATAATTCATTACACACAATCTATATGTACAAAGGTAAAGAATTATCCTTGGGAGATTTCCAATAAGAAAGAGGGAGCTATATGCAAAACTTGTTGTGCTGAACATATATGCACAAAAAAATTATGCATAATTTTCTTATGTATAATGAAATTATGTATAATTGCATTTTGAAAGAATTGACTCATAAAAGGATTGAGAAATGAAAAAATCATCGCTATACAAAGGTTGCTTAGAACCTATTTTATTGCGCTTATTAAAAGACAATGGCAGAATGTATGGATACCAGATGACACAATTGGTAAAAGAAATTACCAAAGGCGAATTAACGATAACGGAGGGCGCACTATATCCCTTGCTGCACAAAATGGAAGAACAGGGAATTGTGGAAACTGAAACGGAGATGAACGGCAACCGAATGCGCAAATACTACAGCTTAACCAAAGCCGGTAAAAAGCAAACCGCCGTTGCGATGGACGAAATGAAAGCATTTATGCAGAGTTTGGAATTCATTGTTAATCCTAAAACAGCCATAGGATGATTACAGATGCTCAATACGAGAGTCTCTTTGCTTTTTGCAAAAAGCACTATGTTCACTACTATGATGTGCAAGTTGAACTCGTTGATCATTTATCAGAAGCCATTGAAGAAAAAATGAAAGAGAATCCAAAACTTTCGTTTGAAGAGGCACTTGACAATGTGTATGCAGGGTTTGGTGTAAAGGGATTTGCTGACATTGTAGCCACAAGAATGGAAATGGTAAGTAAGAAAGGCAGGCAAGAAAAATGGAAACTTTTCTTCTCCTACTTTACACTTCCCAAAATTGCGATGACAGTATGCTTATATGCTGCTTTACTTCTAATGGGTCAATGGCTTACACAAGACTATCAAAGTGGTATCTTTCTCTCTGTCTTAGGGCTTGCAGTATTTGTATTTGAAGTCTTGTACATGATAAAATTGAACCGATTATTCAAAAGCCAAAGAAAACCGATGATTTATACCAGTGAACGGTTTTCGGGAGTTATTCATTCCGGCTTCTTTATACAAATTTTCTTTAGCAGCAGTATTTTTGACTATGCGGAAGTAAAACAAATGTCTTTTGTTGCTTACGCACTGATATCCTTATTCATACTCATGATTTTTATTTCAATTCTCGCACATCGAGACTTTGCAAAGGAATTACATCGAAAGGCTATTAATCAATATCCTAAAGCATTTGCCTCTTAAAATTAAAAAGCATTATCAAATAAAAAAACATCATTACATAAATACAAAAGCCGCCTCAAAAGGCGGCTTTTCATTTGAAAATATTCGTTGGTTAAAAATCAGCTTATTTCAAATTCAATTTTATCTGTAATTCATCAAATTGCTTGTCATCAATGCTACTAGGCGCATCCAGCATCACATCTCTTCCGCTATTGTTCTTAGGGAAGGCAATAAAATCACGAATGCTTTCACTACCGCCTAATATAGAACACAAACGATCGAATCCGAATGCAATACCACCGTGTGGAGGCGCGCCATATTCAAATGCACCCAATAAGAATCCAAACTTATGTTGTGCTTCTTCTTCGGTCATACCCAATGCAGCAAACATTTTCTCCTGCAATGGACGCTGATAAATACGGATAGATCCACCGCCTATTTCATTTCCGTTTAACACCATATCATAAGCATTGGCTTTGATATTGGAATACGGGTGCTCCAGGTATTTGTCTGCATTCTCAATCACCGGATTGTTATTGATCATGATATCAATTTGATCTGGTTTAGGAGAAGTGAAAGGATGGTGTCTGGCTACCCAGCGGTTCTCCTCTTCTGCATATTCAAATAATGGAAAGTCCATCACCCAGAGTAACTTGAATTCATTGTCTTTTCGCAAGCCCAATTTTTTGCCCATCTCCAAACGCAGTTCGCTAATGGCTTTTCGGGTTCTTTCTTCACGACCAGCCAAAATCAACACTAAATCTCCAGCTTGGGCTCCAGCAGAATCAGCTATTGCTTTTAACTTATCTTCTGAATAAAATTTATCTACGCTGCTCTTGTAAGTACCGTCTGCATTGCATTTGATAAATACCATGCCTTGCATACCAATCTGTGGTCTTTTCACCCACTCTGTCAATTCATCCGTTTGTTTACGGGTATATTCAGCACAACCCGGAACAGCAATTGCCAGAACAGTTTCAGCATTATCAAACACACCAAAACCTGCTCCATTAATGAGCTCCCCTGTTGCAGCAATTTTACCTGCTTTCAAAAATGCGCTCTTCAGATTGGAGAGTTTCATTCCAAAACGAATATCCGGTTTGTCATTTCCGTAATTCCACATGGCATCTTCCCACGACATGCGTTCTACGTTTTCTGTATAGTCTATATTCTTAACATCCTTGAATATTCGCTTCACCATACCCTCAAACATTTGCAGAATATCTTCCTGTTCTACAAATGCCATTTCACAGTCAATCTGTGTAAACTCAGGCTGACGATCTGCACGCAAATCTTCATCTCTGAAACATTTTACAATCTGATAATAACGATCATAACCGCTCACCATCAACAATTGCTTGAAAGTTTGCGGACTTTGTGGCAATGCATAAAACTGACCTGGATTCATTCTGGATGGAACTACAAAGTCTCTGGCCCCTTCAGGTGTAGATTTAATTAAGAAAGGGGTTTCAATATCCATGAAATGATTCTCATGCAGATAATTTCTGGCAGAACGGTTCACTGCATAACGCAATTCCAGATTTCGTTTTACCACATTTCTTCTTAAATCCAAAAAGCGATACTTCATTCTTAAATCATCCCCCCCATCCGTATCATCTTGAATGGTGAAAGGAGGCACCGCCGACTTATTCAATATGGTAAACTCATTTACCACTATTTCAATATCTCCAGTCGGTAAATTGGGATTTTTATTACTTCTCTCCTGCACCATTCCCTTGGCCTGCAAAACAAACTCGCGGCCTAACGGCTGTTCCTCCAGTTGTTTTGCCAGGTTTTCACCAAATAACAACTGTGTAATTCCGTAGCGATCTCTCAAATCCACGAAAGTAATGGCACCAAATTTTCTAACAGTCTGAACCCAACCCGCTAAAACGGTTTCCGAGCCAACATTGGAGATTCTCAATTCTCCGCAAGTATTTGAACGATACATAATCTAACTGAAATTTATTCAGGCCAAGCCTGTTTGTGAGCGCAAATATAACCTAAATGGGTCAAGTAGCAGGATTGAGGTATTTTTGCATTCTGAATCAAGTATATGGGTCATAAAACACTGTCGAAGCAAACAAATCGACTGGCAATCGGAACATATTTTTTTATCGCTGGAATTACATTTGCCAGCTGGGCCAGCAGAATCCCCGACATCAAACAAAAACTGGAACTCAATGATGCCGAACTGGGTGGTATTCTATTTGCGTTACCAACCGGATCAATGGTCAGTTTACCCATTTCAGGATGGCTGGTAGCAAAATTGGGAAGCAGAACCGTAATGCTCCTGGCGGCTCTTTGCTATCCATTGGTATTGAGTTTACTGGGAACGGCCGATTCTGTTGTAATACTAACTAGCTTATTATTTTTATTTGGGTTATTAGGGAATATGATGAATATATCCGTAAACACACAGGCTGTAGCTGTGGAAGAACTGTATGGTAAATCTATTATGGCTTCTTTTCACGGTATCTGGAGTTTGGCAGGATTCACCGGTGCGGCAGTGGGTACTTTAATGATTTCACTGGGATTCATCCCGCTGCAACATTTTTTAATAGTTGCCCTTATTATGATGGCCATGGCGCTGATTATGAAGTTTGGCAGAATGCCCAAAGATGCAGTAACTGGTAATCAACCCATTTTTGTAAAACCAGATGCTTCCCTTTTAAAATTGGGATTAATCTCTTTCTGTTGCATGGCAGCAGAAGGTACCATGTTCGACTGGAGCGGCATTTACTTCCAAAAAGTGGTACAAGCACCTCCATCTCTGGTAACATTAGGCTACTCAGCTTTTATGGGAACGATGGCATTGGGAAGATTTTTAGGAGACGGACTGGTATTACGATTTGGCAGAAAAGAAATATTACAGGCAAGCGGGGGGATTATAGCTGCCGGATTGTTGCTGGCGGTTTTCTTTCCATCCATCGTTACTGCAACAATTGGTTTTTTAATGGTTGGTTTCGGAGTTTCTTCTGTAGTACCAATCGTTTATAGTCAGGCAGGTAAATCAGAAAAAATGAGTCCGGGTATGGCATTGGCTGCTGTATCCAGTATCGGGTTCTTCGGATTTTTTATAGGTCCTCCTTTAATAGGATTCATAGCAGAGGCTTTTGGATTACAATGGTCATTTGGCATCATTGCTATACTGGGATTTGGAACTACCGTTCTTGCAAGATTCACTAAATTTAAATCGTAAACACCTACCGCATGTTTCTCGAATCTCAAATACCACTTGCAGAAAGAATGCGTCCCAATTCCATTGATGATATTGTTGGACAGGAACATATTACGGGCAAGGGTAGCATGCTAAGAACCGCATTGGAAAATGGAACTATTCCTTCCATGATTCTCTGGGGTCCTCCCGGTGTGGGTAAAACAACCCTTGCGAATATAATTACGCAAACATTGAAAGTCCCTTATTTTCAATTGTCTGCCATCAGTAGTGGAGTAAAAGAGGTAAGAGAAGTTATTGAACAGGCTAAAGAATTAAAAAGTGCTGTTTTATTTATTGATGAAATACACCGTTTCAATAAAAGTCAGCAGGATGCCCTATTGGGTGCAGTAGAAAAAGGAACCATTCGTTTAATAGGTGCTACAACGGAAAATCCTTCTTTCGAAGTCAACGCCGCATTATTAAGCAGGTGTCAGGTTTATGTACTCAAAGCACTGGACAAAGAGAAACTGGTGCAACTAATACAAGAAGCCATTCAGAAAGATGAAATACTGAAAACAAAAAATATTCAGTTACAAGAAACGGAGGCTTTAATCAACCTGAGTGGTGGAGATGGCAGAAAATTATTAAACCTGCTTGAAATTGTAATTCAGTCAGGCGTAACCAATATTACGGATGAAGCCGTTCAAAAAGTAGCACAACAAAAAATTGCCTTATACGATAAAAGCGGTGAACAGCATTATGATATCGTTTCTGCATTTATCAAAAGCATGCGGGGCTCAGATCCTAACGGGGCTGTGTACTGGTTAGCAAGAATGATTGAAGGCGGTGAAGATGTAAAATTTATTGCCAGAAGGATGCTCATATTTGCGAGTGAAGATATTGGGAATGCCAATCCCAATGCACTTCTGCTAGCCAATGCAACATTTGATGCTGTTGCTAAAATAGGCTATCCTGAAAGCAGAATTATCTTATCTCAATGTGCTACTTATTTAGCCAGCTCTCCAAAAAGTAATGCTGCATATGAGGCTATAGCAAAAGCGCAGAAAGCGGTTGCCCAGCACGGAGACCTCTCTGTTCCGCTGCATTTAAGAAATGCCCCGACCAAGATGATGAAGCAAATGGATTATGGTAAAGATTACCAATACTCGCACTTGGGCGAAAATAATTTTATAGAGCAGGAATATTTGCCAACGCCATTAGTAAATTCTCCATTCTATGTCCCTGGGAACAATGCAAGGGAGAAGGAAATCAGGAAATTTCTGAATGAAAGATGGAAGGGAAAATATGGTTATTAATAGATTAATCTTTTACTCTAGTTGGAACTAACCGTCCTACTGGTTTTGCAAGGTCTTCTGCTCCTCTATTTCCACCCTCGTGGTACTCTGCATCTTCATTAACTTCCCATAAGTCGTATACTTCTTTTCCAGCTACAATATTTTTAGCCGCCAGCATAGCTGTCATCATGCTATGGTCCTGATTATTGTATTTGTGCATACCATTTCTTCCAACCAAGTATAAGCCCGGATATTCCTTAATGGCTTCCCGAATAGCGTTTACTCTTTCTTTGTAGTCCTGGTCATATACTGGATAAGCCTTTGGTTGTCTTACCACATATCCATCTACAACAGCACCAGGGTTGGTCAGTCCAATCTGAGCAATTTCGCTGGTTGCCAATGCTATCAAATCTGCGTCACTACTGGTCCATAATCCATCCCCTTCAAAACAGAAATACTCCAATCCATAGCAGGCCATTTCAGGATCTGGCACCATATAAGGACTCCAGGATTTAAAGTTTTGTATTCTACCCACTTTTACACTTGGATCATGAATATAAATCCAGTTGTCACTGAAAGCATCTTCATCTTTACAAATTAAAACAACTGTAAGAAAGTCTCTATAACCAAGCTGTGAGGCATTATTGAGCACTTCATTATTGAAACAAGGCTTAACAGATTGAATCAGTTCACGCATAGGTGCAGAAGAAAGGACATAATCAAAATCTGAATACATATTCCCATCTTCTGTCTGCACAGTCCACTTGTGGTTGTTCAATGAAATGTCTTTAACCCCACTATTCATTTTTACCTGCACTCCCATAGCAATACATTTCTCTGTGCAACGCTCCCACATTAATCCAGGTCCTTGTTTGGGATATCGGAAAGAATCTATCAATGTTTTAATAACAGCTCCTTTACTGGAGGGTCTGGGCTTGAATAAAGCATTCCAGATTGCACTGCTTAAAGAAAGTCCTTTAATACGTTGCGCAGCCCAGTCAGCAGAAATTTCCTTACAGGGTATGCCCCAAACTTTTTCCGTATAGGTTTTGAAGAATATGTTGAAGAGTCTTTGCCCGAACTGGTTAACAACCCAGTCTTCAAAATTCTGAGGATTTTTCTTTGGAAAAATTTTTGCCTTGATATAACTTAACACACAAAGGGCACTTTCTATAATACCCAATTTTTTTAAAGCTTCAAAAGCAACTAAGGGATAGGAAAAGAACTTTTTATTGTAATAGATCCTTGAACTGCGAGGTCTTTCCAACATTTCATCTCCCAGTATTTCTGTCCAGAAATCTTCTACTTCCTTTGACTTGGAAAAAAAACGATGTCCTCCAATATCAAAATGATACCCTTTATAACTTTCCGTACGGGAAATACCTCCAACATAAACCGGGTCTTTTTCAAAAACTATGACCTCCTGATTTTCTTTACCCAATAAGTAGGCAGCGGTTAAACCAGCTGGTCCGGCACCAATAATTGCAACTCTTTTAGACATGATTTACTTTGGTATGCTTAGTTTATGCTGCAATGCTTATTTTAGTTCAGCTATGCTTAATTTTACGGCATAGCACCAATGCAGCATTGCAAAGATGCAGCATTATTTGCAAACACGGAATTGATACAGTCACATAGCCTGAATTATATGAGCACAACTACTGCATTTTTTTCATTGAAATCCTTTTCCTCACTGGCTCCTGATGAGTTATATGCCATCATCCGATTACGGAATGAAGTTTTTGTTGTGGAACAAAACTGTGTATTTCAGGACGCAGATAACAAAGACCAGCAGAGCTTGCATTTAATGTACTGGAATGGTGAAGAACTCATGGCTTATTGCAGGTTATTACCTGCAGGCCTTGCATATGAAGAAATGAGTATCGGCAGGGTAGTTAGTTCACCCGCATACAGAAAAACAGGGGCAGGTCGTCAGCTGATTAAAGAAGCAATTGAGAGAATTTATGAAGCTTATGGCAGAGGGCCTATCCGAATTGGAGCTCAATGTTATTTAATTCAGTTTTATGCTTCCTTTGGTTTTGAGTCGGAAGGAGATGTATATCTGGAAGATGGTATTGAACACATTGAAATGGTTAAGCCACTAATGGTAGCTCCACAATAAAGCAGGTTCCCTTATTTTCTTCTGTTTCAAAATAAATTTTGCCCTGATGCAACTCTACAATTTTTTTAGAGATAGCCAGACCAATACCAAAACTCTTCTCCCCATTGGTGCCCTTTCGCTTAGCAATAGTAAATAAATCAAATACTTTTTCCTGTACCTGTTTCGGAATACCAATACCGTTATCCCGTACAGAAAAAACAGCCTTTTGGTTTTTTTTCTCCAGACTTACTATAACAGAAGCACCCTGACGACTGAATTTGATAGCATTCGTAACCAGGTTAGTAATTACACGTTCAAATTTATCCTGATCGGCATTGATCATTAATTTTTCATCAGTCAACTGCATATTTATTTCAATACCCTTTTCTTTAGCAGTGTAAAAAAGAATCTGCAAACTTTGACGAATCAATTTATTGAGTTCAATATGTTTAAGCTGATAATATTCATCAACACTCATATTGGTTTGCATCAAATCCCCAATCAAGCGTAAACTGGATGAGGCACTCTGCTCAATCAACTGAAACATTTCTTTTGAATTATCATCCAGATTTTCATCCGTCAGCATCATCCTACTGATACCAGAGATTCCACTCAATGGACTCCTTAAATCATGTGCAACTGCATTTAATATTCTATCTTTTTCAGCCCTATTTTCATTTAAATCCTCATAAGCTTTTTCTAACCTGTACTGATTTTGAAAATAAATAGATTTAAAATAATAAAGGCAAATAGAAAAGAAACCCAAAGGAAAAGCAAGTTTTACGGTTTTCTCTATTATTTGCAAGGCACCCATTGAACTGATGGGCAATTCATCTAATCTGATGACTACAAAAGTAGTAGATACAAAAACAACAAAAATGATATACTGCCAGTTCTTTTCACACAATACCACGGCCGCAACAATCATAATCAGAAAACGGTACTCATTGCCATTCTTAAAAAAATAAGCAGTATAAGCAGCAATGGCAGCTCCTAAAAAAAGCAATAGAGGACGAAGATTTACATAACGTTGTGAATACGAAATATAAAAACCAAAGATGAAAATTAAGAGATGAAGAATATTAAATGAAGCCAATACATATTCACCCAGATATAAATTAATGATCATGACCAGCAATGCAAAAGGTGCTGCCATCATCAGGAAAAGATTAAACATATAATTCTTATATGCTTCCCTGAAGGGGGTTGATTCACTGTTACCAAGTGAAAGTAGGCGATAAAATATATTGGATTGAGACTTACGCATATAATGCTATCACAATTTATACTATTTAATACATTAAAATTTCAGAGCAAATTAAATCTGATAATTTACGACAAGAAAATGTATGATAATACTACATTTCCGTTAACATGATTTCCCTAAGAATATATATGATTGAGTAAGGGTTAAAAGTCAATGTTATAGGGGCAAAAAAAAACCTCAATCTTTCGATTGAGGTTCAATAAATATGGCAGCTACCTACTCTCCCAGCTAGATGCGAGTACCATCGGCCATGGGGGACTTAACTTCTCTGTTCGGAATGGGAAGAGGTGAACACCCCCGGCAAAACCACCATAAAATCTTGGGTCATACGACCTTAATATTTTACATATTGGAAAGGAAAAAAACAAAACATAAAAAAATAAAGCTTACGGGCAATTAGTACTACTTGGCTTTGTTGTTACCAACTTTACACCTATAGCCTATCAACGTCGTAGTCTTCGACGACCCTTAAAAGTAAACTCATCTTGTGGAAGGTTTCACGCTTAGATGCTTTCAGCGTTTATCCTTGCCGTACATAGCTACTCTGCATTACACCTGGCGGCATAACAGATACACCAGCGGTACGTACAACCCGGTCCTCTCGTACTAAGGTCATGTCCACTCAATTTACTAGCGCCCACCACAGATAGGGACCGAACTGTCTTGCGACGTTCTGAACCCAGTTCACGTGCCACTTTAATCGGCGAACAGCCGAACCCTTGGGACCTTCTCCAGCCCCAGGATGTGACGAACCGACATCG
>Ga0208492_1001779_pt1 | contig 12140 bp, 12 predicted proteins | sample Subbioar_CSW14AB_FD_184820 | JGI IMG/M metagenome (GOLD analysis project Ga0208492, IMG submission 184820) | Serpentinite rock and fluid subsurface biosphere microbial communities from McLaughlin Reserve, California, USA - CR12Mar_CSW14AB (SPAdes) | ecosystem: Environmental > Terrestrial > Deep... | reverse complement strand
TGCCCGGAAGAAGCGGAGGGTCGGTCGGCTGATCAGGTGCCGCTGAAAATCGAGCGCGTTGTATATCGCAGCGTGCGTCATCAGAAATCGCTGCGCCGAATCTCCGGACTTGAGCCCAAGCATCTTTTGCTCACGTCGCCGCATTGGCAGATGCGAATTCTGGGCGCGGTTGTTCTCGCGCAATCGACCAAGACGATGAACCCCTTCCCTGCCGAGCGCTCGAAGCGCAGACGCATACGAGGCAAGTCCATCGATGACGACGCTCTCCGGTTCGAGCGGTTGGCTGCGAAGCAGCTGTTTCAGCAGTTTCAACGCTGCTCATGTATCGCGACGCTTCTGAACGACGAGGTCGAGCACCACATCTTCATCATCAACAGCTCGCCACAAGAACACGCGCTCGCCGCGAATCTTGCAAACCATCTCGTCGAGATGCCAACGCGGTGATGGTGGCATCGTCCGGGGACGCAGGTTGGCCGCGATCTTTGGACCAAACCTCACCGTCCAGGCGCGGCTCGTCTCGTAGCTCACATCGACGCCACGATGGACGAGCATCTCTTCGACATCACGCAGGCTGAGCGTGAAGCGGAAATAGAGCCACATCGCGTACTGAATGACGGCTGGCGGGAAGCGCACAGTGCGTTGTGCGATCTACACCCGCAAATCGTCTGAGGAGGGTCTCGAGCAGGAGTTCAACTCCCTGGATGCCCAATATGAAGCTTGCTCGGCCTATATCGCCAGCCAGAAAAGCGAAGGGTGGAAACGCCTTGCCGGTCGATACGATGATGGCGGCATTTCCCGCGGCACACTGGAACGCCCTTCCCTAACGCGCCTGATGGCAGACATTGATGCGGGCCGCGTCGACCTTGTCGTCGTCTACAAGATCGACAGGCTGACCCGCTCCCTGATGGACTTCGTGAAACCGGTTGAGCGTTTCGACAAGGCCAACTGCTCATTCGTGTCCGTCGCGCAGTCCTTCAACACGGCGACGTCGATGGGTCGGCTCACGCTGAACGTGTTGCTGTCGTTCGCCCAGTTCGAGCGCGAGGTCACGGCTGAGCGGATCCGAGACAAGATCGCCGCTTCCAAAAAGAAGGGCATGTGGATGGGAGGCATTCCACCCTTGGGCTATCGACCCAAGAATCGGGAGCTGATTGTCGAGCCCGCCGAAGCTGCGCAGGTCCGCCAGATCTTCGCGCTGTTCATCGAAACGCAGTGCCTTGGGCGGCTAAAAAAGGAGGCCGATCGACTGGGAATGCGAACGCGCCCGAGCTGGACCGGCAAAGCGAAGGGTCAGGTCTTTCGCTACTCGCGAGGCCACCTGCAGGGGATCCTTAAGAACCCGATCTATGTGGGGGACATCCGACACAAGAACGAGATTCATCCAGGTCGCCATACCGCTATCATCGGACGGGAGGACTGGGACAAGGTCCAGTCGATACTCGCGGCGAAATCTCACGCTGTTCGGGGACGGGGCAGAGATGGCGCAATGAAGCGCTCCCCTCTCACAGGTCGACTGTTCGATGAAGCCGGTGACAGGCTGGCCACGACATATACGAGGAACTCCCGTCGCAGGTTGCGCTACTTCGTATCCGCACGACTGACAGATCGGTCGCCAACTCGCACCGACGACCGAACGAGCTGGCGCGTTTCCTGCTGCGCAAATGGAACAGGCGATTGCGGCGGCTATCCGTCAAGCACTGAAAGACGCCAGCGCCGATCACCACCGGGGAGAGGTATTAGACGCCGCACAGACAGCGGAGAGCGAATCCGGCCTCTCTGTCGGCGCTCATGAGGATTCAGATCTGGTCGACCTCGTAGACAAAGCGCGAATTTTCCCTGGCCAGGTAGAGATACATCTTCAGCCGAAGAAGGTGGCTGCGCTTTTGAACATTTCGGTCGCAAACGTCCCGGACACGCTGCGCGCGTTTTCGGCTCCGTTTCAGCGGAGGCGCAGAGGTGTCGAGACCAAGCTCATCTTCGGACATCAGGCGCCAGCAGTTGATCCTGTCCTGCTCAAGTGGTTGGCCAGAGGATGGGTCTGGTGGAAGGAAATCCGGACCGGCAAAGCCTCGTTGCACGACATCGCGGATCGGGAGAAAGTCTCAGCACGCTTTATCTCCATGCATCTGGAACTCGCGTTCATGGCGCCGGATGTCATCGCCTCGGTAGTTGATGGACGGCACCCGAGTTTCATGAACGCTCAGGCGCTTCGTACAATGCGGCTTCCAGCAGCCTGGACGGAACAGCGCTCAGTTTTGGCGACACGAGAGGCTGCAGATCGGCGGTAAGGTCCAAGTTCCATTTCGATCGCAACGGGTGCAACTGCGATGACCCGGCAAAGGAAGAGGCAGCGTTCAAGCTCCCTCAGCGCTTCGTAGCGCCAAGCTTCACGGCATAGCCGTCTGCCACGAGTTTCGCAGCGAGGTCGAACAGCTTTCCCGGATCAGACCGGCGCAGCGCGACCATGCTCGCTTCAGGGCCTTCGGCAAGCACCAGTTCGCGGATGCCGCCGGCTACCGCGTCACGGATCCGATTTGCAGCCACGTCGGGATCCATCACCTGCTCGATCGCCGTGTCGCTGAACCCGCGCGCCTCGCCCGTCGCCCCCAGCGCATTACGCGACACATTGGTGCGCACAGACCCTGGTGCAACGACAAGCACCTTGATCCCGAGATCATCTGTCTCCGCCCGCACGCTGTCGTGATAGCCGACAAGCCCGTGCTTGGCTGCTGAATAGGCGCTGCGCAGCGGGACGCCCAGCAATCCCGCGACGCTGGAAATCGCCACGATATGGCCTGCGCCCGCCGCCGCCATGCGTGGAAGCACAAGCTGCGTTAGTGCAATCGGCGCCAGCAGGTCGACATCGATGATCCGGCGATAGACATCGAGCACCGTGTCCACGGCAAGCGAGCGCTGTGAGATGCCCGCATTGTTAACGAGCCCGAACACACCCTGCCCGCCGGCCCAGGTCCACGCCCCCTCAACAATTCCCGGCAACGCGTCGAAATCAACCGTATCGAACGGCAGCGCAAGGCATTCAGCCCCGCATGACGCAGCGACATCGCGAAGCGCCGCCTCGTTGCGACCGGACAACACCAGCCGCGCACCGGCAGCGCCGAATGACCGCGCCATGGATGCACCAAGACCCGAGGACGCACCCGTGATCCACCACACCTTGTCCTGAAACACTGCTGGCCTCCCCTGCACGTCAAGATTGACCATTGCACACTTATGTTCAATACTGCACGTACATGAGCACTCCTGCAACTCTCGGATCCCAAGCCACCGGCGCGCGCGCCCGCATCTACGGGGCGGCGTTGCGGCTGTTTGCCGAACGGGGCGGGGACGCGCTGACGGTGAGCGAACTGGCCGAGGCCGCGGGCATCGCGCGCGGCACGATCTACAACAACATCCGCAAGCCGGAGAATCTGTTCGGCGAAGTCGCGAACGCGCTTGCCGCCGAGATGATCACGCGCACGGAGGCCGCGATGGCCGGCATGCAGGATCCCGCTGCGCGCATCGCCATGGGCCTGCGCCTGTTCGTACGCCGTGCGCATGAGGAGAAGGACTGGGGACGCTTTCTTGTGCGTTTCGCCCTCGCGCATTCCGCGCTGCAGAACCTGATGGCCGGCCCGCCCGCGCGCGACATCGCCAACGCCATCGCGCAAGCCCGTTTCAAGGCCGACGCAACAAGCGTTCCGGCCCTGATCACCATGCTGAACGGCACGACCACGGCCGCCATGCACGCCATCATCGAAGGCGAACAGACCTGGCGCGAGGGCGGCAGCATCGCCGCCGAACTGTTCCTTTGTGCGGGCGGCGTCTCTCGCCGCGAAGCCAGGAATATGTCCCGGGAAGAGCTGCCTATGCTCCCCGAGGCGCCGAAGAAAAAACAGACAAAAGAGACCACAGGGAGGTCCAACCGTGAGCGTCATTAAGGTCGAAGACATCGCACACGTGCGTTTCGGCGCGCCTAATCTGACCGCGATGAAGACATTCCTGAACGATTTCGGCCTGTCGCTCATCGATAGCGGCGCCGATACGCTCTACGCCAAAGGCGCGGGCAACGCGCCCTTCGTACACGCCACCACGCGGGGCGAGCCGGGCTTCCGCGCCTTGGGCCTGCGCGCAGCAAGCCGCGCCGATCTGGAGACACTCGCCGCCAGCGAAAGCGTTTCCGTCGAAAAGCTCGACGCCCCCGGCGGCGGCTTCATGGTGACCCTTACCGATCCGGATGGATTCCGCATCGAAGTCGTCGCCGAGCAGACACCGGGCGCAGCCACGCCGTTGCCCGGCAATCCGTCACACAACAACGCCCATGGCCACACCCGCATTCGCGAACCTCTGCGCATTCCGCGGGGCGCTTCCACGGTCGTGCGACTCGGTCACGCCGTCCTCGAAGTCCGCGATTTCCGCGCGTCGGAAGCCTGGTACAAGTCCCGCTTTGGCTTCATAACGTCCGACGAGATCGAAGCCGCCCCCGGATTCGCCATCGGCGCCTTCATGCGCTGCGACCGCGGCGACATGCCGACCGATCACCACACGCTGTTCCTGCTGCAGTCGCCCACCGCGCCGCGCTTCAACCATGCAGCCTTCGAGGTCGCCGGTTTCGACGATCTGATGGCCGGACACGATCATCTGAAGAAGGCCGGCCGCAAATCCGCGTGGGGTGTCGGCCGCCATGTGCTCGGCAGCCAGATCTTCGACTACTGGAAAGATCCCTGGGGCCACGAGCTTGAACACTGGACCGATGGCGACCGCTTCGCCCTCGCCGACGGTTCACGCAAAGCCACGCTGCACGATCTTCTCAACGTGCAGTGGGGGCCCCTCCATCCGATGGCGCAGGGAGTTCAGCAGTGAAACTCGCAACCTTCGAGCACGATGGCGCCGCGCGTATTGGCGTTGTCACGGGCAAAGAGATCGCGCCCCTAGCCTTCTCCGGCACGATGATCGAGCTGATCTCGAAGTGGGACGCCCTGCGCGGGGAAGCCGAAGCAGCGTCAAAGGGGCAGAGACTGCCGCTCGCGTCCGTGAAACTGCTCGCGCCCGTCGCGCGGCCCGGCAAGGTCTTCGCCATCGGCCTCAACTACGCGGACCACATCGCCGAAAGCAAAATGGAGACGCCGAAGAACCAGGTCTGGTTCACCAAGGCCGTCACCTCGATCAACGGCCCGTTTGCGCCGATCCTGATCGGCAAGACCGGCCCCTTCGTTGACTACGAGGTCGAACTCGTCGCCGTGATCGGCAAGGGAGGGCGCCACATATCGAAAGAAGACGCGCCGAAGCACGTGTTCGGCTACTGCGCCGGCAATGACGTCACGGAACGCTTCTGGCAGCATCGCACGCCGCAATGGAGCCTCGGCAAGTCGTTCGACACCCACGGCCCCATCGGCCCCTGGATCACCACGGCGGACGAAGCAGGTGATCCCCATGCGATGGGCCTACGCTGCATCGTCAACGGCGAAACGCGGCAAAGCTCCAACACGCAGCACCTCGTCTTCAACATCTGGGAGCAGATCGAACATCTCTCGCAGGCGATGACGCTCGAGCCCGGCGATCTGATCTTCACCGGCACGCCAGGCGGCGTTGGCGCCGCGATGGACCCGCGTCAGTTCCTGAAGCCGGGCGACATCGTGCGCTGTGAAGTCGACGGGCTTGGCGCGATCGAGGCAACACTGGTAGCCGAGGCCTGAGCCATGCTTGCCCCCGAGACTTTCGACGTTCTCGTCGTCGGCGCCGGCCCCACGGGCGTGACGCTTGGCGCGCTACTCGCGCAATCCGGCGTCAGCGCGCTGGTGATCGACCGCGAGGCGGACATCTATCCGCTGCCCCGCGCCGCGCACATCGACCACGAAATCGTCCGCGTCTTCCAACAGCTCGGTATCGCCGATGAAGTAATGGCGGCCACGCGCGCCTCGGCCCGATACGACTTCCTGACCGCAGGCGGCGAGGTTCTGTTGCGTTTCGAGGGCGCAGATCGTGTCGGCCCCGGCGGCTGGCCCGCCGGCAACATGATCCACCAGCCCTCCATCGAGGCGAGCCTTCGCAAGGCGGCGCGGGCCCTGCCCGGTCTTACGTTCAGGACGTCCACTGCATGGCTCTCCTCGCAAGAGGACGAGAGTGGCGTCACCAGCACGCTGCGTTCGCCGGATGGCGAGATCACCGTCCGTTCGCGCTTCATCGTCGGCTGCGACGGGGCGCGCAGCCCCGTGCGCGAGGCCGCTGGCATCGAGGTTGACGACATGCAGTTCGACGAAGAATGGCTGGTGATCGACGCGCTGGTTCACGACTATGAGCGCCTGCCCAAGATCAACCTGCAGATCTGCGATCCCGCGCGACCGACAACATGCGTGCTGATGGGTTCAGGCCGGCATCGCTGGGAATTCATGCTGCGGCCCGGCGAAACGGCCGAGGCGATGCTGGACGATGCCTTCATCGCGGGCCTGCTGGCACCATGGAATGTCGCAGGCGCCGTCACGCTGGAGCGCAAGGCGGTCTACCGCTTCAACGCGCGCATCGCGAAGCAATGGCGCAAGGGGCGTACGCTGGTCGCGGGCGACGCCGCCCACCTGATGCCACCCTTCGCCGGGCAGGCTATGTGTTCCGGCATCCGCGACGCCGCCAACCTCGCCTGGAAACTTGCCGCAATAAAACGTGGCGCCAGCGAAAGCCTGCTCGACACCTATCAACCCGAGCGCGAGCCCAATGTGCGCGCCATCATCGGCATGGCGATCATGATGGGCCGCACCGTCTGCATCACAGATCCCGAAGCCGCGAGTGCGCGCGATCAGGCCATGCTCGCCGCCCGCGCAGCAGGCAGTCGCCCGCCCGATGCACCGAACTATCCGCCCATCATGGCAGGCGCGATCCATGGCGCCGCGCCTGCCGGGCAATACTTCCCGCAATCGGTTTCCTCGACTTCACGGCTGGACGATGTGCTTGGCGCCGGAGCTTGGCTGATCTCACGCGCACCGTTCCACGCAGCAGACGCAGCCGTTCGCACCGTTACTCTGGATAATTCGCTGCTCGCGCCATTCCGCGACCAGCTTGAGGGATGGTTCACGCGGCAAAACGTCGACGCCGTGCTTATCCGCCCTGATCGGTATGTCTTCGGCGCCGGCGACCCTGTCGAACTGCTGTCCGCGTGGTCTCCCCATCACGCTGCCGCCTGACCATCGGGAGAGACTGAACGTGCTTCGCCTTCGTCATTCTCCGATGGCCTGCTCGCTGGCGTCACGCCTGACACTCGTGGCCGCCGACCTGCCGCACGAAGTCATTCTCGTGCGCACGTGGAAGGGCGAGCAGAAAGCCGATGCCTACCGCGCCATCAACCCACGCGGAAAGGTTCCCGCGCTGCAAACGCCCGATGGCATCCTGCTCGAAAGCACTGCCATCCTGCCCTACCTAGCCGATCTCGCGCCCTGGAAAGCGCTGATGCCGCCTGCCGGAACATTCGCCCGTGCGCAGGCGCAAGGCTGGCTGTCCTATTTTTCCAGCGCGCTGCACACATCGCTCAATGCCGCAATGTTCCCGCTGCTAGGATGCGATGGGGACGAAGGCCGCAAGTCCGCGCTGGACCGCGTCATCGGCGTGCTGAGCGACATCGACCGTCATCTCGAAGGCCGCGCGTACGTGCTCGATGAATTCAGCGTCTGCGATCTCTATCTTGCCGTCTTCGCGCTGTGGCGCGGCGCTCCGGCGCTGTCGACGCACCTGCCCGCATTTCCGAACATCGACCGGCTGCAGGCGAGCATCGTCAGCCAGCCGCAGTTTGCCGCCGTCATCATGGAAGACATGAAAACACGGGCCGCAGGCTAGCCGCCAGACGCTAGCTGCACGCCCTGGGGAGGACGTCCATGCCAGTCGAACCCGCCGATAGCGCCCGCCGCACCGTCTTGAAGGCCATGATGAGCGCGCCACTCGCCGCCTGCGTCACGCAGCCGCCCAAGACGCCTCCGGATGTCGCCGAAACAACAGTCGCGCAGGCCACACCGATCTGCGCGTGTGGCCAGATCGATGTCCATGCACACTTCCTTCCGGAGGTCTATATGGCCGCGCTGGCAAAGCACGGCCTCACCCGGCTCGATGGCGGCATGCCGATCCCCACGTGGAACAGCACGCTGGCATTGACCACAATGGACAAGCTGGAGATCGATACCGCCATCCTCTCCGTATCATCCCCCTCGACGCACTTTCTTCCCATTGAGGAAAAGCCGGATCTCTGCCGGTGGGTAAACCTCGCCGGCCACGCGCTCACAACCGCACACCCTGACCGCTTCGGTTTCTTCGCCAGCCTGCCGCTTCCAGATGTGGATGCCGCCCTGCGCGAGATCGACCATGCCTTCGACACGCTCGCGGTGGACGGCGTCATCATCGAGACCAATATCAATGGCGAGTATCTCGGCTCACCCCGCTTCGCGCCTGTGTTCGCGGAGCTGAACCGCCGCGAGGCCGTGGTCTTCCTGCATCCGACCAGCCCTGCCTGCCTCGATGTGCTGTCGCCCACACGCCCCGCGCCGCTGCTGGAATTCCCACTCGATACGACGCGCACGATCGTGGACATGCTCTACAGCCGCACGATCCAGTCGAACCCCGATATCCGTTTCATCATCCCGCATGGCGGCGCCGCCCTGCCCGCGCTCGTCTCGCGCATCGCGGCGTTCGCGGCGCTACCCTTCATCCAGAACCGTCCGGCGTCCGAGCAGGAAGTGTTCGAGACGCTCGCTGGCCTCCACTACGATCTGGCCCTCTCTGCTCATCCCACGGCCTTCTCGGCGCTGCGTAATCTTGCCCCGCTGTCCCAGATCCTGTTCGGCAGCGACTGGCCGTTCACGCCGGAACCCGGCGTGCTGCGAAACCTCCGCCTGCTGACCACCCAGAATGGGCTTTCAGACGCCGAAATAAGGCAGCTCACGCGCGGCAACGCCGAACGCCTGTTTCCCAAGTTCACGCGGCGCTGACGGGCCAGCGCGCGCACGACACAAAGCCCCGGGAGGAAGCCATGTCCAAGCTCACGAATGACGCCGCCCTCACAGGTCGCCGATCCGTACTCAAAGCTATCACTGCAGCCTCACTCCTCGCAGCGATGACGGAGGCTGCCGTCGCCGACGAACCGGCGCCCCCGCCTGCCGACATCTTCGTTGGCCACGGCTTCGCTGAGCATCAGGTCGATCTCGGCGAAGTGGTGATGAACTACGCCACCACGGGGTCGCCCGACAAACCCGCCCTGCTGCTGAACCCCGGCCAGACGGAGTCGTGGTGGGGTTTCGAAGCGGCGATGAAACTGCTCGCTCCCGATTTCCAGGTCTTCGCAGTCGATCTGCGCGGCCAGGGCCGCAGCACTCGCACGCCTGGCCGCTACACGCTCGACAACATGGGCAACGATCTCGTGCGCTTCATTTTGCTCGCCATCAAGCGCACGGCGATCACCAGCGGCTGCTCCTCTGGCGGCGTGCTGTCGGCCTGGCTCTCGGCCTACGCCCCGCCGGGGATGATCCGCGGCTCACACTACGAAGACCCACCGCTGTTCGCCTCCGAACTGACGTCCGCCTACGGTCACAGCGTGCGTCAGACAATCGTGGGCCCGCGCTTTGCCCTTATGGCCAAATATCTGGGCGACCAGTGGAGCATCAACGACTGGAAGGGTTTCCGCGCCGCTACCGCCGCGCTGGGCGGCCCGCGCATCTCCGTCGGCGACGGCGACAGCGACCAGCCGCCCCAGAACCTCAAGGAGTACGACCCCGAATGGGGCCGTGCCTTCTACGAGGGCACAGTCGCGCAAAGCTGCGACCACGAACGCATGCTGCAAATGGTGAAGGCGCCCGTCCTGTTCACCCATCACACGCGCATGATCGCTCCGGCGACGGGCATGCTGGTTGGCGCGCTGTCCGATCTTCAGGCTGGACGGGTGAAAGCATTGGTCGAAGGCGCGGGCCAGCCGTTCGAATACGTCTCGCTGCCCGGCGCAGCGCACGCCATGCACGCTGCCGATCCCGACCGCTTCGTCGGCGTGCTCAAGCCCTGGACCCAGAAACTCCCGGCCTGATCCGGATTGTTTCGAAAGACACCGACATGACCACACGCCGTCGCCTGTTGCAGACCAGCGCCGCCCTCGCGCTAACGGCCTGCACCACGTCCCCGACTCGGCAACCGGCGGCGAAGCCGAACATCCTGTTCATCATGGCGGACGATCTCGGTTACGCCGACCTCTCCTGCTACGGCCGTCGCGAATACACGACGCCCGAATCGGACAGGCTCGCCGCATCAGGCACGCGCTTCCTCCAGGGCTACGCAAACTCGCCCGTCTGCTCCGCCACACGCACGGCGCTGATCACGGGCCGCTACCAGTACCGTCTGTCCGTTGGCCTCGAGGAACCGCTGCAAGGCGCGCGCGACGTCGGCCTGCCGCCCGATCATCCGACGCTTCCCGGCCTCCTGCGCGAGGCTGGCTACCAGACCGCGCTGATTGGCAAATGGCATCTCGGCCGCTTGCCAAAATACAGCCCGCACCTCAGCGGCTACGATCACTTCTGGGGCTTCCGCGAAGGGTCGATCGACTATTTCACCCATGACGGCTTCGGCAACCGCCCGGACCTCTGGGATGGAGATGAGCCGATCGAGATGTCCGGCTACCTGACCGAACTCCTCGGCGATCGCACAGTGCAGATGATGGACGAGATGGCGAAGTCGGACAAACCGTTCTTCATGAGCCTCCACTTCAATGCGCCACATTGGCCGTGGGAAGGGCCCGAGGACCAGGCTGAAGCGGAACGCCTCGCGAAGATCGGCGGCACCAGTCTGATCCATTTCGACGGCGGCTCGCTCGAGACTTACGCCGAGATCGTGAAGTCAATGGATGCCCAGATCGGTCGAGTGCTGGCCAGGCTGGACGCGCTGGACATCGCCGACAACACAATCGTGATCTTCACGTCAGACAACGGTGGTGAGCGTTTCTCGGACACATGGCCCTTCACAGGCAAGAAGATCGAACTCCTAGAAGGCGGAATCCGTGTCCCGCTGATCGTGCGCTGGCCGGGCGTTTCGCGCCCCGGGTCGATCAGCGACCAGACAGCAATGTCGATGGATTTCATGCCCACCCTGGTCGCCGCTGGCGGTGCCGCGCCGCATCCCGGTCATCCGATGGACGGCATCGATCTTCGCAACGCCATTGCGGGCACTGCGCCGGCATCCCGCAAGCTCTATTTTCGCTACCTGCACCTTGCGCAGCAGGCTCATCGCGACGGCGACTGGAAGTACCTTAAGATCGCGGAGAACACCTTCCTCTTCAACGTGGCTGACGATCCGCTGGAGCGCACCAACCTCAAAGAGCGGTATCCGGAAAAGTACGCCGCGATGGCTGCAGCCTACGAGGCATGGAACGCGACCATGCTGTCGCTGGACCCGGACGCCCAGACCCACGGCTATCCCGGAAGCTGGCTGGCAGACCACTTCTCCTCGCCGGAACATTAGCCGGTTTGGTGCAGAGAACGGCGAGGCTCATCTCCCTCCCAAAGAATGGCAGCCTTTCCCTACCGATTTCGAGGGGAGACCAAATCTCCTCTGACTGCGCACACCGCCTTCCCGGATGCTGGTCTTGTAGTTGGGATCGGGCTGGTAGGGGGCGCGAAACGTCTGCCCGCCAGCGAGCTGCTGTCCGGCCTCGTCGACGACCGTGAATTCCACATAGGGCCGAGCATGCATGCCGGGCGGCCGCGCCGCGCGCTCGGCCAGCGTCAGGCTGGTCCAGAACGCGGCCTGCGCCGCCAGCAGCAGCAAGATGAACCGGACCAGCACGCGCCAGTCGGGGATTTCCAGCTTCATGTCACGTCCCCCGGGGCGCTGTTCCCCCTCATACAAGGGGGAGCAGCGGAGGGCCAGAAGGCCATGCCGCCGGGAGACCCCCTCATCGAGGGGGATGGACAGAAACGCCTAGCGCGGTCGGGACCCTAGCGTTTGCGGGATGAAGAACTGTCGCGGGAAAACAGGGCGACGCCGCCGAGAACCACCGCGAACGTTCCCATCAGGGCGATGACGAAGGGGATGAAGAGAGGCTGGAGATCCATGGCGATCAGGCTCCGGTCTGGGAGGCCGGCTGGCAGTCCGGCAGTTCGAAGAAGGTGTCGACGTCGCAGCTGAAGGCC
>Ga0208492_1001778_pt1 | contig 12145 bp, 10 predicted proteins | sample Subbioar_CSW14AB_FD_184820 | JGI IMG/M metagenome (GOLD analysis project Ga0208492, IMG submission 184820) | Serpentinite rock and fluid subsurface biosphere microbial communities from McLaughlin Reserve, California, USA - CR12Mar_CSW14AB (SPAdes) | ecosystem: Environmental > Terrestrial > Deep... | reverse complement strand
CTGCCAGCCACGATGGTAGCGTTGCAGGTCATAACGGCCCGCGCCTATGCGTATGCCGGCCGGGCTGCCCGACAGCACCGCGGTATCGCGACAGTCGTTCAAGGTCTGTACGAAGCGCTGGGCTTCGAGCTTCAAGGTGTCAGCGGATTTGTCCGGCAGACTGATGCGCACCACCACCAGCATCACACTGATGATGGCGACCACCACCATCACTTCGAGGAGGGTGAATCCGGCGGCGCGCGCCACCGCGTTATTTGACTGTCCAGTTTCCGATGTCGGCATTGAAGCCCTCACCACCGGGAATGCCATCGGCGCCATTGGAATAGAGATCGAAGGTGTTGTGCTGGCCGGGATACAGATACTGATAATCGCCACCCCAGGGGTCTTTGGGCACGGCTTCGATGTAGCCGTCTTCCTTGTAGTGCGCGCCGGCCGGCAGACCGGTGGGCTTGCGCACCAGGGCATCGAGACCTTGCTCGGTGGTCGGATAGGTCAGGTTGTCGAGCTTGTACAAATCGAGCGCCGAAGCCACCGCGCGCAGATCCTGCTGGGCCCGCACCACCCGCGCCTCGTCGGGACGGCTCATCACGCGCGGCACGACGATGGCGGCGAGGATGCCGAGGATGACCACCACCACCATCACTTCGATGAGCGTGAAGCCCCGTTGTGCGAGGCGGGCAGCGGGTGCCGAATGCATCGTGTACAAGGCGAGGATCCTTTCAACAGATTGGCGAGGCGGCTAGTTTAACCCCGTGCCCTGACGCCGTCATGACGGGATTGGCGAAAGCCATGCGCCAAGTGCATTGCCATCATGCTCGCCCTATGCGCACATCACCATGACAAAAGGCACATCCGACATCGCGCGCCGGTCATGGCTGCACCGGGCCGGAACTTCACACTTTCACCTGAGTCATTGAACCCATTAGAATCCAGGCCCTAACCGGCACCGCCGTCGGTCCAGAAAGAAGGCAACGTGGATACCGCAACCCATACGCGCGAATCGATTCTACGGCTGCGTGACTACGTCAATCAGCGCATACTCGGACAAGACCATCTGGTCGAACGCATGCTGGTGGCGCTGCTCGCCGACGGACACCTGCTGGTCGAGGGCGCGCCCGGTCTGGCCAAGACCCGCGCCATCAAGGTCTTGAGCGAAGGCATCGAAGGCGAGTTCCATCGCATCCAGTTCACACCCGATCTGCTGCCGGCCGATTTGACCGGCACCGAGATCTACCGCCCGCAGGACGGTTCCTTCACCTTTCAGCAGGGTCCCTTGTTCCACAACCTGGTGCTCGCCGACGAGGTCAATCGCGCGCCGGCCAAGGTCCAGTCGGCCCTGCTCGAAGCGATGGGGGAACGCCAGATCACCATCGGCCGCACTTCCTATCCGCTGCCGGAGTTGTTCATGGTGATGGCGACCCAGAACCCGCTCGAACACGAAGGCACTTATCCGCTGCCGGAAGCACAGCTCGACAGATTCCTGCTGCATATCAACATCGACTATCCCAGGCATGAGGACGAGAAACGCATCCTGCATCTGGCCCGCCAGGAAGCCGCCAGCAGCGCGCCCCACGCCGTGCACGGGCAGCCAGTGGTCGACCAGGCGCAGATCTTCGCCGCGCGTCGCGAGGTGCTGAGCGTGTACATGAGCGACGACGTCGAGAACTACCTCATGGAGATCGTGTTCGCGAGCCGCGCGCCGGCGGCCTATGGCGCGGATCTCGCCGGCTGGCTGGCCTATGGCGGCAGCCCGCGCGCGACCATCGCCATCGACAGGGCGTCGCGCGCCCATGCCTGGCTGCGCGGCCAGGACTTCGTCTCGCCGGCGGACGTGCAGGACATCGCCAAGGATGCCCTGCGTCATCGCGTGATCCTGAACTATGAAGCGGCCGCCGACGGCGTCACGCCGGACCGCTTCGTCGAAGAACTGCTGAAGCGCATCGCCGTACCCTGAGTGCGGCGAGCCTGCCACGCGCGATGAGCGCCCTGCCCTTCAAACCAGCCAGCGCGCCGACATCGGGTCTCGAGCGGGTCGAGCCGCAATTGCGTGAACTGCTGGCGCTGGCCGCACAGGCCGGTGCCTTGCCGCAATGGACGCGCGTCATTCGCGCACGCTCGAGCGGCGCCTTTCTTTCGCGCCTGCGTGGCCGCGGCATGGAATACGACGAGTCGCGTCCCTACCTGCCGGGCGATGACATCCGCCAACTCGATTGGCGCGTGACCGCGCGCACCGGTCGTCCTCACACCAAGATGTTTCGCGAAGAACGCGAGCGGCCGGTGCTGCTGTGCGTGGATTATCGTCGCGCGATGTTCTTCGCCACCCGCGGCGTATTCAAGGCCGTGCAGGCGGCGCGCGCCGCGAGCCTGCTGGCCTGGCACGCGCAGCAGAATGGCGACCGCGTCGGCGGGCTGTTGTTCGCCGATCAGGAACATCACGAATTGCCGCCCCGTCGTGGACGGACCGCGACCATGCAGTGGTTGAAGATGCTGGTGTCGCAAGGCGCATTGCAACGCGCCGCCAGCAACCGCGAGGCGAGCGAGGCACGGCCTTTGCGCGAAGCCCTGCAACGGGTTGCGCGGGTCGCCAAACCCGGCACGCTGGTGTTCGTGATCAGCGATTTCCGTGGCTTTGACGAACCCGCCAAAGCCGCGCTCGTACAACTCGGCCTGCACGTCGATGTCGGGCTCATCGCCATCCACGATCCGCTCGAAGCGAGCTTTCCGGAACTCGATGAAGCGGCGAGCATCGCCGATGGCGAGCGCAGTCTGCGCCTGGCCGGCGTCGGCCGCACGCAACGCGATTCCTATGCCGCGCAGTTCGGCGCGCGTATCGCCAACCTGCGCCAGGTGTGCCGCGAGCGGCGCATGCTGTTCACCACCATCGAGACCAGCGCCGATCCGGTGGCGGCCCTCATCAAGTTGTTCGGCGGCTGAGCGATGAACCCGAACGAACTGCCGCTGCGCGACATCCATCTGCCGGAACCGGTGTCGTGGTGGCCGCTGGCGACGGGCTGGTGGTTGAGTCTCGCGTTGCTGCTGGCACTGGGCGCGTTCGTGATGTGGTGGCGTCGCAGTGAGCCGACGCGGCGTGCGCGAAACGCCGCGCTCGGTGAACTGACCACCATTGAACTTGCCTACGCCCGTGCCGGCGACGGACATGCCTGCGCGCAGGCCTTGTCGCGCCTGCTGCGACGCCTGGCCTTGCTCGCCGACGCGTCGCAGTCCGCCCACGCCCGGGGCGAGGAATTCGCGCAGGTGCTCACTCGCCTCGGCAAGACACCCGTGCCGCCCGAAGTCCTGGCCCTGCTGCGCGAGGCGCCCTACTCGCCCGCCGCCGCCGCGGCGCTCGATCCCGCGCTTTATCGTCGCGCCACTGAAAGTTTGCGCGCATGGCTGCGCGGCTTGCGCGTGCCTCGTCATCCCGCCGCGAATATTTCCCATGCTGCAGTTTGAGTGGCCATGGATGTTTGTGCTGTTGCCACTGCCGTGGTTGCTGCGCCGTCTGTTGCCGGCCGCCACGCCGGCCGAAGGCGCGGCATTACGGGTGCCGACCTTGCGCGATTTCGAGGTGCTGGTGGCCGGGGCCGGCAGCGCCGAGGCCAAGCGTGCCAGCGTGCTGCTGGCGGCGCTCGCCTGGTTGCTGCTGGTCAGCAGCGCGGCGCGCCCGCAATGGCTGGGCGAAGCGGTCGAGGTGCCGATCAATGGTCGCGACCTCATGCTCGCGATCGATCTCTCGGAAAGCATGCACGAGAGCGATTTCGTGCTGAACAGCCAACCGGTCGACCGGCTCACGGCGAGCAAGGCGGTCGCGCGCGAATTCATCGCGCGGCGGGTGGGCGACCGGCTCGGCCTCATCCTGTTCGGCCAGCAGGCTTATCTGCAGGTGCCCCTGACCTTCGATCGCCAGACCGTGCAGCAATTGCTGGACGAAGCGGTGATCGGTATCGCCGGGCGGCAGACCGCGATCGGCGACGCCCTCGGTCTGGCCGTCAAGCGCCTGCGCGAACAGAACACGCCGCACAAGGTCATGATCCTCATGACCGACGGCCGTAACACCGCCGGTCAGGTCGATCCCCTGCGCGCCGCCGAACTCGCCCATGACGCAGGCCTGACGGTGCACACCATAGGCATAGGCGCGGACGAGGCCATCCAGCGCGGTTTCTTCGGCACGGTGCGCATCAATCCCTCGAACGATCTCGATGAAGACACCTTGCGCGCCATCGCCAAGAAGACCGGTGGCCGCTATTTCCGCGCGCGCGACGCGCAGGAATTCCAGAAGATCTACACCGAAATCGACAAGCTCGAACCGGTCGAACACAGCGGCACCCATTTCCGTCCGATCACGGCGCTGTTCTTCTGGCCGCTGGGCGCCGCGCTGCTGCTGTTCCTTGCCCTGCTCGCCCTGATGCCGCGACGCGCGCAGGCAGAGCCGGCATGAGCGACGCCATGAGTGGATATTTCCACTTCCTGCGCCCGGCCTGGTTCCTGGTGCTGCCGCTGCTGTTCGCGTTGGTGTGGTGGGCGATGCGCGGTCGCGCGCGTGGCGGCGTGTGGTCGCGGGTCTGCGACGCCGCCCTGCTGCCCTACATCGTGCAAGGCGGCACGGCCGATTTGAAAAGCCGCGCGGGCTGGTTGCTCGGCCTCGCCGGCACGCTCGCCGTGATCGCCCTGGCGGGCCCGGTGTGGGAACGCCTGCCGGTGCCGGTATTCCGTGGCGAAGCGGCGCTGGTGATTGCGCTCGACCTGTCCAATTCCATGAATGCCGAGGACATCAAGCCCTCACGCCTCGAGCGCGCCAAATTCAAGGTCGCCGACATCCTGCGCGCGCGCAAGACCGGCCAGACCGCGCTGCTGGTGTTCGCCGCGCAGAGCTTCGTGGTCACGCCCCTCACCAACGACGTGCAGACCCTCGGCGCGCAATTGCTGGCGCTCGATACCTCCATCATGCCGAGTCAGGGCAGCGAGCCGGCCAGCGCGCTCAAACTCGCCGGCAAGTTGCTGCAACAGGCCGGCATGCCCAATGGCCATGTGCTGCTGATCACCGACGGCGGCGACGAAGACGCCATGCGCCGTGCGCGGGAAGAGGCCGAGGCGGCGAGCTTTCGTCTGAGCGTGCTCGGCATGGGAACGCGCGATGGCGCGCCGGTGCCGGACAGCGATGGCGGTTTCACCAAGGGCGCGAACGGCGCGCTGGTCATGGCCCACCTCGACGACGACAGCCTTACCGCGCTGGCCAACGCCGGCAAGGGTGTCTACCTCGAGTCCCGCGCCGACGACAGCGACGTCGCCGCCCTCGACCGCTATCTCGACGATGACCGCGCAGCCCATGCCCAGCGTCTGGAGAAGCTCGCGTCCAACCAGTGGTATGAAGTCGGGCCGTGGTTGGTGTTGCCGCTGCTGCCGCTCGCGGCCTTGGCCTTTCGACGGGGTGTGCTGGTGCTGGTGGCCAGCGTGCTGCTCGCAGGCTTGATGCCGCGCCCGGCGCAGGCCGGCTGGTGGCAGACACCGGATCAGCAAGGCCAGTCGGCGTTCGCGGACAAGGATTACGCTGGCGCCGCGCAGGCGTTCGAGAACCCGGCGTGGCGCGCCGCGGCCCGTTATCGCGCCGGTGACTACGCCGGTGCCGCGAGCGATTTGCAAGAGGCCGATTCGGCGCTGGCGCATTACAACCGCGGCAATGCCCTCGCCCGCCAGGGCCAGTTGCCTGCCGCGCTGGCGGCCTATGAGGAAGCACTCAAACGCGCGCCCGAGGATGCCGACGCGAAGTACAACAAGGAACTCATCGAGAAGCTGCTGAAGAAGGACGAGCAGCAGCAACAGAACCAGCAGTCGCAGCCGGGACAATCCGGCAAGGACGACAAGCAGGCCGAGAGCGACCGCGGCGAACAGCAGTTCGACGGTGAGAAGGGCGGCGAGTCCCAGGAGCCGAACGACGGCGCCACCAATGCCGGGGGCGGCGCGCGCTCCAAGGAGAATCAGCACAGCGAACAGTCCAGTGACAGTGCGCAGGCCAAGGGCGAAGCACGCGAGAAGCTCGACCAGGCGAAGGCCCAGGCCGGCGACGAAAAGGACGAGCAGAGCCAGAGCGAAGCGGCCGCCGCCATGCAGAACGAGTCGGAATCGGAACGCGCGCAGGCCACCGAGCAATGGCTGCGGCAGATCCCGGACGACCCGGCCGGCCTGTTGCGACGCAAGTTCGAATACCAGTACAAGCAGATATACGGCGACCGGCCCAGCGAGGGGGATCCATGGTGAAACGTCTCATGGCCGCACTGGCGATACTGGCGCTGCTGATGCACGGCGTGGCGCGGGCCGCGGTCACGCTCGACGTCACGCCCGACCCGGCGGTCGCCAATCAGTCGGTGGAATTGAGTTTCCGCGTGACGGGCGGCGTCGATGCCGATCCCGATTTCAGCCCGCTCGAGCAAGCCTTCGAGATCATCGGTCGCAATCGTCAGACCACCATGAGCTGGATTAACGGCACCAGCGAACAATCGACCACCTGGGTGCTGAACTGCATGCCACGCCAGGGCGGGCGCCTGACGATTCCCGCCGTAAGCTTCGGCAGTCAGTCGAGTACGGCACGTGAACTCGAAGTCGGCGACTCGCCGGCGCCGACGAGCGGCGTCGATGACGATGCCGAGATCATGGTCAAGGCCACGGCCACGCCCGCATCGGCCTATGTGCAGCAACAGGTGGTCTACACCGTCAGGGTGCTGCACCGATCCGAAATCAACATGAACAATCCGCGCCTGTCGGCACCCACCACCAGCAGCGACGCGGTGGTGAAGCAACTGACCAGCGGCCGGCAGTTCACCGAACAGATCAACGGCCATGATTACGAAGGCTACGAAATCAAATACGTGGTGTTCGCGCAGAAGAGTGGCACGCTGCGCATCGCCCCCGTCAGTCTCACCACCGAGGTGGTGGTCGGCCGCCGTTCGGTATTCGATCCCTTCGCGCAGTCGCTGAGCACCAAGCGCATCGAATCGGCAGCGGTGGAACTGGACGTCAAACCGGTCCCCGCCAGTTTCCCGGCGGGCGCCACCTGGCTGCCCGCCAAGCGCCTGCGCCTGCATGAGGAATGGGAACCGGATGTCAGCAGCGCCGAGGTCGGCGCGCCCATCACCCGCACGATTTTCCTGTGGGTCGATGGTCTCTTGTCGGGACAACTGCCGGCCCTCAAGCTCGACGCGCCGTCCGGCATCAAGCTCTATCCTGATCAATCGCAGAACAACGATCAGGACACCGCCAATGGCTACACTGCGGTGCTGCAGCAGAAATTCGCCATCATCGCCAGCCAGGCCGGCGACGCGCAGTTCGCCGAAGTCAGTGTGCCGTGGTGGAACGTCGAGACCGATCAGCTGGAGATCGCACGCCTGCCGGCACGGGCGTTGAGCATCCATGCCGTACCGGGCACGCCTGCCCCGCCAGCCAGCGTCGATGCCATTCCACCCGCGCAACCGGCGGCCGACGGCGAACTCCCCGCGCCGCCCCCGGCCGTGATGACGGACAGCACGCCGTGGCGTGCCATCGCGCTGTTCCTTGCCATCGTCTGGTTGCTGACGCTCGCATTGTGGTGGCACAGCCGCCGTGGTGTGAGTACCGCCGCAGTCACGCCGACAGGCGTGGTCAACGGCGGCCCGACGCCGCCCCACGGCGCAGGTGCAACGCGCGACCTCAAAGCCGCCTGCGCGGCGGACGATGCGCGCGGCGCGCGGGACGCGCTGCTGGCCTGGGGCCGTGCCCAAGGTGGGCAAGGCGCGCAACCGCGCTCCTTGCGCGAACTCGCGCAACGCGCCGGCAGCGAACTCGCCGCGGAAATCGCCGCGCTGGAACGGCATCTCTATGGCGTCGAGACCGCCGACTGGCGCGGTCAGGCGCTATGGCAGGCGTTCCAACGCGAACCCCAGCCGCGCCTCGACAAACAGGTCAGCGCCCCGACGCTGCCCAAATTGTTCAAGCTCGGCGCGGGTTGAAGTCGCGCCGTCCAGCGCGACAAATGTTCACAATTTTTGCGTCCACAGCGTCGCATTTTTGTCCATTGAGTGGGTGAGCAGCGGACAAAACTTGTCCGCTTGTGCGCAAACAGGCGCTACACTCCAAGCCATCCACAGCCTTGGTCCGCGGCCCGCCGTCTCGCGCGCTGCACCAGGCGTTTTTCTTTGCCCGACAAGCTCGGGCCGCCTTGCGGGGAGTACACGTCGATGAGCGCAGCCGCGGCCGTCCTGGCCGTCGATGACAATGCAACCATACGCAAAGCCATTTCGATGCGCCTTGGCGCGAAGGGCTTTGACGTGATCACGGCTGCTGACGGCCCCTCGGCCCTGGCGCTGATCGCGCGCCGTGCGTTCGATCTCGTGATCCTCGATCTGCAGATGCCCGAGATGCGCGGCGAGGAAGTGCTGCGCCAGGTGCGCGAGCGTTTCAACCAGACCCAGTTGCCGGTCATCGTGCTGGCGGCCAGCAACGATAGAGGCGACATCGAGCGCACGCTGCAACTCGGCGCCAACGATTACATCGTCAAACCCGGCGATTTTCCCATCCTGCTGGCACGCATCCACACCCAGCTCACGCTGCGCGACACCGTCTCGCGCCTGCGCACCCAGAGCGCCTTGCTGCGCGAGACCCAGGCTCTGCAGCAGGGCGGTGGCCATCTGCCCGGCGCCGCGATCGGCGGGCCGCGCGGCATTCCATTCGATGTGCTGCACGATCACACGCCCATGACCTGCTTCGCGCTGTCGGCCGATGGTCATGTGCTGCACACCAATCACTTCGGCGCACGCTACCTGGGCTATGACGCACGCGCCCTGCTCGGCCGCTCAATGCTCGATCTCTACGTGCCGGAAGACCGCGCCATCGCGCAGGAGAATCTCGCCGCCGTGCGTGACATGCCGGGACGCGTGCATCGCTGGGACATCCGTCAGGTCAAGAAGAACGGCAATGTGATCTGGATGCGCAATACCGCCCGCGCGGTACGCGACAGCGGACTCGACCTGGTGCTGCTGACCTGCGAGGACATCGACGATGCCTATCGCCTGAGCGAGCTGTTGAGCTTCCAGGCGAGTCATGACGAACTGACCCACCTCGCCAACCGCAAGACGCTCGAGCAACGCCTGCAGCAAGTCATCGCCAGCGCGCAGAGCGAACACACCGAACACGCCCTCGCGATCCTCGATCTCGATCAGTTCAAGCTTATCAACGACAGTTGCGGCTCGGCCGCCGGTGACGAACTGTTGCGCCAGGTCGCGCACCTCATAAGCGAACTCACGCGCAAGCGCGACACCCTCGCCCGTATCGGCAGCGACGAATTCGCCATCCTGCTGGAGGATTGCCCGGTGGCGCTGGCGCAGCACAGCGCCGAGAATCTGCGCCGCGTGATTGAAGAGCATGTGTTTCACTGGCAGGGCCGCAGCTACTCGGTGTCGGTCAGCATCGGCATCGTGCCGGTGACCGACGCCAGCGATACCCCTGGCAACGTGCTGAGCCTGGCGGATACGGCCTGCTATGCCGCCAAGGATTCAGGGCGCAACTGCGTGCACACCTACGAATCGGACAATCTGCCGGTGCAACTGCGCCATGGCGAAATGCGCTGGGCGGCACGCATCAATCAGGCCATGAACGACAACCGCCTCGAACTCGTGTGCCAGCGCATTGCGGCACTGGGCGTTGAAAAAGGCGGCGAACATTTCGAAATCCTGCTGCGCATGCGTGACGAACAGGGCGGGCTGATTCTGCCGGGCGAGTTCCTGCCGGCCGCCGAGCGCTACAACCTGTCCTGTCGTATCGACCGCTGGGTGATCGAGAATGTCTTCAGCTGGTTGACGGCGCGCCCGCGCGCCATGGCCGAAGTCGGACAAGTCGGTATCAATCTGTCGGGCAAATCGATCGGCAATGCCGACATGCTGGCGTTCATTCTTGAGGCCTTCCGCGACGGGCGGGTGCCGGCCGGGAAAATCTGCTTCGAGATCACGGAAACCGCGGCGATAGCCGACCTGGTCGGCGCCACGCAATTCATCGCCCGCCTCAAGGAATGCGGCTGCCGTTTCGCGCTCGATGATTTCGGCAGCGGCTTTTCCTCGCTCGCCTATCTGAAACAACTGCCGGTCGACTATCTCAAGATCGACGGTGCCTTCGTGCGGGACATGGCCTCCGATTCCATCGATTACGCGATGGTGCGGTCGATCAACGACATCGGTCATCTGCTCGGCAAACAGACGGTGGCCGAGTTCGTCGAGACCGGCGCGACCATCGACCTGCTGCGCACGCTCGGGGTGGATTTCGTGCAGGGCTATGCAATCGGTCGTCCGGAGCCGATTGCGCGATTGCAGAAGGGCAAGTAACCGCGCCGAACGTCGGCCTGCAGGTGCGAATTTCATTCGCACAACTCCGGATGCGCCGCGGCTTTCGGGTTTGGAACGAACGGGCGTATGAATCCGCGCCTACAGGTCGCCCAGCTTCGACAGATCCGCCGGCGTGTCGATGTCGCGCAATACGCCGCGGTCATCGGTGATGTATTCGTAGATTTCGGGAATGTGCGCATCCAGCACCGGGCGTGCGCCGCGGTCACCCGTCAGGGCAAGTAACTCTGCGCGAAAGCGCGCGGGAAAAATCACCGGGTGGCCGGTGGCGCCGGCGCAGCGCGGCACGATGATGCTGTCTTCGCGTCGCCAGCAGGCGGCGAGCAGCATGAGGGTCGTGGGCTCGATCACGGGCATGTCCGCAAGTGCCACCATCCATGCCGCGCTGTCGCGACTGGCGGCGACCCCGCAGGCCAGACTGTGGGCCATGCCCAGCGCGGCATCGGCACACGGTACGACGCGATATCCGGCGCCTTCGAAGGCAGCGCCGGTCGGCCGGTCGTCGGCACGCACCACCACCACCATCTCATCGACCGCGGTGGCGAGGCGCGCGGCGGCGCGCAGACCAAGCGGCTCGCCGTTCGGCAACAAGGCCAGAATCTTGTTGGCGCCAAAGCGCCGCGCCGCGCCGCCCGCGAGCAGCACGCCGGTCAGGGGCGGCAGACGCTCGTTCAGGACGCGAGTCGCTCGGTGGTGATGCACACGCCGTTACGCGCGGCGGTGATGTCCGTCATCACGGCGAGCGCGATTTCCGACGGCTTGCGGGTCTTGAGGTCGATGCCGATGGGACCGCGTATGCGCTTCACATCGTCGTCGGTCATGCCGAAATGTTCGATGAGCCTGGCCGCCCGTTTGGCGGTGGTGCGCCCCGATCCGAGCGCGCCGACATAGAACGCCTGGGTGCGCAGCCCTTCGAGCATGGCGAGATCATCGACCTTGGGGTCGTGGGTCAGTGCGACAATGGCGGTGTGGGCGTCGCAGCCCCGCGCGGCGATGAAATCGTCCGGATAGTCGCTCGCGACCGGATACTCGCCAAGGTTCCAGGCCTCGCGATAGTCGGGCCGCGGCTCGCACACGGCGATGGCGTAATCGAGCAGGCTGGCGAAACGGCATACCCAACTGGCGAGTTCACCGGCGCCGACCACCACCAGACGCCAGGCCGGCTCATACACCACGTTCAAGACCTGCTCGTCGAGGCGCGTGCGCGCTTCGTCGTCGGCCGGTGCCCAGGCCACGCTGCGTCGTTCGAGATCGAGCCGACGAACGATCGACGCGCCGTCGCGCAGGGCGTTCATCATGGTCGCGAGATCGGGGATGGCGGCAAGCGGTTCCAGGGTCAGCAGCAGGCGACCGCCGCAGGGCAAGGTGCGGGTGGTGTCGGAGTTGTATTCGATGGTCTCGAAACCGCGCGGGAAATCCTCGCGCACCCGCGCCAGGAGTTCGTCCTCGATGCAGCCCCCCGACACCGAGCCGGCGATGCGCCCGCTCTCGCTCATCACCATCACCGCCCCCGGCGGGCGCGGCGAGGAGCCCCAGGTGTGGGCGACGGTGGCCAGCACCACGCGTTCGCCTTCCTCCAGCCAGTGCTGCCCACGTTCCAGGATTTCGACTTCGCTGCGACTCACTTCTGAGTCTCCCCGTGTTGCCCTGCAGGTGCGTATTCATTCGCACATTCATTCAGAAGACCGAGGTCCGCGGCGCGCCTTTCAATGTGCGAATGAATCCGCACCTGCGAAAATCGACGCCGACGGTGCGAGTTCATTCGCACCTACGGCGGCAAGCCG
>Ga0208492_1001777_pt1 | contig 12153 bp, 9 predicted proteins | sample Subbioar_CSW14AB_FD_184820 | JGI IMG/M metagenome (GOLD analysis project Ga0208492, IMG submission 184820) | Serpentinite rock and fluid subsurface biosphere microbial communities from McLaughlin Reserve, California, USA - CR12Mar_CSW14AB (SPAdes) | ecosystem: Environmental > Terrestrial > Deep... | reverse complement strand
GGCGCGCCAGCCGGCACCATCTGGCCGCAGGCTGGTGCAGCGCGTGCGCGTGAGCACCTGGGCGCCGCGCTCGGCTGCATCCAGCGCGCACAGCGCCACCAACCGCGCGTCGTCCACCCAGCCGTCAGAATAGACAAAGGCCTGCTGCCAGTTGGGCTGCAGGCCCTCGCCCAGCGGGCTTTCGCGCAGGTTCAGCGACTCCGTGCCCGGCAGGAAGTCGCGTCCAGCCAGGTGGTCGTACAGGTACAGCCCCAGGCGCACCAGCCAGGCCGGCCGCATGCTCGCATCGTGCGGCAGCACGAACCGCATCGGCCACATGATGTGCGGGGCGCTGCGCAACAGCACCTCGCGCTCGGCCAGGGCCTTTCGCACCAGGCCGAACTCGCGCTGCTCCAGGTAACGCAAGCCGCCGTGGATGAGCTTGGTGGAAGCCGACGAGGTGTGGCTGGCCAGGTCGTCCTGCTCGCACAGCACCACCCGCCAGCCGCGGCCCGCCAGGTCGCGCGCGATGCCGACGCCATTGATGCCGCCACCCACCACCAGCACATCGCACAGGTGATCGACCGGGCGCTGGGCGGGGTCGCCCGGGCTGGCCTCGGTGTTCGGATCGGCGCGTTCGGCGGTCGTGCTCAAGCGGTCTCCTTGGGTGAAGCTTCGATTGTGCCGAAGGCGCTGCTTTCGGGCGCCCGGATTTACTTGGGGAGGCGCGCACGCCACGCGCGCTTTCCTTGCTTTTCTGTTGCTATCTTTTCGGATAGGCTGCGCGCAAGTCGCCTTTTCGCGTCGCGCCTTCACCCGTCCATTCATCGCATCGCCGCCATGCCCACCTCCCCGACCTGGAGCCCCAACCCCCGCCAGCAAGCGCTGCTCGACGAAGTCAAGGCCCGTGGATCGGTGTCGGTCGAACGCCTGGCCCAGCGCCTGGACGTGACCATGCAGACGGTGCGCCGCGACGTGCAGCGGCTGTCCGAAGCCGGCCTGCTCACGCGCTTTCATGGCGGCGTGAGCCTGCCCCGCGAGGCCCCCGCCGTGGCCGCGTGGAAGGAGCGCCAGGCCCTGTTCGCCGACGCCAAGGCGCGCATCGCCCGCTCGGTGGCCGCCGCCGTGCCCGACGGCGCCACGCTGATGATGGGCATCGGCACCACCGTCGAAGCCGTGGCGCGCGAGCTGCTCAAGAAGCCCGGCCTGACCGTGGTCACGCACAACCTGCACGTCGCGGGCCTGCTGAGCGAGCACCCGCAATGCAAGGTGCACGTGGCAGGCGGCATGCTGCGCACCCGCGACAGCGCCATGGAGGGCGATGCCACGGTGGAGTACCTGCAGCAGTTCAAGGTCGATGTCGCCATCGTCGGCGCCCTGGGCATCGACCCCGACGGCAGCCTGCGCGACCGCGACCTGCGCGAGCAGGCCGTCTACCAGACCATGGTGGCGCAATCCCGCGAGAGCTGGATCGTGGCCGACGCCAGCAAGTTCGGCCAGCCCGGCCTGGCCCAGGTCGGCCACCTGCGCGACGCCCGCCGCGTGTTCACGCAGGCCCTGCCGCCCGCGCCCTTCCCCAAGCTGATGCAGGAGTGGGACATCGCGCTGACCATCGCGCCATGACCCGCTGAAAACCATGAACCTGCAGGGCCCGCTGCGCAAGGTGGTTCACGCCACCTTGTTCGAACTCGCCGCCGTGGTCATCGTGGGGCTGGGCCTGTCGTGGCTGCTCGGCCACGATGCCACCGAGACGGGCGCCCTGGCCATCGCCACTTCCCTCATCGCCATGGCGTGGAACATGGCCTTCAACACCGGCTTCGAGGCCTGGGAGCGCCGCCAGGCCGACCGTCGCCGTACCCTGCGCCGCCGCGTGGCCCACGCCATCGGCTTCGAAGGTGGCATGGTGGCGATGACACTGCCGCTGATCGCCTGGTGGCTGGGCATGGGCTGGTGGGAAGCGCTGCTCACCGACCTTGGCCTGATGGCCTTTTTCCTGGTCTACGCCTTCGCCTTCAACTGGGTGTTCGACCATGTGTTCGGGCTGCCGACATCGGCCCTGCCCCTGGCCACCGAACCGGGCACTCCCGGGCGTTGAACGCAGCGCGAACAGCGGGCAAACCCCTGCCCCTGCTGTCGCCCAGGTTGCCCCTTCTGTCGCATAAACCCCCATGGCGCGACCCCGCGCTCGTTAGCATCCAGGCCTGCCCAGCCGCCTACGAAAAACCGCCCATGAGCCCCATCCCCACCGAGCATTTCTTTGTCCAGGGCCCCGATGGCCAGCTCGCCGTCCAGCGCTGGGGCGACCGCTCTCGGCCCGTGATCGTGCTGGTGCATGGCTACCCGGACAACCGCCACAAGTGGGACGAGGTGGCGCTGCTGCTGTCCAGGCGCTTCCAGGTCGTCGCCTACGACGTGCGGGGCGCGGGCGCTTCTTTCCGCCCCACGCGCAAGCAGGACTACCAGCTCGCGCGCCTGACGGCCGACTTCACCGCCGTCATCAACGCGGTGAGCCCCGGCCAGCCTGTGCACCTGGTGGCGCACGACTGGGGCTCGGTGCAGAGCTGGGAGTTCGTCTGCGAGCCGCTGCTCAAGGGGCGCATCGCGTCCTACACCTCGTGCTCGGGGCCCTGCCTGGACCACATGGGCCACTGGATCCGCGAGCAGCTGCGCAAGCCCACGCCCTCGAACCTGCTGCGCCTGACGCTGCAGCTGTTCAAGTCCTGGTACGTCTACCTGTTTCACCTGCCCGTGGTGCCCGAGTTGATGTGGCGCCACCTCACCGGCCCCAACTGGCCGCGCCTGATGCGCTGGCTCGAAGGCGTGCAGATCCAGCCCCGCCCCACCCAGGCCGAAGACGGCGCCAACGGCGTCAACCTTTACCGCGCCAACGTCCTGCCCTGCCTGACCCGACCGCGCGAGCGCGTCGCCCACGCGCCGGTGCAGGTCATCGTGCCTTTGCGCGACCACTTCGTCAGCCCCGCGCTGAGCGAGAACCTGCACCGCTGGGCGCCCGGCTACGTGCGCCGCGAGATCGACGCCGGCCACTGGATCACGGTGCAAAAACCAAAGCTGTTCGCCGACGCCGTGCTCGCTTTCATCGACCAGCTGCCTGCCGCACCAGCCATGCCCTTGCGCGCTGCCGGGACTTGAGCTGCCGGCGCAGAATGCGTCCGTCTTTTTCAGAACCCTCCGGATCCGACCATGAAGCTCTACCTGTCCTCAGGCGTCTGCTCACTGTCTCCGCACATCGTGCTGGAAGAGCTCGGCCTCGCCCACGAGACCGAAGCCGTCAACCTCAAGACCAAGGTCACGGCCAGCGGCGCCGACTTCCTCGCCATCAACCCCAAGGGCTACGTGCCGGCGCTGCAGTTGCCTGGCGGCGAGCTGCTCACCGAGGGCCCGGCCATCGTCCAGTACCTGGCCGACCTCAAGCCCGAGCTCAAGCTCGCCCCGCCCAACGGCAGCCTGGCGCGCTACCAGCTGCAAAGCTGGCTGACCTTCATCGGCACCGAGCTGCACAAGAACTTCTCGCCCTTCTTCAACCCCGCCGCAACCGACGAGATGAAGGCCATCGCGCGCGCCAACATCGAGCGCCGCCTGGGTTACGTCAACGAGCAGCTCGAAGGCCGCGCCCACCTGATGGGAGAGGACTTCACCGTGGCCGACGCCTACCTGTTCACCGTGCTGGGCTGGGCCCGCCTGATCAAGCTCGAGCTGGCACCCTGGCCAAACGTGACGGCTTTTCAGGCCCGCGTGGGCGCCCGCCCGGCCGTGCAGCGTGCGCTCAAGGCCGAAGGCCTGGCGTGAGCGACAACAAACGCTGACGGCGCAAGGGACCAAACGGTGCCAGGCCATGCGCCATTCTTCCCCGTCTCTCTCTAAGATCCGAGATCTGACCAGGGTCCCTGGTCAGATCCAATCCAACACGAAAACGGGGAAACCATGTCCATGCGACCCATCCAGGCCGGCGTCATCGCCCTGCTCGCTCACGCCTTCGCCGCAAATGCCACGACCTACTACGTCCACCCGACGTCCGGCAGCGACAACTACAACGGCACCCTCTTTCCGTTCAAGACGCTGGCCATGGCCAAATCGAAGGCCATGCCTGGCGACACCGTCAAGCTCGCGTCCGGCCAAACCTTCTACGAGCCCCTGGTTGTCAGCAGCGGTGTCACCTACAGCTCGTACGCGCTCCTGACGACCTCGCCGCCGCCCGCGGTGATTTCGGGCCGCAAGCAGGTGGATGTCAGCGGCACGGTGTGGACCAAGCATCCCACCCGTCCCATCTACACCACCACCTTGCCCGCCACCCTCACGGGGCCCGTGACGCAGGTGCTGCTCGGCAATGAACGCCTGACCCGCGCACGCATCCCCAACGTGGGCCAGGGCGAGTTCAATGTCGGCAGCAACCAATTCGCGAAGGTCACGCAAGACGGCGATCACCTGACGTTGAACATCGCCAGCGGCATCGTGCCCGCAGGGGTCGATCCCGCTGGCGCCACCGCCATGATCCGCCTGCGCGGCTCCGACCTCAATGAGTACGCCGTCAATGGTTGGAAGGCCGGCAGCGTCAACAGCCTGGACGTCAAGGCCCTGAGCTTCACGCCAGACTGGTACATCGCCCACGAATACACCATCCCCGCAGGATACGGATACTGGCTGGAAAACAAGCTGTGGATGCTCGACAGCGCCGGCGAGTGGTACCACGACCCCGTCACCCGCCAACTGCATGTCTGGATGCCCAACGGCCTGACACCCCAGGGGCAAGGCATCCATGTCTCGGTCATGCCCAACGGCATCGTGGCCCAAAACGTGAGCAACGTCAGCATCACAAACATCCAGGTGGCCGACACGGCCGCCGATGGCATCGACATGGTCAACACATCGGGTGTCTCGCTCACCAAGGTGTCGGTGCTCAGGGCTGGTCGCCGCGGCATTTCGATGACGGGCTCGAGCAACAACACGATCACCACATCAACCGTGGACGGCAGCGCCGCCGACGGGATCTGGTTGGGCTACATCGCGACGTCCTTCAAGCCGACACCGCCCAAGACCATCGTGCGCTCCGTCGACATCGACATCACCCAAAGCACCATCAGCAACTCCGGCACCCGCGGCTACGCCCAGACCGCCGTGCGCCTGGGCGAAGGCGGCCAGTTCAGCCGAAACCGCATCGAGAACACCCCCTATGTCGGCCTGTTCGCGACCCTGAACAACCGCATCGAGCAAAACGTGATCCTCAACAGCTGCAGCAATTCAGATGACTGCGGTGGCATCTACGTCGGCCAACCGCCTGCGGATGAGGCCAAGGTGAACGCAGCACCCACCGGCACGCCGGTCACCCGCACGCTGATGTCCAACAACACCACGATCGCCAACAACATCGTGGATGGCGGCGTGGGCGCGGCCGACGGCGTGCCCGCCGGATCGGGCGCCGACACACGCGGCATCTACCTCGATGACTACGTCAATGGCGTGAAGGTCACCGGCAACTACGTGGCAGGCATGAAGCATGGCTACATGCTGCACACGGCCTTCGGCAACGAGTTGAACGACAACCTGGCGATCCGCAATCGCTCCCACAATTTCTTCCTGCAGGAGGACGCGGTGCCCGTCACCGGTGGCGGCACCCCGGCCAAGGGCGAGATGCGGCTGAACACGATGCTGCGCAACGCGATGGTGGCCAGTCGCGGCGCGGAACCCAGCCTGGCGATCCCGAACATCCTGCACATCGCCGAAGGCGGGTACGGAACGACCCAGCAGTTCGCCTACTACAACCAGAACCAGTACGCCACGCTGAACCCGAACGCCCCGCTGATCCTGGCCTACAACTACGGGTCGGACAACCCGATGCAGGACATGGACATCGCCACTTGGCGCGGCATCGGTAACGATGCCTCGGGCAACCTGCGCGCCTGGCGGCCTGACATCGAGGCCCGTGGCTTCTACAACAGCGCCAGCTCGGGCAACCTGAACGTCCCCTGCCCGACCACCGTGACCGCGAACTGCAGCAAGTTCGTCAACCTGAAAACGGGCCAGTCGGTCACCTTCCCGCTGTCGGTGCCGCCGCTGAGCTCTGTCATCGTGATCCGCTGACAGGGGTGCTCACGGGCAGCGCGAGAGGTGCTGCCCCGAGGTCACCCCCATCGACACGTAGATGCTGGTGACCGCGTCCATGCCCACATCAGCAGGCGTGACGGCGGCCTGCGGCACGTACAGCAGCCCACCGCCCACCGGCACCGGTGCAGTGGGCACCAGCACCGCGAGGTAAGGTTGCCCGTCGAGCTCGATCGGCTCGGGCGCCGACAGCAGCGCCAGCACCTTCACCCCGCCCGGGCCACCGAAAGTGACCCACACAGCGCTCATCGACTTCAGTCCGTCTTCGTCGCGCTGGCCCAGCATGTCGACAAAGCGGTTGATCAGGTCGTACACATTGCGCACCAACGGGATCCGCCCCAGCACCAGGTTGACCACCCGCGCCAGGCCAGCCTGCAGCTGCGCCTCGACCAGCAGGCCCAGGGCGTAGATGGTGCCCAGGATGATCAGCACGCCCAGGACATAACCCACGCGCTCCGACTCCGACAGGCTCAGCCCAAGTTGCACGAGCAACCCGCCGATCAGGCTCTGGGGGCCCAGCCAGCCGTAGATCAGCTGCGCCAGCCAGGCAAAGACCAGCACCGTGGCCACCAGCGGCAAGGCCGCCAGCAAGCCGGCCAGGAAGGTGCGGGCGACATGGCGCACGGGGCGGCGGATCGGCGAAGGAGCGGTCATGGCAGGCAGCGGATGGGGGGCAAGGAGCGGCGGGAAGTCGCGCCGATTATGGGTCGAGACCAACGCACACCACGGGCTCGCCCGGCAGCAGCGTCGGCCCCTTTCTATAATCCCAAGATTGCCCGATGCCTCAGGATGCACAGGCTGGGAGCCCCCCAGGGCTCGCCAGCCTGCTTCTGTCTGGGCCCGCCCCTTCGCCTTTCATCGCCCCACGTCGACCCCGACCTCCCATGAGCACCACCGAAACCCAGACCTACGACCCGCGTGCCGTTGAAGCCCGTGCCCAGCAGCACTGGTCGGACGCTGACGCCTACCGCGTCACCGAGTCGACGGACAAGCCGGCCTTCTACGCCTGCTCGATGCTGCCCTACCCCTCGGGCAAGCTGCACATGGGCCACGTGCGCAACTACACGATCAACGACATGCTCGCGCGCTACCTGCGCATGAACGGTCACAACGTGTTGATGCCCATGGGCTGGGACGCCTTCGGCCTGCCGGCTGAAAACGCCGCGCTCAAGAACAAGGTGCCGCCCGCCGCCTGGACCTACGACAACATCGCCTACATGAAGAAGCAGATGAAGGCGATGGGTCTGGCGATCGACTGGTCGCGCGAGATCGCCACCTGCCAGCCCGAGTACTACAAGTGGAACCAGTGGCTGTTCATCAAGATGCTGGAAGCCGGCATCTGCGAGCGCCGCACGCAAACCGTCAACTGGGACCCGGTCGACCAGACCGTGCTGGCCAACGAGCAGGTGATCGACGGGCGCGGCTGGCGCTCGGGCGCGCTGGTGGAAAAGCGCGAGATCCCCGGCTACTACCTGAACATCACCAAGTACGCCGACGAGCTGCTGGGCGCCGTCGCCAACCCCGAGGACAAGAACTACCTGTCCGGCTGGCCCGAGCGCGTGCGCCTGATGCAGGAGAACTGGATCGGCAAGAGCGAAGGCGTGCGCTTCGCGTTCTCGCACGACATCGCTGGTGCCGATGGCCAGAAGATCAACAACGGCCAGATGTGGGTCTTCACCACCCGCGCCGACACCATCATGGGCGTGACCTTCTGCGCCGTGGCCCCCGAGCACCCGCTGGCTGTGCACGCTGCGGCCTCGAACCCCGCGCTCAAAGCCTTCATCGACGAGTGCAAGCAAGGCGGCACCACCGAGGCCGAACTCGCCACGCAAGAGAAGAAGGGCATGGCCACCGGCCTGTTCGTCACCCACCCGATCACCGGTGAGAAGGTGGAAGTCTGGGTCGGCAACTACGTGCTGATGTCCTACGGCGACGGTGCCGTGATGGGCGTGCCTGCGCACGACGAGCGTGACTTCGCCTTCGCCAAGAAGTACGGCATCGCCATCAAGCAGGTCATCGCCGTGGAAGGCGAGACCTTCTCGACCGACGCATGGGCCGAGTGGTACGGCGACAAGCAAAAGGGCCAGTGCGTCAACAGCGACGCACTCAACGGCCTGGCCCACAAGGACGCCGTCAACAAGGTCGCCGAGATCCTCATCGCCAAGGGCGTGGGCGAGAAGAAAACCACCTGGCGCCTGCGCGACTGGGGCATCAGCCGCCAGCGCTACTGGGGCACCCCCATCCCCATCATCCACTGCGCCGATTGCGGCCCGGTGCCGGTGCCCGAAAAAGACCTGCCCGTGCGCCTGCCCGAAGACGTGGTGCCCGACGGCAGCGGCAACCCGCTGAAGTCGCGCCCCGACTTCCTCAACGTCGGCTGCCCCAAGTGCGGCAAGCCCGCCCAGCGCGAAACCGACACGATGGACACCTTCGTGGACTCGAGCTGGTACTTCCTGCGCTACACCTGCGCCGACAACCACGGCGCCATGGTCGATGAGCGCACCAACCACTGGATGGCCAACGGTGGCATGGACCAGTACATCGGTGGCATCGAACACGCCATCCTGCACCTACTGTATGCGCGCTTCTGGACCAAGGTCATGCGCGACCTGGGCCTGGTCAAGGTCGACGAGCCATTCAAGAAGCTGCTCACCCAAGGCATGGTGCTCAACCACATCTACAGCCGTCGCACGGCCAAGGGTGGCAAGGAGTACTTCTGGCCGCACGACGTCGAGCACGTGCTCGATGAAGGCGGCAAGGTGATCGGCGCCAAGCTCATCAACGCCGTGGACAGCGCCGATGGTCAGCTGCCGGTGGGCACCGCCATCGACTACGAAGGCGTGGGCACCATGTCGAAGTCGAAGAACAACGGCATCGACCCGCAAGAGTTGATCGAGAAGTACGGCGCCGACACGGCCCGCCTGTACACCATGTTCACCGCGCCGCCCGAGCTGACGCTCGAGTGGAACGACGCCGCCGTCGAAGGCAGCTACCGCTTCCTGCGCCGGGTGTGGAACTTCGGCATGAAGCTCCAGGCCCTGCCCAAGGTCGACACCGCGGCCGCCACGCAAGGCGCCACCTCGCTGGCCGACGTCGCCTTCGGCAAGGAAGCCAAGGCCCTGCGCCTGGAGGTCCACACCGTGCTCAAGCAGGTGGACTACGACTACCAGCGCATGCAGTACAACACCGTGGTCTCGGGCGCCATGAAGTTGCTCAACGCGCTCGAAGGCTTCAAGGCCCTGGATGCGGCCGACGGCCAGATCGCCCTGATCGAAGGCTTCGGCATCCTGCTGCGCGCGCTCTACCCCGCCACGCCTCACCTGGCGCACGCACTGTGGAGCGAGCTGGGTTATGCCGGCAAGCTCGGCGACCTGCTGGGTGCGCCCTGGCCGAAGGTCGACGCCTCGGCCCTGGTGCAGGACGAGGTCGAGCTGATGCTGCAGGTCAACGGCAAGCTGCGCGGCTCGATCAAGGTCCCGGCCCAGGCGGACAAGGCCGCCATCGAGGCCGCCGCCCTGGCCAGCGAGGACTTCGCCAAATTCAGCGAGGGCAAGGCGCCCAAGAAGGTCGTCATCGTGCCGGGCCGCCTGGTCAACCTGGTCGTCTGAGCACCGGTGTTAAGGTCATGCCCATGCAACGCCGCCAACTCCTGACCCTGCTGGGCGCTTCGTCCCTGCTGCCCCTGGCCACGCTCGGGGGCTGCGGCTTCCAGCTGCGCCGCCAGCACGACATGGCCTTCCGCTCCATCCAGCTCAGCGGCTTTTCCAGCACCTCGCCACTGGCCACCGAGCTGGCGCGTGCACTCGATGCCAGTGGCGTCACGGTGGTCGAAAGCAGCCTGCAGGCCGCGCAAGCCGCTTCCGCCGCGCAGGTTCCCGTCACCCACGTCGAGTTCGTCGCCATGCAGGACACGCGCGACACCCTGGTGTCCGCCAAGACGGCGTTCGGTCAGGTGCGCACGATGACGGCGCGCTCCATCCTGCGCTTCGAGGTGCGGCGTGGCGATGGCAGCGTGCTGCTGCCCGCCTCCGACGTTGCCCTGGTGCGCGACCTCAGCTACAACGAACGCGACGCCCTGGCCAAGCAGGACGAGTCCGACGCGCTCACGCGTGCCATGCAGACCGACATCGTCAACCAGGTGATGCGCCGCCTGGCCGCCATCAAACCGCAGCAGTTGCCGACGCCGCCCGAGGCCGACAAGGCCAGCAGCGCCACCACGCGCTGACGCCCGGCCACGCTCGCGCACCCAACGCGCACCCCGCGTCCCCGACCATGCAGTTGCGCCCCGACCAGCTCGCCGCCCACCTCGCCAAGGGCCCGCTCAAGCCGGTCTACACCGTGCATGGCGACGAGGCGCTGCTCGCACAGGAAGCGGGTGACACCATCCGCTTTGCTGCGCGCGCGCAAGGCCACACCGAGCGCCAGGTGCACACCGTGCTCAACGCCGGCACCTTCGACTGGGCCAGCCTGATCGGCGCGGCCAGCGAGATGTCGCTGTTCGGCGACCGCCAGTTCATCGAGCTGCGCATCCCCGGTGGCAAGCCCGGCAAGGAAGGCTCGCAGGCGCTGCAACGCTACATCGAGCAGGCCGCCGGCAACGACGCGCTCATCACCCTCGTGACCCTGCCCAGGCTGGACAAGATGCAGCAGTCCAGCGCCTGGTTCACCGCGCTCGACGGCGCGGGCGTCACCCTGCGCTGCGACCCGATCGAGCGCCAGCAGCTGCCGCTGTGGATCGCCCAGCGCCTCAAGGCCCAGGGTCAGGAGGTCGAGCCCGGCGAGGCCGGCCAGCGCGCCCTGGCCTTCTTCGCCGATCGCGTGGAAGGCAACCTGCTGGCCGCCCACCAGGAAATCGTCAAGCTCGGCCTGCTGCACCCGAGCGGCGTCCTCACGCTCGAGCAGATCGACGCTGCCGTGGTGGACGTGGCACGCTTCGAGGTCTTCAAGCTGACCGAGGCGGTGCTCTCGGGCAACGTGGCGCGCACCCTGCGCATGCTCGACGGCCTGCAAGCCGAGGGCGAAGCCGCCGTGCTCGTGCACTACACCCTGGCCGGCGAGATCCAGGGCCTGTACCACGCGCGCCTGGGGCTCGATGGCGGCAAGCCGCTGCCCATGGTGCTGCGCGAGCAGCGCGTCTGGGGTCCCCGCGAGCGGCTCTACGAGCGCGCGCTGCCGCGCCTGCGCACACCACCGCTGGCGCGCCTGGTGGCCCACGCCAGCATCGTTGACGGCATCGTCAAGGGCCTGCCCCACCCGCAGTGGCCGGTGGACGCCTGGGAGGCGCTGCGCCGGCTGGCGCTGCAGCTCGCCGAGGTGGCCTCACCGGCCTGATCCAGGCCTGGGTCAGCGCCGCATCCCCCTCGATCCGGGGAGCGCCTCCGCTGGAAAGCCCCCAGGCGGTTTTTGCCCCTGCTGGCTACAGTCAAGCGACCATCGTTTGACGCGACACGGCAAAACCAACGTCGCCGGGACACCGTTGTGAGTACCGCCAACCTGATCCCCCTGAACCGCTCCGAGCACATGTACTGGGCCGGCGAGGGGCACCTCGGCCCCATCAACCAGGCCTACATCCTGCGCTTTGACCAGCCGCTCGACGAAGCCCTGGTCCGTCAGGCCCTGCGCGAGCTGACCACGGCCTTCCCGCGCATGCGCGGCATCGTCGTGCCCACGGCCTGGACGCACAAGCTGCGCATCCTGCCCGACGACCGTTTCGTCGATCAGCTCTTCGACGACTGCTACCGCATCGAGCACGGCGTTGACCCGTCCTCGCGCGAGGCCTTGATGGCCTGGCACACGCGCTTTCTGAACGAGCCCATCTCGCTGGAGCGCGGCCTGCCCTGGCGCGGCCGCTTCCTGCCGCACGCCACGCAGCCGGCCATCATGTTCTCGGTGCACCACATCATCGGCGACGGCCGCTCGATGGTGCAAATGCTGTGCGCCATCCTCGGGCGCCTCAACGGCCAACCCATCGCGCCATGCCAGCTCGACTCCCCGTCGATGATGCCGGCCGTCACACCGCAGAAGTGGTGGCAGTGGCCCGGCAGCATCGCCCGCTGG
>Ga0208492_1001776_pt1 | contig 12159 bp, 9 predicted proteins | sample Subbioar_CSW14AB_FD_184820 | JGI IMG/M metagenome (GOLD analysis project Ga0208492, IMG submission 184820) | Serpentinite rock and fluid subsurface biosphere microbial communities from McLaughlin Reserve, California, USA - CR12Mar_CSW14AB (SPAdes) | ecosystem: Environmental > Terrestrial > Deep... | reverse complement strand
GGGTCTTTCGCTTAAAGTGGAGCTGAGGGGATTTGAACCCCTGACCTTCTGAATGCCATTCAGACGCGCTCCCAGCTGCGCCACAGCCCCTACGTTAAGAAAAGTTACCGGGAATCGCTACGATCGTCAACCATTCCAGTAACCTTCCCCAAGTATATCGTCCGCGAGGCGGGAAAACTTTCCCAACCTTTGCCAATTATGGCAAACTAGTGGTGGTTTGGGTGTAAGCCGTTTTTTGCTGATCGTTTAGGTCCATGGGATTTCGGAGTTTGGGCATGTCGGAAAGGGTGACGGTCGGCATCGATTTGGGGGGAACGGCAATCAAGGCGGGCGTGGTGACTTCCGAGGGGGAAGTCCTTGGGCGCCAAGCGATTCCGACGCCGCTATCCAGCCCCAAAGCCGGCATTTCAGCCATCATTTACGCTGCTCAGGAGGCCGTCCGCGCCAGTGGAATCAATCCGCAAAGGGTTCAGGCAGTAGGGGTTGGAACTCCAGGAGTGCTTGATCCCAAAAAGGGTGTGGTACGCGAGGCGGCCAATCTCACCGGCTGGCAAAATGTGCCGCTTCGAGATCAGCTGGCACACTCGCTCGAACTGCCGGTGCGGGTGATGAACGACGCCAATGCGGCGGCGCTGGGCGAAGTCCTCTATGGCGTGGGCAGGGGCTATCCCGACCTCATCCTTTTGACGCTGGGCACGGGCGTGGGCGGGGGCCTGGTCATGGACGGCAGGGTGATCGAGGGAAGCGGCGGTCTTGCTGGCGAGCTGGGTCATATGCGCATTGAAATGAGCCGTCCGAGGCCCTGCGGCTGCGGGAAATACGGCTGCCTGGAGGCGTATGTCGGTGCCAAGCACCTGATTCGGCGCATTCATGAGGCGCTGGCCGACGATATCCAGGAAATCTCGCTGCTTCATGAAAAGGCGAAAACCGGCCAAAAGAACGGCGCCGGCGGCATTGCCGTCGAAGATATGTTTCAAGCCGCCGACGAGGGGGATGGAATCATGGCGCGGCTGGTGGATGAGACCGCCATGGCGCTGGCAGTCGGAATCGCCAACTTGCTGCACGCGTTCAACCCGGGAATGGTCGTGTTGGCTGGCGGCGTGGCCCAGGCGCAGACCCTCAGGGAGAAGATCCGCGAGTTTTTACCCGAATTCGCCTTACCCGCGTTCATCGAAAACTTGCGCTTGGAGACGAGCACTTTGGGGCAGGATGCGGGAATCTTGGGTGCCGCGGCAGCGGCCCAGTCGATCTCAGGGAGTTAACGAAACTTCCAAGGGGAAATAGGCTGTTTCGGCCGCTAACCACGGCGCTACAATACTTTCGAGCAATGGCCTTTCGCAACGCTCCAGAACTTTCGACCCAAAGCCTTTCGCGAAGCTTCAGGCTAGGCCAAGATTTCGACCTCTTCCCGAACCGAGTTGGTCTCTGGTGGCACGACCATGATCCCTTTGCGGCACTTGACGTTTTATCTCGGGCGCCTGGGCGGTTTGGAGTTTCGTTGCCACTATTTTGTCCCGTTTCTCGCCCTCGGCCTGATCATCCGGATGGGATTGCAATATCCCGAGAATCTTGCGGCTGGGGCCGGCCTTGTAGGGCTTTTCTGCCTGGCGCTGATGTTTCATGTGCTCGTGCACGCTCTCACCTGGATCGCTTTTGGCGCCGAGCCGGTTTTGGCCATTTTCGAGCCACTGGGCGGCCGGGTTGAAGTCGAAGGTGCCACCAGTAGCGCCAAAAAGGCCTGGGCCGCGCTTTCGGCACCGCTATTTCATTGGAAAATGGCGCTGATCAGCGGCGTCATCCTTTATCTGTTGGATCCGACCCTCGGTCTGCCCTGGAACCCCTTTCGTCCTCCGTTTGAAAGCCACTGGCAAACGCACGCAATCACCGGCTTCCTGGCGGGTTGGTTTTGGGTCAACTGGGTGTTGGGCCTGGTGAATTTGTTTTTGCCGGGCATTCCTTACGACGGCGGCGAGTTGCTCGCTTGCTGGCTGGCGCCGGTGACGGGCTGGACTCAGGCAGAGAAAACCACGGCTCGCATCGGTATTTTTCTGGGGTTTTTATTCGCCTTCGCTTCGATTGTGGACAACTCGGTGGTCCTGTTGATTCTCGCCCTCCTCGGGTTGGAGCGATCGCTGGGGCTGCTCATTGGCCAGCCCTATCAGGAACGGTCCTTGTCCGAGGAATCGGTCGAAGTCGAGGCGGCGCCCGAGCCGCAGGTTTCCTGGATGGAAAAATGGCGTCGCGAAAAAGAGCGCAAGCGGATCGAGGCGATGGATCGGCAAATTCTGGCCGATGAAGAGCGCCAGGACCGCCTGCTAGAAAAAATCCACCTTCAGGGAAAATCGTCCCTCACCGCCGAAGAGCTAAGATTTCTTCAGGAGCGGGCCGACCGCTACCGAAACCGCAGGGAATGACGGGAAACCAGCGGACCTCTTTTTTTTGACCCGGCTCGGATTGCATCCGGGAAGCTAGCCAGATTTCATCCATGACAGAAACGATTAAGCGGATCGAACCCCGTACTCTCAAGGGCTTTCGCGACTATCCCCCCGCGCTCATGATTCCCCGGGAGAAAGTTCTCGAAACGGCTCGCCAAGTCTATCGCGCCCACGGGTTTGCGCCGATCGACACTCCGGCACTGGAATATGCGGAAATCCTCACGGGCAAGGGGGGCGAAGAGTCCGACCGGCTCATCTATCAGTTCAAGGATCACGGCGATCGCCAGGTGGCTCTGCGTTTCGACCTGACGGTGCCGTTTGCGCGTTTTGCCGCGATTCATGTTCCCAAGATCGGAACGCCATTCAAGCGCTATGCCATGGGACCGGTCTGGCGCGGAGAAAATACTTCGCACGGGCGCTATCGCGAATTCTGGCAATGCGATTTCGACACGATCGGCACCACGAGCAACGCGGCCGACATCGAGGTCGCCCTGGTCATCCATGCGCTGTTCACCGCGCTTGGTTTAGACCGGTTTGAAATCCGCATCAACAATCGCCTGGTCCTCAACGGCCTGCTCGCCGAGTATGGCCTGGCGGATCAATCGGTCGCGCTTTTGCGGGCGCTGGACAAGCTGCCCAAGATCGGCATGGAAGCCGTGCTCGATGAAATGGCCGGTTACGGCGTGCCGCGCGAGGGAGGTCAAAAGGTTTTGGAGCTGGCCTCGCTCAAAGGCGAATCGGCCGCCATTCTCGATCAACTTGCCACAGCCCATCCCGGCAACGCCACCCTCATGGAAGGGGTCAACCGGCTTCGCGAGCTCTTCAAGGTGGCGGACGCCTGCGGCTTGCCCAGCGAGCGATTCCGGCTCGATCTCTCGATTGCGCGGGGCCTCGACTACTACACCGGTACGATTTACGAGACCTTCCTCCTCGACATGCCGAGTATTGGCAGCGTTTGTTCGGGCGGCAGGTACGACAACCTCGCGGGACTTTACACAAGTCAGAAACTGCCCGGAGTCGGTGCCTCGCTCGGGGTGGACCGGTTGCTTGCCGCCCTGGAAGAAATGGGCAAGCTGACCTCCCGCGAAACCCCGGCGGAAATCCTGGTCACGCAATTCGATGGTTCGCGGCTGGCCGATTACTACCGCATGGCCTTCAACTTGCGTCAGGCGGGGTTCGCCGTTGAGGTTTATCCCGAACCTAAAAAGATCGGCCAGCAGCTTCAATATGCCGAAAAGCGCGGCTTTAAGCTGGCAGTGATCGCCGGCCCCGACGAACTTTCCCGTGGCGACTGGAAGTTGAAAAACCTGGCGGCGCGCACCGAAGAGACCTTTACGGCCGAGACCCTGGCCTCCGGTGTCGCCAAGGCGCTTGAGAGCGCGAACGGCGCTTAAATCGTCTTTCAGACCGGATATCTTGCGGTCATGGTTCGCCTTGGCGATCGATTCGCAGGGAGGGACCTTGGCGCGGGTCCGATAAAGCTTCGAAACAAGCGGTGGGGAGTTTCACAGTTGATTCAAAAACCCAGGGTTGGCGTTCGCGTCGCCTCGCTGAATACCGACTTTCGCGATGCGCTCGACAAGGCCGCCAAACTCAGCCTGGCCGGAGTCCGGCTCGATGTCGGCGGCGCGATCGATCCGAAATCCCTTACCGGCACCGGGCGTCGCGAAGTGGCGTCCCTGCTGCGCGGTCGAGCTCTGGAGGGCCTGGCGCTTGGATCGAGTTTGCGTCAGACGCTCGACGAACCCGAACATCAAGAAGAACGGCTCAACCGGATTGGCGAGATCTTCAAGCTTGCAGTCGACTTGCAGGTCAAGGCCGTCGTCCTTTACTCGGGAAACCCAAACCGTCCGCCCGGCACCGAAGAATCCAAAGATGTGGAAGGCGGCGCCCCTGCGGGTAAATCGATACTGCTTGGGCTCTCGCCGCTTATGGGCGGGATATTGACTCCTTCCAAGCCCAAAAACGATCCGCAAAAGCGCTTTCAATCGCTGCTCGACTCGCTTGACTTCGTGGCCCGGCTTGCTGAACGAACCGGCGTCGTTCCCATGATCGATCCGGCTGGGAATTCGGTGCTCGATCTATCCGACCTGCTCAGAGAGCTCGATCATGCCGGCTGCGGCATTCACTGGGACCCCGCCACGCAACTGGCCTCAGGCATGCGGCCGCTGACATTTCTGCAAGACCCGGCAAGGCTGGTGGAACGACCGGTGATGGTTGCCGGCCGCGACTGGCTGCGCAACCTTGCGGTCGAATGCATTCCGGGGCAGGGCGACCTCGATTGGCCCGAGTTGATGATGCAAATGGCGGCGGCCGGATTTTCCGGAGCGATCGTCGCCGATCGGACTTCGGGCAATCAACCGGCGCGCGAACTGTTGATCGGTGCGCGGGCGTTGAGCGGCATGATTCCTTGAAATCGAAAAGGACACGTGCGAAGTTGCCCTGAAACGCCTGGGTCCATCAGGCGACGACGCTGAGATTCCCCCTCTGGCTGAACGAGGGAATGGTTCCCAGCCGTTCGGCCAGGGCCGCTTCTTCTCGGATGGAATCGAACGCTTCTCGCAATTGAGCCGTGACCGCCAATGCCGATTTGCGTCTTTCCAGATCGTTGATGTCGATCGTATCCAAGAGGAAGCGCAGCAGCCCGCGTAGGTTGCGGTTAAGCGGCGTTTCCTGCGGTTCGATTCCGGCGATCAGCCCCACAACCAAAAGGCGAACCTTGGCCTCGACGATCTGCCGCGAGGGATCGGGGTCGCCAAAGGGAAAACCGGCCCACTGTCCAAAGCTTGATTCGAGCTCGGTGTACGCCAGCGCCAGCAGATCGCCTCGTGTCGGTGGTTTTTGCGTTTCGACCGTGGCGTTTCGGTAGGCGTTGTGGGCATTTTGCATGGTTGTGGCCTCCGTGGCTGTATTGATTGACGGGTACTTGTTGCTAGCTGTTTTTGTTGGTCAACGATTCCAGGGTTTGTTTGATCAGATCCTGAGTGCTTTGCAGTTGCGACAAAAGGGCGTCCATCGCCGCGAATCGTTTGGTCAGGTCGTCCTTTTGTTTGGTGAGCCGGGTTTGAAGTTGAGAGATCCGGTCGTCCAGACCGCTTATGGAGTCTTCGATTCCCGCCTCACCGCGGGCCAGGATGCTGCCGAAGGTGTCCGAAGCGGTGGAGAGGTACTGAGAAAGCTGACTGGCGATGCCCGAAGTGAGGCGCAGTTCCAGGTCGGTTCCCGACATGCCGGCGGACGTCAAGGTGACCAAAACTTCGAGAGTGGGCGTGTAAACATTGGTGGCCGGGGCGCGCAGAATTTGGCCGACGCCAGTCGTCGTTTCGGTAACGCCCTGGTAGGTGAACGAACCGGCCACATCGAGCCCCGCGCCGCTTTCACTTCCGTCGAAGCCGAGAGTCGCCGCGCCGATGCCCGAAAATCCGGAGATCCCCGAGCTGCTCCCATACTGGCGTGAGGTGATGACGAGGCGATTGGAACCATCGACGCTGACTTGCACGCGCGAACCGCCGAGCAGACGACTCCCATTGATCGCCGCTTCGATGGCGGTGGCCAGCGCCGTACGCGAATAGGTGCCTGCGGCCAGCGTGACCTGGCCGGTGCCCTGGCCATCGACCGACAACGAAAAACTATTGTTGGTGCCATCGATCACCGTCGAGGCAGCGAGCGCACTGGTCGCCGTGGCGGTCCCTTGCGTGGCGGCTTGCGTGATATGGACGGTCACGGGGCTATTGATTGCAGAAATTTCACCCGGCGCGTAAAGGAGATTGAGCGAGGCGGAATTACTTTTGCCATCGAGAACAAACAGGCGCCTGAGCCCCGCGAAATCGATCCCTGGAATGTTCCCGGCCAGTGCGGAGTCGAGCCGAGTTTCGTCGACTTTGATTTGCCCCGACGAATCGAACGCAATGCCGATCGAGGCCAGTTGCGCTGACGCCGTGGGCGCGCCCGAGATGGAAGAACCGAGCAAGGCGCGCAGGCGATTCTGAATCGAATCGACCGAGCTGTCGGCAAACAGCACGCCGCCTTGATTGGTCGAAGCGTTGTATTTGGAATTGTCGTCGATGAATTGCGCGGCGTCGTTATAAGCGTTAAGCAGATCGCCAATGGCGCCTTTGACGCCTGCGGTGTCGTTGGTCACGGTCATGGTGACGGTTTGACCGGGCGCCGCCGATTGCAACTGAATTGTCAATCCGGGAACGAGTTCTTGCAGCGTGTTCGAATCGCTGGTTACGGTGATCGCGCCCCCGCCGGAGCCGATGACCACCTCGGCATCCTGAGCGGACTGGATCATGGTGGTCAGGTCGGGTGCCGTGCCCGAGCCGCCGCTCAGGTTGTTGGTGATCGTCAAGGCGTTGGCCGCACCGGTGGACTTGCCCGACAAGATGAGTTGGTAGGGGGTTGCGCCCGACGAGGTCCGCACGATCGAAGCGGTGATATCGGACTGCGAGCCATTGATCGCTTCGGCCAGGCCGACCAGGGTGTTGTTGGTCGAATCGATCGTGATCGTGGTGGCCGCGCCGGAGCCCTGCTGCAGGATGAGCGTGCCGGTGGCAATCGAGGCATCGGTCGCGGCGAAGGCCTGGGAGGCGCGCTGTTCGGTGAGCGCCAGTTGATCCACGGAAAATGAGAAATTGCCCGGCTTGGCTCCCGATCCGGCCGCGGCCGTGGCGATCGAGCTGTTGCTTGAATTCACGTCGCGGTTGTCAAAAACGCTGCTGAAGGTCGTTCCTAATTTGTTGGCGGCACTTTGAACCGACTGCAGTTTGCTTTGCAGCGTGGCGAGCGCTTCCTGTTTTTTGCTCAGGACATCTTTTTTGGCCTGAAGGCGATTGATCTGGGCAGTTTGAATTGCCGTCAGCCCCTCGATCAGTTTCGAGGTATCCAGCGGGCTCGACGAAAATCCCGTGAGAGACAAGCCGCCATTGCTCGTCGTCACCGATTGGATATTGGCCATCCACCCACTCCCAGGAAACGCGGTCCCGCTGACCCTGTCGGGGCCGACCTCTGTTATGATGATCGAAAAACTGGGGAAAAAGTTGCCTGTTTGCCAAAAAGTTGGCTTTTGCCAAAAAAGTTGACGTTTTGCGACTTTTCCTGTTTTTTTCGAACCTTGCCCCCCACTCTTGCTGTTAACCCTGACAAAGGGAGCCTCAAAATGCGCCAGAACGGGGAACGGATCGCCACGGCGATCTCAGGATTTCCAAGAAAAAGTCCAATCGCTTTGCTGGCCGCATGGACCATGCTTGCGGCATTTGTTGGGCCGGTCTTCGCGCAACGCGAGGGCCCCTCGGCGCCACAACTGATTTCTCTTTCGCCAGTTGCGGCGAAGCCAGGTTCGGAAGTCGTTCTCACGATTCAAGGCGCGGACCTGAGCGATGTGCGGCGCCTGGTTTTTGGGGTCGAAGGGATCGAATCGATCATCGTCTACCCTCAACTGGAAAAGCTTCCTCCCAACAATCCAGGCGGCCCTCGCCGGCCCGCGATGGCGGCCCCGGCAGTCACAAGCTCGATTCAGGCCAAAATCAAAATTGCGGCGAATGTGCAGACCGGTCTGGTGGATGTTCGTCTGGAGACCGACCAGGGGGTGAGCAACCCCCGGTCGCTATTGATCCGCACCGGGGAAGAGTTGCCGGAGAAAGAACCAAATGGGGACCTGGCCGAGGCAACCGTTCTGAAACCGGGGCAGGGGATGACTGCCGCCATTCAGGCCCCCACCGATGTCGACTATTACAAGATCCCGGCGCTCAAGGGGGCCAAAGTCACGCTGGTGTTACGGTCGAGCTCGATCGATAGCCGCCTGATCCCCCAGATGGATCTTTTTGATGAAAAGGGCCTGCGGATCGGCAAGGCATTCAAATCGTTTGAAAATGACCTGGTCGCGGCCATTCTGCCCAAGTCGGATGGGCCAATTTTTGCGCGCGTGACCAGCCAGGCCTACCTTCAAGGCGGCGCCGATTGTTTTTATCATCTGAGCCACGCCACCGAACCCGTGATTCAATCGGTGTTTCCCTCGGTGGTTTCCCTGGGCAGTACCGAAACGATCAAGGTCCTTGGCTGGAACCTACCCGGCGGAGTCGATTGTTCGGAACCGGGCCGCAACCTCGAAGAAACGGATTGTGAGGTCACCGCGCCGGCCAAGATCGAGGAAACGTTTCTTCCCCGGGCGATGCGTTTACCGCGGATGGCATTCCTCGATGCAACCGAGGAGCGACTTGCCGGTCCGGGCGGAATTTCGGCGCCGTTCCTACTCGGTGTTTCTCGCGAAAAAGTCGTGCGCGACAACGGATCGAACGAGGAATGGGATAAGGCCCAGGCCATCGAAACGCCTTGCGAGGTTGCCGGCTGGTTCGAAAAGCGTCATGACCGCGACTGGTATCGCTTTCCGGGAACCAAGGGGCAGATTCTCGCAATCGACATGATGGGAGACCGGTTGGGCACGAACCTCGATTTGCAGATGGCGGTCTACCGAATCCCCGCTCCTGGTCAGAAGCTGGGCGCGCCGATTCTCGAGCTCGACGACAATCCGGAGATCCTGCATCCGCAGCTCTTTTATTCCCGCTCGGAGGACCCGGCCCCCGCGCTCTTGACCTTGCCGGCGGATGGGGAATATCTGGTTCGCGTCAGCCACCGGGAGGCCGACCTGAATCTCGGGCAAAACCTCCACTACCGGTTGCGGCTGGGGGAGCCCCGGCCCGATTTCACAGTGATTGCCGTGCCGGCCAATCCGATCCACCCCGATGCGCTCAACATCCGCCCGGGAGCTTCTGTTGCCATGCTTCTTTTCGCCAGCCGGCGCGGCGGGTTTGCTGGACCGATTCAGGTCGACTGCCTCGGCCTGCCGGAGGGGTGTTCGGCGCAGCCGGTTACATTGCTTCCTGGGCAAAAGCAGGGCTTGATCATCATCCACGCGACGAAGCCTGTGAAGGCCGGTTTGGCACGGATCGCTTTCAAGGCGACCGGCACCTCAAGCGCGGCAGATAGAGAAAAGGATGTCCGTACCGCCGCGCTCGAATGGCCGCATCCCAATCCCAACAATAACCAGCCCATTCCCCTGCTCGTTCGACTGGATCAAGGGGAGTGGTTAAGCGTCCGGGACAAGCCCGCCTTGAGTCCGGTCGTCGAAGTCCCTTCGGCAGCAAGCCGCGCCATCGCGCCGGGCGGGCAGATCGAGGTGGCTTTGAAGATCCACCGATCCGACCGGTTTACCGAGGCTTGCGATGTGACGATCGCCGGCGTCCCTGGTCAAAATCTCTTTTCGATAAAGGGGGTGCAGGCCAACCGGCCCTTTACGCTCGGCGCCAAGGACTCCCAGGCCAAGTTCACGATCGAGACGCGTGGTCAAACGCCGCCGGGGATCTATTCGCTGGCCTTCCGGGTGGCCACCAATGAGAAGGAAGCCAAGAAAAGCCGCACGGTCGTCGATTTCACCGAGGTGATTTCGGTGGCGGTCGTTCCCACGCGCCTGGCCGATGCCACGGCCAATCCGGCTGGGGTGCGCCTCAAGCCAGGTGCGAAGGGTACCATCCCGGTCAGTTTGAACCGGATCGGCGGCTTTGATGGGCCGGCCCAGGTGGAAATTCTCTTTGCCGACGGAGCCAGCCAGGGCAAGTCGCAATCGATCGAGATCCCCGCCGAACAGACTCGAGGTCTTGTGCCGATCGAGCTTTCCGCTACGCTTCCGGCGGGTAAGCCGGTGCGCCTCACCGTCAAAACTCGGGCCAAAATCGGCACGGTGGAACGCGTCAGTGAATCGAAAGCCGTATTGCAGCTGACGAAATAGCGTGGGGAAAGTTAACTTCCTTTCCGGTTTTTCTGAATTTTCCGCAAACCTCTTCCGCCGCGCTGCAAATCGTAAGGGAATGATTTCAGTTCCCCTCCTTCCAGGCCGCATAATTGGAGCCGGAGGAGGACCGTATCATGACCCAGGAACAACTCGGAATCGCCAGCGGCCTGCTGGTGGTTTTGTTGACAGCTTTCTGGCCCATGCTCTCCGCGCTTGACCGGCCCAAACCAGGGCTGCGTGATGCTGGCGATACGGAAAATCCAGGTCATTCAAGCGATTTGGGGCCCCGCCGTCATCCGGTCGCACCTGCCGTTGAGTCGACCTCCGAGGTGGGTATTTCCTCACCTGAAACGACCGATACTTCACCGCCATCCAGACTTTCCAAAGGACCGACGACGCCTGCCGTTGCCGACCCGCTAACAAGCGCCTTGCCCGATCTTAGCCGTAGTTCTTGAACCCCTCCGCGAACGGGAAAGTGGCCGTTTTAAGGCGCTGCAACCGCCTTGGAAGTTATTAAGTTTCCAAGAAAGTCCAATGCCGTATGGAATTTTCCCACGGTCCCCAGCGTAAAATGCTTGATAACTGAGTGTTCGGTTGCGCGGGTAATTCCGAGAGTGCTGTCGCAACCCAGGAAGGGAATCGTTGAGTAGGGAAGCTCACGACGGCGGGGATGCTTGTGCCCTGCAATCGAGTGGGAGACTTCCATGCAACGTCAAGCCAAGGTTCCTCGCGGGCAAGCCTCGGCACACCGTACAACACGGGATGCCAAGGTCGTGACTCCATCCAAGCGCGCCAAATCCAAGAAAAGCCGGAACGTTCTAAGTTGGGCGGACCTGTACCAGTACACGGTTCCCCAGTGGAATGGTTGCCGCGGTCAGGGCGCTGAGTTGCCCGAAGCGTACTAAGCGATTCTTTTGCAGGCGGGTAGGTATGTAGGTGAGTAGATGCCTTGAGGGGTTGTTGGGTTGTCCCACGTGGCCCACCCCTTGAGTTCAGGGAGATGGAGTCTGATTTCAATCAGGCGATTCCCCGCTGCTGCCAGCTAACTCAATTCTGACCTGATGGCCGCGACGAGATTCGGTCCGAATGCTTCTTGAGCATATCGGCGCGGGCGTGCTATTCAGTAAATGGGCCCTGATGGGCTTATTAAGAGAATCGGCCCTGATGGGCTAGTGACGCCATATCCATCGTGATGGCCACGGCGATGTGCAGAACCGCGCCGGGCCAGATGCACCCCGATCGATAGCTCAACGTGCCCAGGCCCAGTCCGGCGATGATCGAAGCGATCGTTTCGGGCAACGGTTTGCCGAAATGGATCATGCAATAGGGGATCATCGCGGCCGGTACGGCCAGGCAGCCGATCGCCTTGCCCAACTGACCAATCAAAAACCCCCGAAAAAAGCTCTCAAGCGCAAAGAATTGGAAGGAATAGGCCAGCTCCCAAATGAGCTGGCGCGGCCACAGCGGCACATCGGTGGCAATCTTGTAAAAGGGGTAATGATCCAGAAACCGCTCTTGATGCGTGGCCCAGTAAAGAGCCGGCACCATGACCGCCGCCATCATCAAATAAATGGGCCAGTGATGCCGTAAACCGTGCGTGGTCCAGCCCATGCCGGGGATGATCTTTTCACCGCGAACGATCAGCCAGAGCAGCGGCGGGACCAAATACCCGCTCGCGTTGGCGAGACTCCACCAGATCATATCGACGAGATGCCCATCGCGTCCGGCCAGGTCGTCCAGAGTCTGATTGGGATTCAAGACCCCGAGAGAGCGCATCGCATTCAGCGCAAGCCAGGGACCGTAGAGCCGCGCCGCGTAGTAGTTGAAAGTTAGCGCCAAGGCCGCGAGCACGCACACATACCAAATGGTGCGAATCTGCTTAGCAGAGGGCCGAGGCAACGGTTCGTTGCCCGAGATGATGGCGGCCATCGCCCGAAA
>Ga0208492_1001774_pt1 | contig 12174 bp, 9 predicted proteins | sample Subbioar_CSW14AB_FD_184820 | JGI IMG/M metagenome (GOLD analysis project Ga0208492, IMG submission 184820) | Serpentinite rock and fluid subsurface biosphere microbial communities from McLaughlin Reserve, California, USA - CR12Mar_CSW14AB (SPAdes) | ecosystem: Environmental > Terrestrial > Deep... | reverse complement strand
GCAGTCCTTGAAGAGGTAAAACCCTTAAGTGGAAAGCCGTATGCGGGAAATCCGCCCGTACGGTTTGGAGGGAGGGCGGGACCATGTATGGTCCCCCCTATCCCTATCCTTGGGTCTTGCCGATCTCGGCGAGCACAAAAACAAGTGGAGCGGGCAGGTTGGCTCCTGCCCGCTCCACTTCCATAAAATCACAACGATCAGCCGGCGGTTAGCCGACTACTTCTTCATCGGAGGTTCCTTGGTTTCCGCGGGCTTGACCTGGGTTTCCCAGCGGAACTTCGTTTGCGACGCATCGAATGGTAGAAGATAATCTTCCGCCTTCTTGTCGGTGGCCCACAAGATGCCGCGGGTCAGCATGTCCAAAAACTTGGGATCGGCCATCTCTTCGTTGTAATGACCGATCGTCGTGCCGAGGACTTTTCCCTTGCCGAACTGGTTCGTCCAAATGCAAACCTCATCCTTGTTCGATTCGGTGTTCTTGCCGATTCCCAACGGGGTCGCGGTCGACTTCAATTCGCTGATCCAGTAGAGCTCCCCCTTGGGGGTCTTCCAGGTCGAGCCGAAACCCTTCATGACGGGGTGTTCGGGTTTCCTGTTTTCGACATCAAAAGCATAATGACCGCCGTGCCGGTGCGAGGTCACGCCGCAGAAATTGAACCATTCCCCGGTGCCGTCGCGATAGCAGTGCATGGCGCAGTGGATGACCACGGCGGGAATCCCGTCGCGGTGAGGCTTCAAGATCGTTTCGGTATATTTGGGATCCTTGACATCGGAAAAGCACTCGGCATGCACGACGATGTCGTAGCCCTTGGCCCAATCGGCTTTTTCATAAAGAGGAATGCGCGAATTCGTCGCGGTGCCCCCCTGCTGAACGAGCGTCCATTCGATTCGCGCCCGAGCCGCCGTGCCTTCGGAAATGATCAGCTTTTGCGTGGTGTAGTCGTGGCAGCAACCGCCCACGACGAGCAACGCGCGAATCGGCTTGGCCTCGGCCGCCTTCTTGGCGGGTGCGGGAGTTTCCGCCGCCGCTAAAGAGATAGCAAATGGCGATAGACCAAGAGCCCATAGTCCCAATCCCACGACCAATGCCCTGGGCAAGAACCTGTCTCGTTTCATGAAAAAACTCCAAAAGAGAGGGAGAAAGTCGGAAATCGGCCTGCCTGATTGCCATTGCAAATGGCGATTTGCCGCTACTTGTGGCCAAACAGGTTGCGCTCGCGGATGATCTTGGCCACCTGGGGGGGGACCATTGTTTCCCAGGTTGGATCTTTTGCCTGAATGCGCTTGAGCACGTCGCGCGAAAAGATCGGCAAGCAACTCGGATCGTGATTGTCCAGTTGGTCAATGCAGTTATTTTCCACGAGGTAATCGAATAGCTTCTGAAGCCCCTTGGTGGCCAGTTCGGTATTGTGCACCGTCTGGATTTCCTCGCACCCCTCCGGCTGGTAAGGGTAAACGAGCAGTTTCAAATCGTTTTTGAACAAGCGGCCGAACGATTCAAGAATCCCGCCCTCAAGGTGCTGGTAATATTTCGGATCGAACAACTCGTAAAGCGAGGGGATACCCATGACGAGGCCGATCCGCTTCCCCTTGTTCATGTTGTTCAAATAGGCGGCCAGCCGGTAATACTCGAAATAGTCGGAGACGAGCACGGTCATGCCGCAGGCGCCCAGCATGTCGGCCCGGGCCAAGAAGTCGCGATTGGAGGCATTTTCGGTGCTCAAGAGATTACGCATCGTCAATTCGGTCACGCAAAGCAGACGCTCCCGATCCTCGGGAGGCAATACCGATTCGAATTTCTCCTTGGACGCGTGCAACATGTCGATGTTGGTCTTGGTGACCGGACGATACGACCCGCGCTCGACCAGAACCGGCCGCTTGTAGAGGATCTCGCTTGGTTGCAGCACTTTTCCCGTGGCGTCAAACATCGCCGCGTTGGAAAGCCCCAATTGCACCAGCTTCAAGCTCATCACCCGGTTGTCGACGGTGCGAAAACCGATGCCGGTGAACTCGATCATGTCGATTTCGACCCGCGAAGTGGTCAAGTTGTCTAATAGCGATTCGACGAGTTGCTCCGGCTCGTGATGCAGGAAGAACGCGCCAAAGAGCAAATTCACGCCGACGATGCCGAGGGCCTCTTGTTGCAGGAGGTTTTCATTGTCGAGCATCCGCACATGAATGATGATCTGGCTTTCCTGATCGCGGGGGTAGATTTGAAAGCGCACCCCGAGCCAGCCATGGCATTCATTCGTCCCCTTGTAGTTGCGCGCGGAGACGGTGTTGGCAAAGGCGAAAAACGAGGTGGAGTCACCGCGAATGGGTCCAAGGCGATCGATGTTCAGCCGAAACTCGTGATCGAGCATCGACTCGAGGCGCGGGCGGCTGACATAGCGTTCGCAGGTGCCGTAGATGGCGTCGGACACGGCCATGTCGTAGGCCGACATGCTTTTGGAAATCGTTCCCGCCGCGCCGCCGACACGGAAAAACCAGCGCACCACTTCCTGGCCCGCGCCGATTTCGGCAAAGGTGCCGTAGCGGCGCTGGTCGAGGTTGATTTTGAGGGCTTTCGAATGGGTGTCCAGCCGCAGCCGGTCGCTTGTGACCCGAATGTCCGAAGGGGGAAGGAAAGTACTGCTCATTCTTCGCTCTCTTGGATCGGGCCTTTGGCCTCACGTTCGCTTTTGCGAAGGGGCGTGGCTCCCGTTTCGGGGCGCCCCCGGCTCGCTTTGGCCGGGGGCCTCCCCTCTTTCTAGTTGCGCCGATCCCGGGCACCAAATCGGGCTCAAAGAGCGGCTATTTCGGTTTCGGCGGCGCCGTGGGCGCGGGGACCTTTTGAGACAACAGGAATCCAAGCAGTTCAAGGAAATCCTTCTCGGGGATCGATTCGGCGAAATTCGCCGGCATCGGGCTCAGGTTCGTCACCTTGCGCTCTTCGATATTCGATTTTTCGATCGGGATCTCCTTGCCGAGTTGATCGACAAGGACGACCAGATTCCCCTCGTCGCGGGTGACGAGTCCGGTGTGGACCTGACCGCTTTTCAAGGCGACGATCGATTGGCGGAAGGCCTGATCGACGTTGCGGCTGGGGTCAAGGATATCTTCGCACATCCTTTCCAAACCCCGGGCGCCAATGCCGTCCAGTTGCGGCCCGACCTTGGCTCCCGCACCGGCCAGTTGATGGCATGCCGCGCAGTGCTTGGTGTAAAGTTCCTTGCCGGCGGCCGCATTGAATCCGCTTGATTTTGAAATGGCCCCCACGCGCGCCTTAATCAAATCGTCGACCCGGTTATCGCCAGGCGGTACGGTTTTTTCAAGCGCCGCAATCTTCTCTTTAACGTCCTTCACGCCCGCCCCTTCGAGCTTGGTCACAATGACGCGGTCGCGGATCAACCGGGGCGGCCATTTTCCCGAGGCCATCAATTCGAGCGCCATGCCGGCCCCACCTTGATTGCTTGCCAATTCCCGTGCTGCGGCCAGTTGCATGCGGTAGGGCAGAACATTGATCACTTCGGCCAGTGCCTTCATCAAGCCCGGTTGGTGAACCCGGCCCAGCATAATCGCCCATTGCTCCCGAAGCCCAGCAGAATGTGTGGGATCCTTGAGCATGTCTAAAACGACCGGGTGGTACTGACCTGCCGAAAGATTCACGAGGGCCTGGGCCGCGGCAATCCGTTGACCATCCGGCTTTTTTGCGCCTTTAAGGATCTCAACCAGGGCCGAAGCCAATCCTTCAAGGCGAAGCTCGCCCACTAGCGAAACGGCCTGATCGATCTGAGCTCCGTTCGGCGACGCAAGGTCCGCCAAGGCAACCGCGTTGGCCCGCTTCATCAGTTCGGGATTGATGGGCCGGCCCGATTCCCTCGTCCCCAAAATCGCTTCACGAACAAGGGACAAGGTGCCATTCTTCCCCTTTGGGCCGTCCAGGTAGGCGAAAGCCAATTGCAAGGCCGCGTCGTCTCCGTGACGGCCGATATGACGGAAGGCTCCCAGGAGTTTCTCCTGATCACCGGCCAGCGCCATCAGGTGCCGCGACAGGTAAGCCGCTGCCTGACCCGAGGGAACTCCCAGACTGGCGGCGGCGAGGAACGCGGTTTCGGCCACCGACCGCCCCTCGCGATTGGCCTTCTCCCAGGCTTGCTTGACCGCTTCCTCGCCGGGAAGAAACTGGTCGCGCAAACTGATTTTCAAGGCATGGCCCAGATGATCGTCCTGTCCCGGAGTGACCGCCATGGCGGCGAGCAAGGGATCGACGTTGTCCGGAGATTTCAAGCGGGCGAGACTTTCCGCCGCCGCGCGGCGCGCCAGGGGGAAGGCATCCTTGAGCGCTTGCTCGCGCAAGAAGCCAACGAGTGCCGGGTTTTCCGCACCCAGCGAGGCCACCATGCGCACCGCGTGGACCCGAACCAGAGGTTCCGCCGATTTCAGGGCATCGAGCACGGCCTCCGCCACCTTCGCCTTGTCTGGAGCCGCGCGCAAGAGCGTCCAAAGCGCGAGCGCGCGCGCTTGCGCCGACTTGCCCGACGTGGCCAGTTGCACGACCCCCTTTTTGTTGGGTTCAGCGCCTTCGCTGGCACGCGCCCGGCCTTCCAGTTCGTAGCTGGCGCGAATCGCCAGCTCCCATTGCGCGCCATCGAGGAGGCTCAATAATTCCTCGGTTGACTTGGCAGGGAGGTTGCCGACCGCCGTCGAATCGGCCACATTGTAATCCTCAGGCACGATGCGCCAGATGCGTCCCCGGTGCCGATCTCGTCCGGGATGGGTCAGCGGCACTTCGTAGTGGCCGATGATCCGGTTGTAAAAGTCCGCGATATAAATCGCGCCATCGGGGCCGGTTTTCATGTCGACGGGACGAAACCAGGGATCGCTCGAAGCGATCAGGTCGGGCAGTTCCACCGCCACGGGCGAAGCGCCTTTCCAGTCGATCCGGTCGCGGTTCAAGCGGCTTGTGACCACATTGCCCAGGAACACCTGGCCGTCGCATTCCTTGGCGAGCAGATCGCCCGAGTAGATCAGGCAGCCGGCAATTCCCGTCGATCCATGATCGTGCCTGCACATTTCGGGACCATAGCCGAGCCCATCGTGCGGCTTACCAAAGCTTGGGTAATAGGCGCCTTGAAGCAGCGCGTAGACCGGCCGGGTGTGGCAATCGGCGGTGTAGAAATTGCCGTAACGATCCATGGCGAGGCCGAACGGGTTGACCTGGCCGAAGGTGTATTGTTCGAGGCCGGTGCCATCGGGCCGGAAACGGTAGGTGTTGCCCGACTGAAGCTTGAGAGAGCGGCCATCTTTGCCCCGGATTTCGGACTGATTCGAGAATCCATGCGTCGCGTAAATCCAACCGTCCGGAGCCAGGTTGAAGGCGTTGGTCATCCCATGCGTATCGCGAAAACCGTAACCGGTGAGGATCGCTTCCTTCTTATCGGCTTTGCCATCGCCGTCGGTGTCTTCCAGAAGCAGAATTTGATTGATCTGAAACACCAGCGCGCGTTGCGGCGATTTGCCCGGCACCGGCAACAGCCCGATCGGAATATTGAGGCCGGTCGCAAAGGTGGTGACCTTGCCCGCTTTGCCATCGGCGCCAAAGTCCGACAGGATGAAGACCTTGTCGCGCGCCTTGGCCGGGTCCTTCGCCGGGTAGGGATATTCGAGCGTGGCGGTCACCCACAATCGGCCCTGATCGTCGAAGGCCAGGTTCATTGGCTTGTGGATATCGGGCTCGGCGGCGACCAATTGAGCTTTCAGCCCTTTGGGCAGGCGGAATGCCTTGACCTCTTCCGCGGGCGTTTTGGCCTCGGTTTTCGCGACCAGGTCGGGTTCTTGAGCGAGCACCGACACCGAAGGTACTCCCAAGACGGGCAGTAGAAATAGCGTGGATGCAAATTTTCGCAGCAAACGGATGGGGGGAGTCGAATTCATGAGAAATTCCTGCGGAGGGGGATGCGGGAATGGCGGGGCCGTTCGGCATGAGGGCTCAAGAAGTCCAGGCGCCTCAAGAGATGATCTTAGCGGATTGCCCAGCCGTGGTGGATGGGCTCAATCGTCCCCGCCCGTTTTATCCTGGCACCAGACCGATAAAATGCCGTCCATGGGCGCCGTGCATCGAGCGCCAACCCCACCGTAGAGGAAAGTCCGCAGCCTGAATGAGTTCTTCCCCCATTCAACTGATCACCGGCAGGCTTGCGGAAAAAGGATTGCGCCAGTTGGCGGTGGAACTATCCCAGTCGCTGGCCACGCCCGTCGATGTGGCGGTGTTGCCGATCAATGTCGTCTCGCTGGCTCCTCTGGAATGGATCGGGCGACATCACTCTCCCGCGCCCGAGGTTGGCCGCATCATCCTTCCCGGACTTTGCCGGGGCGACCTGAGCCAATTGAGTTCGTTTTGGGGCGTATTGGTGGAACGAGGTCCAGAAGATTACCGTGACCTGCCCGACTATTTTCGCGTCGCGGCCCGGCCCGTGGCGCTGGACAAGCAAAACATTGAAATCCTGGCGGAGATCAATTTCGCTCCCCGCCTGGATCGCGCGACTCTCATTGCCCAGGCACAAACGTGGGTCAGCCAGGGGGCCGACCGAATCGATCTGGGCTCCGAACCGGGCCAGCGCTGGTCGCAAGTGGGCGACCGTGTCAAGGAACTGATCGATTTGGGCATCAAGATTTCCATCGACAGTTTTGATTCCTTTGAGGTCGGCGAAGCGGTGCGCGCCGGCGCCGACCTGGTTTTGAGCGTCAATCGTTCCAACTGCGAACGGGCAAAGGACTGGGGCGTCGAGGTGGTCGCCATTCCCGATCTGCCCACCGAGATCGAGACTCTCTGGGAGACAGCCGAGCGGCTGGCAAACTGGAGGGTCGCTCACCGGCTCGACCCGATTCTCGAACCGATTGGCCATGGTTTTGGCGCCTCGATTTTGCGCTATAGCCAGACGCGCAAGCAATTCCCGACGACACCCATCCTCATGGGGATCGGCAACTTAACCGAAATGACCGAGGTCGATTCCGCCGGGGTCAATTACCTTTTGCTTGCCTTGTGCCAGGAGTGGCAAATCACGAGCATCCTGACCACCGAAGTGGCCTCCTGGTGCCGCAGTTCGGTCCGGGAAATCGACCGGATGCGCCGGGTGCTCCACCATGCGATCGCCGAGGGGGTCGTGCCCAAAAGACTCGATCGTTCCCTGGTCTTGTTGCGTGAGGGCCGCTCCCAACCCACGGCGCCGATCGATTTGGAGGAGTTGGCCGCTTGCCTAACCGATCGAAATCTCCGGCTCTTCGCGCAAAACGGCCGGATCGAGGCGATGAATGGGCATTTCCGTGCCAGTGACACCGACCCCTTCGCCCTGTTTCAGCAGATTGCGGCGCACGAGTCGATCGATCCGTCTCACGCGTTTTACCTCGGATACGAAATGTGCAAGGCCGTCACGGCGCTGACCCTGGATAAGGCCTACCGGCAGGATGCCGCGCTCGATTGGGGCTTTCTAACGCGGCCGGAAACGAGTCATCGGGCCAAGGAAAGGGATGGCGTTTGATCGAGGAATGGGAAGATCTCTGGTACTGCCCTCTTGAGGCCCCTCCCGATTCCGCACGGGTTTTCCAGGCACTGCACGGCCTGAGGCATCGGGTTTGGTTGGATAGCGCCTCCAATCCCCATGCGCTCGGCCGATACTCCTATTTGGCGGCAGATCCCTGGAAGGTCCTGAAAGGACGGGATGGCCAGTTTGATCTGGACGGCGCTCCCTTGCCCGAAGATCGCCCCTGGTCGGCCTTTCAGGCCCATGTTTCCCGTGATCCGGCTCGAGTTGCACAGGCGAAAATCGACCTTCCCCCATTCCGGGGCGGTGTGTTTTTTTTCCTGGGGTATGAACTGGGTCGAACGCTCGAAATACTTCCGGCGGCCGGACCTGCCGAATTCTTGACCCCGGATATCTGGGTCGGCTGGTTCGATACGGTCGTTTGCTTCGACCATGAACGGAACCGCGCCTGGATTGTGTCGAACGGCCGGCCCGAAGTGGAGGTTTCCCGTCGCCGCGCACGAGCTCACCAGCGCTTGCGGTCTTTCGAGGCGCTTATTCGCGATCGGATCGAGCCTTCCCCCCAAGAGCCCTTTCCGAACCAACCGATCCGGCCGCTTGAGGAGTCTTTGCTTTCGGTTCCGCTCAGTCGCTTTCCCACCCTCAACGTGCAAAGCCATTTCCAAAGGGCCTCGTATGAAAAGGTGGTTGAGCAGGCTGTCGACTACATCCACGCGGGCGACTGCTTTCAGGTGAACATTGCCCAGCGGCTGCTCACCGTGCAGGACCGCCCTGCAGAGGCCCTTTACCTGGATTTGCGTCGCAAAAACCCGGCCCCTTTCGCCGGGTTTTTTGACCTGGGCGACACCCAGATTCTAAGCGCAAGCCCGGAACGGTTTCTGCGCTTGGCCGCGGGCGGCGCCGTGGAAACCCGGCCGATCAAGGGGACCCGCCCGCGGGGGCAAACCCCTCAAGAGGATCGCGCACTGGCTTGGGAATTGACGCAATCGGCAAAAGATCGCGCCGAAAATGTCATGATCGTCGATCTCATGCGCAATGACCTCGGGCGTGTCTGCCGCCCCGGGACCATCGAGGTCGCCGAGGTCTGCCGGCTGGAAAGTTACCAGACCGTCCATCACCTGGTCAGTGTCGTGAAAGGGACCCTCGCCGAGGGGAAGACCGCGATCGACCTTCTGATGGCCACCTTTCCGGGCGGCTCGGTCACCGGCGCGCCCAAGATCCGCTCGATGGAGATCATTGCCGAACTGGAGCGAGTTCCGCGCGGGCCTTATTGCGGATGCATCGGCTGGTTGGGCGACGATGGCCAGATGGACACGAATATCCTCATTCGCACCTTTACGGCAAAGGACGGCTGGTTGCAATTTCCCGTGGGCGGCGGCATCGTCGCCGATTCGGTACCCGCGCGAGAATACGAGGAAACGCTGCACAAGGCCGAAGGATTGCTCAAAGCTCTCGCCAAGAAATGAGACCGGCTGAATCGAGGATTGAGACCGGGAAAAGAAAGACACCGCTTGAAACCGTAGAAAAAGCGAAAATCCAGAAGGGAGATGCCGGGTGGCCGAACGAATTGGAATCCTGGGAGGCGGACAACTGGGAAGAATGCTGGCACTGGCGGGAATTCCGCTGGGCCTGACCTTCCGCATTCTTGACGACAGCCCCGATGCCCCCGCCGCGGTCGTTGCCGAACAGATGTGCGGGCCGATGGATCAAGCCGCCACCCTGGATGCGTTTGCCCAGGGCCTCCACTGCGCCACCTTCGAATTTGAAAATGTTCTGGTTGGTTCCGTGGAACACCTGCTTGCCAGGGTACCGGTTTACCCGGGCGCGCTGGCGCTTGCCAAAAGCCAGGACCGCCTGCCTGAGAAAGAGCTCTTTCGCTCCTTGCAGATCATGACGGCGCCCTTCATGCCGGTACGCACCCTCGATGATCTGCGCGAGGCGGTCACGGCGATCGGCTCACCGGCACTGTTGAAAACCAGGCGCTTTGGCTACGACGGGAAGGGCCAGTATCCCATTCGCAGCAAAACGGAGGTAAGCAGCGTCTGGGAAAGGATGGGCGGCCATCCCCTGATTCTGGAAGGCTGGGTTCCCTTCGACCGGGAGCTGTCGCAGGTTTCGGTTCGTTCACGCGGTGGCCAAATAAAGCATTACCCCCTGGTCGAAAATCATCACCGCAAGGGGATCTTGCAGCGCACGATCGCCCCGGCACCCGGCATTGAGAACGACGATCACCCGCTGGCAATTCAATCGCGCCAGGCCATGGAAAAAACGATGACGGCCCTGAACTATGTGGGAGTCATGGCGATCGAGTGGTTCCAAGTCGGCAACGAACTGATCGCCAATGAAATGGCGCCCCGGGTGCACAACTCCGGCCACTGGACCATGGACGGCGCGGTGACGAGCCAGTTTGAAAACCATCTCCGGGCGATCATGGGCTGGGAGCTGGGATCGACTCACCTGCGCCAACCCGCTCTCATGATCAACCTGATCGGCGACCACCGGCCCGCTGCCGACTGGTTGAGTTTGCCCGCCGCCAAACTGCACCTCTACGGCAAAAGCCCGCGCAAGGGACGCAAGCTTGGCCATGTCAACTTGATTGGCGATTCCATGGACGACCTTCTGGAAATGGCCGAATCGGTCCGAGAATGGTTGCCCGATTGAGGCGGCCAAATAGTCCGAAGCGGTGGTCCTACGGCGCCTCTGTCCTGCGGGAAATACCGCCTGCTTCCTCGGGAATTCTTGGTATTGCGCCCCTTGGGAGGCTCCACCTGGGGGAAACTGTGCCGTAGAATCGTCTTTTGGCGGGACGCTTCGCCCCATCCATGGTCCGCCCAAACAGGACCTGCGAGATGGTTCGGTTGGCCCGCGGTTCGGTTAGCCGCGCTTTTTGGGGAGGCGCCGGCGGATTTTGTTTGGCGCAACGCACGAATTAGGGAAAAGGCACGGAATGTTAGAGATCTCGAAAATGGCCGCGGGGGTCGAACCCTCGGCAACTCTGGCGGCGGCAGCCCGGGCGCGTCAACTCAAGGCCGAAGGCAAAGATGTCCTCGATTTCAGCGTGGGCGAACCCGACTTTCCCACGCCGGCGTTCATTTGCGACGCCGCCAAAAAAGCCATGGACCAGGGGAAAACCCGCTACACGCCCGCCTCGGGCACGGTCGAACTGCGCAATGCCATCGTGCAGTGGTATGCCAAGGAATACGGCTACGCCTTTACCGCCGAACAAGTCATCGTTTCCAATGGCGCCAAGCACTCGATTCATAACACACTGGCCGCGCTTCTTAACCCCGGCGACGAGGTCATCATCCCGACCCCCTACTGGGTCAGCTATGGCGATCTGGTAAAAATGTGCGGCGCCAAACCGGTGCTCGTGGAAACCACGCTGGAATCGGGTTTTCGCATGAGCCCGGCCCAGCTCGAATCGGCCATCAGTCCGCGCACCAAGCTGCTTTTGCTCAATTCGCCTTCGAACCCGACCGGCGCCATCTATCCGCGCAAGGAACTGGAAGTGTTCGCGGAAATCGTCACCGCCAAGGGAATTGGGGTCATCTCCGACGAGATTTACGAAAAGCTGATCTACGGCAACGCGGCCGCGACCTGCTTTGCGACACTCAAACCCGGCCTTGCCGAGCGCACGATCACGATCAGCGGCGTCAGCAAGACCTATGCGATGACCGGCTGGCGCATCGGATGGGCGATTGGGCCGAAGAAGCTCATCCAGGCGATGGGCAATATCCAAAGCCAGGAAACGTCGAGCCCCTGCAGCATCAGTCAGGAAGCGGCGCGGGCGGCACTGAGCGGAGACCAGGGCTTCATCGAGCCGATGCGACAAGAATTCCAGGCGCGCCGCGATCTGGTATATGCCGGACTTTCCAAGATCCCGGGCCTGCGCCCCTTTTTCCCCGATGGCGCCTTTTACGCCTTTTTCGATGTCTCGGGAACCTATGGCCGGGAAGTGGCAGGCGGGGCCTTTCATGACGATGTCGGGTTTTGCCGCGGAGCGCTCGATCAGGCCCTGGTCAACCTGGTGCCGGGCGTTGCTTTTGGCGCCCCGGGATTCGCACGATTGAGTTTCGCCACCAGCCGGCAACAAATCGAAGCAGGCCTGGCGCGCCTGGCTAACTGGCTGCGTGTCTGATTCTCCCCGGGAACGGAGTTCCCCTGAAAACAAAGGGCATGGGCATGGTCGCAATGATTGGGGAAAACCATGTTCGCGAAATCGCGGACATGGCCATGGCCCTTGATGTCGTCGAAAAAGCCTTCCGCAAAATTGGCCTGGAAGAAGCGACCAATTCGCCCCGCAGTCGCGCGCAAACCGATCATGCCCATATCTACGGAATGTTTGCCGGGGCCAAGGGCCTGCAATCGCTCGGCTTGAAGGTGCGCACCACAAGTCGAAAGGGTCTGCCGGAACATATCGTCCTGTTGTTCCATTCCAAAACCGGCGAACTGGCCTGCATCATGCAGGCCGAGTATCTGGAGCAATTAAGGGGTGGCGCCGCCGGCGGCCTTGGGATCAAGACGCTGGCAAGATCGGGCGCCTCCTCCATTGGCCTGATCGGGTCGGGAACGCAAGCGCGCATGCAATTGCGCGCGGCCGCCATGGTTCGACCGCTCCAGTCGGCCTCGGTCTACTCCCCCAACCGCGAAC
>Ga0208492_1001773_pt1 | contig 12186 bp, 18 predicted proteins | sample Subbioar_CSW14AB_FD_184820 | JGI IMG/M metagenome (GOLD analysis project Ga0208492, IMG submission 184820) | Serpentinite rock and fluid subsurface biosphere microbial communities from McLaughlin Reserve, California, USA - CR12Mar_CSW14AB (SPAdes) | ecosystem: Environmental > Terrestrial > Deep... | reverse complement strand
ACTCCGCCCGCCGCGCCCCAGCAACCCGCCGCTCCCGTCTTCAAGAACCGCACCGAAGAAGCGATCTATCTTCGCGGATTGAAATTGGCGCTGATCCATGAAGCTCGCAACTTGGGCGACCGGATCCATGCCGAAAGGCGGGCCTTGGCGCCCGAAGAAGAGCAGCGGCTCGTCGCCATCGAAACCCAGATGGCGGATATCAACACCCGGCTGCAGGCCTGCGAAGCGGCCATGCAAACGACTCCCGCCGTCCCGGACGCCGGGTCGAATGGCTTGCCCCGTCCTGGCCAGCAATCCCGCTCCTACGACGATTTCATCGGTTCGCTTGAGCGGTCCTACCAAAATCCCGGCGCGATCGAGCCGCGGGGTAATCCCAACCCTGCGCCCCAATATCAGCAGCCGCCCCAGAATCAACCGCCCGTTCAATACCAACAGCCCCAGTGGCCGACGCAGCAACCTGCTCAGCAGCCCGTCCAGTATCGGGCGACCACTCCCATTCCCGCTGGCGCCGCGACGATCAATTACATGCACTCCTACGGTGGCAAATCCGAACAGGAATTGCGCCGTAACGTCTTGCAGGGGTGGGCGGGGTCCTACTCGTGTAACTTCGACCGCGATCAGCGCCGCATGCACGCCGAGGCAGCCGAGGTGCTTGGGGTTGACTTGCGGAGCAAAACGCTTGCGATCCCGCTTGACCAGGATCGTTACGATCAGATCGTTGCTGAAAAGCGGGTAATGACCGCCGCATCAGCAACGCTCGGCTCCAAGTCGGTACCGACGACTTTGATTGACAGGGTGGTCGAACGCATGGTTGCGATGGCGCCTGTGCGGAAGGTCGCCGACCAATGGACCAGCGAGACGGGCGTTCCGCTCCCCTATCCGACCATCGACGATTCGGCAAACAAGGGCCGCATCCGCGCAGCGGAAACCACGGCTGGCACCAAGACCGATGTTGTGATCGGGCAGAAGTCCTACGGTTGCGCCGAGTTTGCTTCCGACATCGTGCTTGTTTCCAACAAGCTGATTCGGGATTCAATCATCAATCTCGAAAGGCGGCTCGGTACCTTGCTCCCGGCGCGTATCGCCCGCCAGCAAACCGACAAGTTCACCACCGGATCTGGTACCGATGAACCCGAAGGTATCGTGACTGGGGCTACCCTGGGTTGGACTGCGCCAACGCAAACGGTCTTTACCAGGCGCGATCTGATCAAGCTGAAAAACAGCCTTGACCAGGCCTACCATCCCGGCGCCAGTTGGCAGTTCAACTTGATTGTTCTCGAAGCGCTTGAGCTCATGGAAGACACCACCGGCGAACCACTCTTCCAAGAGATCAGCGCTGGTGCCCCGCCTTTGCTCCTGGGCTATCCCTGGATGCTCAATCAGTCGATGGCCGCAACGATCACCGCGACCTCGTACCCGATCGTCTTTGGCGACTTCAAGCTGGGCTACTCGATTCGCGACGTAGGTCAGCTCATTCTCTCGCGCTCGGAAGAGTACGCTTGGGATTCTGAACAGCTCGCCTTCAAGGCGATCATGTCGTCCGATGGCCGCGTGGTTGATCCCTACGCCATCATGAAAATGCAGATGGCCGCGTAGTGCCTGATTCCCTTGGGCGGCGGTAACACGCCGCCCTTTCTCCTTCCCTTTGATCCTCCATGAAAGAGCGATGCGATGAAAGCGATCTTGAAGACGGCAGTCATGGGCAACGGCCCTGGGTATCAACCTGGGTCCACGATCGACACCGAGCTGGAAAACTGTCCGATCAGCGAAGCCGAGTTGCGACAGCTCATCGATCTCGGTCAGGCCACTCCCGTCAACGACGGACCCGAGGTCCCCGAAAAGCGCGGCCACAAAGAAAAACGAACGGTTTAAACCTCACGGGTGACCGATGTATCCCCCCGCGCCCTACTACTCCTGCCCGCCTAGCGAACTCCCCCCGGAGTTCGTCTTCGACGACAGCTACGCCCAGGGCGCGGCGTTGCTGTCGATCGACCAGGTCAAGACTCTTTGCAAGATCGAACTGACTGACGACGATCCGGACGACCCCGCCAACATCGCCCGCGACGCCGCCCTGGTGAATCTCGAAGCCACAGCCCGCGACTACTGCGAATCCCTCAGTGGATTCACCTTCACCCCTCACGTGTTTCGAATCGTGTGCCCTCGGCCGTCAATGGATGGCCGGGTCTACCTGCGCAAAACCCCTGTGACCGCGATCACGACGGTCAAGATGAAGCAGAGCGACGGCACTACCAAGACGCTTGTCAGCGGGACGGACTACCTCCCCTGGCTTGTGGGCAACGATCCGTCGATCGCGCCGCCATCAGGCGGTTCCTTCTGGACCACCCTGAAGGTCGACCCGCCCCAGCAAGACGCGATCGAGATCATCTTCACGGCGGGCTTCGCCTCAGGGAAGTTGCCGCCTCGTTTCCTTGATGGGGTAAGAACCTTCATCAGTTACCGCAATGACAACCCGGGCGACGTCACCACCGTGCCAGAAGCCGTGAACAGCTATTGCCGCACCAGCCGGGTGCGAAGGCGCGGACCTCATGGCTAAGCCGGTCGATCTGGCAAAGAAGTACGACCAGCGGATTGCTCTGCAGCGGCAAAGCGGCAGCACGGTTGTCAATGGACAGCTTCAGCCCAACTGGACAACTTACCGTTCGGTCCATGCGGCGGTGCTCCAAATCACTTCGGCGGAAATGGCGATCGCCATGGGCGCCAGCGCGATGGCGTCTCACCTGGTCGACATCCGCTACTACGCCAAGGTCAATGAGGTCGACCAAATCCTATGGCGCGGACGCACGCTTTCGATTCTTGGTGTGACCAACCCCGATGGCAAACGAGTCGAAACCAGGATCGCCTGCCTGGAAATCAAGCAGAAACCGACAAGCTAAGGAAAGAGCGAGATGATTGATCACATCATTGAATGCAAAAAGAACATCGACACACTTCAGAGGGAATATGTCGCTGCGCTAAATGCCGCGGTGCAGAATTCTGAATCGGCGAAGACAGCGGGCACTCCGTTGCCATCGAATTGTTTTGACTTTGCGCACGAAATCGGCACGGGCTTCTTCAATGCCTGCGAGCAAATCATCTGGCTCGAAGGCGGTTATGGGATCTACGCCCAATCCATCCCTTACACCTATCGGGTCGAGGAATCGGCCGCCATTCTCGATCTGATTGCCAACCACCACACGGTCCTTCGCAACCTCGGCACCACCGACCGCACCCCAACGGAAACCGCCTTTTCTCTGATGCAGCGGCTTGTAAAGTCTGGCATGCCAGAAAAGGCCAAGGAGCTCCGAGAGCAGTTCGTCGAGCTCGGTTTGCCGACGGCCGGCTTCGATACGGGGTGGCTGCATTTTGGCCGGCCCAACCCATTCAACGTGGCTCCACTTTAGTGCGAGCGATTTCAAGGCAAAGGAATAGCACCATGCCACGGCAAGAATGGTACGGCATTTGGGACCGTTGGACTGACAACTGGTACGACACCCGCTTTTGGCCCTGTCCGCGCATGGCCCGGCTCGAAGCCGACAAGATCAAAAAGCGGATGACCGTCGCGTCCGTTTCCGTCGTCGCCAAGATGGACGCGAAAGAAAAGTCTCGCGGCTGGTTCTGGTGGCTGCCCAGGCGGCGCTAAACCAATGGCCCAATTTCATGTCGGCCAATCCGGCGCCGCGTTCACTTGCCAAATCCCGATCATTGACGCCGTCCTCGATCGCGTCGTCGTTGACATCGGTTTCAAGCTTGGCCTTGCCATCTACCGCAAGGCGATCATGGCCGCCGGCCGGGTTTCGCTGAAAGCGGTTCAGGGCGAACTGAAGCGGATCTACGGCCGCAAGCTCAACAAGCGCAAATCCGAAGGACTCGACTACGGGAACACGGGCGCTCTGCCGGCGGCGATGCGGGTAGTTTTCCGCACGGCAGAGAATGGCGCCTCATCCTATGCCGTGGTCGGCACCGATCGCGAGCTCCAAGTTCCTGCCCGCCGTGGCAAGAAAACGGTCTACGAGCGCCCTGCGAATACGGTTCACCTGGCCAATCGCGGCTTCACTGCTGTCAGCCGGGTTGCTGGCGTTTCCGGCCGGCAAACAAACTACTCGGTGGTGAAGTCTCTTCGAAACACTGCCCGCCGGGAGAAGGTCGAGAACGCGGCCAATCTCGGCATGCGCCGCTTGCTCGAAAACAACGTCGACCGGATCTTCCTCGACCGCAACCAAAGCGCGCGCTCGTTCGTTGCCAAGGCCCAATACATCGCACGCTACAAGGCAGCGACCAAGACGGAAGTCCCCGGCCGGAAGTTTATGGAAGTGGCCGCGGCGCTCTCGCGAGATCCCGCCGTCGCCGAGGCAATGCGGGTCCTGCAAATGGAATTCGACAAGGCGCTGCAGAACAAGAACCAAGGGAGCTACAGCCAATGAGCGTCATCAAGTTTGGAAATGCGGTTCGCGAATTGTTGCTCGCTGACGCCGCGGTTGCGGCCGCGCTGCCAGGCGGACTCTGGTATCTCGCCGTGCCTACCACCGTGGAACACAACCTGGCCGCCGCGACTTACTATTCCCCCGATTCCGATCTGCCGTCGAGCTGCGCGGGTGCCCTCAACCATCGGGAAGTGGTGCTCGCTGTCGAGTTCGTTGGCGTCGATCCTGCCGGCGCTGAAGCCGCGCACAAGGCTGTCGAGGATCGAATCATCACCCACATGTTCCAGTGCATCACGGTCGGTTCCACCAAGGTCTCTCAGTTGGAGATAGGACATCTTGCCACTTCGAAAGAGCGCCTTCCAGACGGCTCCGGTGACAACCTTGTCCACTTCACAACGACCATTTCGGGGGCATTGATTCTTTCATAGCCCCCCAGCCCAGGGGGTGATTCGTCCATGGCCGCAATCAATGTCACACGCACCAGGGCGACGACGGTAACGATCACCCCAGGAACCGGATCGGCCATCACGCCAGCTCACCCCAAGAGCATCAAAGGCTTCACCTGGGAGCGGGAGGTCATTGAGTTCAGTTCGATGACGCTCGATCAGCAGCGCCGCATTCTTGGCGAAAAGAAATTCGAATTATTCGTCATCACCATTCTTTATTTCAAGACGGAATTTACCGCGCTGCAAACGGTGTTCAGTAACAACTATCCGTGTTCCACTGCGTTTGTGATGCCAACCAATATCGCGGCGACAGCGCTATCGGGCAAGACGGTCACCATCACGGGTGGCATCGCCAAGATCATGGAATCCGATGTGACCGATGCCGCCAACGGCGAGCCGGCCACGCTCGAAATCACCATCGCGACTGACGAAGTCACGATCAGCTAAGCGGTTTCTTCTTTCACCACGCCGGGTGGCCAGTCATGGGTTTCTCGTTCACCGCTGCCGATGCCCGCACTCTGTTCGAATGGTGCCGTTTCAAGAGCCGGGCGAGGGTTGAGGAAAAGCAGGATCGCTCGGAAATGCTGATTCGCTTGGAGGATCTCCAGGCGCAGGTTGGCAAGCTGCTCGCGATTGTGAAGGCGCTCCCTTCGCCGCTGCAGTTGGTGCCGATCCAAATTGACCGCATCCCCCCTGATGCCGTGATTGTTCTTCGGAGCCCGGTAGCTCTCAGTATGGAGGAGCGACATCACCTCGCTATGAGCGTCGCTCATGCGTTCGGACCTGGCAGAAAGATCGCTGTTCTTGAAGAGGACATCGGGATCAGTTTCGTCGCGCCGGGTGTCATTCCTGATTCGCTCATCGAAAAGATCTAGTTTCTTTTTCTTTCAAGGAGTGCACTGTGAAAAGGATCGTTGCAAGGGACTGGATTTGCGGTAACGCCGACTTGAAAGCCGGCACGGTTTTGGATCCCAACGATCCGAAATGCCCGCTGGAAAAGAAACTCTTTTACAAGTTCGTTGAGGCGCTTACGGCACAGGGCATCTGGACCGATCCCGGTGCGGCCCCGCCGGAGCCGCCGGTCGCGGCTTAGTTCGCGGCGGGTTCTCCCGTCGTGTTGATCTCTTTTCTCTTCGCTCCTTTTGCTTTTCGGAGTTCTCGAATGCCCCTTGCTTACCGGAAAAAGGCCAATCGCGCGATCGAACTGAAAAACATCGTGGGGTTGGAAGACTCCGTTTTCGTGCTGCCCTGGACCGACCGCGAGTTCGCGGAGGTGGGCGGCCGGATTGACGACTTGAAGATCAGCGCTGACGGGCTGAAGGAAATCAAGCAGATCATTTGCGATCGCCTTGTTGACAAGGATGGCGTCAAGATCGACGCCGCGCCCTCCGACTGGGCCGACTATGACGAGCCGACCCTTGCTGACTTGTTCCGTCAAATTTGCGACCACTGCGGTTGGACCAAGCGCGAGGACATCGCAAAAAACTAGACGACCCCAGGGAGCGGATTAAGTTCGCTCTTGCCGCTCACCTGGGGTATCGCTCCGTCGAACGCCTCAAAGACAAGATGTCGGCGGATGAGGTCGAGCGGTGGGTGTACCTGCGCCACCGCGAGCCGTGGGGCCCTTATCGGCTCGATTATCTTTGTGGCCTGATCCGCCAGGAGATTCGCGCCACGTGCGCCACGAAAGAGTTCCCGGTGCCGGATCTGTTGAAGCTCATTCCCCGATGGGACAAGGTTGTCCCGAAGACTCAGCAAGAAATCGAAGACGAAGCGGACGCCGAGTGGGAGCGCTCGTCAGGGCATTTCATGGAAGTGGTTGCAGGCTAACGCCGGCCGCCAAGGGAGAAACCTGGTTTGGGAAAGACCGTCGCGTTTCCCGTGATCGGCATCGGCCTGGACGCTTCGCCCCTTAAGAAGGGATTGGAGAGCGCCCGGGCCTCCGTCGCGAGCACCGTCGCCGGGATCAAGGATAGCGCGGCGAAACTGTCGAACACCAAGCTGGCGCCCGATGTCTACGGGCTCAAGCCTGACGGCGGGCAGTCCGGTACGCCCGTGATGGATGTCGTCGATCGGTTCAATGCCAGGCGCGCCGCGGAGATCGCAGGGAAGGCGGCGGCAGCGGAGCAAAAGGCGCAGCAAAAATCAGCCGATGCGGCGGCCGCGGAAGCGGCGAAAGTAGCCGCGGCAGAACAAAAGGCCCACGCCGGACGCGTGGCACACTGGGGCGCGAAGATCCCCAAGGCCACCGAATCGACCAACGTCATTCCGCCCGGAGTCATGGGTGCGCTTGAAGCCCTCATGCAAGAAGAAAAGACCCTGAAAAAGGTCACCGAATCGAGCACTGCCACGTTCCTCAATTCGTCCGCCGACTACCTAATCAGGGTCCGCGAAACAGTAGCGGGCAAGGTCGGATCGGCAGGCAAGTCAGTTTCGGGATCGGGGTTGGCGACCTTTGCCAAAGGCAGCGGCTTCACCAGTCTTCCCGGAATGCTGTTTGGCGGAGCAAAGAGCGCCATCGGCGGCGGTACCAGTTTGGCCGGATCTGGCATTTCCCGGATCGCCAACCTTCCCGCGACGCTTTCGCAAATGGCCATGCCCCTGAACCAAACACTCGAATTGGCAGGCAAAGCCCAGCGGCTTTTGGGCGCTCCGATCCGCGCCATGCAGGCATGGGAGAGCAGCAACAGCGAGGCGGTTTGGAAAGGCGGCCGCTCTGCACTAAACGATTCAGGTTGGTCCGGAACGCTCCAACGCTTCGAAGTCGGTGTTGAGACGATGTTCGCCAATATCCTCAACGCCGTCGACAAGGTATTTAATTTGAAGGGCTGGGTTGAGGCGGCGCGCGGCGCCGCTGACGGAGTGACGCGGGTCATTGAGGGGCTATTCGGCTCCCTGGATCAGGCGAACTCTGGGGGAAACAACCTCGAAGAAATGTTTATGGCAGGCCAAGATGTAGCCATTGATTTCAGCCAACAAATTGTCGAGGGACTTGCCGACATTTATAACGCGTCTTTGGACGTGGCGGAAAATGTTATCTCCGTTTACAACGCGATCAAGCACCCGACTTCCGAAAGCGCCTTCTACAAGGGGCTCCACCAAGACTTGGAGACGGCCGGGCTGCGCGATCGCCAAGGCAACAAGATCGGCCGGGTGGACAAAGACGCGATTTCTGGCTTCTTTGGCGGCATCCGGAACAACTTGGCCGAAGATCGATGGTGGAACGAATTCACTGGTAAAATGAACCGCGAAGTTGATGTAGATGAAAAAGCCCAGTCTGAGGCGAACAAGGCATTAGGTGAATTCACCCGCGGACTGAGCGGCGGCGGAGATGCAATCAAGCAAGCGCAAGAGGCCTATGCCGCTGGGCTGAAGCAAATTGACGATTTGAAAAACGCGGGTGGTGGCATGGCCATCGCGGCCGCTCGCCAAGCCAACGAAATGGCGCGCGCTCGCGCGGTCCAATCTGCCCTGCAGCCCATCATGGACATGCAGGCGCAGTCCAGGGAAGCAAAGTCCTACGCCCCCAACTCCTCCGACCTGATCGAATCAATCGCCCGCTTGCAATACGGCGGCGGTCAGGGCGATTACCAAAGCCGCATCGCGGCGGCGGCCGAGCAATTTGTCGAGCAGCAGAAAGACGCCGACAGAAAGCTTGCGGACATCGCCACCCTCCTTCGAAACGCGCCGCCGCCGGCTTTCGCAGTTGGAGGCATCGGCGGATAATGCCTATCTACAACTACGATTTTGGCGACGGCCCAATCGATAAGAACGACAACTTCGACGGCGCTGGCCGCGTTCAGACGCACCGCCGGCGACTGATCACCGACGATCCGACCATGGACGAATACCTGGCCTCGGCCAAATTCTCCGATGTTCTGGGCATCGTCAAGGGAACACCGCATCCCACTTGTAACTATTCGTTCTGCAAATCGATCAACACCAAAGAGGAAACCAAAAGTAAGGTTCCGCAAAAGCTGTTCTGGTTCGACATCGCTTACACAACTTCGCCTGACACCGGCGGAGGTGGGGCCGGCGGCGCCGGCGGGTTCTCGCCTGCAAGCGGCCCAGCGGCCGGCCAAGTGGCGCAACAGCAGCAGGGGCTACCGCCTCCCGAGCGCATTGACAACCCACTCCTTCGCCCTTGGGACTTCTCCTCCGATTGCGAAATGGTCGAAGTGGCCAGGCTCTGCGACCGCAACGGCAAGGCGTATGTGAACACGCTTGGCGATGTGCTCTTGCCCGCCATGAAAACCAAGGTGCCGTGCGTCAAATACAGCCTGGGAAAGAACTTTGCTTACCCCAAGGAATTTCAGTATATCTTCGTTGGCGCGGTTAATAATCTAGCAATCACACTTCCAGGAAGTTTGACGCTTTGGGGTGTGGAAACGCTGAAGCTAAATCACCTGCAAATTAGCAGGATCTATGAATCGGGTCTTTCATACTACCGTCACAACTACACGATTCTGACCGGTCCATATTGGAAGTGGGATTTCTCCGAGTATCTCGGCTGGGTGCTAGAAGTGCCGAATACTGGCAAGCGGGCGAAAGATGCCGGCTCTGGCAAGTTCTTTCTTGTGGTTGACGATGCGGGTAGGACGACGGGCGAGTGCAAGTTCCTTGACGAAAACGGCTACCAGCTTGGCTACGGCGTGGATCCGACTGAAATTTTCTGGCTACGTTTTCACCCCGATCGTTTGTTCCCGATGGTGAGCCTGTTCCTCTAAGGGGAAACGGAAAAGAAATGACCGGAGTCGCTTGGGATTGGCAGTCAGCGCAGCGCATCAGCCGGGCGGTCCGCCAGGTCGAGGGCAGCGCCAACCTTGCGTCGGGGCTGGAAAACGCGCCGCTTACCGGGGCTGACACGAACTATGTAAAAACTCCCTCGACGCTACCAGGTAGTTATGACGGCACCGAGGCCCTTTCGGGAAAGGTGGTTTATCGACTGGCCGATGGAACCATTCACGACACTGGGATTGATGTTTGGATCAAGGATCTCAACGATACTCCCCTGTCGGCAGACAAGATTTACAAGGGGACGCTCAATGGCACGCTTGACCAGGACAGCACGACCCAGGCGCTGTACTTGGTGCAGGAGTCGACGGGCTCAAACAATGGGCCGGTAAGTCTTGAATACGTCTATCCTTGGCGTTGGGTCGATGTAACTATCGCCCCGCCATTATTTACCGTGACTGGGACATTCAAGGCTTTGCTTTATCAGCGCTGGGAACAGCTGCTGCAAAACATGACCAGTAGTTCCGGCTATCCAGAACTTGCGGATATTGCAACGCCTGGGGACCCATTTTGGTTAGACCCATCGTTTAGGTCAATCCCCAGCCGACCAGATACGGCGGACATAATTCCATGTTGGGTTGATCAAGGAAGTGTACTTCCATTTTTCTCTGACAATAACACAACTCTTTTGTCGGAAACATCTTCAACTTATTATGAGGGGACTACGGCGGCGGCGTGGTATCTGGGCACCAGAATGAACCTCGCGCTTCCTAAGACCCTTGGGCGCTTTACATTTCCGCCCGGATCGTCGATAACTGTCGCCAAGTTTGGTGGCGGCACAATGCCTATATATAGCAACCTCGATGTCGATTTTACTGGGTATTGGAATATTAATTGCCCTGTTATTGCTACTCCTATGCTGGCGACAGTCAAATACAAGTCAGCGTATAGTGCAACATGGGGAGTAACTTCCTCGCCGTATCCATGGAAAAATTCAGCAGGAACACTTAAAGACCTTTATTTTTGGTTTTGGGATCCGGCTGGGTTACTGGCTAATTCCGGCGCTGACCAACAGGTAGTAGTTACGCCAGTTAATTCTGTTAAGCTAAATTCGAGCTTTACAAGTTATGGATCAAGTGGGCCCCCACATGCCGGGCATAATAACACGATAACATACATCATTACGTTGAAATACTAGGGTCCAACCATGGCAGCTTTAACAAGCGCTCAGTTTCTCAACTCGTTCAACATCGGGGTGACGCTCTCGGCGTTGAACGGCAACCTGACGCCGGGCGCTGCAAGCATCCCTTCGATGGGCGCGCTGTACACTTTTGGCGCCACGGGCGATTTCAAGGTCAACAAACTCTGGTACGTTGTCCGGCTGGCCTTGGCGGCCGGCGCTGACGATACCTATGACCTGAGCTCCGGCCTCACGCTCGATGGCACCGCCGTTGCGTTCACGGGGGTCAAGGAGGTAGTTCCGCTCGTCATCGGCCCCAATGGCACCAAGAAGATCCGGCTTGGCAACGCCGGATCGAACTCCTGGCAGGGCCCGCTTTCCGCTGCCGCCACATTCGATGTGATCAAGGAAGAACGCTGGTCGAATCCCTACGGCACCGGTACGCCGGTCGACGGCACCCATAAAAACCTCAACGTCCACAACCCCACCGGGTCCGCGGTCGACTATGTCCTGATTGTCCTGGGCGTCGGATAACACGGCGCGAACTGCTTTGGTCTCCCTGAGGAAGAGAAAATCTTCCCCGGGGAGCTACGGTCATGCCAGCAATTGATACCTTCGCAGGGCAAAATACGATCAATCAGGCGGGGCCCTATCGCTGGGCTGAGCTCGTCTCGAAGTCCGATACCGTTGACCTCGGAAAGGTTTCCCGGGCGATCTACGTAGGCGGCACTGGTCACATCCAGTTAACGCTTGCGGATATGCCCGACGACACCTATGTCCTGATGTCCAATCTCGCGGTCGGCTTTCACAACCTCCGGGTAAAGCGGATCTGGAACGCCAACACCACGGCCACACTGATGGTCGCTCTGGCCTAGTCAGCGCCCTGGTTCTGAAACCTTCCGCTCTCGGGGACTTCCTGCCATGCCCATCGTCGACGCTCTTTCAAACCGGCCCAAGGATCCGGCCTTCCCCGATGAGTGGATCGCCTACACCAAGGCAGATGCCGACGCAGCCTACGCGATCACCCATGTGAAGTGCACGGTCGCCGGCAATGTTGCGTTGAAGAACTACAAATCGGGGAACATCGTCGTGATGCCGATCGCGGTTGGCGAAATCATCACCGGGAAGTTCTCCCAGCTTCGCGACACGAGCACGACTGCGACCGGGTTGTTTGTCGCTTATTGTACCCCCTAACGGAGACGGAAATGCCTTCGCTTGGGTTGGGCCTTGGGCTGAATCGCCGGCGGTTTTTGTCGCAGCCATTCGCCACGGGTGGAACCATCACCACGGCCGGTGGCTACAAAATCCACACGTTTACCAGTTCAGGCAGTTTTGTTGTTACAGGCGGGGCGATCGTTGGCGCTGAATGGCTGTTGATTGCGGGTGGCGGCGGCGGCGGGAAAGA
>Ga0208492_1001772_pt1 | contig 12196 bp, 13 predicted proteins | sample Subbioar_CSW14AB_FD_184820 | JGI IMG/M metagenome (GOLD analysis project Ga0208492, IMG submission 184820) | Serpentinite rock and fluid subsurface biosphere microbial communities from McLaughlin Reserve, California, USA - CR12Mar_CSW14AB (SPAdes) | ecosystem: Environmental > Terrestrial > Deep... | reverse complement strand
CGCCGGCCGCATCGTCAACGGCCAGGGCGCCGATACCGACATCATCGTGGCCTCGGTCAAGGCCTACATCAATGCGTTGAATCGCATTCTGTTCCCGGTCCACCGCGAACACCCGCAGGCCCGCGCGGGGCATTGAGAGCGACCGTGTCGGCCCTCGATCCCCGCCAGCTCGCCATGCTCAAGCGCATGGGCGTGGACGTGTGGCGCGCACGCGGCGCCGGCGACATGCCGACTATCGCTGCGCCGCGCGAGGTTGAATCCGAGTCCCAGGCGGTCACGCCCCGCGTGCCGTCCCCGCTGCCGGTGGCCATGCCTGTGCCGCGCACCGACTGGCCGCCGACCGAGCAGCTCGATTGGCCGATGCTGGCCGCCTGCGTGGCCGAATGCACACGCTGCGAGCTGGCGCGGGGACGTACCCAGACGGTGTTCGGGGTCGGTGACCGCAATGCCCGCTGGCTGGTGATTGGCGAGGCGCCGGGCGCCGAGGAGGACAAGCGCGGCGAACCCTTCGTCGGCCGCGCCGGACAGTTGCTGAATGCCATGCTGGCGGCGATCGGGCTTGCCCGCGAGCAGGTCTACATCGCCAACATCCTGAAATGCCGGCCGCCGTCCAATCGCGATCCGCGTCCCGAAGAGGTGCTGGCCTGCAGCGGCTATCTGGATCGCCAGATAGCCCTCATCCAGCCGACGCTCATTCTTGCGGTGGGGCGCATCGCCGCGCAGAATCTGCTCAAGGTGGACACGCCCATAGGACGTATGCGCGGGCATCTGCATCATTACGGAGATCGGTCGATACCGGTGGTCGTGACCTATCACCCCGCTTATCTGTTGCGCTCCCCGGGCGAGAAACGCAAAGCGTGGGACGATCTGCGCATGGCGCTCGCCACCTTTCGAGAGCGTGAAGCGAGTGCCGCATGAGCGCGCAACTGGACACCGACACCGCCGCCATTCGTCCCATGCAGGACGAGGATATCGACGCCGTGCAGGACATCGAGCGGCGTGCCTATGAATTCCCGTGGTCGGCCGGCATCTTCTCCGACTGCCTGCGGGTCGGTTATTGCTGCTGGGTGCTGGACTCCGGCAAGGCGCTGGCCGGCTACGGCATCATGTCGGTGGCAGTCGAGGAGAGCCATATCCTCAACGTCTGCGTGGCGCCCGAGGCCCGCCGCCAGGGTCATGCGCGGGCGATGATGAATCACCTGCTCAACACCGGCGCCGAGCACGGCGCGCGCATCGCCTACCTTGAAGTGCGGCCGTCCAATGCCGGCGCGCTCAAGCTCTATCTCGACCTCGGGTTTCGTCATGTCGGTACGCGGCGCGCCTACTACCCGGCGCGTAACGGGCGCGAAGATGCCTTCGTGCTGAGCCTGCCGCTGGTGCCGCGATCCCCGTAGGTGCCAAATCATTCGCACATCGGGCCCGGGCTGGATGTCACGGCGCGCCGTTGCGCGTGCGAATGAATTCGCACCTGCGGATGGCAGCGCGACTTGTCCGGGTTCGATGCGGGGCGGGGGCCGTGAGTCCGCTTGGGGTGAGTTGAACGAGCGGGGCTTAAACGCTAGCCTTGCGTCCTGCATAACAACAACATCGGGACTTCATCCGGCATGAAACGTACTGCCCTGCTTGCTTCCGTGACCGGCGCCACGTTCGCCGCCCTGCTGGCCGCGACTCCGGTGGCCGCATTCGACTTCAAGCCCGACGCCATCACCGTCGAGGGGGGCTTCGCCGAGGATCGGGTCGACGCCGACCGCTACGGTGCCAACCTGCGCTGGGACATGAAGCCCGAGTGGTTCCAGGTCGGCGACTGGCACATGGTCAGCTTCGTCGAGTTCGGCATCAATTTCTGGAACAGCTCCAAGGGCCGCACCGGCCAGGACGAGCTCTTCGATTTCGGCCTGACGCCGGTGCTGCGTTACGAGATGACGCCCAAGGGCGGATTCGCACCCTTCGTCGAAGGCGGCGTGGGTCTGCATCTGCACAGTCGCAACGAGATCAACGACAAGGACTTCGACATCCCCTTCGCCTTCGGCAGCCATCTGGGTGTGGGCGCGCGCTTCGGCGGCAATGGCCAGTACGAACTCATGTACCGCTATCAGCACCAGTCCAATGCCGGTATTGGCGACAGCAATCCGGGCATCAACTTCCACGTGCTGTCTCTCGGTCTTCACTACTGAGTCTGCGCCAGCGCCGACAGCGCAATGCTGCGCGCGCCACCGGCGCGCGCCCTTTTCGGTAAACTGTTGCGATGAACTGGCCCACCCTCGAGCATTTCGTCGGCAACACGCCCCTGGTCCGCCTGCAAAGGCTGCCAGGCGCTACCAGCAATGTGATCCTGACCAAGCTCGAGGGCAATAATCCCGCCGGTTCGGTCAAGGACAGGCCCGCGCTCAGCATGATCAAGCATGCCGAGGCGCGCGGCGACATCAAGCCCGGCGACACCCTCATCGAAGCGACCAGCGGCAACACCGGCATCGCGCTCGCGATGGTGGCGGCCATGGCCGGCTACCGCATGATTCTCATCATGCCCGACAACATGACCGCCGAACGACGCGCGGCGATGCGCGCCTATGGCGCCGAACTGGTGCTGGTGTCGGAGAAGGCCGGCATGGAGGCGGCGCGCGATCTGGCGGCCGCCATGGAGGCGCGCGGTGAAGGCCGGGTGCTGGATCAGTTCGCCAACCACGACAACCCGCTCGCCCATCACAGCAGCACCGGCCCCGAGATCTGGGCCGATACCCACGGCCTGGTCACGCACTTCGTCGCCACCATGGGCACCACCGGCACCATCATGGGCACTTCGCAGTATTTGAAGGCGCAGAACCCCGACATCCAGATCATTGGCGTGCAGCCCGGCGATGGCGCGCGCATTCCCGGCATCCGCCGCTGGCCGGCGGCTTATCTGCCGAGGATCTACGATCCGAGCCGCGTCGATCGCATCATCGACGTGACCCAGGATGAAGCCGAGAACATGACCCGCGCCATGGCGCGCGAGGAAGGCATCTTCTGCGGTATCTCCTCCGGGGGCGCGATGGTCGCGGCGCTGAAAGTGTCCAGTGAAGTGCGCGATGCGGTCATCGTCACCATCGCGTGCGACCGCGGCGATCGTTATCTCTCCACCGGCGTGTTTCCGGACTGAGGCATGCCCCATGAACGTATTCGTGTTTGATATTGAAACCGTGCCGGATGTCGCCACCGCGCGGCGGCTGTGGAATCTCGATGAACTGGATGACGACGGCGTGGCCGCGGTCATGTATTCCAAGCGTCAGCAGGAAACCGGTGGCGCGAGTGAATTCCTGCGCCATCACCTGCATCGCGTTGTGGCCATCTCGGCGGTGTTCCGCGAGCAGGAGCGTTTCAATGTCTGGTCGCTGGGCAGCGAGGAAGCCGACGAGGCGGAGTTGATCCGGCGCTTTTTCGAGGGTGTTGAGCGCTACACGCCGACCCTGGTGTCGTGGAACGGCAGCGGTTTCGATCTGCCGGTGCTGCACTATCGCGCAATGCTGAACGACGTCGCCGCGCCGCGCTACTGGGATACCGGCGATGACGATCGCAACTTCCGTTACAACAACTATCTTGGCCGCTTCCACTGGCGGCATATCGATTTGATGGATGTGCTGGCCGGCTACCAGGGCCGCGCCACCGTGCCGCTCGATCAGATGGCGGTGATGCTGGGTTTTCCCGGCAAGCTCGGCATGCACGGCAGTGAGGTGTGGAATCAGTTCCGCGCCGGCAATCTGAAAGCCATCCGCGACTATTGCGAGACCGATGTTCTGAATACCTATCTCATTTATCTCAAGTTCGAATTCATGCGCGGGCACTTGAGTGCCGGTGGCCTCAAGGAGGAATTCGAACGTGTGCGTCAGTTCCTCGGCGGTCATCAGGCGCCCCATTTCGCCGCTTTCCTCGCCGCCTGGGAGGCACCGCATGGCGGGTAATCGCCGCCGGCGCGACGCCGGTCGCACTCCCGCCCAGTTGCTCTCGCTGGAAATCGACAACCTCTCCCACGAGGGGCGCGGCGTGGCGCGTCACGAAGGCAAGACGGTGTTCGTCGACGGTGCGCTGGCCGGTGAACTGGTCACCGCACGGGTGCTGCGCAAGCACGGCCGTTATGACGAAGCCGAGACCACCGCGGTGTCGCGCGCCAGTGACGCGCGTGTCGTTCCGCGTTGTCCGCATTACGGCATCTGCGGCGGCTGCAGCTTTCAGCATGCCAGTGAACAATTGCAGCTCACGCACAAGCAAGGCGTGTTGCTCGAGTTGCTGCGTCATCAGGGCGATCTCGCGCCACGCCGCGTGGCGCCGCCGATGACGAGCCCGCAGTGGGGTTACCGGCGCAAGGCGCGCCTCGGCGTCAAATACGTGGTCAAGAAGGGCGGGGTGCTGGTCGGCTTTCGCGAGCGTGCCAAGCCCTATGTCGCCGAATGTCATCAATGCGACATTCTCGACGCGCGGGTCAGCGCCGCGATCCCCGCATTGCGCACGTTGATCGACGGCTTGTCGATACGCGATCGTCTGCCGCAGATCGAGGTCGCGGTCGGCGATACGGAAGTGGCGCTGGTGCTGCGCCATCTCGCGCCCCTGACGCCGGACGATCATGCCGCGCTGGTCGATTACGCGGCGCGCAGCGGTTTCATCCTGCTGCTGCAGCCGGGCGGTTACGACACCGTGCAGACCCTGGACGGTCAGCCGCCGGCGCCGCTCACTTATCAGGTCGAGAATGAAACCATCGCGTTTCTGCCGACCGACTTCACCCAGGTCAATCCGCATATCAACAGCCAGATGGTGGCGCGCGCGCTGCATCATCTCGAATTGACGGACTCCGATCGGGTGGTGGATCTGTTTTGCGGTGTCGGCAATTTCACTTTGCCGATAGCGCGGCGTGCCGGGCAGGTCACCGGTATCGAAGGCGAGGCGGGACTGGTGGCGCGCGCGCAAGCCAATGCGCTGCGCAACGGCCTCGGCAATGTCGGATTCGCGGTCGCCAATCTCGAAGATGCGGCCGCCGTCGGCGCCTTGTCGCTGGCCAGCGCCGACAAGATTCTGCTCGACCCGCCGCGCGCCGGGGCGCTGACGCTCATCGAAGGCCTGCGATTCGACCAATGCCAACGCCTGGTCTATGTATCCTGCAGCCCGGTGACGTTCGCGCGTGATGCGGCGGTGCTGGTCGCGCGCCACGGCTTCACCCTCGTCGAGACGGGCATACTCGACATGTTTCCCAACACCGCCCACGTCGAGTCCCTGTCGCTGTTCGTGCGCGAGTGAATTCCATGGGCAGGGCCGCGCGTCGCGTCGTCGCGTGCTGCCTTGCGGGGCTGGGGCTGCTGCTCGCGGCCTGTGCGCAGGCGCCCGACGAGGCCTTGCGCGTCGGCATCCCCACCGCGCCCCTGACCCTCGACCCCCGCTACGCGACGGATGCCATGTCGGCGCGCCTGTCGCGCCTGCTGCACAGTGCCCTGGTCGGATTCGACGCCGCCGCGCGGCCGGTGCCGGGCCTCGCGAGCTGGCGCATGGACAGCCCGACCCGTTATGTCTTCACGCTGCGCGACGATGTGCAATTCAGCAGTGGCCGCGCCCTCCGCGCCGCCGATGTGGTCGCGACCTATCGTGCGGTGCTCGACCCGGCGCACGCCTCACCCTTGCGTCAATCCCTGCGCAATATCGCCGCGGTGAACGCACTCGATGAGCGTCGCATCGTGTTTCAATTGCGCGCAGCCGACGCCCTGTTTCCCGGCACCTTGAGCCTCGGCATCATGGCGGCCGAGGACGCCCAGGGGCCGCGCGACGCCTGGGCGCTCGCGAGCGGTCCGTTCACGCGAGCGGCGTGGCGGCCGGATGGCAATCTCACGCTGCATCGCCGCGCCGACGGCGCGCGCATCGAAGTCGAAGTGGTGAAGGACGCCACGGTGCGCGCACTCAAACTTATCGCCGGCGAACTCGATATCGCACAGGGCAATCTGCCACCCGAGACCATCGCCTGGCTGGCGGCGCGCGACGGTCTGCGGGTCATCGAGCACGCCGGCACCACGATGTCCTATCTCGGTTTCAATTTCGAGCAGGCGGCACTCGCGGACCGCCGTGTGCGTCAGGCACTGAGTCATGCCATCGATAGACAGTCCATCGTGCACTACCTGTTTCGCGACCTGGCACAGCCTGCCGCCAGTCTGCTGCCGCCTGCGCATTGGGCGAGCGCCGCCGATCTGACGGTGCCGGCCTACGATCCCGCGCTCGCCCGTCAACTGTTGCGCGCAGCGGGCTTTGGGGATGGGCGGCTGCGCCTGCACTACAAGACTTCGGCCGATGCCTTTCGCCTGCGCCTCGCGACCTTGCTCAAGGCGCAGCTCGCCGAGGTCGGCGTGACGCTCGTCATCGATAGTCTCGACTGGGGGACCTTCTATGCCGACGTCAGCGCCGGACGATTCGAACTCTACGGTCTGTCGTGGGTGGGGCTCAAACTGCCGGACATCTATCGTCAGGCCTTTCACAGCGCATCCCTGCCGCCGGCCGGTTTGAATCGCGGGCATTACTCGCAGGTCGAACTCGACCGTCTCATCGAGGCCGCCGAATCCGCCAGTGACAGCGGCCGCCAGCGCCTGCTCTATCACGCCATCGCCAGACGTCTGTTGTACGATGCGCCCTATGTGCCTCTCTGGTTTGAAACACAGACAGCGGTCCTGCGCAGCGACATCGAAGGCTATGCCCTCGATGCCGATGGCAGCTTTGACGCGCTCGCCACGGTGCGTCGTGTGAAGACCAAGACCCATGATGCCCGTTGATCGCATCGCAATCGATATAGCGCGTCAGCAGCTGCGGACCTACCGCGCCGGCGCCGAGTTGCAATGCTATGCGGTCTCGACCGCGCGCAACGGTGCCGGTGAAATGATGGACAGCGAGCGCACGCCGCGCGGTGCCCATGAGATCGCGGAAAAGATCGGTGGCGAGTGCGCGCCCAACACCGTGTTCGTGGCGCGTCGGCCGACCGGTGAGCTCTACGATGCCGAACTCGCTGCGCGGCATCCCGGGCGCGATTGGATCCTGACCCGCATCCTGTGGCTGGCCGGTCGCGACCACGGCTACAACTCCGGTGGCGAGCGCGACACCCGGGCGCGCTATATCTACATCCACGGCACGCCCGATACCACGCCCCTCGGCCAGCCCGGCTCGCGTGGCTGCATACGCATGCGCAATGCCGACATCATTGAATTGTTCGATGCGGTGTCGGTCGGTACCGAGGTCGATATCGTTGAATGACAGCCCGCCCGGGCCGTGCTTCAGCCGCGCGACCGGCGACCGCTGTCAGTGTCACGCACTGACCGCCACCGGTCGGCGCAAACCAGGACTGTTCATGCCCGCTGTCATTGCCCATTCCTGCTCGCGCCTCGCCCGCCACGGCCTGTGGCTGGTGGTGATGCTTGCCTGGCTGTGGGCCGGCAGTGCGGGAGCGGTGGACGCCGAACTCAGCTGGGCGAGCTTGAGCGGTGAACAGCAGTACATCCTGGCGGGCTATGGCGCGCGCTGGGCAAAGCTCGATCTCGCCGCGCGGCGCACGCTGCTGGCCCGCGCCGAGACCCATCGTCTGCGAGCCAGTCATGCGCCGGCGGCCGCCAGCGAAGCCGCGCCCGCCGCGAAGAAACCCTCATCGTCCTATCAGCGTTCGCGTAAACGTCGATCGATGTCGGCGGCCGAGGCCGGCTTGTCCAGGCACAGCCTTCGGCTGCGACGTGTGTTGCGCGATCTGCCGGGCCTCAGCACCAACGAGCGGCGTGCCCTGCTCGAGCGCTGGAGCGGACTGTCCTCATCGCAGCGCATGCTGCTCGTCGATCGCTACATGCATAACGTCGACGATGACGATGAACTGTCGCTGCAACAGTCGCTGCGTGAGGGCAGGATTTCCCATGCCGAGCTGCAGCGCGGGCTGGCCAGCGGCAAGCTGCAGGCCGACGACGTCAAGGAGGCGCTCGCCGCCGGCAGTATCTCCGTCGACTCCATCAAGGAGGGTGTGGCCTCCCACGTCATCGTCGCCGAGGACCTCGAACGGGCACTGCGTGACGCCAATATCGAATCCAGCGAATTGAGCAACGCCATCGAGCACAACCGCACAGTCGTCGGTGATACGCCCGCTGCCACCCCCGGCGCGGCCGGCGGCACATCCTCGCCTTAAGGCGGCTTCGTTCGATTTTTTTCGACGAGCGTCACGAAATGTGAACTCGTGCTTCAAGTCCCTTCGATGTGGGCCGACAACCCCTGCGCAAGCTATAAAAAAATACGCGCGCCTTGCCCAGGCCGGAGTCATATCCATGCAAGCTCATCCTGCTTCTCTGTCCGAGCCCACATCATCGATGCGAAGGATCGCGAAAGGAATCACGCCGAGCTGGTCGGCGGTCTTGACGCGCGCAGTACGCGACAAGCCGCTGCAATACCTGACCACGGTCCATCCCTGCTTCATCGATGGCGTGCGCACGCTGGTGCACAGACGCGGGCTCAAACAGGAAAGTCTCGCCATGTTCCAGAAGCTCAAAGCCTACGCCCAGCAACATGGATTCGCGCTCCTGGAAGACCGTCGCGCCCGCGAGCTCACTTGTCGCGACGAACGTCGCCGCCTCGCACCCATCCTGTTGTTCGCCGCCGGACTGCTGAGTCAGGGGCTGCACGCCGAAGACGGCGGACTGCACGACAAGGACGTGACCGTGGTGCCGACCATCGACGTCATCGGCGAGCGTGTCACCACCGATCGCGCCTATCTCATCGAGGCCGGCAAGCGCTTCGTGTCCAAGCCGCATGGTTCCGTGGAATTGATACTCGGCATCGCCAACGAAGTGCGGGCCAGGGGCGAGAAACACCGCGTTCGTACGCGCGGCATCCAGATGCCGAACGAATACACCGACAGCTTCGTCGATCGCTATGACTACACCGTGCCGACCAGCTGCGGTGGCGCGACATTCAGTTTCTACGAGGGCGAGGGCTTCGCGGCACTCGGCTATCACGCCGGTCGCGGCGCGGTGATACTGGACGTGCTGGCGGGCGGCGGACCGTTTTCGGCGCCGCGCTTGTGGGGGCCTTACGATCAGGTGCTGAACGCCAACATCCGCATGGATCTCATGATGGGTGATGGTCTCAAGGATGGCATGGGGCTGCTGCAGGCGTCCTACAAGATTGGCCTCGTGCCGGTCATGCGCACCGGCACCAAGAACTACTATGGCGAACTGTATTCCCGCGCGGTGATGGATGCGGCCGAATGCGTGATGCCCGATTCACCGCAAGTGCGCCAGGCCGGCATGGAGACACCGCCGGCGGTCGACGACCACGGCTGAGCAGGGTGCGAATCGCGCACGCCGTGGGTCGTCTTTGCATGGGCGAATGAATTCGCAGCCACGGGCGCAGCGCTTTACTTCGATTCGCTGACCGCGCGTGCGCGCTTCTTGAGCTCGACATCGTAGAGCGCGAGCTGTCCGCCGGTGCGCACCGCTGCGATGCCGAGGTTGCCGATCAGCATCAGCAACAGGATCGCGAGCAGCCAGGCCATGAAATAGGAAAAGCGGAAGCTGGTCGGTGGCGTCGAGGTATCGGCGCTGCGCGGCGCGGGCGACACGCCGGCGCGATCTCCGGTGTCGAGTTGCTGCTGGCCCTGCTGGGTGGCACGCGACAGGGTCAGGTCCAGATGCGAACCCTGTTCCACCGCCTGCGCGAAGCTTTCGATGTGCGTTGGTGAGCGATACAGCGACCAGGCACTGACTATCACCGTCAGCGACACCAGCAAGCCCACCCCCATCAGCGTCAGCCCGAAGTAACGCACCACCAGACCCAAACGACGCTCGGCGAGCTCGACACCTTCGAGCGGCGGGGGATCCTGTTTGAATTCAAAGCGTGCCACGGCGCGGATTCTACACGAGGCATGGTCGGCCCGAACGTAGGCGCGGCTCGCGAGCGGACGGTGCGGGCGTTAAAGTAGCCGCGCCTATGTTCGAGCTACGCACCCTGGGATCGCGACTCGCGGGCGCGATGGCCGTCGCGCTCGGCGTGTCGTTCATGGTCTTTCTGCTACTGCATTGTGTGCCCGGTGATCCGGTCGATGTGATGCTGGGCGAATACGCGGGGGCGGCAGACCGCCTGGCCCTGCGCCGGCAACTCGGTCTCGATTTGCCGCTCGCCGAACAATGGTGGCGTTTCCTGCGCGGTCTCTCGCACGCCGATCTCGGCGTGTCCCTGGTCAATGGTCAGGCGGTCACCGGTCTGCTCGCCGAACATTTCGGCTACACCGCGATACTCGCGCTGGCCGCCTTGCTGCTGGCGGTGGCGATTGGACTGCCGCTCGGTGCACTGGCGGCCTTGCGTGTCGGACGCGGCTGGGATGATGTCGCCAGTGTGCTGGCGGTGCTCGGCATGTCCTTGCCGAGTTTTGTGCTGGGGCCTGTGCTGATCATCGCCTTCGCGGTGCAGTTGCGCTGGTTCCCGATCGGTGGCGCGGCGCAGGCGGCGGGCCTGGTGCTGCCGGCGGTGACCTTGGCCAGCGGACTCGCGGCGGTGCTGATGCGCATGACCCGCGCCGCCATGCTCGAAGCGCTGCTGCTGCCGCATGTCAAAGCGGCGCGTGCACGTGGACTGCGTGAATCGGCGGTGGTGCTCGGGCATGTCTGTCGCAATGCCGCGCTGCCGGTGGTGACCGTCATCGGTCTGCAACTCGGCGCGTTGCTGGGGGGCGCGGTGGTGACCGAGACCGTCTTCAACTGGCCGGGCTTGGGGCAGTTGCTGGTCGAATCCATACAGCGCCGCGACTATCCGGTGGTGCAGGGCGCGGTGCTGCTGATCGCCTTCACCTACATCGCGGTCAACACCTTCGTCGAGCTCATCTATACGCGCCTCGATCCGCGCATCGGAGCGGGCGCGTGAAGCGCACCGAGCTCATGGCGCGCGCCATCGTCGGCGCGTGGTTGCTGATCGCGCTGGCCGCCAGCGTGTGGCCGCCGGCGGCGGACAAGGTCTCCCTGCCCGGTATCCTCGCGCCGCCCGGCATCGAGGCCTGGCTCGGACGCGATGACCTCGGCCGTTCGGTGCTGGCGCGGCTCGCGGCCGGCGCGCGCATCTCGCTGGAAGTGGCGGGGGTGGTGGTCGGTGTGACGGCCTTGCTCGGCACCGCGCTCGGTCTCATCGCCGGCTGGTGCGGCGGGCTCGTCGATACCGTGCTGCTGCGTCTGACCGATCTGTTCCTGGCGTTCCCCGGCATATTGCTCGCCATTGCGCTGGCCGGCGTGCTCGGTCCCGGCATCGCCAATGTGATGATGGCCTTATGCGTGGTCGGCTGGGTGGGATTCGCGCGGCTGGCGCGGGCCCAGACCTTGAGCGTCAAACAGGGTGACCATGTGCAGGTGGCCCACGCGCTCGGCGTGGCGCCGGCGCGCATCGTGCTGCGTCACGTGTTGCCCTTGATCGCCGGCCCGCTGGTCGTCGAAGCGAGCTTCGCCTGCGCGGCGGTGATCGTGGCCGAGGCGGGGTTGTCGTTCCTGGGTCTCGGGGTGCAGCCGCCGACCCCGTCCTGGGGCAGCATGATTCGTGACGGCGCCCGCTATCTGCTGGTCGCGCCCCATCTGGTGCTGATGCCGGGGCTGGCGCTGGCCAGCCTGGTGGTCGCCATCAACCTGCTCGGCGATGGTTTGCGCGATCGCATGGATCCACGTCGTCCTTGAGGGCGGTGCCCGCGATACACTATCGCGCCCAGCGCTGGACAAGACTCAATGCTCGGACCCTTGATGATCGATATCGAAGGCACGGCCCTCACGCCTGCCGATAGCGAGCTGCTGCGCCATCCGCTGGTGGGCGGCGTCATCCTGTTCGCGCGCAATTATGTCGATCCCACGCAGATGGCCGAACTGACGCGCGCCATCCACGCGCTGCGCGAGCCGAGACTGGTGATCGCGGTCGATCAGGAAGGCGGGCGCGTGCAACGCTTCCGTCAGGGTTTTTCCGAGCTGCCGCCGCTTGCGAGACTCGGCCAACTGTATGAGCACGATGTGCAGGCGGCGCTGGCCCGCGCCGCCGATTGCGCCTGGCTCATGGCCAGCGAATTGCGCGCGGTCGGGATAGATTTCAGTTTTGCGCCGGTGCTCGACCTGCACACCTCCCGCAGCGCCGTCATCGGCGATCGCGCGCTGCACGGCTCACCCCAGGTGGTGGCGCGACTGGCGCGCGCCTACATCGCCGCCCT
>Ga0208492_1001771_pt1 | contig 12204 bp, 11 predicted proteins | sample Subbioar_CSW14AB_FD_184820 | JGI IMG/M metagenome (GOLD analysis project Ga0208492, IMG submission 184820) | Serpentinite rock and fluid subsurface biosphere microbial communities from McLaughlin Reserve, California, USA - CR12Mar_CSW14AB (SPAdes) | ecosystem: Environmental > Terrestrial > Deep... | reverse complement strand
CACGGCTCCGGCTTGCTCGAACCCGACTTCGAGCAGAACGAAGCAACGCTTGCCGACAACGAGGTCGTCGTCGACACGTGACTCCGCCAGCCCGAAGGGCTTCGTCTTGCAGTCGGTGCCCCGGACTTCAGTCCGGGGGACTTTTCGACAGATCTTCAGCTCTCGCCGAGTGACTTCAATCGCAAGCACGACAGCGCGTGCTTCTCGCCGCACAGGCGTCGGAGGATGAGGAGCGCCCTCCCTTGATCCTTGGGGGTGCCGCGCCCCTCGAGGTGCGCGTCGGCAAGCCAATAACAGGCGAAGGCATCGCCCGAGTCGCAGCCGCGCGTGTATCCGTTCGTCGAGCGCGCGGCGTCGGCACCGGGTGCGATGCCCAGACGATGGAGGTGACCGAGCCAGGTGCACGACTCGGCGTGATGCAGGTCGCAGCCACGCTCGAAGAGAGTGGTGGCGCGCGCGGGGTCCTTCGGCATCGCCTCGCCGTCGAGGTACAGCCCGGCGAGCGCGGCGCAGCCTTCGCCCACGCCGCGGTCGCATGCCTTGGTGTAGGCCGCGGTCGCGAACGCGAGCTCCTTGCGGCGTTCGTAGATGATGCCCAGTGCGACACACGCGGTCGCATCGGTCGTGGCGCACTGAGCGCTGCACGCCGAGAGCGCATCGTCTGCGGTGGTGCAGCCGGGCGCAGTGGTCTCGCGGCACTTGGTGCCGTCCCACGCGGTGCCTTTGGCGCAGTCGGGCGCGGCCTTCTTCTCCTTTCCGAGCGGAACGAGCTCGATACGCAGGGGCGCCGCGCACTGCGGAGGCGGCGCGATGGAGCCGCTCTTGGCGTCCGCACACGCGACGGCGTCGCCGTCCAGGGCGAGGGTCTCGCGGCTCGAAGCAGTCTCGCCGCCGGCCTTGGCGCCGAACGCTCCGGCGCTCGCACCCGCCTTGCCGCTCACGCCCGTGGAGAAACGGAACGCTCCCACGGTGATGCCGGTGACGACGTGCGTCGCCTCGTCGCAGCCGTCGCCCGAGACTTCGTCGCGTCGCACCGCGCCGCGGCTGGACTCGAAGCGCCCGACCATCGTGATGTCGACGTCGAGCGAGCCGGTGCGCGCGAGCTTGCCCTCGAGCGAGGCGGCGCCGAGGGGCACGTTGGCGTAGAGCTCGTCGCGGTCGGAGAGCACCAGGTGATCGCGTTTGCGCGTCGTCCCCACCCACGCATAGGAGCCCGCGGTGGCGCAGTGAGCGAGCACCTCGATGTTGCACCCCTTGTAGCGGAGCAGCACGAGCCCGGCCCTCGCGCGTGACTCGAGCTTCGTGCGTTCGGCGCTCGGCCATTCGACGATGAGCGGCGCGCTCTGCCCGGACTCTGCGCACCTGGCGGCGGTGTGAGCCGGCATCGGCGGATTGACCCCCGAGCCGCTCTTGGTGCGAGGCCCGCACGCGAACGCAGACGCGAGGGACACCGCCATCGCGAGGGGCACCAGGGCATGGCGGGACATGGTCGAGCACATGGTAGCCGACGAGAGCCGGCCACCTCAGGGAACGCGAAGCTCGGGGAAGTACCTCTCCAGCCGGCGGAACGTCTTGCGCGCGACGTCCGCGCCGACGTTGGGCACGAACCGGGCTCTCGCCTTGGTCCCCTGTGCCGTGCGCACCTCGAGCATCGTCGTCCCTCCGCCCATCGCCTCCGCCGACTCGAGCTCTTCGGGCGCTGGACACCACGCCGTGAGCTCGTTCGACAGCGAGTCGCGATCGGCCGGCGCGAGGGTGACGGTTCGCTTCGTCACACGCGGCTCCTTGGCCTCGACGCCGGTCGCGAACAAGTCGGAGTCGTGCACCCGGACCACGCCGGTCGCGTCGTCGTAGCCCAATTCACGGAACTGGAGAGCGTGCGAGCCCCCCGAGCGGACCGTCAGGCTGAAGCCGCGGCCGCCCCAGTACTCACAGGCCCCGGCGCTCGATCGGCTCGCGGGCACGTTCCGCGCGCAGCCGAGAAGCACCATGGTGGCGAGGAGGATGTGCCGCGTCATTCGCGCATCCTCGCGAGGACCGCGTTGATGTGCTCCACGGCGGTCGTCGGCCGCGATTCGTTCCCGCCGCCGCCCGGTACGAGAGGAAGCTCCTCGCCGCCGCGGAGATCGAGCGACACACCGAAGATGGTGCTGCCCTTGCTGCCCGGTCGCGCAGTCAGCCGCGCGCGTACGACGTCCTCGGCGCGCAAGGTCCGACGAAGGGGCCGCAAGGGGAGGCGGTGGCGCGTATAGCGAATCGTGCCGCGATCGAGGTCGAAGTCGAGACGCGCCGAGCCGAAGAGGAGGAGCGACACCGCGCCGATGCCGAGGGCGAACGCGGCCATCGCGAGCGCGGCCAACGGCGAGGGCTCGTCGAGCGGCATGGTCGACGGGCTCGCCGCGCGGCCCTCGAGGAAGTCTGCGATGACGGCGCGGTCGAGCTCTGCGCGGGGACGCTTGCCGCTGCGCGAGAGTTGCTCCCGGGTGCCGTCGCTCAGCGTGAAGTCGACGGAGTAGGTCGTCGAGCTCTTGCTGCTGTGAGCTCGGACGTCGACGCTGCGGATGCCGTCGAGCGGGAAGGTCCGGCGCGTGGTGAACGGGCCGTACTCACGCACGAGGACACACGCATGGGCGCCCTCGCGCTCGCACTCGAGCCGCGCCGAGCGCGCGTAGGTGAGCGACTGGAAGAGCATGAACAGGCAGGCGGCGAAGATGAAACCGACGAGCGCCACGCCTCCCACCCCGCCCATGGGACGGTACTGGACGACCTCGACGGCTCGGTTGCTCGGCGTCGCCTCGCGGTAGCTCATGCACCACGCAGTCTATATCGGCGGGCCTCCGCCGACGCGCCACCAAGTGAGCGGCGGGAAGAAGAACGAGGGGCTCAGCTCGATGCCGAACACCAACTCCGCGCCTTGCACCGGACCGATCGCATGGCGCCACGTGCCGAACACGCGGGCGACGTCGGTCTTGCCCTCGATCGTCGGGAGGTCCTGTCGCTCGCGGTAGCGGAAGAGGGCGCTGCGGACACCGTAGGCGAGCGTGATCACTGCGTGACCGGCGCGCTCGCCGCCGAACCGCCCGAATCCCGCGCCCAGGCGGAGGTCGAAGGTGCCCCACGACGCGTGCCAGCCGCCGCCGTCGTGCGCCTTGATGCCCCCCTCGACGAGGCTGTCCTCCCCGCGGATGCTCGCGGCGGCCCACGCGCCGACCGCGGCCTCTGCGTCGCCGTGCCAGCCTCCGTAGGCACCGGAGGGGAAGGTGTGGTGCCGCGCGACGACCCACGCGAGCTCGGCGCCGAGGCCGTAGCTGGCGTTCCACCGATCGGAGGTGCGCGCGCCGCCGAGCGTCGAGAAGAAGGTCCACTCGGGGCACTCGATGACTTGAATCGGGCGGTCGCACTCCTCTCGTGCTGCACGCGCCGGCGAGGCGATCGTCTGGATCGCCGCGAAGAGCGCCACGGTGCGGAGTCCGCGCATCAGTCAGCGCTCGATTCGACCTGGCAACAGGAATGGATAGGTGCGGCGTCGAACGCTCCGCTGCCACGCACGATCGAGCCTTCGTAGTCGTTGGAGCAACGACCAATCGCTCGCATCGCGCGCGTAGTACCGCCGTGCCTCGGCCTCGCCGATCGGCGGTCGCGTGCCCAGTTGCGTGTTCGCCCTCGTGACGGCGGGAGCGAGCAGCGGGTCGAGATGCTCCTTGAGCAGGTTGCCGAGCAGGTCGAGGACGACGCCGCGACCGTCGTAGTACTTGTCGAGGATGCCGCGGAGCATGAACCGACGCACGGCAGGACGCATCAACCAGGGCAGCGACGCCAGGAACAGATCGAGCTCCAGACGCTCGGCGCCCGTGGGGTCGCGGAGCATCGGCGTGGTGACGTCGAGATAGCGCAGATCACCGTCCACGAGCACCCAATTGGACGCCTGGGCGTCGAGCCCGAGCGTCGGCGTCACACAACCCACGATGGTTCGGGTGACGCGCTCGATCATCGCCAGCGCGTCCTCGGTGGATGCGGTGCGAAGCCACTCCGGAAGGAGACTCGTCGGTGCGAGCATGGGCTGCACGCACCAGACAGCCAGACCGCCCTCGACCTCGGTTCGTTGGAGCGCGCTCTCGATGGGCTGGACGCCATGCGCGCGCAGCGACGCGAGGTACTCGTCGAACAGCGCGGCGTAGCGTTCGGCGGAGGCGGCGTTGGGGAACGTAGGCAGACGCTTGCAGGCCCAACGAGTCCCGCGAGAAGACCACGCGACTACGCAGGAGATCTCGCCGTAGCCGAGGATCTGGAGCTCGCCCTTCTCGCCCCGCGCCAACGCCGCCTGGAGCGCCCGCTCGAGCTCGACGAGATCTTCCAGCGCGAGCGGCGCGGTCATGCGCCAAACGCCCTTCGCACCCGTGCGATCAGCTCGTCGCACTCGTCGTCGGAGATGATCAACGGGGGCAGGAACTGGACGACGGAGCGATCGTTGTTGGCGTAGACCGCGAAGACGCCCTGCTCGAAGAGCATCTTGGTCGCGGCGAGCCCCATCATCTCGGCCTCGAACTTGAGGCCCATGAACAGCCCGCGGCGGCGCAGCGTGAACGGCAACCCCGCGAGGCCGTCGGTGAGACGCGCCTCGGCCACGCGAACCCGCTCGAAGAACCCCGGGGCCTCCACGACGTCGAGGGCGGCGAGCGCCGCGATGCAACCGAGATCGGCGCCGCCGAAGGTGCTGATGTGCACGAACGGGTGCGCGAGGAAGAAGTCGTGGACCGAGCGGCCCATCAACGTCGCCGCGATCGGGTACACACCACCGGAGAGGCCCTTGCCCGTCACCACGAGGTCCGGCTCGAGCCCATCGTGCTGGTGGCACCACATCGCGCCGGTCCGACCGAGCCCCGTCTGCACCTCATCGGCGATGAACAGCGCCCCGCGGGCACGGCAGAGGCGCTGGACGCCCTCGAGGTAGCCAGGCGAAGGCAGGAGCATTCCCAGCGTCGCGGGGATCGGTTCGAGCACCACCGCGGCGGTGTCGTCGTCCATCGTGCGCTCGAGCGCAACGAGGTCGTCGAAGGGGACCTGGACGAACCCGGGCGGGTTGGGGCCGAAGGGATCGCGATACTGCGGATCACCGGCGGCGAGCGCGAGCCCCGTGTGCCCGTGGTAGCCACCGACCGCAGAGACGATCTTCTGGCGACCGGTGTGCGCACGGGCGACCTTGAACGCGAGGTCCATCGCCTCGCCGCCTCCGACCGCGAACACCACGCCTTCCAGGCGATCGCCCGTCGAGCGCGCGAGGCGGGTGGCGAGCGCTGCGCGCCAGGGCGACACCAGGTGATGGTTCCCGACGTCGACGAGGTCGAGCCCGTCGCGCACGGCCGCGAGCACGCGCGGGTGGCGGTGGCCGAGGTTGAAGACGCCCCCGTTGCAGTGGACGTTGATGAACCGTCGTCCCGAGAACGCGTCTTCGAACCACACCCCCTCGCGCCGGCCCATCACCGCGTCGAACGAGTAGTCGCGGAAGAACTTCACCTTGCCCGGCGAGACGTGCCGGGCAAACGCGTCGAACAGAGCGTCGCGGTCGGCGAAGCCGGCGCGAGGATCGAGGGGTCCAGCCATCCCCGAAACGTATCCGACAGCACGACGCTCTGGTCGCCGCGATTTGTTCAGCAGGGGCCGCTGGCGTCGCTGGTCACGTGGGTCAGCGTGAAGACCGGCGTCGCAAGGATGGCGCCGGCGGCGTCGTAGCAACGCACGGTCGTGGAGCCGGTCGAGCTCGGAGCCACGCCGCTCGCGGAGAGCGACTCCGGCTTGCAGTAGCTCGCCCCGCCGTAGGCGGTCACGAACGAGGCGCGCCGGAACGGGTTTGCGTCCCACGACCCGAGATCTCCCTGCACCACGACCGTCGCGAGCGAGCCGGAGCGGCTGCCGGAGACGTTGGCCACCGAACACCCCTGGATCTTGCCGAGGCCCGACGCGTACGCGGCGGGGGTTCCGCTTCCGTCGAACCACGCGTGCCCACCCTGCTGATCGAGGGTCGGACCGTTGGTGCCATAAGCGAACGTGAATGCGCTGTCGGCGAGCGCGCCGCTCGCGTTCCAGCAGCGAACGTAGGCAGTCAGGTTCGTTCCCGCGCTCCAGCTGCCGATGCTGCAGAACTGCGCTCCGGTGGTCCCGTACGCGGTGACCATCATCCCGGCGTTCGCATACCGTGCGTTGGTGATCGTCACCGTGTACGAGCCCGTGCCAGTCTTGGCGACCGTGTTCGTATAACCCGACGAGTTGTAGTCGTAGTTGGGATCGACGCCTCCCGCCGAGTTCACCCAGAGATAGGCGCCGCGGGTGGCAAACGACAGCGGCGTGCTCGGCTTGGTCTGGCGGTAGAACAACACGGCGAACGCGGCGTCGACCGCCGTGCCGTCAGGCCGGTGGCAGCGAACGTTCACCTTCTCGGCCCCGCCCACGGCGCTGTTCCAATTCTCGACGCGGCAGCGGTAGTTGTTGGCTCCCTCCGCGACGACCTGCACGTGTCCGCCGGCTCCGCCGAGCGCGGGGAATGAAACCGAATAGCGGCCGGCAGAGGGGTGCGCGACCGTCGGCGAGGTCGCCGAGGATCCGTTGAACTGCGTGACCACGCCGCCGGCGGCCGTAATCCGCGCAAACCCCATCGGGGCGAAGGAGATGGCCTCCGCACCGCTGCCCGTGGCGGATTCCTCTCCCTCGGATTCGACCGAGCAGCCGGCGACGGAGACGAAGGCGATAGAGACGAGCACAGTGGCGAGAGCGCGTGCGAACATGACGGATTCCTCCGAGCAACGGGTTCCAGGTGCGCCGCGCCCGAACGCGCTGGCGACGATGGAGTGAGGCCGGAGGTGTCCGGCTTCTTACCGAGCTCGGTGAAATTCTTTTGATTCAGGTCGGGGTCCGCTTTCCCCACCAGATCTTCACGTCGGCTCGAGGGGAGCGTCCCCCGAGCCCTCGCGGATGAGTGCGCCTTCGTTACTCGACGTCGATCGTCGTCGTTTTGTGGTACGTGCGCGTCACGCTGGTCACCGCCGGACAGAGGCTACTGCCACTGCCGGTATCGTCGACGGTCACGGCGATCTTCTTGTATACGCAGGAGCCCGCGCCGGTGGTGTCGACCGCGGGATCGATCACGCATTGGGCGGCTGTGGGATTCGAGAAGCAGTCCGCGTCGGGCGACACGATGTCCGTGCAGGTCGCGGAACCCGTGGGGCCGTCACAGTTCTTGACGTCCCAGGTGTAGCTGTAACTCCCGGTGCCACCCGACACGTTGGTTGCCGCGAACGTCACCGCGTCGGCGAGCGACGCATACGGCGAGACGCACATGCGGTCCGTGGGCAGCGGGTTGTTCAGCGTGACGCTGAGCGTCCTCAGCGGCGTCGCCGACCCGGCGTTGCAGGTCGCCTTGCACCCGCGACTATCGGTGACGTCGACCGTCGCGCTGTACGAGATGCTCGGACCGACGGGCGACACGCTCATCGTTCCCAAAGCGTCGGTCGGCTGGGGAAGGCCCGCCGTGCTCTCGCTGTTGGTCACGGTCCACTTGTAGCTGAGCGTTCCCAGTCCACCGGCGCCGGTCACGGTGTATCCGAGGTTGTCGACCGCGGTTGCGGTGCAGTACGGCGTCAGCGAACAAGCCGTCGCCGTCGGTGCCGTAGCCGTCGTCACCGAGATCGCCGGCGACGTCGCCGTACAGCCCGCTCCACCCGTCTCGCTGACCTGCACGGTGATGCTGTGCGTGCCCGCGCCAGTCGGAGGCGTCACGCCCACGACGGCGTCGCAGGTCGGGCTCTCGAACATCAGCGTGGTTCCGTCATACCACTTGCAACTGTGCGTCCCGGCCGAGCCGGTGACCGTGGCCTGCAGATCGACGGTGCCGTCGCAGTTCGGCTTGGCTTGAACGTTGGCGCTGATCGATCCGAAGTTCACCTGACGGGGACCGATGAGGTCTTTGACGTCGGACCCATCGCAGCTCGTGCCCGAGGACTTGGAGATGACCGATGACCAGAAGGTCTGGCCGCACACGCCGTTGGTGCCGAAGGTCGACGTCTTCACCGCGGCCTCGGCGAAGGTATACGCATCGAAGGCTCGGCCGTCCGCCCCGGTCACCGTCCCGAAGGCCGCCGTTCGCTTCTGTTCGGTGAGGCCGGGGAGCAGGCCGGCGAGCCAACCATTCTCGTCGGTCAGGTCGGTGTTCACCGCCACCGCGGCCGTGCCAGCGGGGGCCGGGATCCAGAGGTTGGATGCTGGATCAGCGGGGTTGAGCAGGTAGCCGCAGTTGATGGCCTGCTCTGCGTTGATCGTCGTATCGGCACCGGTCTTCGCTGTGTAGACCTGCAGCAACTGCGTGCCTCCGCTGCGGAAGTGGCCGAAGATGAGCACGTCGCCCTCCTGGATGTGATATCGCAGGAAGTTGCTACACCCCTGCGGCCCGCCCTGAGGGCCGCACGGGGGGCGGTCCTTGGTGAACAGCCACATGTAGCCCATGTCGCCGCTGCTGCTGTTTCGCAGCACGTTCAGATAGACGAACTCGTTGTTGTTCGCGATTCCCGCGGTGACGATTTCGTCCTTCGGCGGGTTGTTCGCGAGTCCGACGCAGGAATCGCTGCCGGGGAACGCGGTGGGGTCTTTGCCCGCGAACACGTCGTTGAGCCGATGAGATTCGAGCGACGAGGTGATCGTCGACGAGGTCCAGTCGATATAGGTGGCGTCGGGAATCCCGGCGTCCGCGCCCGGGACGAGGAACGACCCCGAAGGCGGCTCCGTGGCGGGGTCCTCGCCTACGACGAGGTTCGCGTTGGCGCCGAAGAGCGGACCCGCGTCGGGACCGCTCGGATCGCGATCGATCTGAATGTACTGGTCCCCTGGGAGGAACGCGTTCAGCGTGCTCGCCTGCTGCTGCGGGCAGAAGTCCGAGGTGTCCGCCGAGCCGGTGTCTTGCGCCGCACCGCCATCGCTGGTGATCCAGGCGTCGTCGACCACCGGCGCATCCACATCGAGGACATTGCCGTCGGCGAGCGTCAGAGGCGCGGACTTCTTCTCTCCCAGTTCTTTATCCCCACTGCACGCGAGGGCCCCGAGCGTCGTGAACGCAACGATGCCGGGGATCGCGAAACGGACGACTGTACCGCTGCTCGAAGACATGCAGACCTCCCTTGGGGCGCCGCGTCACGGCCCCTTTCCCTCGACGCCACCTCGATCCGCACTCGCTCGTGGGAGCGCGCTCTCGGTCGCCGGCCCGTGCCTCTCGCAGCAAACATGCCACACGTCACACACGCCCCTACGACTGGGGTGAGCAGATATTTCAGACACACGGCGCTCGTGCCGATGCCGACAGACCCAGCGGCCGATCGCATTGCACGCGCAGATCGCAGCGCGGCGACGGCTCTGGCCCACGCACGCTTCTGCTACGCTGGCGGGACGTTCCGGTTCGCTCTCGCCGCCGCACTCTCGCTCGTCGCCCTGCCTGCGCAGGCCGAGCGCGCGTGGTTCCCCGTCACCGGCGAGGCGACCGCGGGCGGCTCGTTCGGCAAACACAGCATCGGCCACGGCAACCTCTTCCTCGGCTACCAACACGGCTATCGCTTCGAGGGCGACGAGAGCGGAGTGGTGTTCGCGGCCGGTCCGGTGTTCACCCAGCGATGGTTCGAGCCACGCTCGGTCGGTTGCCCCTCGTCGAGCGCGTACGTCGACGGAAGCACCGTGCAGTCGAGCGGCTGCGGCAACGGCTACAGCGTCGGCCTCCAGCTGCGCGCCGGCCTCGCGTGGGACCTCACCGACGACCACCACCACGAGGTCCCGGACCACGTGCTCTACGTCGGGATCGCCCCGTTGTTGTTCGGCAGCGAACCGCGCCTCAGCCTGCAAGACGGCAGCGCGCACGACCACTCGCTGCGCGGCATTCGCGCGGCGCTCGGGTGGAACTTCATGGCCTGGTCGCGGTTCCTCCTGCACCTTCCGTTGGATGAGAAGAAGGACGACGTCGCCAACATCCTCATCATGCCTTTGGCACTCATCAGTAAGTTCGAGCTCCACTACGAGCATGTCGCCCTGTCGAACGACACGAGCGACGACCGGTTCGGCATCGTCAGCGGCTTCGGTTTCTGAGTACACTCGCCCCCATGCAAGCCCTCGAAGAGGTGCTGTCGCAGCTCTCGCTGTTCGAGCACCTGCGCCCCGACGAGATCGGGCGTGTCGCACGCCACTTCGTCCCCGAGACGCTCGCCGAGGGGGAGAGGCGTGACTTCACCGCGGACGCGCCGCGAATGGTCGTGGTCGTCGGCGGGCGCGCGTCCCTCGGCACCGACGAGGGCATCGTGGCGCGGCTCGATCCGGGCGATCGTCACGGGGAGCTCGCGCTGCTCACCGGCCACGTGCAGCCGTTCCATGTCCTCGCCGAACGGCCGTCGACCATCGCCACCGCCGACCGCGCCGCGTTCGACGCCATCCTCGACGAGCTCCCTGCGGTCGCCCTCCCGCTCGCCGACGAGCTCTCGCGCGAGCTCCGCGCCCGCAACGACGCCGTGCGGCAGCTGCTCGAGCTGCACGCGGAGCGACTGCCGAAGACCGAGCTCGCCGCGGCCGTCGCCGAGCGACGCACCGCCCTCGCCCGCCGCGGCACGCGTGTGCGCCGCCTGTCTCCACGCGCCATCTTCCGGCGCCTCGTCACGCAGGAGGGCGCCGAGCCCCCGTTCTGGATGCTCACCGGGTTCATCCTCGCGCTCGGCGGCGCGCGGATGGTCGTCTTCCTGATTCTCAAATACCACCTCGAGAAGCAGCTGTTCGCCCTGGTGCAGGGCACCGACCCCAATCCGATGCACGTGCATCACTTCAACTACGGATTGGTCCTCGTCGGCAGCGCGGGGCTCGCCGCACTCTTCCCGTTCGGACGCAAGGCGCTGCGGGTGCTCGCGTTCGTGTTCGGCGCAGGTGTCGGCCTCGTCTTCGACGAGTTCTCGTTGATCTGGAACCTCCACCCGGAATACGCCAATCCCTCGAGCTTGATCGCGAGCGGCCTGGTCGCCGGCCTCTTCCTGCAGCTGACGTATTTTCGCCACTTCTGGAGTGCGCTCGCCCGTCGCGCTTGGCTCGGCATCCTGGGGGACCGATGAGCACCGTCGCCGAACGGGTCGCGATCCTCCGCAAGGTGCCGTACCTCGCGAGCGTCGACGACGACACCCTCGGGGAGCTTGCCGCACGTGCAAGGGGCGGGCGCTATCGGCCGAACGAGCGGATCGTGGGCGAGCTCGAATCCGGTGCCGACGTCTGCGTGGTCCTCGACGGCGAGGCCGAGGTCTTCGTCGAGCCGCGCGCCGGCGAACGGCAGGTGCTCGGGCGCATCGGCGTCGGAGGGGCGTTCGGCGAGATGTCTTCGCTCACCGGCGAGCTGCGCTCCGCGTCAGTCAGCGCCATCACGCCGGTCGAGGTCCTGGTGATCCCCGACGCCGACTTCGATCGGCTGCGCGAGCGTCGACCCGAGGTCGCGCTCGCGTTGGTGCGCATCCTCGCCGCCCGCCTGGCCGAGAGCGAGCGAGCGCTCGATACGCTCCTCGCCGCCGAGTCGACCGACGTCACCCGCGTCGCCGCGAACGAGCAGGTCCGCCGCGGGTCGATCGGGCGCGCGTGGCGAGAGTTGGTGGTCAACCGTCGTCGCGACGGCGCGTTCCTCGCGCTGGTCTCTTTCGTTGCCACGCTGATCGTGATTCGCGCCACCGTGTACGCTGCGTTCCGCTTCGACTTCGCGCCGCGCCTGGTCCTGCAGGGCGCCTATCTCACCGGGTTCGCGTTGCTCGGGCTCTCGGCGGCCATCGCGCTCTTCACCTTCCGGCCAGGCGTGCGACGCGCGATCGCCGTCAGCTACGGCGTCGGGTGCGCGCTCATCTTCAACGAGCTCGGCGTCACCCTGGCGTTCGACATCTTCTTCAAGGACATCCACACCGCCGACCCGAACGTTCCGTTCGACATCGAGCGTCTCTATCGGCGCACCGAGGCTCTACGTGCCATCGCCATCGCGCTCGTGGTGTTGATCCAGGCTGCGTATCTGCGCCCGTTCTATCGTCGCGTCGCCTTCGTGCTCTCGACGCGGCTGCGCAAGCGCTGGTCGCGCTCCTAGAGCACTTCTCACCCGGATCGATCCGAAGGGATTCCCGTTCCCCCCGGCTTGAAAAGCCGGGGCCCTATCGCTCGGTTCGATTGAAG
>Ga0208492_1001770_pt1 | contig 12205 bp, 12 predicted proteins | sample Subbioar_CSW14AB_FD_184820 | JGI IMG/M metagenome (GOLD analysis project Ga0208492, IMG submission 184820) | Serpentinite rock and fluid subsurface biosphere microbial communities from McLaughlin Reserve, California, USA - CR12Mar_CSW14AB (SPAdes) | ecosystem: Environmental > Terrestrial > Deep... | reverse complement strand
TCCGCGGCCTCGAGGTAGATGTCGCCCTCGACGTGGCGCACCTCGATCGGGTTCGCCCGGATGATGAGGGCGGCCTCCGGACGCCCGCGCACGACGTCGGAGGGACCCGGCAGATCCTCGGGCCCGGGCACGTCGGGCATCGGCAGCTGGTGCTCGAGGCCGGGGTCTTCATCCTGGAACGAGGCGATGCCCGAGAAGATCGGCTCGCCGTCCTGGAACGCCTGGATGCGGCGCCGCGAGAACGATCGGCCGTCGTGGATCCGGTCCACGGCGAACGTGAGCGGCTTGCGCACGTCGCCGGGGCGCAGGAAGTAGCCGTGGAACGAATGGGGAGCGCGATCGTCGGGGAGCGTCCGCCCCGCCGCGACGACGCACTGGCCCAGCACCTGGCCGCCGAAGACCCGTCCGCCGGGCATCGGGTGGGACGAGCCCGTGAAGATGTCCTCGCTCGTGCGGGCGCCGGTCTCGCCGAGCGAGAGGACGCGGAGGAGCACGTCGATCGGGTCGGCAGCGGGGGCATCCGGTCGGGTGGCGTCTGTCACCTGCTCAGTCTAGGTTTCGGACGCCTAGGCTTGATCCAGTGACCGCACGCCTCGTCCTCGCAGACGCCCCCACCGCCCAGGATGCCCTGACCTTCGCGCGCCGCGCAGCGAGGACCGGCGACGAGGGCGTGCGGCTGCAGGCGGCGGGCGGCGTGCTCGCCATGTCGACGGCCGCGCTCGCGCCCCGAGGGCTTCTGGACCGCACCCCGACCGTGATCGGGATGCGCGTCGTCGCGGCCGACCCCGAGCTCCAGTGCGACCTGGTGGTGTCGGAGCTCTCCGAGACCGACGACGCCGCCGCGCTGGGCCTGCCGGAGACCGCGCTGGCGCCCGCCTGGGCCGGCATCGCGCCGCCGCGCGCCGGCTGGGAGCCGGTCGGCACGATCGCCGCCGCCACGCTCGCGTCCCGCGCGCAGTGGGGGATCGCCGCGGTCGCGGAGCGGGTGCCGACCGACGCCGGCGAGGACGTGGTCCGCGCCATCCGGGGAGACGTCTGGGGCGCCCCCGACGAGGCGCTGCTCGGCCTGCCGCTCGGCGTCGCGTTCGCCGCGTTCTCGCTCGGCTTCATCGGGGGCGAGGAGGACGCGCGCGTGACGTCGTCGGGCCGATGGACGCGCGTGACGCTGCACCGCGGCCATATCCTCACCCGCGGCCCGGCCGCCACGGGTCTCACCCCCGTGCGCCGCACCGGGAGTTCGCTCTAGCCCGGGCGGCGGCTTCAGGCGTTTCGACTCCGCTCCTTCGTGGCTCCGCTCAACGACCGGAGGGAGGTGTGGGCTCGAACGTGTTGACCATGGCCTGGGCGGCGCGCTCGAGGTAGTCCCAGAGCGTGGCCTCGTGCAGCGGCGACAGGCCGAGCTCGTCGACCGCCTTGCGCATGTGCTTCAGCCAGCGGTCGCGCGCGTCGGGGTTCACGTGGAAGGGCATGTGCCGCATGCGCAGGCGCGGGTGGCCGCGGTTCTCGCTGTACGTCGTCGGGCCGCCCCAGTACTGCTCGAGGAACAGGGTGAGACGCTCCTTGGCTGGGCCCAGGTCCTCCTCGGGGTACATGGGTTTGAGGACCGGGTCCTCCGCGACGCCGCGGTAGAACACGTCCACCAGCTTCACGAACGTCTCGTGGCCGCCCACCGCCTCGTAGAACGTGGTCGACGGGTGCTCGCCGTGGCCCTCGGGCCGGATTCCCATCGTCACAGCGCGGTGTCCTTTCCGTGCGGGTGCGGGCCGTCGCCGTCGGGCGCGAGCTCGGGGGCGTCGGAGGAGGGCGCCGTGTCGTCGACCGGGGCGTCGGCCCCGGCGTCCTCGGCGGCCGGCTTCGTGACAGGTCCCGCGCCGTTCCTGCCCCGGGGCCGCCACGACGGGCGCTCCGGCAGCGGCTGGGGCTCGGTGCGGGGCGGGTTCGCGCCGCGCACGCGCAGCGCGCCGTCGGCGCCCTCGAGCGTGACGGTCGTGAGGGACGGCAGCTCCAGTCCCAGGGCGTGCACGGCGTCGCGCAGGCGCATCCGGAGCTCGCGCGCGACGTCGTCCTTCGCGCTGGGCTTGGCCCGCAGCACGAGCCGGATGCTGAGCGTGTCCCCGTCGACGGACTCGAGCCCCCACACCTCGGGGTGGTCGACGATGCGGGAGCGCCAGCGCGCGTCCTTCGCGAGCTCCTCCGCGGTGGCGAGCAGCGCGTGCTCGACCTCGTCGATGTCGACGTCGGCGGGCAGGCCCAGGTCGATCACGACGCGCGACCAGCCCTGCGACATGTTGCCGATGCGCGTGACCTCGCCGTTGCGGACGTACCAGAGGGTGCCGTTCACGTCGCGCACGTGGGTGATCCGGACGCTGACGAACTCGACGACGCCGGTCGCGAGCCCGAGGTCGACGACGTCGCCGATGCCGACCTGGTCCTCGGCGACGATCAGGATGCCGTTCAGCACGTCCTTGACGATGTTCTGCGCGCCGAAGCCGAGGCCCGCGCCGATCGCCGCGCTGATGAGCGCGAACGAGCCGAGCAGGTTCGGATCGATCGCCTTCACGATCAGGATCAGCGCGATGATGACGATCGTCGTGTTGACGATGTTGTGCAGGATGGAGCCGAGCGTGCGGGTGCGCTGCACCAGTCGCACGGAGGCGAGCGGGGAGCGCTCCAGGGCACGCGTGTCGTCGACCTTGGCGCGGCTCTTGGCGCCGCGGACGATGCGGTCGACCACGCGCCGGATCAGCGAACGCAGCAGCCACGCGATCAGCGCGCACACCAGGATGATGGCCGCGATGTGGACGAGCTTCCAGCCGATCTCGATCAGCAGCGCGAGCGCCTGCTCGGAGAAGGGCTTGACGTCTTCGGCGGTGTCGGTGGCGATCGTGGGAGTCATCCCCTCCAGCGTATGCGGCGAGCCCCGGCGCCCGCTGTGCGCGGTGCCGGGGCTCGCCGGGAGATCGAGGCGGGTCAGACGACCATCACTCGGCGTCGCGCGCCTGGGCGGCCAGCGCGCGCTCGACGCCCGCGAGGTTCTCGAGCACGATGCGGCGCAGCGCCGCGGGGGCCTCGGGGTTCTCGGCGAGCCAGGCGCGCGTCGCGGTCAGGAGCTCGGCGTCGGCGAGCGGCGCCGGGTAGAGCAGCTCGCACAGGTACTCGGCGATCTTGTACGAGCGCGACTCCCAGATGGGCAGCAGCATGTCGAAGTAGCGCGTCGTGTACTCCGGCAGCAGGTGCCGCGACGCCGGGTGCACGAAGCCGACCGACGCGGCGCGCACGAGCGTGTTCGGCAGCGTGTCCTGCTCGACCAGCGACGCCCACGCCGCGGCCTTGGCCTCGGGGGTGGGGATCGCGGCGCGCGCCTGCGCGGCGAACTCGCCGCCCTTCGCCGTGTTGTCGGCGGCCAGGGCCTCGTCGATCGCGGCGTCGTCGGCGATGCCGCCGGCCGCGAGGGAGACCAGCAGCTGCCACGACAGGTCGGTGTCGATCGCGAGGCCGTCGAGCGCGATCTCGCCCGAGCGGAGCTGCCGGACGGTCTCCCACTGCGCCGGGGTGGACGCGGCGGAGGCGAAGGCCGTCACGAACTGGAGCTGCGCGTCGCTGCCGGCCTCCGCGGCCTGCGCCAGCCGCCACAGTCCCTCGGCGACCTTCGCGCGCGCCGCCTCGCGGCCCTCGGGCGCGACGTACGCGTTCGCGGCGAGCTGCAGCTGCGCGAGCGTGGTGCGGATCGTGGTCGACTCGGTCTCGCGGCCGATGTTGCGCAGCACGAGGTCGATGTAGTCGGCCGCTGCGGACTCGGCGTCCCGGGTCTGGTCCCACGCGGCGCCCCACACGAGCGACCGGGCCAGCGGGTCGGCGATGTCGGCCAGGTGGTCGATCGCCGTCACCAGGGAGCGGTCGTCCAGGCGGATCTTGGCGTAGGCCAGGTCCTCGTCGTTGAGCAGGACGAGCGCCGGGCGGCGGGCGCCCTTGAGCTGGGGCACCTCCGTGAGGTCCCCGTCCACATCGAGCTCGACGTGGTGGGTGCGCGTGAGCGCGCCGTCGACGAGGTCGTAGAACCCGATGCCCAGGCGGTGCGGGCGGATGGTCGGGTAGTCCGCCGGGGCGGTCTGCGTGATCGCGAAGCGCGAGATCGTGCCGTCGGCCGCCTCGTCGATCACGGGCGACAGCGTGTTGACGCCGGCGGTCTCGAGCCACTTCGCGGACCATCCGGACAGGTCGCGCCCGCTGGTCCGCTCCAGCTCGACGAGCAGGTCGCTCAGCTCGGTGTTGCCGAAGGCGTGCTTGGCGAAGTAGGCGCCGACGCCCGAGAAGAACGCGTCGATCCCGACCCAGGCGGCCAGCTGCTTCAGCACCGATCCGCCCTTGGCGTACGTGATGCCGTCGAAGTTGACCTGGACGTCCTCGAGGTCGTTGATCTCCGCGACGACGGGGTGCGTGGACGGGAGCTGGTCCTGGCGGTAGGCCCAGGTCTTCTCCATGGCGTTGAACGTCGTCCAGGCCTCGGTCCACTCGGTCGCCTCGGCGGTGGCGATGGTCGAGGCCCACTCGGCGAACGACTCGTTGAGCCACAGGTCGTTCCACCACTTCATGGTGACCAGGTCGCCGAACCACATGTGCGCGAGTTCGTGCAGGATCGTCACGACGCGCCGCTCCTTGACGGCGTCGGTGACCTTGCTGCGGAAGACGTACGTCTCCGTGAACGTCACGGCGCCCGCGTTCTCCATCGCACCGGCGTTGAACTCGGGCACGAAGAGCTGGTCGTACTTCTCGAACGGGTACGGGTAGCCGAACTTCTCCTCGTAGTAGGCGAAGCCCTGGCGCGTCTTCTCGAAGATGTAGTCGGCGTCGACGTGCTGCCAGAGGCTCTTGCGCGCGAAGATGCCGAGGGGGATGACCCGGCCCTCCGAGTTGGTGAGCTCCGAGCGGGTCTCCTCGTACGGCCCCGCCACGAGCGCCGTGATGTAGGACGAGATGCGCTGCGTGGGCGCGAAGCCCCACGTGGCGTTCTGGCCGTCGTCGTGGGGGATCGGCTCGGGCGTCGGAGCGTTGGAGACGACCTTCCATCCGGCGGGGGCCGTGACGGTGAACTGGAACGTCGCCTTGAGATCGGGCTGCTCGAACACCGCGAACATCCGGCGCGAGTCCGGCACCTCGAACTGCGAGTACAGGTACACCTCGTCGTCGACGGGGTCGACGAACCGGTGCAGGCCCTCGCCCGTGTTCGTGTAGAGGCAGTCCGCGTCCACCACCAGCTCGTTCTCCTCCTCGAGCCGGTCGAGCTGGATTCGGGAGTCGTGGAAGACGGCGGCGGGGTCGAGCTCGCGGCCGTTCAGCGTGATCTCGCGCACCTCGCGCGCGATCAGGTCGATGAAGGTGGACGCTCCGGGGGTCGCCGCGAATCGCACGACGCTGCGCGATCCGAAGATCTCCGCGCCCTTCGTGAGGTCGAGCGAGACCTCGTAGGAGCGCGTGTCGACGACGGCACGGCGCTCATGCGCTTCGATGCGGGTGAGGTTCTCTCCAGGCACTGATGAGCTCCCGTGGGATCTGGGTCGGGGGGTGCGGCCGCCCGTGGTGCAGGCGGCAACTGGTCAAGCCTACGTCGTCGGGCCCCTGCGCTCACGGAAGCCGGATGCGCCGCGTCCCCGGACTTCTAACAGAGGTGAGAAAATGGAGCACGTGAACGAGCAGCGCGACGAGACCCAGACCACCGCAGCGACCCTCGAGCAGCGAGGCCCGCTGTTCGCCTCGGCGGCTGCATCGTCGGGGGAGCCGTTCATCGAGACGCCGGTCGCGTACGACGCGATCCTTCTCGCGAGCTTCGGCGGTCCCGAGGGGCAGGATGACGTCATCCCGTTCCTGCGCAACGTCACGCGGGGCCGCGGCATCCCGGACGAGCGGCTCGAGGTCGTCGCCACGCACTACCGTCATTTCGGCGGGGTCAGCCCGATCAACGCGCAGAACCGAGCGTTGAAGGCGGCCCTCGAGGCCGAGATCGCGCGTCGCGGGCTCGACCTCCCGGTGTACTGGGGCAACCGGAACTGGGCGCCGTTCCTCGACGAGGCCGTGACGGCCGCGGACGCCGCGGGCGATCGCCGCCTCCTGGCGATCGCCACCAGCGCCTACAGCTCGTTCTCGAGCTGCCGCCAGTACCGCGAGGACTTCGCGCGCGTCCTGACCGAGACGGGACTGGGCGATCGCGTCACGATCGACAAGGTCCGTCAGTTCTTCGATCACCCGGGATTCGTTCAGCCGTTCGTCGACGGCGTCGAGGCGGCCGTGCGTGGGTTCCTCGCCGACGGCGTGGCCCCCGAGCGCATCACCGTGCTGTTCTCGACCCACAGCGTGCCGATGCAGGACGCGGAGCGTTCCGGCCCGCGCGACGTCGACTGGGGCGAGGGCGGCGCCTACGCTGCCCAGCACTTGGCCGTCGCGGAGGCGGTCATGGCCGACATCGCGCAGCGTCTGCCGGAGGCCGCCGACGTGCCGTGGAAGCTCGTCTACCAGTCCCGCTCCGGCCCCGCCTCGCAGCCGTGGCTCGAGCCGGACATCAACGACGTGATCGCCGAGCTGCCTGACGCGGGAGCCGAAGCCGTGGCCATCGTGCCGCTGGGGTTCGTGAGCGATCACATGGAGGTCATGTGGGACCTGGACAACGAGGCGATGCAGTCCGCGGCGGATGCGGGCATCCGCGCGGTGCGGACGCCGACGCCCGGGGTCGACCCCGCATACGTGTCAGGGCTGGTCGACCTCGTGGAGGAGCGTCTGCGGGGCACACCCGTCTCCGAGCGCCCGCACCGGACCGCGCTGGGGCCGTGGTTCGACGTCTGCCGTCCAGGCTGCTGTGAGAACGTCCGCGCCGGATTCAAGCCCGCGGCCGCGGGCATCCTGCCCTGATTCGAGTCAATAGGATCGTCCCCATGCGCATCCACATCGCGACCGACCACGCCGGCCTCGAGTTCTCGACCCAGCTGCAGCACCACCTCGCCTCCCAGGGGCACGAGGTCGTCGACCACGGGCCGATCGAGTACGACCCGGTCGACGACTACCCGGCGTTCTGCATCCGCGCGGCCCAGGCGGTCGTGAGCGACCAGGCGGCGGGCGTCCCCGCGCTCGGCATCGTGTTCGGCGGCTCCGGGAACGGCGAGCAGATCGCCGCGAACAAAGTCGCGGGAGTGCGCGCGGCGCTCGTGTGGAGCATCGCGACGGCCGAGCTCGCCCGCGAGCACAACGACGCCAACGTGATCGCGATCGGCGCGCGGCAGCACTCGTTCGACGACGTGGTGCGCTTCATCGACCGCTTCATCGAGACGCCGTTCTCGAACGACGAGCGTCACGTGCGCCGCATCGCGCAGATCGCCGCGTACGAGACGGACGGGACGCTCGAGCCTGACCCGCGCGCGGCCTGATGCCCGAGGGCCATTCCGTCCATCGCATCGCGCGGCAGTTCGCACGCAATTTCGTCGGCCGGCCCGTCACGGCATCCAGCCCGCAGGGACGCTTCGCCGCGGGCGCGGCCGAGCTCGACGGGCGCGTGCCGACGCAGGCGCGCGCGGTCGGCAAGCAGATGTTCCTCGAGTTCGACGAGGAGATCTGGCTGCGCGTCCACCTGGGGCTGTACGGCGCGTGGGACTTCGCGGGCGAGATCCTCGTCGACCCGACGATCGCGGCGGCCAACGGCCGGATGGGCCAGACCAACCAGCGCGGCACGGACCTCGCCGCGCCGGAGGACCGCCCGGTGTTCGACGACGCGGGGGAGAACTCGCTCGCGTCGATCGGGGCCCCTCGCCGCACCCGCGTGCACGTGCGGATGTCGGAGCAGACGAAGGGGCTCGACGAGGCCGACGGCCTGGAGGCGCCCGACGCCGAGTGGCCGCCGCCCGTCGTGGGCCAGGTCCGGCTCCGCCTGATGACCGACGTCACGTGCGCCGATCTGCGCGGGCCGACCGCGTGCGTGGTCGAGACCCCGGAGCAGGTCGACGCCGTGATCGCGCGCCTCGGACCGGATCCGCTCGTGGGCGACCCGGTCGGGAACGAGGAGCGGTTCGTGCGCGCCGTGCGGCGGCGGAACGTCGCGATCGGTCAGCTGCTCATGGACCAGGCCGTCGTCAGCGGCATCGGGAACGTGTACCGGGCCGAGATGCTCTTCCGCGCGAACCTCGATCCGCACACCCCGGGCAGGGCGATCCCCGAGGAGGTCGTGCGCGGGCTGTGGCGCGACTGGGCGGGCCTGCTGCGGATCGGCGTCGAGACCGGGCAGATGATGACGATGGACGGCCTGGAGGGGGACGCCTGGCGGCGCGCCATGGCCCACCGCGACGACCGCCACTGGGTGTACCACCGCGCGGGGCTGCCGTGCCGGGTGTGCGGCACGGAGATCGTGCTCGAGGAGATGCAGGCCCGCAAGCTGTACTGGTGCCCGCGCTGCCAGCGCTGAGCGCCGCCGTACGATCGGTCGCATGCGCCAGAACCCGAGCTTCGCGTTCACCGATGTGGGCGAGCTGAGACGGCTGATCGACCGGAACCCGTGGGTGACGCTCGTCAGCGACACGGATGAGGGCCTCGTGGCCTCCCACTACGCCGTGCTCCTGGACGACGCGCGCGACGACCTCACGATCGTGGGGCACGTCGGCCGGCCCGACGATGCGATCCACGGGCTCGGGGAGCGGGAGCTGCTCGTGGTCGTCCAGGGGCCGCACGGCTACATCTCGCCCGGCTGGTACGGCGACGGCCCGGCGGTCCCCACATGGAACTTCGTCTCGGCGCATCTCGCCGGCGTCCCCGAGATCCTGAGCACCGAGGAGAACCTCGCGGTGCTCGACCGGCTCGTCGCTCGTTTCGAGTCACGCCGCAACGACCCGCGGCTGATGTGGGAGCGTCCGAACGACCGCGACTTCGTCGAGCGGCTCGAGCGCGGCACCGTCGGCTTCCGCCTGACCCCGACGCGCGTGACCGCCAAGCGCAAGCTCAGCCAGAACCGGCCCGACGAGGTCGTGGAGACGATCATCGGCGAGCTGGCGGGCGACGGCCCGTTCCGCAACCCTGCGCTGGCCGAGGAGATGCGCCGGAGCCAGGACGCGCGCGCGGCCGCGAGGGCCCGCGCCGAGGAGGAAGCCCGATGACGGCGGCGCGTGGCGCCCGCGTGGACGTGATCTCGGATGTCCGGATCGCAGGCGAGGGCCGCGAGCTGCTTCCCCTCGCGGCGATCGATCCCGGCGCCCGGTACGACGTGCACCTCGCCCACGGGATCATCGCCGACATCGCGCCCGCGGGCGCCCTGCCCCGGCGCGGCACGGTGCTCGACGCGGACGGCGCGTGGCTGATCCCGGGGCTGTGGGACCACCACGTGCACGTGCTGCAGTGGGCGCTCGGCCTCGAGCGGGTCTCGGTGAAGGACGCCGCGTCGCCCGCCGAGGCCGCGCGGCTCGCGGCAGCCGCGCCGGTGCGCTCCGACGGGCGCCGGATCGCGGTCGAGATGCGCGACGCGCTGTGGCCCGAGCCGCCGTCGACCGCGGCGCTCGACGCCGTCACGGGCGACGTGCCGACCTACCTGCTCAACCTCGACCTGCACTCGGTGTGGATGAACTCGGCCGCGCTGCGGCGCGAGGGGATCGCGTCGGACGGCGTGGGCGTCGTGCGCGAGGAGGCGGCGTTCGCGATCGCCCGGGTGCTGAACGACGTGCCGGTCGCCGACGGGGACGCGGCCGTGGCGCGCGCGGCGCAGGCGGCGGCCGGGCGCGGCCTGGTCGGGCTCGTGGACCTCGACATGACGTGGAACGAGGACCCGTGGCGTCGCCGGCTGGCCGGCGGGTTCGACGCGCTGCGCGTCGACTTCGGCATCTACCCGCAGCACCTCGACCGCGCGATCTCCCTGGGCCTGCGTTCCGGGGATCCCCTCGACGCGTCCGAGCTGGTGCGGGTCGGCCCTCTGAAGGTCATCACGGACGGGTCGCTCGGCACGCGCACGGCGGCGTGCTCGCACGGCTATGCCGACGACCCCGCCAACCACGGCGTGCTCACGGTCGGAGACGACGAGCTCGTGGAGCTCATGACCGCCGCGACCGCGGCCGGGATCGGATGCGCGATCCACGCGATCGGGGATGTCGCCAACACGCGCGCGCTCGACGCCTTCGGCACGACGGGGGCCGTCGGCCGGATCGAGCATGCGCAGCTCGTGCGCCATGCCGACCTGGCGCGGTTCGCGCGTCTCGACGTGGGCGCGAGCATCCAGCCGGCCCACGCGGTCGACGACCGCGACCTCGCCGACGAGCTGTGGCCGGGGCAGACCGCCTTGGCGTATCCGATGCGGTCCCTGCGCGATGCGGGGGCGAACCTGCTGCTGGGCTCGGACGCGCCGGTCGCGCCGCTCGACCCGTGGGCGTCGATGGCGGCCGCGGTGTTTCGGACCCGTGACGGCCGGGCGCCGTGGCGCCCGGAGGAGCGTCTCGATCCGGCGACGGCCCTGGCCGGCTCGACATACGGCGGCTCGCTGGCGGGCGCGCGCATCGAGCCGGGCGCTCCTGCGGATCTCGCGGTCGTCGCCCACGACGCGCTGACGGCTTCGGAGCCGGACCTGAGGACCATGCCGGTGCACGCCACGATGATCGCGGGGCGCCTCACCCACCTCGCCTGAGGGCGGCGAGCACACGACGAAGGCCCCGGACGCGTCCGGGGCCTTCGTCGTGGAGGCGGCTTACTCGGCGATGTGGGCGACGAGGAACCAGCGGTCCTTCTCGAGGCCCGCCTTGATGCCGATCGCGATGTCCTGGCTGGTGAGGTCGATCTCGTCCAGGCCGTCGATGGCGGCCTGGAGGTCGGCGATCACCTTGTCGATGTCCGCGACGACCGCGCGGATGACGTCGCCCGACTGCGCGAAGCCGGCGGACACCGCCGTGCCCGCGCCCTTCTGGGCGACGGCCTCGAGTCGTGCGTCGATCGGGAGGCCGAGCGCGACGATCCGCTCCGCGGCCTCGTCCGCCCAGGCGCCGGCGTGCTCGACGAGGGTGTCGAGGAACTCGTGCACGCCGATGAAGTTCGCGCCGCGCACGTGCCAGTGGGCCTGCTTGCCGTTGACGGTGAGTGCCTGCAGGCCCAGGACGACGGGAGAGAGGAACTGCGAGGCGCCCGCGGCGACGGTCGGGTCGGCGGCAGTGGTCGAGATGGTCTGGTTCTTGCTCATGACGTTCCTCCGGTTGATGGCTCAGGTGCCTTCTACGTAGCTCCAACGCTACTCACGCCACGGCATTCCGCAAGCAAGTGAAGGCTGGGCTAATTCCCGCTTCACCTGGGGGAAGCAAGGCTATCCATACCTCGGGTGGGCGCCCGTCGCGCTTGCCGCCCCCGGATGGATGCCCCGCCTCGCTCAGGCGGGGACGATGTGCGCGTCCGGGCCGGGGAACACCAGGCCCTCGTGCCCGTCCGCCCACCGCACCAGGTACGGCGGCTCCCCGTCGGCGCCGCGCACCTCGAGCACCACGGCCTCACGGCGGTGCTGCTCGGCGGTGTGGCCCTCGACCACCAGTCGATCTCCGCTCTTCGCGCCCATGTGCGACCTCCCGTCCTCTTCGAATGGGCCTGTCTCCACGATGCTCCGAAGGGCCGGTCCAGGCAAGGGCCCGGAGGCGCTCGGGCGCACGAGGGCCTAGCATCGGCCTCATGCCGGTCTCGACCCTCGCCTCGATCCTCCCGCTCGACGACGACGTGCCCGCCCTGCACCCCGACGCGTTCGTGGCGGACGGGGCGCGCATCGTCGGCGCGGTCGCGCTGGGCGACCGGGCGAGCGTCTGGTACAACGCCGTGGTGCGCGGGGACGTGGAGTCGATCACGATCGGGGCCGGGAGCAACCTGCAGGACAACGTCTCGGTGCACGTGGACGCCGCGAATCCGGTGGAGATCGGCGAGCATGTGTCGGTCGGGCACAACGCGGTCGTCCACGGCTGCACGATCGGCGACGGCTCGCTCATCGGCATCGGCAGCGTCGTGCTCTCGGGCGCGGTGATCGGCGCCGGAAGCCTGGTCGCGGCGGGCGCGGTGGTGCTCGAGGGCACGGAGATCCCGCCGCGGTCCCTGGTCGCGGGCGTGCCTGCGAGGGTGCGCCGGGAGCTCACGGACGAGGAGGTCGCGTCCCTGCGCGCCAACGCGGAGCGCTACGTCGCCCACGCCGAGCGGCACGGCTCGGCGCTGAGGGGGAGCTGAGGGGGAG
>Ga0208492_1001769_pt1 | contig 12214 bp, 12 predicted proteins | sample Subbioar_CSW14AB_FD_184820 | JGI IMG/M metagenome (GOLD analysis project Ga0208492, IMG submission 184820) | Serpentinite rock and fluid subsurface biosphere microbial communities from McLaughlin Reserve, California, USA - CR12Mar_CSW14AB (SPAdes) | ecosystem: Environmental > Terrestrial > Deep... | reverse complement strand
GATCACCGATCCTTTCCTTCTTCATGGAGCGCAGCAGTCGGTGCTGCGCCCTGCCGTGGCGCGGGCCACGATGCAACTGGCGCGCGACTTGAGCGTGGGAGCGATTGTGGTACGCTCGCTCGGCGGCCGTTCCGCGGCCGTCGTGTCTTCGACACGACCGCACATGCCGATTCTGGCGCTTACCACCAGTGCCGAGACGCAGCGGCGCTTGCAGCTTTTCCGCGGCGTCATGCCTTGCCTGGTCAGCCCCGAGGAGTTCAATCAACCGCGGCCCGTGGCGCGCAACCTGGCACGCAAACTCGGGCTCGTTCAGGCTGGCGAATATATTTTGCTTTTGGCCGGATTTGGCCGCGAAGAACCGACTTTGACCGCCTTGCCTGTCTAGCTCCAGGTCGCACATCATGAAGCAATTGTCGGTGGTGGTCAAACCGTTTCGCGCCGAGGCGGTGCTCAAGGTTCTTGAAGATCTTGGCGTCGATTCCTGGTTCGTGCGCGAAGCCAAGGGGTACAGCCGCCAAAAGGGCTACCTCGACCGCTACCTGGGCGGCGAATATTCGATGGCGTTTCTGCCAAAGGTCGAGATCGTCGCCCTCGTCGATGACCAGGAAGTGGAAAAGGTTTCCGAAACGGTGGTCAAAATCGCGCGCACCGGCCGCATCGGCGATGGCAAGGTCTTCGTTATCCCGGTTCCCCCGGGCCTGGAATTAAGCTTTTGATCTGATCGGGTTCGAGGCACTGAATCTTCCCCTGTTGCAAATTCCAGACCCGGTGGGCCAAGCGGCCCACCAGCGGTAAATCGTGCGATACGAGAAGCACGGTCACCCCGGTCTTCTCGTTGATCGAACTGATCAGCCGGTAAAAGCGCTCCTCGTCGCGGTAGTCGATGCCGGCGGCCGGTTCGTCAAGAAGAAGTAACTCCGGATGAGGTTCGAGAGCGAGAGCCAGAAGCACCCGCTGCAGTTCGCCGCCCGAGAGGCGTTCGATCGGTCGATTGAGCAAGGCCTGCGAGGCTCCGACGCCTGCCAGGATCTCTTCCATGCGCTTGCGCGAGTTTTTGCTGATTCCAAAAAATAGCGGCCTTTTTTGCAAGGCCAGGCTTAGAAAATCGGCCACCGTCAAGGGCAGGTGGGCTTCGTTGCGCAGCCGCTGCGGCACATAGCCAACCAGCGACGGAATCGGCTGCGAATGGTCATGGCCGCAATGAAAGCGGATTGCGCCCTGGTGCGGAATTTCTCCCAGGATTGCGCGCAAGAGCGAACTCTTGCCGGCACCATTGAGCCCGACCAGGGCGGTGATCTTTCCCGCTTCCAGATCGGCATCGAGGCCGTGCAAGATGCAGTTGCCCCCAAGGGTCACATGGACATCCTTGAGGGTGATCAGCGGCCGGCAGTGGGCATGACGCGTGTGTGGCGGCTCGGGGATCAGCGGTAAGTCGAGTGGTCTCACGGAAGGCCCTCGGCAAGTCGGTCGAGGTTGGCCTTGAGCGTCTGCACATACCAGTCGCCATCGGGGCCTCCGTCACCGTCGAAGGTTTCCATCGGATCGATCTCGATCAGGCGCGGTTCGAGGCCTGCTTTTTTCAGTTCCGCGCTGAGCCACGCGGCGCCTGATGTTTTGGGATATTGCGGTTCAACGATGATCGTGCGCACGCCGGTCTTCTTGCACCGCTCCAGCAGCTTCACCAGCCGCGGAGCGCTCGGCTCGGCGCCGGGATCGACCTGAATCACATCGACCACCTTGAAACCGAAGCTGCGGGCGAAGTACCCCATCGATTCGTGCATGGTGATCACTTTGCGGTCGGTTTTGTTCTTGAGCCGCTCGACCATTCCTGCCTTGAGGTCCTGGAGGGTCTTGATCAACTCCTCGGCATTGGCATCGACCTTGGCCTTGAGGTCGGGGTTATTCTTGCCCAGTTCGCCGGCAAGCTGACGGATGCTGAAGGTCGCCTGGGGAACGCCCAGCCAGTAATGGGGGTCCTTGTTGCCGTGGTCATGGTTGTGATGGTCGTGCCCCGCGTGCGCTTCTTCCGCTTCGTCGTGATCGTGGGGCATTTCGAGCACCAGGTCTTCGGGCAAAAGATTACCGAGGTTGAGCACCTTCATCGATTTGGGCGCATGACCCTTGATGAGCTTGTTCGCGAAATGATCGTCGAGGGTCAAGCCGTTCATGACGAACAGGTCGGCACGGCGCAGCAACTGGCCTTCCTTGACCTGGAACTCGTGATGATGCGGCCCGGTTGAGGTGCAAAGCGAATGCACCGATCCCGAATCGCCCAGTAGCTTTTTGGTCCAGCTAGCGATGGGGGGAAAGGTGGCGACCACGCGCGGAGAGGGGGCGCTAGCACCCCACGGGTCAGGTGCTCCCGAGCAGCCGCTTTGCAAGATCGTGACGAGAAACGCCAAGGGAAACAGGGCCATGGCCAAGCGGAAAGCCGCAAATCGTGTTGTCATGAGGACTCACCTTTCCTTTCAGGGTAGGTCGATCAATTCCAGGGGTTTTTCCAGACGCTGGCCGTTCCACTGGGCCACGACGCGGTAGGTCTTTTTTGTCTCGATGCGCGCTGCCGACCGGTGCGGTTGGCCCTGCGGTAAGGCGTTGCGCTCAGGCGCTTCCCAGTAGTAATGGTGAAATCCAGGTTTTGCCGGCGTCGCGAACTTGGCGACCTCTTGGCCCTGCTCATCGAGCACGGTGGCCGTTGCCGCGTTGGCCGCGGTTGTTGGCAGGTGAATCCAGATATCGGCGCCGTTTTTGGGGTTGGTGCCGACGAAATCTTGACTGGCCTTGAGGCCAGAGGATTTCTGCAAGGGTAATCGTTTGATTGGGGCGAAATCGATCAAGTGAAACGCGTCTTTGAACTCGCCCAGCGCGCCGACTCGCGAAATGTCGGCGATCCAGACGCCGCGGCCGTGAGTTCCGATCGCCAGTTCTTTTTCGGTGCTGGCAAGGCAGAGCCCGTGCACCGGCACCCGCGGAATCAGCGTGTGCCGTTTCCAGGATTGCCCGCCGTCGACCGTCATGGCGAGGCCATTTTCCGTGCCCAAAAACGCGATCGCTGGAAAAGCCGAGTCGCCTGGTGCTTGCACGGGGCCCTCGAATTCGAGGGCGGTGTGGATTATGCCGAAATCCTGGCCGCAATTCTGGACGGAATGCGATTGATCGATCCAGGTTTCGCCTCCATTCAGCGTGAGAAACAAGTAGGGCCGGCAATCTCCCTGGCGGTGCCGATCGACCGTCACCAAAGCCGCGCCCGCTTGACGACTTAGCGGTTCGATCCAGGTGATCCAACCGGGAGCGGGAAGCGGAAAGTTCTTGCCGACCTCCTTCCAGGACTCGCCGTCATCGCGCGAGATGTGAAGCAGGCCGTCATCGGAACCGGCCCAAAGAGTGCGCGGATCTTTTTTATCTTCGGCAATCGTCGTGAGCGTGTGGCTGGCCAGGTGCTTGGTCGTCGGCTGGCCGCAGGTCAGGTCGGGGCTGACCGGTTTCCAGTTGGCGCCTCGTTCCCTGCTTCGAAACACCCGATTCCCGCCGAAATAGAGGGTGCCCCCGGTATGGCGCGATACCGCCACCGGGGAATTCCAGTTAAAGCGGTAAGGCGGCTGCCCCTGTGGCGGCCTGGGGCGGATATCGATGTTCAAACCCAGGCGAAAATCGTGGCGGCGTAAACCGCCATACTGGGATTCGAGATAGGCCAGATGCGCGGTGTTGGGATCCTGGCGGGCCTGAAAGCCATCGGCGCCATACAGGTTGGTCCAGTCGGAGGCCAAGATCCCTTCCTTGCGTCCGGTGCGTGTGGCGCCGATCCAGGAACCGTTGTCTTGCAGACCGCCCATGACGCGGTAGGGAGTGCGCCGATCGGCGTCGATCGCGTAGAACTGAGCGAGCACCATGTTGTTGTGGTGGGTCCAGGTCTTGCCCCCGTCGCGACTCGAATAGAGGCCGCCATCGTTTCCCAAAAGGGCGAATTTCGGGTTTGTCGCATCGAATACCAGCGCGTGATGGTCGGGATGCACTCGCGAAGTGGGGTCGGCACGAAAGGTCTTGCCGCTGTCGCTTGAAACGAAAAGGGGAATACCGAGCACCCAGAGTCTTTTGGGGTTGGCCGGTTCGATCCGAATCTGCGAGAAGTAGAAAGGTCGAGGGCACAGGTCGTTGACCTTCTGCCACGACCGGCCCGCATTGATCGATTCGAAGATGCCTCCGGTGTTGGTTGGGCCGACCGGCTTGCCTGCCACCGTGAAATTCTGGCCCATGGCGGCCGAGAGGTCGGTTTCCTCGGACTGGATCACTGCCATGAGGCGATCTTTGGTGGAAGGATCAAAATCAACCCCGCAGCGGCCAATACCGCCTTGCGGAAGGCCCTCACTCAATCGAGTCCAGCATTTGCCGCCGTCGCTTGACTGGTAAAGGCCCGCATCCTGGCAGATTTCTTCCGATGGGTTATCGACGGCGAAGCGGTCGCGTCGCACCCGGTACGCGCAAGCGACCCAGTGATCGGGCCGAAAGGGATCGTTCTTAATATCGATGCAGCCGACATCGGCCGGTATCGGCAAAACCTGTTTCCAGGTGGCACCAAGATCTTCGGTCAGGTAAAGACCTCTCTCCCCGCCCGCGGACCAGAGCGGGCCCAGCGCGGCCACGAACACCTTTTTCGGGTTGGCCGCATCGATGGCGATGCGCCCGACATGGCGGCTGAAGGGTAGCCCTTTGTGAATCCATGTTTTGCCGTTATCCACGGACAGGTAAATTCCGTTTCCCTGGGAAACCGAGTTGCGGGCGTTCGATTCCCCGGTGCCCACCCAAATCTCTTGCGGGTTTTTTGGGTTAAGAGCAACCGCACCGATCGACAAGGACGATTGGCCATCGAAGGGCGTTGCCCAGCTTTTCCCGGAGTTCTCGGTGATCCAAAGGCCGCCCGACGCGGTGGCCACGACCCAGCGGGCGGGGTTTCTCGGATCAAGCGCGATGTCGGTGACCCGGCCTCCCATGTTGGCTGGCCCAATGCACCTGGCGGGAACCAGCTCCATGGGAAAATCCAGCGGCGAACGCGGCTCGCCGGCAAAGGAGCGAGTCACGGCAAGGACCGCGACGAACAGAAGGCCAATGGGCAAAATCAGCCGGAAGGAGGGGGCGCACCGGAACATTATTTGGAAATGTCCATCAAAATCTGCCGCGCCGCCTTGTAGGCGTTTTTGATCGCGGTGGCCCGGGCTTCCATTTGGCCATCGTTGAAAAAGGTGCCGGGACTGGTCTTGGCCAGTCCAGCCAGTTCAAAGGTCAGGGGGATAAGGCTGAGGAATTCCTTGATCTTTTGCTGTTGTTGTGCGGCGGGATCGGCGCTCATGGGTCACATCCTCGGGGGAGCCGTGAATCTTCAGGGGCAAAAAAGGTATGACAAACTCACACCATCATAGTACGGCCCCCGGCGTCTTGCGCCACGCGTTTCGTTCGGCTTGCGCCACGCGTTTCGTTCGGCTTGCGCCACGCGTTTCGTTTTTGCCGCGCTCGCATCGGGTGAACGAAGGGAAGTCCTTCCCCCCTTCGCATCGTCTTTCGTGAAAGCGCTTACTTTTTTGCCTTGTCGGCGCGCCCTAATAAATTTCCATGGATCACCTTGTTCCTTCCCCATCGACCTGGACCCTCCCGTGGAACTGGCGCGCAACCTCAAGGTCGAATCGGTCGGTCAGCTCCCGCTCTCATTGCCCCTTGGCCTGGGAATCCACCAGACTGTGGACGATGCCGTCCAATTGATGCGGCAAAAGCGGCTGGGGTGCGTGCTTTTGACCGACGCAGGCAGACTGGAAGGGATCTTCACCGAAAAAGATCTGCTCAGCCGCATCCTCGTGCCTCGCCTGGGTCTTGACACTCCGCTCAAGAAGGTGGCGACCTGCCCACCCAATTTTGTTCGATCTGGCGAACCGATCGGTGTGGCCATGGCAAAGATGGTCGATGGTCACCTGCGCCATTTGCCGGTGGTCGATGAGGGGATGCGCCCCATCGGTTTGCTCACCTCGCGCATTCTTCTTCACTTTCTCGCCGGCCATTTTCTGCGAACCATCCACACTTTGAAGCCAAGGCGTCAGGCGCGTGGCAACGGCAGCGCCTGGGGACCAGGAAGATGACCCAGAAGATGCCCCACGAGCGCTCAAGCTGCGCCGAGTTTTTGCGTCATGGCTGCCCAGGTTGGAGAAAGGTCGCCATTCGCTTCGCGGGAGACGCCGCCGACGGAGTCGTTCAAGCGGCCCGGCTTGTGGCGCGCGGATTTGCCACTCAGGGCTTTCCCGTCCAGATGCAAATCCTCCCCACCTCGGCGATTCGGGCCGAGCCCGGTTCGCCGGGGGGGCATTTTTCGGTCGATTTGCGCTTCCTCATTCCCAACCGTTCAGCTCAGCCTCGGCTATGCCTGCCGGATCGGGAGCCGGCGCGGCTAGATCAGGGGCTGGCACACCTAGATCAGGGGTTGGCACACCTAGATCAGGGGCTGGCACAGCAGGGCGATTGGGAAATCGAGGGGATGGTCGTTTTTCGCCCGGCTTCGCTCACGCGATCGGCCGCCGGACTGGCACCGGGCGCCTGGATCCTCATGGATGCCGATGCGCTGTCCGCCAAGCAACTCTCAGGTGAGATGGATCCTAAGGTCTTTCAAAGCCCCAATATCCCCTGCGAGATTCAGCCCGTTTCCTTTCTCAATTTGCCTCGTGAACTCGACATGGACCGGCACTGGCGGCGAACCCAGCGCCTGCTCACACCCAAGGAGCAAAGCCGCTGCCGTGCCTTCACCCCGGTCGGCTGGATCGCCGGACGGTTCGGCTTGCCTTTGGGTGCCTGGGATCTGTGGGTGCAAGATCGCTTCCGCAATCATCCCCCACTTCGTGAAATGTCTCTGACCCTCATTCGCGCCGGCTATCAAGCCGGAGAAAATCATGCGAGGGAGACCATCGTCGCTCCCTTTTCGCAGCCGCCGCTCATGGAGCAGGGCGTCTGGCGAATGGCGTCGTCCTATGAAGCCCTCGTGTTGGGATTGGCCCAGGCGGCTCGTTCCAGCGGCAAGCTGGTGCATTTGTGCATCCCGCTCGACCCGGCCCTTACCCCGCTGATCCGTTCGGCACGCACGCTTGCCGATCATGGTTTGCGCACCATCGAGGGGGCCACGCCGATCGAGTCGGTTCGCAATGCGCTTGGGGTCTTTCTGGCCGGAGGAATCGGGGTCAGCGTCGGCGCTTCCACGCTCGATGCCGGCTTCAAGGGGGAAAGGCTGCGGCCCGGCGGACGCTGGATCCGCCTGGAGGAGACCGACGGCAAGCGAGTCCCCGATCTTGCCGACCCCTCGGCGCTTGAGCGATTTGGCAAGCGCATTCTCTCCTTCTCGCCGATGACCACGGCCATTTATGCGCCCGATATCTGGCGGAAGGAAGAGCCGATTTTGTTGTCAAGGCCACGGCCCGGCCTGGGAGGCGAGACGATACCAGGAGAGGCCATCGAAGGGGAGGCGCTGGAAGGAGAAACTCTGACCGATAGCGAACACGAGACCCCAATCGAGGCCCTGGCATCTAATCAAGTGCCGGTGCATATCCCTGACTGGTGCCCAGGGTGCGGCAACTTTGCCATCCTCGAGCATTTGAGCAAGGTTTTGCATGACGAGGGTGCCGCCGACAAGGCGATCCTGGCAGCGCCGGGATGCGCGGGAAAAATCGCCAGGGGTACTGGCATTCCCGCCTACTGGTGCCCGCCGGGAGCGGCGTTTGGGATTGCCCGCGGTGTCACCGCGGCCTGGCCCGGCGTGCAACTATGGATTGCGGCGGGCGATGGCGAACTGTCCGGCCCAAGCCTGGGCGGAGTCATTCGCGCCATTCATGAAAATCAGCCAATCAAGATCTTATTTGTCAATAATGAAACGGCGGCTTCGGCCGATGGGCTCGAAACGCTGTTGACGCCGACCCATTCGTGGAACAAGCACCGCGAAAGTCAGGCCAATGGCCCCCTGCCATTGGCCGGGATCATGCTTGTTGCCGGTGCTGGCTATTACGCGCGCTCTCTGGATGTCGAGGTGGAAACCCTGGCGAATTCGTTGCGAGGAGCCTCAGGCCACCAAGGAACCGCGATCGTCGAGGTCTGGCAAAACTGCAAAATTCACAACGACGGCAATCACGACGACATGATCGACCGCCAGATTTCCCGGCGCCACCGGATCGATCTCGTGCCTGGCCGGGCAATCGTTTTCGATTTTGAACCGGAACGCTGCCTGGTATGGACCGGGTCCGATTTCGAATCCCGGGTCAAGTTGTCGGTCGCTCCCGAAAAAGTGATCGTCCACGAGCCCGAGAGCATTCCGGTACCGCTGGCCGTGGCTCTTGCCTCTCTTGGGGTGGCGCGGCCCGCGGAGGCCTCTTGCTTCGGTGTCTTCGTGGCGCGCGAGGGGGCGATTCCCCCAAGCACCAACGGCATTCGCGAAGTTCGGTCCGATGGCTGGCTGCACGGCCCGGACGCCTGGGTGATCCCCGACTACCCCGAATTTCCGCCGGTGGAGGAGACCGCGTGATCTGCCCTTGTTGCAACTGCATCGTCGAGGCGGGCGCTCCCTGGTGCGGGCATTGTTGGGTCTCCCTCGTCAACGAAGGGGGCGCCATGCCCCAGGACCGCGTGGAGTGGAGCTTGCTCAACGATCCGGTCTCACGATTGGCGTTGCCCAAGGCGCTTTGCTACCCGTTTAACACGCCGATCAGTTTTGTGCTCGAGGGGATGGACCGCGAGAAAACTCCCGCGGTCTGCCTGACGACCAAGGAAGGAAAATTGGCCGGAATTTTGACCGAACACGACATCCTGGAAAAAGTCGCGCCCCTTGGGATTCACGCTTTGGAGTTACCGGTTGACCAGTTCATGACCTCCGATCCGGAATGGGTGGCGGAAACCGAGGTCCTCGCCCGGGTCGTGCAAATCATGGACGGCGCCGGCTATCGCCACTTGCCGATTTTGCGCGACCAAAAGCCGATCGGCATCATCAGCGCCGGCCTGCTCGTGACGCATTTTCGGAATTTATGCCCGGATGCGGTGGGGTAGGGCGGGGCTTCCCTGGGTGGAAAGAGGGCTTCCCCGGGGGAGAGGTGGATGGGAATTATGGGAAGCATGAGAATGATGTGATCAAGCGAGGAAGGGTCTGGTGACTCAAGGGTCACTGCTTTTCCCATGCTTCGCATGACTCCCATAATTCCCATGGATTTCCGCAAAAACAACGATGGGCCGAAGCCTGAAACCAAGCAACACACCAATCGGCCGCTCGACTCCGGGGCGATTTCGATGGCTCCTGGGTCAATCGCAGCGGTTGCCGGCATGAATGGTCAGACATTGCGGGCAGATGTGGTAGACGACCTGAACAAAATGGTTTGCATGTCCTTTGTTTTCAGCGAGGTCTTCCATGGATTGCACCATGGGAAGGCCGGCCTGAGGATCGTTGATGACGGTAGCGAGAACTTTCATTGGTTGGCCGCTCCGGCCATAGGAGCATTCGGATCGGGGGCAAACGATGGATTCTTGACCCTGAATCAGCCAGGGAACGCCCCCAAATTGATGCCACCAAATGTTCGAGCCATAAAGCACCGGATGGCCAAGCCAGTGAGAAAGCAACTTGTTGGCTGGCGCCGGCACTTTGTCAAACATGCGAGTGCCAAGCGATTTCTTGATCGCTTGAGGCAAGGTCGACAGGCGTTGCAAAACGATCGGCTGCTTCGGAAACTCCAGCGGAAAATTCTTGTAGGGAAAATCCTTTCCCTGGCGCCTTCCTTCCATTTTCAACACTTCGATCCGATCAGGTGCGACCACGCGGTAATCGATGTCAGACACACAGGTCCAGCAATAGTAAAGAGGCAACCGTTTCAACGGCTTGAAGAGCGGTCGACCATCGACGACGAACCGCGGATCCTTGGCATTGAAGTCCCAAAGCAAAAGGAGCGCGCGCTTGCACTTGGTGCATTTGGCCCCCTCATGGTAAGCGGGTCCCCCCTGCCAGTGGTCATAGTTCGATTTTCTGGCAACTTTGACCCGATATCCGGGCAGCAGGCGGGAGCTCATGAAATGGACCCTGGGCGGTTTCGTTCATGGTTAGGGAAGAAGCCAAGGTTAGGCGAGCTATGGTTGAAATCTCAAGAAGGTCGGACGGCAATGATGGGAAGTATGAGAGTCATGGGATCAAATCAAAAAGGGTTGCGGGACACGAACGCTCCAGCCTGGGCTCATGACTCCCATGCTTCCCATCATTCCCATCAACCAAACCCCACCGAACAGCGCCCGCCAGCCCGCCTTACCCTGGTCTGTCCAACAAAAAACCCACCAAGGCTTCCTTGGTGGGTTTTTTCGTCTTCTGTTAACCAGCAATCGCCTTAGACATGCCGATCAAGTTCGCTGGCGAAGGCCGATTCGGGCTGCAGGCCGACGAGGCGAGACACTTCCTTGCCTCCCTTGAAGATGATGACGCAAGGAATGCCCGATATGTTGTATTGCGTGGCTAGATCTTGCGCGTTGTCGGTGTTCACCTTGCCGACTTTCGCCTTCCCCGCGTACCTGGTTGCGATGGCATCGATGGCGGGGGCAAGCCGACGGCAAGGACCGCACCAGGGGGCCCAAAAATCAACCAGCACCGGTTGCGTGCTCGAACCGACTTCACTGCCCCAGTTGGAGCTATCAAGATTAATCACATTCTCTGCGGCCATGACCGGGATACTCCTGGATTTTCCTAAATGATTCTTTCAATGAAATTGTAGTCTGCTAATCCGGATTCGTTCGTTGACTCGCGCGGGGACGGTCCGAATTTTCCTCGGTATCTTCCTCATCGCGAACCGTGGACGGCTCCGAATAGCGCGGCGCTTGCGTTGCGGGGCCGTCGCTACCCTGGCGTAAACTGTCAAAGCGCATGAGCAGGGGTTTGAGATCGAGGATATTCGTGGCGGCTCCGCGCAGATCGCCGCCCAGCCCCGAATCGAGCGCCGCGATTTCGATCCGGTAGCCCCGGCGGCGCAAACTCACCGCCAGATGGGCAAAATCCGGGTCGTTGGTCACGAGGACCACGGTTTCGGGTTTGTACTGCTGCACCAGTTCGAGGCAGTCAACCACCATCAAGAGATCGACATCGGCCTTGTAGTGCCCGTCGCCGGAGGGAGCGCCGTCCTTGGTCACCACCAGGAAACCATGCGTTTTGAGCCAGTGGACAAAGCGCAATTTGCGGGCCCGCTGTTCCTGGAATTCCTGGACGAATACGGGGGGCAGGCCCACATAGACGACGACTTCGCCGGCTCCGCCGTTGGTTTCATCCAACAGGAAGTCCTTGATGGCCAGCCAATCCAAGCTGCGATTGCAGGCGCGCGCCGCGGCAAGAAGATTGGATTCGTCGATCAGGGCCAAAATCTTTTCGCTGGAGGAATAATCCTCGGACCGGTTGGAAATCATTTAAAGCCAATTCCTTGCTACGGGCCTGGAGATTCTTTTCCGGGTATGTCGGGGAACACCCAGGCGGGAATAAAAGCAAACCAGTTTATTTCCCCGAGGCGCCGACGAAGTCAGGCGTGGGGAGTTAATACATCGTTCATGTTAGATATTGGCAGGGTAAGTCCAGCGGTCCGGGAGTTTTCGAAAAAGAAATCGCCACGACGATTCGAAGAAAAGCAAATGAAAAGCACAGAAAAGCCAGAAAAAACACGGAAAACAAAAGAAAAGGGCCTCTCGGGAATCATTCGATCCCGAAAGGCCTCAGATTGGATTGCGAGGGGATTTACTTCGCGGTCACGCGGAATACCGTCGTTTGCCGGTAGGTATCGCCGGGCTTCAAAACCACCGAAGGGAACTGGGGCTGATTGATGGAATCAGGATAGTGCTGCGGTTCGAGGCAGAATCCCGCGTTTTTGCCGTAGACCGCCTTCCCCTTCCCGATGTTGGAGCCATCGAGGAAGTTACCGGTATAAAACTGCACGGCCGGTTCGGTGGATAGCACTTCAAGCGACAGTCCGCTCGGCGCGCTTACCGTGGCGATCGATTTCAAACCCTTGCCGTCTTCCGCGGTGCGATCGACGACGAAGTTGTGATCGTAGCCGCCGGGGGTTCCCTTGAGTTCGCCGATGCGCGCACCGATCGTCTTGGGCTCCGTGAAGTCGAGCGGCGTGCCCTTGACCGGGTCGACCTTGCCGGTGGGGATCAGGGTGTCGTCGACCGGGGTGTACTGACTGGCGGC
>Ga0208492_1001768_pt1 | contig 12218 bp, 10 predicted proteins | sample Subbioar_CSW14AB_FD_184820 | JGI IMG/M metagenome (GOLD analysis project Ga0208492, IMG submission 184820) | Serpentinite rock and fluid subsurface biosphere microbial communities from McLaughlin Reserve, California, USA - CR12Mar_CSW14AB (SPAdes) | ecosystem: Environmental > Terrestrial > Deep... | reverse complement strand
TTTCGATGTTGACGCAAGGGGCTTTCCGGTCAATCCGTTTCAAAAGCCCGGCCAAAACCCGGCCGGGACCAACTTCGAAAAATTGCTCCACGCCCTGGGCCAGTAAACGGCGCACGCAGGCCTCCCAGCGTACCGGCTCGACGACCTGCCGCGCCAGGAGAGGCGCAATCGTATCGGGAGCCTGATGAGGCATGCCTGTCACGTTGGAGAGCACGGGAAATCTCGGAGCTTTGAACTCGACTTTTCCGAGCGCTTCTTTCAAAGGACCGACCGCGGGCTCCATCGCCTGGGTGTGAAACGCTCCGGCCACCGAGAGGCGAATCGTTTTACCGCCGGCCGCCTGGGCCAGTTTCTCGACTTCCGCCACGGCGGGCACTTCTCCGCTGACCACAAGATTTCCCGGACAAAGATAGTTGGCGATGCGCACCGCCCCGTGCGCCTGGGCTTGCTTGACGAGCCCTTCGAGCACCGCTTCATCCAGAAGCAGCACGCTCGCCATGGTCGTGGGGGCCTTTTCCGCCGCCATCTGCATGAGTTCACCGCGCAAGCGGACCAGCTTCAACCCGGTTTCGAAATCGATCGCTCCGGCATACGCCAGCGCGGTGTATTCCCCCAGGCTCAGACCGGCGGCGGCAATACAGGACTCTTCGGCATCGGGATGCGAGGCGCGCAGATCTTCAAGCGCCGCGAAACTCGCGACGAACAGCGCCGGCTGACTGATGTCGGTCGCGTTGATTTTTTCAGGAGGACCATCCTTGCAGACAGCCAGGAGGTCAAACCCCAGAATGCCGGAAGCCCGGTCAAACAGGCTGCGCGCGCTGGCATGCTTTTCGGCCAGGGCGACGCCCATGCCGACATACTGCGCTCCCTGTCCGGGAAATAAAAATGCGGACTTCGCCATGGCAAATGGTGGTTAAAAACCCTGTTTGGATATTTGAGATATCTTGAATATTCGGTCTATGGAGATCAGTTGGAAACGACCAAAGCAAGTTGTTGCTGGCTTTCCAGTTCGGAAGTGATCAGCTGATTGAGCCCGGCGCGCGCGTGGCGTGCCGCCACACCGAGGGCATTGCGAATCGCCCGATCGTCGGAACTACCGTGGCAAATGATCGAAATGCCATCGATACCCAACAGAGGCGCTCCGCCGAATTCACTGTAGTGGTATTTTTGCGCCAGATTGGTCAGCGCGGTGATGCCCTTGTCTCTCTCGACCGTGAGCGTCTCGCTGATTTCTCGGCCCACCAGCTTCATCATGAACTCGGTCATCCCCTCGCAAACCTTGAGGATAACATTGCCGGTGAATCCATCGCAAATGACGACATCGACTGCGCCGCGGTGAATATCGCGGCCTTCGATGTTGCCCTTGTAGGAGCCCTTGATCGGTGAGTTTTCGAACAGGCTCGCGGTCTGGCGAGGCAGTTCGGGACCCTTGCCGTCCTCGGAACCGACATTCATCAGGCCAATCGTCGGATTTTCCTTTTTGAGGATCTGACGGGCGTAGATGAGACCCATGACGCCGTACTGGTACAAGTGCGTCGCCTTGGGATAAATGTTGGCGCCCACATCGAGCATGACGCAAGGGCCTCGCAGCGTCGGCATGATTGTGGCGATGCCCGGCCGTTCGACGCCCCGCAGAAACCGGCGCGACATCAGACCGCCGGCCACCATGGCTCCGGTGTTGCCGGCGCTCACAATGCCGTCAACGCGCGATTGGGCAAGGAGCTGCCAGCAGCGGCTGATCGAATTGTCCGGCTTTTTGCGCAGTCCGACGGTGGGGCTTTCTTCCATGCCGATCGCTTGAGAGCAATGGAATACCTGGATCCTGTCGCTGTTGCCGAATTTCTCAAGCAACGGATTCACCTGGGCCTCATCGCCCACGAGGGTGACCCGTAAATCGGAATCCAGCGAAACCGCCTGAACGGCCCCAGCAACGATTGGACCCGGGGCGTAGTCGCCCCCCATCGCGTCAAGCGCGATATGCATGGATCAATTCTCCGTCCCCAGGCGCAGGATATCCTTGCCCTGGTAATGACCACAATTCGCGCAGATTTTATGAGCAAGGACCGGTTGGTCGCAGTTCTTGCAATATTGAATGGCGAGTGGCTTCACATGAAGGTGACTGCGCCTCATCCCCTGGCGGGATCGGGAGATTCGTCTCTTGGGTACGGCCATGGATCAACCTGTCGTCATCGATCTAAGGGTTCGGATAAAACCATAGCATAAGGTCTTTCGGGGCGGATGACCAGTCAGCCTTGGAGGTTTGGTCAAGAACGAGCGTCGGGAAATCGGTTTGGGAAGACTATTCATGGAACGGATTTGGGCTCCTTGGAGATATACCTACATGACCGGATCGACCCCGGCCCAGAGGGATCAGTCCTGCTTTCTCTGCCAGGCAACCGGCCTGGGCGTGCTCGACTCGTTTCAGCCGGAGAACCTTCTGGTCGCCTCCACCGAGCATTCGCTGGTGATTCTCAACAAATTCCCCTATAGCAGCGGACATATTCTTGTATCGCCAAGGCGGCATCTGCCGCACATTGAGGACCTGAGCGCCGCCGAGTCTCTCGATTCGATGCAGATGCTGCAAAAGTCGACGCGGGCGCTGAAAAAAGCGTTCCATCCCGACGGATTCAATGTGGGAATCAACCTGGGTCAAATTGCGGGCGCGGGGGTCCCTGGGCACTTGCACATTCATGTGGTTCCTCGCTGGAATGGCGACCACAATTTCATGACGGTCGCTGGCAATACACGGGTCATGCCCATGCTCATGGAGGAAACATGGAACAAAATCCGCCAGTGCTGGGACTCAGGAGTATGAGCACCGCCATGCCCCTTGCCCCGTTTGCCCTGGCTCCGTTCGCCCTCCCCGACTCCGCCTCGAAGGGACGGGTTCACCCCGAGCCGCAGCACCCCTATCGCGGCCCTTTTCAGCGGGATCGCGACCGGATCATCCACTCCACCGCGTTTCGTCGCTTGATGAACAAAACCCAGGTGCTCGTTTCCCAAACCAACGATCATCATCGCACGCGCCTGACCCACACGCTTGAAGTGGTGCAGATCGGCCGCACCCTGGCGCGGGCGCTCGCGCTTAACGAAGATTTAACCGAAGCGATCGCGCTTTCGCACGATTTGGGCCATCCGCCATTTGGCCACGCGGGCGAAAGCGCCCTGGCCGATTGCATGAAGGAGCACGGCGGCTACGAGCACAATCGCCACGCCTTACGCATCGTGGAAGATCTCGAATACCGCTATCCGGCATTTCCGGGACTGAATCTGACCTGGGAAGTGCGCGAGGCCATGGCCCAGCATTCCAAGGCGCCCACGCCGCAGATGGCGGATTACTTGAAGGCCGGCAAACCGTTCCTGGAAGCGCAGCTGGCGGACGAGGTCGATAGTTTGGCCTACGACGCGCACGATGTCGACGACGCCCTCGACCAGGGAATCATCACCCCGGCCGAAGTGGAAGAAGTTCCTCTCTGCCGCATGGTAATTGAGGAAGCAAGAAAGAGATTTGGCAAAATTCCTGAAGAAGCGTTTAGCTCAACCCTTGTCCGCGCGCTTGTCGATATTCAAGTAAATGACTTACTATCACAAACGCGACAAAACCTGGCGGAGGCTAAGATTGAGTCCTTGGAACAGGTGCGGGCCCATCCAACGCTTCTGGTTCAGCCGAGCAAGCGTATGGAGAAGCTCAAAGGAGAGCTCGAATCGTTCCTCAAGGCCAACGTTTATCTGAATCCGCGGGTTCTACGAATGATGAACAAGGGCCAACGGATCGTCAGGAGGCTCTTCGCCGAATTCGTGGCCAATCCAAAACTTCTGGCCAAAAGGTATCAAAATCGGATTCAAACCTACGGCCTGCACCGGGTTGTGTGCGATTATATCGCCGGAATGACCGACCGATTCGCCCAAACCGAATCCCAGCAACTTTTCGAACCATTTCATCCGGTGTAAAGTTATAAAAGCCCAATGGGAGGCCCGCGGACTCTCCACCGTAACCTCCTAGCTCCACTAACAGAAAACTATCTTTATGTCCAATGGCACGCAATTACCCGATACCAAGCTAGAGTTTGAGTCGATCGCCCCCAAACCGGTCGACTGGCTGCTTTGGACCCTTCGTTTTGTCTTCCTGCTGATTCTTTTGGGCATTGGGCTGGCCGCGTTTCAACATTTCACAATTGGCACGTCACCCAGCATGCCGATGGCGATTTTCGCGCTGACGGGAATCTTTGGCATCGGCGTCACCATCGTTTTGAGCGATGTTTCGATCCGGCAGAAGCAGATCACGACCCTGTCAGCCGTCTATTTCGGGCTTCTTCTCGGGCTGCTCTTGGGAAACATCCTCTCGACCGCGCTCGATCCATTCTTGTTCGACTGGCAGCCCGGCAAGCTCGATTCTCCCTGGGCCCCGGCCTACCTGCGCAAAGGCGTCAGCGTTTTGATCACGGTTGTGGCGTGTTACGTGTGCGTGTCGCTGCTATTACAGACCAAGGACGACTTCCGCTTTGTTATTCCGTACGTCGAGTTTTCGCGCCAGCTCAAGGGAAGCAAGCCGCTCTTGCTCGATACGAGCGTGATCATCGACGGCCGCATTGCCGACATTTGCGAAACCCGCTTGCTCGATAACCGCCTGATCGTGCCTCGGTTTGTGCTCAATGAACTCCAAGCCGTTGCCGATTCGGCCGACCGGCTCAAGCGCAATCGCGGCCGGCGCGGCCTCGACATTCTCAAGCGGATGCAGGCCAACCCCAAGCTGGAAATTCAGTTTCACGAAGGCAATGTCGCCGGCACCCAGGATGTCCGCAAGGTCGACGAGCGCCTGGTCCTGCTTGCACGCGTCCTCGATGCGCGCGTCATCACCAACGACTTCAACCTCAACAAAATTGCCCAGATTCAGGGGGTTGAAGTCATCAACCTCAACGAACTGGCCAACGCGCTGAAATCGGTCGCCCTTCCCGGCGAAATGATGCTGATCCGCGTGGTCAAGCACGGCGACCAGATCGGGCAAGGAGTCGGCTACCTGGAAGATGGCACGATGGTCGTGATCGAGCAGGGCCGCCAGTTCGTCAACCAGGAAATTCCCATCACCGTCACCAGCGTCATCCAGACCCCCGCGGGCAGGATGATCTTCGGGCGGGCCGAAAAGCCCGCGAACGAACCGGCGCGGATCGGTCCAGGCGGACAGGCAGGGCCGCCGGCTCAGCAGGCAACGCATCAGCCTGAGGGGCCTTCCCGCCTCTCAGGCGAACGCCCCGCCCTCTCCTAGACTTCTTCCCTGGCTGAATTCTTGCAGGCCTTGCCCCGGTTCCCTCTCGGGCTTGGCCTCGTTCTCGCAAATTACCCATTGCCCCACGAATGTGCCGGTCGGCGACTCCGGTATTTAGCAAAGTGTCGCCCTGGCTTGATTTTTCTTGCGGACCCCCATCACAATCGGGTGATTCTCCCAACCTAATCGGGCGATGCTCGCGGGGTCGAAACGATGGGATTGCCGACGAAGACCTCGGCCTTGGTCCTGGGTCTTTTTGCTTGCTTCTGGATTCCCACCTATCTGGGTTCTCAGCCACCGGCCGTGGCACCGCCAGGATCTCCCACGGGGGCGCCGGCAACAGGTGGCGCGCCCGGGGCAGCAGCTCCGGGTGCCGTGCCCGCAGCGGCCCAGCCCGGCGCCGCCAACAATGCTTCGCGCACGGTGGGCAGGGAAGCCGATCTGGTGGAGAAAGTCCTGAGCTCGCGAAAGGAATATCAGCGCAGCCTGGAAGGCTTGCGCCTTCACTATCTGCAAACCAATCATCCCGACAAAGCGAAGTGGGCCGAAGATGAACTGATCCAGTACCACCGGATCGCGAAACAGCCATTCATCTTCGACCTGGATGTGCCTCCCGCCAGCCTCGGACAGCAGGCGACCCAAAATAGTCCGGAAGCCAACGAGTATTACCGGCGGGCCATGACCTACAAGGACCGGGGTTGGGGCAACGACTACATCGACAATCAGCGTCGTGCCGAAATTCTGTTGCAGCAGATCCTGACCTCCTACCCCACGAGCAATCGCATTTCCGATACCGCCTATCAACTGGGCGAACTCTACGAGGGCAAGGCCTACAAGCAGTTTCAACGCGCGGCCATCTATTACGACCGCTCGGTGCAGTGGAACCCGCAGCAGGCCGAGGGACGCATCCGTGCCGCCAAGCTCTATGAACAACAGAACATCGATCGCAATCGGGCGCTCGAACTTTATCGCGAAGTGACGACGCACGATACCGATCCCCGCCGGGTAGAAGAAGCCAAGCAACGGCTTGAACAGCTAAGCCGCCCCCGGTAAGTAGCGTTTTCATCGAGCCATGGGCTCGATCTCTACCGATCGAGGACCACGAAAAAACGCAGAGGATGGGACGAAAAATCGGTGAAAATACCAGCAGGTCAAACAAAACAAAAACTTAGTCAAGACTAATCTGAATGGATCCTCGACGATTCCTCGTTTCGCGGTTGACAAGCTTCCCACGAAGGCCAAAGCTGGCCTTATGAGCAATCGATCCCTCCGCCGTCTGGCCCTACTTTCCATGGCCGCGGCCGTTGTCACCACGGCCTTGAAAGCGGTCGCCTGGTATTTGACCGGATCGGTCGGTCTTTTGAGCGATGCCGCCGAATCGACTGTCAATTTCGCCGCGGCCACGGTCGCCTGGATCGCGCTCTGGTACGCTTCTCGCCCCGTTGACCTCGACCACAATTACGGCCACGAGAAAATCGAGTATTTTTCCAGCGGTCTGGAAGGCGGGCTGATTCTTGTGGCGGGGCTGGGCGCATTTGGTGTCGCCCTCGATCGTTTCTTTTCGATGAGGGAGTTGTCCTCGCTCAACCTGGGTCTCACGCTGAGCCTGGCCGCCGCACTCATTAATTTCGTCGTCGCGCGCATTTTGATCGTCAAAGCCAAATCCCAAGGTTCGATCGTGCTGGAAGCCGACGCCCACCACCTCATGACCGACGTCATTACCAGCGTGGGAGTGGTCGCCGGACTTGCCTTGCAGTGGATGACCGGCAGCCTTTGGGTCGACCCTTTGCTCGCAATGCTCGTGGCCTTGCTCATCCTGCGTACCGGCTATCAGCTCCTTTACCGATCTTTTCAGGGGTTGATGGATCAATCGCTTCCCGAAGCCGATCTCGAAAAAATCCGGGGAGCCATTTTGCGGATGCTGTTTGATGGCATGGAGTTCCATGCACTCCGGACGAGGCAGGCGGGAAGCCGACGCTTTGTCGATTTTCATCTGTTGGTGCCAGGCGACATGAGCGTGGAAAAGGCGCATGAACTCGGCGAGGAAATTGTCGCGGCCGTGATCGCCGCGATTGGCGCGGCGGAAGTGTCTTTTCACCTTGAGCCGATCGAGCAGCCCGATTGTTGGAACGACAGCGAACTCATTCCCCTGGAAAAGGGAAAAGCCGGCGCTTGACCCACTGGCCAATCCGGCTCTTCTTTTAAGGATTTCCCCTTTTCTGGGGCCGCTTTTATTTCTTGGTCATTTCCAGTTGCATGATGATCCGTTCTGAGCCATCCGCGGCGATCGAATATTGCTTGTGAACGATGCGTTTGCCTGCATCTTCCAGGGTTGTGACCGTTTTCGATTTGCGACTGTCCTTGGCTTCGCCAAGCGCAACTCCCAGGAGGACAATTTTTTCGCCGTCGAATTTTTCGGTGGCTCGCCGAATCGACATTTTCGTCTGACGGGAATCGAACCAGGTGCTGGTGAACAGACCTGGGCCCGGTTCGTAACCGATCACTCCCGTGCCGGTGGTCGGCCCGTCCGTGCCTTCAAAGGTGAAATCCGAGCGCAAGAAACGTCCACCCTGGATCATCTCCTGCTTGCAGGTCCCCTTCGATTTCGCGGGCGGAGCATCGGCAGCGCGCGGAAAAAAGGTCTTCTCGACTGTCCAGTTGCCTTCCATCCTCGCCAAAAACTTCTGGCCGATTCCCGGCCCCGATTTCGGTTCGAATTTCGATTGAGGATCTTTTTTATCGTCTTTGGAATCGGATCGACTGCCACCGGGGGGCTGGGCCAGCGCCAGGGCGGTTCCGCCGGCCAGGCAGATCATCAAACCGACTCTCGCCAGCCGAAGGGCATCCGTTTGCATTGCGATCGATTCCTTGACAGCGCCAGTCCAGTCAATTCAGCCCGCCGACTTCACCGCCGGCGCGGGTGCCCGCTGAGCGCCAGACGATCGGATCGACCGAATTGGAAACGGTGCGCACCGATCCATCCATGAGCAAGGTGTTGACGACTCCGCTATGGTAGCTGCGCGAAGTGACCGCATCGAACGAGATGCGCGTCGCCGACGAGCCTTCACGGCTCGAAATCTGGTCGACATCGTAATTGGTGCCACCACTCGAATCATTCACCACGGTGTTGGGCGGCAACACAAACGTCATGCCGGTGTGAAAGGCTGCGCCTCGGTCCAGCCGGTGTGGCCGCTGGGCGTGGCTCCCAGTGCGCCGCCCAGTGCCAACACGGCGGCGGCCGTGGGACTCGGAATCGCGGTCGCGGGATCCAGGGCCGTATTCGAAACGAGCAACCAGGTGTAAGCCTTGACCTCGCCGAAACCGACCGTGTTGCTCATGCCGTCCAGGAAATCGGCCGTGCGCAGGCCCGCGTTGGTCAGATTGCCAATGGGGATCGCGCCATCGCCCCCCTGCCCCGTGTTCGGATCCCAAACTTTCCAGGTACCGACATTGGCCGCGTAGGTGGGCGGCCAGCGATTGATCGAACTGGGCCCGCTCGGACTGGTCGCCGCCTTCAGCTTGTCGTTGACCTCACTGGGGCAGACAAACATGGGAATTCTCTGCCTGGTCACCGCATCTTGCACATTGGCCGCCTGATTGAAATCGACCTGCTGATACAAAGCCCCCTGCTCCAGGTAAGGCAAAATCCGCGAGAGCGCCGACCAGGAGTCGCTGGCCGTGGCGCCTACCGGGTAATTGCCATTGGGGGGAAATTTGCCGTTGGTCGATTCGAAATTCATCAGCGCCAACCCAATCTGCTTCAGGTTGTTGCTGCATTTCATCCGGTTGGCGGCTTCCCGCACTTTTTGCACCGCGGGCACCAATAAACCAATCAGCACAGCGATGATGGCGATGACCACCAGCAATTCAATCAACGTAAAGCCAGCACGCAAATGATGACGATCCCTGGGCACGGCCAGTACTCCAACGGGGGGGGAAATGGGAGTGAAAGCACCAGGTGAGAGAGAACCGGTTAAAAGGAAACATACTGGCCTAATGATAAATTGGGTAAGGCAGCAACATTAATAAACCGTAACAATCGAGAGGCTTGGGTGCGCAATCGCCTTGGTCGGGGCGTGATCTCTCCTTGGTGGGCCGGCGACGGCCCTCCAAGGAGAAATTTCGACTCTCTTTATCTTCTTTGGCGGATTAGAAATTCATGCTGATCTGAAGGTGTGCGTTCGTCCCCATCAGTTCTGAGGAATTTCAACGCGAACGGGCGCGGCCAATTGGGGATCGGCTCGTTTTTCCAGGCTCTGGCAAAACGATTCGAGATTGGCTTCGAGTTTGATTTCCTTGGTCTTTCCTTCAGGCAGCACCAGCTTCAAGGGCTTGGTGAAATCCACCAGCGGAGCGTCGAGCCACAAGGCGATCGGCCCCTGGCCTTCCGCTTTCAGCGTCACCTTGTTGTCCTTGAGGGAAGCCTCGATGCGCCCCTTATCAACCGGTTTGGCCGCCTCGATCCAGTAGAAATTCTTGAGCACCGAGTCCGACTGCACCCAGACCAACTCGGCCGGATGGGAATCACGCGTGTATTTGAGCATGTCGGCAAGCTTGTCGCGATCGGGAACCGAATGGCCGACGCCCGGCCTCCATTCGAACTCGCCCGGATAACCGCCGCTCTTCTTTCTCCACTCCTCGACGAGCTTGGCAAACTTCTGGCAGCGCTCCGCGCGGCCGTATGCCGTGTCCTTTTCCCCCACCATGAAGGTGAAGCGCACATTGCGCAGGTTTTCTCCCTGGGTTTCGCCATCGGTGGGTGCCGAAGCGGATGCATGCACGGCGCCAAAGCGGTCGGGAATTTTGGGCCCAATGACAAAAGCGCCATAACCACCATGCGAGGCACCCAACGCGTAGACCCGATCGGGGTTGACCTCTTCAAACAGCACAAATTGCAGGATCAGACGCTCGACCAGCGGGCAAATCGCATCGTCATAAAAACCGTTCCAGGTGTCGTTGGGTGCCCGTAACGCAAGATAAATGTAACCGCCCGCCTCCGGATGATTGCGGTAATACCTTTCGAACATCCCCTTCCACTGACCGTCATTAATCGCCTTGGTGGTGCCCCCGCCGCCATGCATGGCGATGACCAGCGACCAGCCTTCTTTGGGTTTCTCTCCCACCTTGCGCCAAAGGTAGGGGCTCGTCCGTTCGGGAGTGGAAACCGACTTTTCCGCGAGCTCCTTTTTCAGCGGCTCATGCCGGGGAGATTCCTTAAACGCCTTCCAGGCCAACTCTCGCATCGAAGGGTCCCAGGGAAGCTTGGCAAGCAACTTCCCCACTTCGGCCGCCGCGGCGGCGTCGGTGCCGAAACGCACCTTGAGCAATTGCGCCAGATTGTTGTCGTCCGGCTTATCCAGATCGACCACGAGCACCGTGTCCTTGATGACTTTGGCCGAACAGCAGACTGCCTTACCTTCCGAAAGAGCGAGCACGAAGACCGGGTTGGCATCGGCAACCTGCGCGCTCAAGTGGTGATTGATGTCGGCGCGCGGACCAAAACTTTTGCCTGAAAGGACAAGCTTGCCCGTGGCGCCATCGACCGCCAGCACATCGGCGACGACTCGTTCCCCCTTGCGCCGGACCTCCACCATGAGGCGCGGTTGCACGGGAGCCACCGCCTTGTTGGCCGTGTAGCGATCGGTGACATCTTCCCCAGGAACGAGCGCCTTGGCATTCCAGGCCAGCGGCGTGTTTTGCCCCGTGGGCTTGTAGGTACTCGCCCAGATGGCGCTCTTGGGCGTGTCCTTCAACGCCTTGGAAGCGTCGCCTGCGAACCAGCCGCGATCGAGCCCCGCCGGATCGGGTTCGGCGGCCCCCACGAAATGCCAGCCGTTGTCCCAAACCTCCACCCAGGTGTGGTTGCCGCCCCGGCCTGGCCAGGAGGCAATCGTCGCCACGCGCGCCGGCACGCCCACGGCGCGGCACGCTTCAACCAGCATCAGGGAAAGTCCCGTGCAAGTCGCCATTCCCTGGGCGATCGATTCGCGCGAACACTGGTCGGTGCGCAGCCGGCGCGTGTTGTAGGTCACCTTGTAGTCCTTGAACAGGCGCTCGTTGATCTTGCACCCTGCCGCGCCAGGTGTCGTGCAATCCTTGACCAGGGATAGATATTTGTCCATGAACTCCGCGCGCATCGAATCGCGCGGTTCGGTCAAACAGCCATGGGGCAATACCGCATCAAGGAACACCTCTTCCGGTAGCTTCGCTCCCCAGGCAACCTGGCCGCGAACCCTGTACGCCAGTTCCCGATTTTTGACGAGTACCTCAGGCGCCAACCCTTCCAGGTCCCTCAAGGGCAAATAGGCGATGAGGTAGGCCATTCCCTTGCGCTCTGCAACTGGCGTTTCCGTCAGCGCCTTTTCCCAGGCGGCTTTCTTGGGGGGAACGCGGTCAAGCGACGCCGCCACCGCACCGTCCCACCAGACTCCTTCCGGAGGCTTCGCAGGCTGGGCGATGGGGAAGAAAACTCCAACGAGAATGGCAACCGCAAACATGCTCCCCCTCCGGGGTCAGGCTCATGAGAACACGGAAATCACAACGAGATTGGGATCGCCCTGGGGGGCGTTCCCCTGGCGGGAGAGACCTCGGTGATCTTATGGCCCCGACTACGAAGGGGCTCGACTCGATCAAAAAGGCCCGCGCTCAAGAGGAGGAAAAGTTCCCCTCAAGCACGGGCCTGGATTCCCTCAAAATGGCAACGCGAAAAGAACTAGCGGAACAGTTTCTGAGCGAATAAATAGAGGTCATTCTTCCACACGGGCCAGGTGTGGCCGCCGGTATCGACATGCCAGATGTGATTCACATCGTTCGATTTGAGAAACTGATGCACTTTCTGGCTGATGTTGATCAGGCCGTCGGTGTCGCCGCAGGAGATCCAGAGCAGCTTGACGCGGCTCTTGACCTCGTCGGGATTGGGCACCAGTTTTTCGGCGGGATAGGTATTGGGCGCCGA